>Ga0207683_10000636_pt1 | contig 32084 bp, 35 predicted proteins | sample KBSM73metaG_FD_184333 | JGI IMG/M metagenome (GOLD analysis project Ga0207683, IMG submission 184333) | Miscanthus rhizosphere microbial communities from Kellogg Biological Station, Michigan, USA - KBS M7-3 metaG (SPAdes) (version 2) | ecosystem: Host-associated > Plants > Roots > Rhizosphere >... | reverse complement strand
CAGGGCCCGCTGCAAATATTCGCGCATCGACGTATCGTCTTCGGCTAGGAGGATTCTCGCCATGGGCCTCTCTATGCTCTGCAAAAGTGCGTTTTGCCAGAAGCGAATAATGCGTTCGCGCGTTGCTTGCTCCCTCAGTTAGTCCTAATCTGGCACGGAATTTAACCTTAGAGCCGTGAGCAAGCTCCCTCCTCCCATCATCCATGAACCGCGTGGAGACCTGCCGGTCCTGCTGTCCGTGCCGCATTCGGGCCGCGAATATCCGGACTGGCTGATTGCGATGTCGGCCGGCGGGAAGTCGACATTGACCCTGCTCGAGGATCCCCTCGTCGACCGCCTGGTCTGGCGCGCGCTCCAGCGCGGCTGCGGCGCCGTCATCGCCCGCGCGCCGCGCGCGGCCGTCGATTGCAATCGCGCGGAGGATGAGGTCGATCCGTCGGTCGTCGACGGAGCGCGTCGCGGCCGGGTCAGCGCAAGGGCCCGTGGAGGCCTCGGCATCGTCCCGGCACGGACGCAGCAGCACGGCTATCTCTGGCGCCGCGCGATCAGCCCCAGGCAGCTCGACGAGCGCCTCAGCCAGGCGCACCGCCCCTATCACGAGGCCATCGAAGCGCAGCTGGCGGCGCTGGTTGCGCGGTTTGGGTGCGCGCTATTGCTCGATTGTCATTCGATGCCGCCGCCACCGGAAGGCGTGCCGCCGATCGTGTTCGGCGACTGCCGCGGCCAGACCTGCGATGCGTGGATCAGCGCCGATGCGATCACGATTACGCAGCGTTGCGGATTTGAGGCCGGGCTGAACGATCCGTTTGCCGGCGGCCACGTGATTCAGCGTCACGCCAACACGTCAGGCGGCGTCCATGCGCTTCAGATCGAGATCGACCGGAGCTGCTATCTCGAAGGTCGGCTCCAGAAGCCCGGCAAGGGGTTCGACGGTGTTGCCACCTTCTTCGAAACCCTCGCCGTAGAGCTGGGCCAGGCACTCATCGGCCGCCAATATGCGACGGCGGCCGAATAAGGCTTAAACGATCGCTTCCGAAGTCTGCGGGAGCAGGCTCGGCGCCTTGCCCTGCTGCATCTGACGCGCGAACACGTCGCGCATCTGGCTGAGCGAGAAGAGGTGAGCGAAGATCAGCGGCAGCATGCCGTTCTGGTTCATCTTGCGCAGCTCGTCGCCGCGAAGGTTCCGGATCTTCTCTTCGTCAACCATGCGGAAGCCGCGGTAGACGAACGGTTGGTCGAAGCCTTCGGGCTGGATCGCAACTTCGCCGTCCATCAGCAGGTCCGACTTCACCAGATCCTCAATGAACGCGTTGGTGCGAAGGCCGGCGGCCTCGAACTGCTCGCAGAATTCCAGGATCGCCTTGGTCGCACCGCTCGGCTGATCGCCCTCGAACAGGGGCTCGCCTTCGTCGAAGCCGCCGACCGCTTCCGAGGTCGGGTCGTAGCAGAGCGAAAGTTCGTCGCTGTCCGGACGAAGCTTGGCCAGAAGGAACGGATAACGGCGGAGATAAGCCGGGATATAGACGTTCGGGTCAGCCGACCTGCCGTTCTCGTCGAGGAAGACGTTCACGCCTTCATTGAGACCCATCAGGGCGATCGGGACCGGCGTATCACCCACGGAGAAGACGATCGGGAAGTGACGCTGCACGAGCGTGAACTCGTCGACCGTCAGCGGGACGGCGTGCGTGCGGCCGACTTCCGGCATGCTGTTGAGGCCGCGAACCTTCATCTTCCCGTGCTGGTCAAGGCTCAGCGGTTCGATCGCGTTATAGAATAGAGGCAAACCTGGGTTCGGGGCGGCAGTCGCCATTTCAAATCTTCTCCTGGGGTCCGGACTTGCGGCTGCGCGCTTCACGCGAGCCTGCCGGAAACAGTGACACGCGCCTCTATTGGCCTCGCGCGCGTAAGGCAAGCCACGGTTGCCGGGAGCGCTGGTAGTTCATTGATCATTCAACGCTTTGCTGCGAAGCCGCCTTCATGGGGACCGGCCGTCGGTGAGCGCAGATATAATCTGGAACTTGTTGCCCGCCTTGCTTGGCCTGTTGGGCGGGCAGCCGGGCGCGGTTGGCCAATCGGTCACGCGGCTCATCGTCCAGGACGAGATCATCATGCGCGTTCCGGTGCAGCCCCGCCCGCTGATGCCCTCCTTCGAGTGGATGGAGAAGAAGGGGCCGAAATGCGTGCCCGTGACCTCTATTCAACGGGCGCTGCTCTCGGGACCTGAGCAGGTCGATTTCGTCCTCGCCGACCGTTCACGCATCCGCGCTCAATTCAACGAAGACTGCCCAGCGCTCGATTTCTACGGCGGATTCTATTTGCAGTTGCAGGATGACCGTCTGTGCGCCCGGCGCGACGCCATCCATTCGCGCATCGGGACCAGCTGCACGATCGAGCGCTTCAGGGAACTCGTCCCGAAATTCCGTCACTGAACCCGCCGGTTGCACGGACCGCCCGAGGGAGGGAGGGGGGAGCGGGGTTTCCCAAAACGATCCGCGCAACCGGCAATTGTCCTTTTAAATGGAGCGACCTGACGGCCAGCCGTTCGATTGCTTAAACTTCCGCAATCCTCAACGTCTCGCGCCGGAGGATCAGCCGTACGCGCAAGCCTGGCTGATTGTCCTCGAGAACCAGGTCGCCGCCGTGCAGGCGAGCAACCGCGCGTACCATGGCGAGGCCAAGCCCGCTCCCTTCAGTGGTGCGCGCTTCCTCAAGGCGGCGATACTTGCGGATCGCGTCCTCGCGAAGTTCCTCTGTAATTCCCGGGCCCCGGTCCCCGACGATGATTTCGGCGCTCTCGCCAAGATCTCGCGCACAAAGGCTTATCGTGCCCCCCGAGGCGGCATATTTCATGGCGTTGTCGACGAGGTTGGCGACCGCCCGGCCTATCATCTGACGATTGCCGACGAATGCGAGTTCCGTGCTCTCCCCAACCTCGATCGTCAGGCCGTCCTCCTCCGCCACGGGCTGGTAAATCTCGCAAATGTCGCGGAGCAGCTCCGTGAGGTCGAAGCTGGTGAATTGTTCGTGCCCCATGCCAGCCTCGGCCCGGCTGATCTCGAGCGTCGCGGAGATGATGCGGAGCAGCCGGTCGATATCGACGGAGATCGCCTCGAGGGCTTGCTGCTCCGGCTCTGCCGATGCGAATGTGGCGACCTTCTCGATGTTCGCGCGGATCCGCGTCAGCGGGGAACGAAGGTCGTGCGCGAGCGAGTCCGTGACCAGCCGAAGCTGCTCGACAAGCTCCTCGATCCGTTCGAGCATCGCGTTGATCGCACTGGCGATAGCGGCGAACTCCTCGCCCTCGCCCCGCTCATCCAGCCGATGGCTGAAATCGCCGGCAGCGATCCGCGCCGCCACTCTTCCGACGGCCCTCGCCCGGCGCTCCGTAATCCTCAGCAGCATGATGCCACCGATCAGGCCGAGGGGAATTGCGAGCAGCAACGCTCCAACGAGGGCTTCGACCAGCGAGGCGCGCATGCGCTCGCGGTCTTCAATGCCGGTCCCGAGCAGCAGGCGCTCGCCCTTCGGCAGCTGGATGGTCCGCAACGCGTAAAGGACAGCCTGGCGGCTCCCTTCCGGATAGAGGCGGATCTCAAGCCATTTCGCTTGCGCCGAAAGAGTCGGCGGCCAGGCCGCAATATTGCCCGCGATGCGCTTCCCGTTGGCGTCGACGAGCAGGATTGCGCCATTCCGCGCCATTCCGCTGTCGATCTCTTCCTGGATCGTACGGACAAGTCCGTCTGCGCCCCCGCTGCGATAGCTCTCGAGCAGGATTTCCTGCCGATCGTCGATGCGGCCACGGACGCGCTGTTCGAACAAGGTGTCGGTCTGGTGATAGACGAAGAGCAGGACCGGAACGCTGATCAGCAGGCTGAAGGCGAGACTGATAAGCGCCACGCGCACGGGCGCGGAGAAGGGCCGCATTCGCCCCCCTGCCCGGTTCAAGCCTGTTCGCTCAACATATATCCGACCCCGCGCACCGTATGCAGCAGCGGCCGTTCCGAGCCTTCATCGATCTTCTTGCGCAACCGGCTGATGTGCACGTCGATCACGTTGGTGCCTGGATCGAAATGATAATCCCAGACCTCTTCGAGCATCATGGTTCGGGTCACGACCTGCCCCTGGTTTCGGAGGAGTAGCTCAAGAAGCCGGAACTCGCGCGGCTGGACGTCGATGCGCTTGCCCGCCCGTTCGACGCGGCGCGTCAGCAAGTCGAGGTTGAGGTCGGCGCAGTGGAAGCTGGTCGCAACCTGCTGCGACGATGCGGGCCTGCGTCGCTGGAGCGCCTCGATGCGAGCGAGAAGCTCCGAGAAGGCAAACGGCTTGGCGAGATAATCGTCGGAGCCCGCTTTCAGCCCCTTCACGCGCTCGTCGGTCGAACTCAGCGCCGAGAGCACGATCACGGGCGTTTCGATGCCGGCAGCGCGGATCGCGCTAAGCACGGCAAGACCGTCCATTCCCGGAAGCATTCGGTCGAGCACGATCGCCGCGTAATTTCCGTCGGTAGCGTGGAACAGGCCGTCGCGCCCATCGGTGGCGCGGTCCACAATGAACCCGTTCTGCGCAAGCCCAGTCGCGATATAGTCGGCGGTGGTTACGTCGTCTTCGACAACCAGGATCTTCTTGCTCAATCAGGCCCCCGTATCGGCTAGCTGAATGTTGCGGACTGCCGTCCTGCCCTCGCGGCGAATCGAAACCGGCGTGGCCGCGTCGGACTGCACTGCGGATTTGCCTGCAATGACGGCGGGTTGGCCGCCGATCTGCTCGATGACGTCGCCCACTCGAATGTCGGCGGCCGCCGCCGGACCTCGGCTCGCGACACTCGTCACGACGAGCAATCCTCTTTGCTGCGGCAGGCCGAGCCTTGTCGCAGTGGCTTTATCAATCGGCTCGACCGTCGCCCCGAGGGCGCTGTCCAGCCGCAGGAGAGCGCGTGCAGTGGGAGAAGCCGGGCTCTCCAATCGCAGCGGCCGGAACGTCAGAAAAAGGGTGAGCGCGATGAAGGCGCAAAGGATCAGCAGCGGCGCGGTCGTGCGCCAGGTCTGAACATTTTGCGCCATGCTGAGCATCATTGCTTCCGGCACCTTATCGCTCGGCAATGCGTATGATGACAAATCGGTAAGTCGAAAAAGGTAGGAATCCGACGTCGAAATCCCCACTTTCCTTGACAAGCTGAAGCAGTGCGGCATAGCCGCGCTTCGCGCGTTGGCGTATCGGCCATGAGAAGCCGCGGCCCACTCTATCATCCGGAACTTGAATGACTTTTGCCGATCTCGGCCTTTCCGACGAACTGCTGAGCGCAGTCAACGACAGCGGCTATAACGAGCCGACACCGATTCAGCGCGCCGTGATACCGTCCGTATTGATGGGCAAGGACCTGATCGGCATCGCCCAGACCGGCACCGGCAAGACCGCCGGTTTCGTCTTGCCGATGATCGACATCCTGCATCACGGCCGCAGTCGCGCGCGCATGCCGCGCTCGCTCATTCTCGAGCCGACGCGTGAGCTCGCCATGCAGGTTGCCGAGAATTTTGAGAAATACGGGAAGTATCATCCGCTCTCGATGGCACTCCTGATGGGCGGCGTTCAGATGGGCGACCAGGTGAAGGCGCTCGAAAAGGGCGTCGACGTGCTGATTGCGACCCCGGGCCGCCTGATGGATCTGTTCGCCCGCGGCAAGATCATGCTGAACGACTGCAACCTTCTTGTGATCGACGAAGCCGACCGCATGCTCGACATGGGTTTCATCCCCGACATCGAGGAAATCTGCTCGAAGCTTCCGAAGTCGCGGCAGACCCTGCTCTTCTCGGCGACCATGCCGCCGCCGATCCAGAAGCTCGCGGCCAAGTTCCTCAACGATCCCAAGCGGGTCGAGGTCGCCCGTCCCGCGACCGCCAACGTCAATATCGAGCAGAAACTGGTCGAGGTCAGCGCGGACAAAAAGAAGGACGCGCTCAAGGAGCTGCTCAAGGCCGAGGACGTCACGAACGCAATCGTCTTCTGCAACCGCAAGACGACTGTCCGCGAGCTCGCCGGAAGCCTCCGTCGCGCGCATCTCGCCGCAGGGCAGATCCAGGGCGACATGGACCAGGCGCAGCGCATCGCTGAGTTCGACCGCTTCAAGGCCGGCGACATCAACATTCTCGTGGCATCGGACGTTGCGGCCCGCGGCTTGGACGTCAAAGGCGTCAGCCACGTCTTCAATTTCGACGTTCCCTGGCAACCCGACGATTACGTGCATCGCATCGGCCGGACGGGCCGCGCCGGCGCAAGTGGGATCGCGATCACCCTCGCAACCAAGGCCGAGGGAGAGCTGATCGACCGGATCGAAAAGCTTACCGGCCAGAAGATCCCGCGCATGGGCAAGCCTGCAAAGGCCGAGGAGCCCCGGAAGGCTCAAGAGCCGAAGAAAGCTCAAGAGCCGAAGAAAGCTCAGGAGCCGAAGAAAGCTCAGGAGCCAAAGCGTGAGCCCAAAGCCGCAAAGTCGGAGCAGCTGCGCCGCGAGGAACGCTCGCCCGTCGTCGAGGATATCAGCAACGACTGGAACGGCCCGATGCCGTCCTTCCTGTCGGTGAGCGCGGGCTAGTCACAAGCCTGACACTGGAAAGCGCGTTCCCTGCTTCCTAGCTCCACTGCGGGCTGTGCAAATGAAGGAAACGCGATGACCGACACGACCGATTATGTGCTGCCGAAAGTCTGGACCTGGGAGCAGCCGAGCGGCGGCCAGTTCGCGAGCATCAACCGGCCCATCGCCGGCCCGACGCACGCCAAGGAGCTCCCGGTCGGCAAGCACCCCTTCCAGCTCTATTCGCTGGCGACTCCTAACGGCCAGAAGGTCGGCATCATGTTCGAGGAGCTGCTCGCCAAAGGCCACAGCCAAGCCGAATATGACGCCTGGCCGATCCGCATCGGCGATGGCGACCAGTTCGGCAGCGGCTTTGTCGAGGTGAATCCGAATTCCAAGATCCCGGCCCTCGTCGACCGCAGCGGCCCGGAACCGGTCCGCATTTTCGAGTCCGGCGCGATCCTCGTCCATCTCGCAGAGAAGTTCGGCGAGTTCCTGCCCGCTTCCGGCGCGTCCCGCGCCGAGACACTCTCCTGGCTCTTCTGGCAGATGGGCAGCGCGCCTTTCCTCGGCGGCGGGTTCGGACATTTCTTCGCTTACGCACCGGAGAAGTTCGAATATCCGATCAACCGCTATTCGATGGAGGCGAAGCGGCAGTTCGACGTCCTCAATCGCCGCCTGGCCGACAACGAGTTCATCGCCGGCCCTGAATACTCGATCGCGGACATCGCTATCTGGCCCTGGTACGGCGGCGTCGCGCTCGGCCGCAGCTATGAGGGCGCCGACACCTTCCTCGCCACGCACGAATATGAACATCTGATGCGCTGGGCAAAGCAGGTCGACGCGCGCCCCGCGGTGAAGCGCGGCCGTATCGTCAACAAGCTGAGCGGCGACGAAAGCGAGCAACTCCACGAACGTCACGACGCCAGCGACTTCGAGCTGAGGACCGAAGACAAGATCAAAGGCCTTGCCCCGGATCAGGCCGAAGCCGTCAAGGACGACGCGATCTAATTCATCCGTTGGTAGCGCTGCAGGAATTCGTTCGCGAAGGCCTGCAGCCGCTCCCCCGCGATCGCGCCGCGCAGATCCTGCATCAATCCTTGGTAGAACCAGAGGTTGTGCTGGGTCATCAGCATCGCGCCGAGGATCTCTCCCGCCTTGATCAGGTGATGGACATATGCTCGGCTGAACGTCGTGCAGGCGGGGCACGGGCAACCCGGCTCGATCGGCTCCGGATCCTCCGCAAAACGTGCATTCCGCATGTTGAGCGGGCCGTCGGCGGTGAACGCCTGCCCTGTCCGCCCGGACCGTGTCGGCAGGACGCAGTCGAACATGTCGATCCCGCGCACGACCGCGCCGACGATGTCGTCGGGCTTACCGACGCCCATCAGGTAGCGCGGCTTGTCGACGGGCAGCATGCCGGGCGCGAAGTCGAGGCAGCCGAGCATTGCATCCTGCCCTTCACCGACCGCGAGCCCGCCGACCGCATATCCGTCAAAGCCAATGTCGATCAGCGCGTCCGCCGACGCCTTCCGCAAGTCCGCGTCGAGCGCGCCCTGCTGGATCCCGAACAAGGCAGCGCGCTCCGCATGCTCGCCGCCCCGGTCGAACTCCTCGCGCGAGCGTCTGGCCCAGCGGATCGATCGTTCCATCGCCTCGCCCTGCGCCTGCGGCATCGAGGTGGTCGACACCAGCTGGTCGAACTGCATGACGATGTCGCTGTCGAGCAGCCGCTGCACCTCGATCGATCGTTCGGGCGACAGCATGTGCCGGGAGCCGTCGAGGTGGCTCGCGAACGAGACGCCCTCCTCCGTGACCTTGGTCAGCTCGGACAGGCTCATCACCTGGTAACCGCCGCTGTCCGTAAGGATCGGCCGGTCCCACCCCATGAAGCCATGCAGCCCGCCCAGCTTCGCCACCCGCTCCGCGCCTGGACGCAGCATCAGATGATAAGTGTTGCCGAGGATGATGTCCGCGCCGCTCGCACGCAGCTCTTCCGGCCGCATCGCCTTGACCGTCGCCGCAGTGCCGACCGGCATGAACGCGGGCGTGCGAATCTCGCCGCGCTGCATGGCGATGATACCAGTGCGCGCGAGGCCATCGGTCGCTGATATCGAAAAGGAGAAGCGGGTCACGCACGCGCCCATGCCAAGCGCTCAGCGCCGAGTCGAGCGCATCACCCCTTCAGCGTCGCCAGCGGTTTGTTGCTAAAGCAATCCTCGCGGCGAATTGGCCAGGCGATCTCGTGCACCGGCGGGGGCGACCGATCGACCACCCTAATCCAGACGAAACCGTAATCGCCTTGCAAACGCTGGACCTCGGTGCACACCGGCCAATAGGCCAATGGTGCGCCGATCGACTTGCCTTCGACCGTGCTCCCATCTGCCCGCTGATGGACGTAGTAGACGGAGCAGCGGCTGTAGTCCTTCTGGGGGACCCCGAAGGTGCGCTCCCGCTGCGCGTCTCGCGTAACGCCCGCGCCGTTAAGAATAAGTGCAGCGCTCAGCGTGGAAGCAAAAGGCTCGCGTCGCCATAGGAGTAGAAGCGATAGCCGGCGTCGATCGCATGGGCGTATGCCGACTTCATTACGTCCAGGCCCATCAGAGCGCCCACCAACATGAACAGGGTCGAGCGCGGAAGGTGGAAGTTGGTGATCAGCCCGTCGATGGCCTTGAAGCGATAGCCGGGCGTGATGAAGATGGCCGTGTCGCCTTCGAACGGGTGAATGGTCCCGTCTTCCCCGGCAGCGCTTTCGAGAAGACGAAGGCTCGTCGTTCCGACCGCGATCAACCGTCCGCCGGATGCACGCACCGCATTTAACCTGTCGGCGGTCGCATCGTCGATGCGCCCCCATTCCGCATGCATTCGGTGGCCGCTCGTGTCCTCCGCCTTCACCGGCAGGAAGGTCCCGGCACCGACATGGAGGGTGAGCGTCTCGCGGCCGATACCGCGCTCCTCGAGAGCCTCCAGCAACCGCGGCGTGAAATGAAGCGCCGCAGTGGGCGCGGCCACGGCACCTTCCTCGCGCGCGAACATGGTCTGGTAATCGGCGTGGTCCTCAGCGTCCGCGGGCCGTTTCGAGGCAATATAGGGGGGAAGCGGCATACGGCCCGCCCGCTCGAGCAGGATCTCGACCGGCTCCTCACCGTGGAAGTGGAGCAACGCCGACCCATCGTCCGCTTTCTCGACGACGGACGCGTGTACGCCGCTACCGAAGTCGATCAGGTCGCCGATCCGTGCCCTCTTCGCATTGCGAAGGAACGCCTGCCACTCACGCGGACCTTCGCGCTTGTGCAGGGTTGCGCCGATGCTCGCCTCTCCGCGCCGGCCTTCCAGCTGTGCCGGGATCACCTTGGTGTCGTTGAAGACGAGCACGTCGCCTCGGCGCAACAGCTGCGGCAGCTCTAGCACCTGATGGTCACTGATGTCGGGACCATCGACTAGCAGCAGCCGCGCACTATCGCGCGGCCGCGCCGGCCTCAGCGCAATCCGCTCGTTCGGAAGCTCGAAATCGAAAAGGTCGACGCGCACCGCGCCGCCATAGCGTCAGTTCCCGGCAGCGGAAGCCGGACGCGCATCGCCAAGATAGGCGCGAACGATCTTTGTCGGCTGTTCGGGCGGTTCACCGGGCACGATCGCATCCACGGCATCCATGCCCGCAACCACGCGGCCCATGATGGTGTAATTGTTATCGAGCTCGGGGCGCGGCGCGAACATGATGAAGAACTGACTGTTCGCGGAATCCGGGCTGCCGGCGCGCGCTGCAGCGAAGCTCCCGCGAAGGAACGGCACGGCCGTGAACTCGGCCTTGAGGTCCGGCAGCTCCGAGCCGCCTTCGCCCGTGCCCTTGGGATCACCGCCCTGCGCCATGAAGCCCGGGATGACGCGATGGAACGTCAGCCCGTTGTAGAAACCGCGGCGAACGAGCGTCTGGATTCGCTGCACATGGTGCGGCGCCAGGTCCGGACGCATCACGATCTCCACCGTCCCGCCCGACGAAAGATCGATGAACAGGTGATTGGCCTTGTTCGCCGCAATCTCTTCCGGAGCCACGACGCTCGGCGCGGGCGGCGGGACGGGGGCCGGCTTCGCCGCGATCAGCGCAAAGGCCATGAACGGCAACGCGGACATCAATCTGTTCAACTCATTCCTCCCTGGGGATAGGCGCCGCGCTCCCTGCGCAGACGCTGCTGTCTTTAGCGTGAACCGCCATTCAGGTGGCGGCGAACGTCTTCGGCGACCGCCGGAGTCACGAACTTGTCGATCGAGCCGCCGAACCTCGCGATCTCCTTGACCAACTTGGACGCGATCGGCTGCAGCGACACGTCAGCCATCAGGAATACGGTCTCGATGTCGTCGTTCAGCTTTTGGTTCATGCCCGCCATCTGGAACTCATATTCGAAGTCGGCGACGGCCCGCAGCCCTCGCAGGATGGCAGTGGCGCCCTGCGTCTCGGCGAAGTCCATCAGCAGCGAGTCGAACTCCACGACCTCAATCTTGCCCGGCATGTCCTTCACCTCGCGGCGCACCATCGCGAGCCGCTCCTCGACGGTGAACATCGGCTCCTTGGACGGATTGGTCGTGACGCCGATGACAAGCTTGTCGACGAGGTGCGCGCCGCGCCGGATGATATCGAGATGCCCGAGAGTGACCGGGTCGAACGTGCCCGGATAAACTGTGACTTTCATGCCAACGCCCCCGGCCTAATGGTCCCGCTCTACCGCAAAGCGGGCGATGGCACGAAGCAAATCCGCTTCCGCGCCATGGTCCGACAAATGCTCGATCGCCTGGTTGACGAGGAAGCCGGCCTGCTGGCGTGCGCGCTCCTCGCCCAGAAGCGACACGAAGGTTGCCTTTCCGGCATTAGCATCCCGGCCCGTTGGCTTGCCGGCCGCAGCCTGGTCGCCGCTATGGTCGATAAGATCGTCGGCGATCTGGAAGGCGAGCCCGATATTGCGCGCATAGCCCCGATAGGGCGTCCTCGCTTCGGCGGGCATCCGGTTCATGATGCAGGCGGCCTCCACGGCATATTCGATCAAGGCGCCCGTCTTCAGCTGCTGCATCCGGGTGATCGCCGGAAGATCGAGCTGCTGACCCTCGGCGACCAGGTCCATCATCTGCCCGCCCGCCATGCCGGAGGGCCCCGCGGCCCGAGCCAGCTCCAACACAAGATCCGAACGCACCCACGGATCCTCATGCGTCGCCGGGTCCGCCAGGATCTCGAAGGCGAGCGCGTGCAGGCTGTCTCCCGCCAGCACCGCCGCAGCCTCCCCGAACCTCTTGTGCACCGTGGCCTTGCCGCGCCGTAGGTCAGCGTCGTCCATGCATGGCAGGTCGTCGTGAATGAGGGAGTAGACGTGAATCGCCTCGATCGCGCACCCGGTGCGCAGCGCGCGGAGCCGGTCGATCGCGAAAAGCCTCGATGCCGCGACGGTCAGGAGAGGCCGAAGTCGCTTCCCCCCGCCGATGGCGGCATGGCGCATGGCCTCATAGAGTTGCTCTCGGCCGTCCCCGATTGGTGCCAGGATCTCGGCGAAGAAGCTGTCGACGTCGGCGCGGACGCGCTGGGCTTCCGCCTCTAGCTCCTGCGCGAGCCGATCGACGGTCTCAACCGGCATCGAAGGGCTTGAGCCCCGCCGGCTTGCCGTCGCTTCCGAAGGTTATCTGCTCGATCCGCGCCTGCGCGTCCTTGAGCCGCGCCTCGCAGTGGCGCTTCAGCCGGTCACCTTCCTGGTAGAGCTCGATAGACTGGTCGAGCGGCGCCTCGCCTTTCTCAAGCGTGCGGACGATCTCCTCTAGGCGCGCGAGCGCCGCTTCGAAGCTCATCTGTCCGACGTCGGTTTCAGCAGCACTAGCCATGGGCAGACTTGTGGTCCCGGGGACCGTTCAAATCAAGCGAGGGGCTATTCGACGGGCGTGTTCTTGAACGGATCGCGAATGCCCGGAACAACCTCGTCGCGAAGCGCCTCGCCATCAGCATCGGCAAGCGCCGCCTCGGCCTCGCGCGCATGCTGCTCGCGCTCACGGCGGAGCTGCTCGATCAGCGCATCGCGGTCGCCCTCGAACCTTGTGTCCACAGGCGCTGGCGCACCGGCCGCCTTGGCCGCCTTGGCGACGGCGGCATCGAGCTCGCGCTGCGTCGTGAGACCGAGCGTGACCGGATCCTTCGGCGTGATGTTCGCCATGTTCCAGTGGGTGCGCTCGCGGATCGCACCGATCGTCGTGCGGGTGGTGCCGATCAGCTTGCTGATCTGCCCGTCGCTAACCTCCGGATGATTTTTGATGATCCAGGCGATTCCGTCCGGCTTGTCCTGCCGTTTGCTGACCGGCGTGTAGCGCGGGCCCTTGGTCCGGCGCACGGCCTCCGGGGCCTTCCACATCTGGAGGACGTAATCGGGATCCTTCTGGCCCTTCTCGATCTCCTCGTGCGTCAGCTCGCCCGCACGGATCGGGTCGCGGCCGGTCAGCTTGGTTGCCGCGGTGTCGTCGGCGATCGCCTGCACCTCGAGGATGTGGAGGCCGCAGAACGCGGCAATCTGCTCGAAAGTGAGCGAGCTATTGTCGACCAGCCAGGCGGCGGTCGCATGGGGCATCAGGGGCTGGGCCACTGGGTTTCTCCCGGAAATCAGCGAATTGAAACAAATAGGGCCGCCCCTCACGGAGCGGCCGGCATGGGCCTCCCTCTAGTCCCAGCCATGTTCAGCCGCAAGTAGACGCCGTTCACCGGCACACGGATTTTAAAAGGGCCGGCTGGCCCTAGTCGACTGAGCCAGTTGTCGCACAGCCGGAAAGCTTGACTCTATGAAACATTTGCCCTGTTTGCCGGCATTGATCAGCCTCCTCGCCATGCCTGTTGAGGCCGTAGCGGGACAATATGGCGGTTCGGTCACCCACATGGGCACGTTCGCTGGCGCCCGCTTCCAGGTCCCGCTCGGGGGCAAGGCCGCATCGAAGCCCAGGGCTGCGTTGGCAATCGCGCCGACCGTGAGCCGCATTTCTGGCAATACTGTCGTCAGGACCAAGATCGGTGAAGGAGTTGCTCTGAATTTCGGGCGGAGACCGACGCTGACCCTTGCCGGCGTCCCTGCGGATCAGGCGCTGGGACTGCGTCCTTCGAAGGGGATCGACCACAAGAGCAAAGCGAACCTTTCAGCTGTCGGTTGGATCGGGATCGGATTTGGATTGGTTGCTGCAGTCGGCGTCGGCGCGCTTATGTTGTCCAATTATTGCCAAGACAAAGAAGCCGATATTTGCGGTGACAGTGAGTAGTGACCGGCTGAGGACGAAGCTGCCTAGTGCGCCCTGACCGCTGCCGGGCGGTCAGGCGTCGAGGGCCTGGTAGTGGGGATGCCCTTTCATATGCTCCACCCACTGGAGCACGTTGGGATAGCGCTTCAGGTCGAACTCGGCGTCGCCCGCGACATGGGTGTAAGCGAACAGGCAGACGTCGGCGAGGCTGGTGGATTCCCCGATGAACCATTCGCGTCCCGACAAATGGTCGTCCATCAGCTTCAGGGCCGCGTTCCCGGCCTGGCGCTTGCCCGGCATTTGTAGCCGCTGCAGATCGCTCAGGTTGTCGGGCCCGAGCCAGCGCATCCAGAACCGCAACGTCGCGATGTTGGGCTCGTGACTATACTGTTCCCAGAACATCCAGCGCAGCATGTCGGCATGATCGAACGGATCGGTCGGGATGAGGTGCGTACCGTCGGCGATGTAATAAGCCGCCGCATTGCTCTCCGGAATGAAGCGATCGCCGATCTGCAGGACCGGGATTCGCCCGTTGGCGTTCACGTTGGCGACGAATTCGGGCGTGCGCGTCTCGCCCTTCATGATGTCATATTCGCGCCGGTCCACATGCTTGCCGATGAGCGCGGCAGCCAGCCGCACCTTGTAGCAATTTCCCGACGCCGGATATTCGTGAAGTACCAGCCGCTCGTTCATCGACAGCCCCCGTCTACAATCAGGCGCCGATGTGCCTCGAACCAGGCTCCGGCGCTAATCGATTCGGATCGACAGTCTACAGGTACCGCTCATGAGCATCACCTAGGGTTTGTGGGCCCAGCGGTGCAGCGTGTGATAACTTCGAAACAAGGTGAATCCGGTCCGCGCCCAGACTCTTTGCACGGGGTAATTTTGTAGCTGGGTGGAGATCACGACCTCACGGTCGCCACGCTGTCCGGCGCGACGCAGATAGTCGCAAAGCATTGCGGTATAACAACCGGTGCGCTGCAGGTCGGGAGATACCGCGTTCAAAACAATCTCGCTGGTGCCCGCCTCACGGCGCTGACCGACAAGGAATCCGACGATCTTGCCTTCTTTTGCGCTGCCAACTGCTATCTGATCGGCCGGCGCCCCCAGCAACAGTCGCGAAATCCAGTCCGCATAGGCCTCGTCGGCGGCGGCGGCGGAAAGGCGCGGGTCGGCGTGATAATGGCCCATGTAGCCGCTGAACGCGCGCCGGGCGATCGCCGAACAGGCGTCGGCATCGGCGCCGGTAAGGTCTCTCGGATGCTCGAGAGCAATCGCTGTCACCTCATCTGATGTGCTTGGGAGGCCTCGGCGATAGTAGACCAGGGTGTCCATTATCCTGAACCCAACGTCCTCTAGCGCCCTCGCTTGATCAAGGTCCGTAGTGTCGACGCGCGAGCTCAGAACTTGGAGACCTTCCGCGTCTGCCTCGGCAAGAGCGTCAGCGAGTGCGCCCGGCGGGACCGCCGATAGGTCGAGACGACCGAATTGGACTCCAAAGCGCGCGCTTTCGAGGTCGTTTCGGACGACGCCTTCATAGACAGGTTTTCCCGAGCTTTTTTGGGCGCCGCTCACGCAGGGCTGGTCCTGGGGTTGCCGGAATGTCCAAACCGAAGCAGCTGCAGTGCACAGAAGATCACGACCGCTGTGATGCCGATGGTGCAGACTTGGGCGAGTGGTGCGGCCATGAACCGGACCAGCATGGCCATGGACAATACCGACACCAGGAATCCGACGCCGTAGGCACCGCCGAAGCGCAGCATGTCGGAACGGTGGCGGTTGGTGCTTTGAAAGGTCCAACTGCGGTTCGCGACATAGCTGAGCGTCAGGCCCAGCACGTAACAACCAGCATTTGCGAGCACCGGCGATATCCTTGCCCAAAGCAGGGAAAGGAACACCAGGTAGCAGAAGGCATTGCTGAGGATTCCGATCAGCGCGTACCTGCCGAACTGCCGCCGAACCACCGCTGTCATTACAGCCGTTCCGGGTGGATTTCGGGCAGGTTGCCGACCGTTTCGAGAACGCGAAGACGGGGTCGATCCTGAACCTCCGAGAAGATGCGGCCGATATAGAAGCCATGAATTCCCAGGGCCGACAGGATCAGGCCGCCGACGAACCAGATCGAGAGGATAAGGCTCGTCCAGCCCTGCACCTGGATTCGTCCCGAAAGCCAGGCAATCGCGATCACCAGTCCCAGGAGTGCCGACACACCGGACATGCCAAGGCCCACCAGAACGCTGATCTTGAGCGGCCGGTCAGAGAAGCGAACGATGAGAGCGGAAGCAAAGCGAAGAAGTTGTGTCAGCCCGTAAGAGGATCGCCCCTCAAGTCGCCCTGATCGCGGTACGACATGAACTTCCCTTTCGAGGCCGGTCATCACGACCATCGCCGGAAGGAATACTTCCTTGTCTCGGAAAGCGAGCAGGTTCTCGACCATCCGCCGGCTGTAGAGACCGAAGTTCCCGGCATTGCCGCCGATCTCAAAGCCGGTGATCGAGCGCAGCAGCGCGTAGAAGCCACGTGACGCCGCCCTGCGCCAGTAGCTGTCGTGCCAGCTTCCGCGATCCACGACGATGGCGTCCGACCGGCCCTCGCGGGCGCGCTCGACCAGGGTCAGGAGAACGGAGGGGTCGTCCTGGAGGTCGCAATCGATCACGGCGACCCAATCGCCGCGGGCGTGGGCGAGTCCCGCCCAGATCGCCAGATGCTGGCCGTGGTTGCGCATCAACCGAACGCCGCGAACGCGGGGATCCTCCTGTGCGAGGTTCTGGATGACCGCCCACGGGTCGCCGGGCCCGCGATCGTCGACGAACACGATCTCCCAATCGAGATCGTGCCCCTCAAAGGTCTCGCGGACGCTGCGCACGATCTCCGGAAGGCACCGGGTACAATTGTAAACGGGTGAGACGACGCTGATCAGCATCAGCGACTGCGCGAGAGAAGCATCGAGACGACCTTGCGGCAGGTCTTCACGACCTGGTCCACGTCCGCGCCCAATCCAAAGAACATCGGCAGCCTCACCAGCCTCGCCGCGACGTAATCCGTATTCTCCATCGATCCGCACGTCCGCCCGAACCGCTCTCCAGCGGGCGCGGAGTGAAGCGGCACGTAGTGGAAGGGGGTGCCAATCCCCTCGGCAGCCATTCCAGCGATAAAGGCACTTCGGTCGGCGGGTTCGGGCATGATCAAATAGAACATGTGCCCGTTCCCATTCACGTCGTTGCAGGACTTGGGCAGTTGAATTCCGAAGCGCTCAGGAAAGTCCGCAAAGGCATCGAAATAATGGTTGAACAACGCCAGCCGACGCTCGGTGATCCGGTCGATATGCTCAAGCTGGCCATAGAGGAACGCGGCGATCAGCTCGCCAGGCAGGAACGATGAGCCAAGGTCGACCCAGGTGTATTTGTCGACCATCCCTTCGATGAACTGGCTGCGATTGGTGCCCTTCTCGCGCACGATTTTCGCGCGCTCGATGAGATCCGGGCGATTGATGGTGAGCGCGCCACCCTCGCCGCTCAAGATGTTCTTGGTTTCGTGGAAGCTGAAGGCGCCCATGTCGGCCAATCCGCCTGCCGGCCTGCCCTTGTAGGCGGAGCCGAGCGCTTGCGCGGCATCCTCAACGACGATGAGATCGTGCCTCCGGGCAAGATCCATCAGTTGGTCCATGTCGGCGGGGAAACCGGCGTAGTGGACAGCGAAGATCGCCTTCGTGCGATCGGTGATTGCGTCCCGCACCCGATTGGGATCGATGTTGAGCGTCGCGGGATCGATGTCGACGAACACCGGCGTCGCGCCGCGCAGCACAGCCGCATTGGCCGTCGATACGAAGGTGAACGACGGCATGATCACTTCGTCGCCAGGTTTAAGATCGCAGAGGATCGCCGCCATCTCGAGCGCGGCAGTGCCGCTGTGGGTAAGCAGCGCTGCCTGGGCGCTCGCTCGCTCGGCGATGATCGCGTTGCACAGGTGCGTGAAGTGGCCGTCGCCGGACAATTGCCCGCGAGCAATTGCATCCTCGATGTGCGCCAACTCGCTGCCGACCAGTGACGGCCGGTTGAACGGGATCGAGCGGATCGACCGCTCCAGTCCCAGCGGCCTGCCGGCCCCTATCCGTTCTAGTCGCATCGCGATGCACCCCGCATCTTCGATTCAAGCGACATCCACCCCTCCTGGCCCAGTCCATCCACGTCAGCGTTAAGAGGAATGACACCAAGACCGTTAAAGAATTGCCAAGCGATAGCCGGCGTCACCTTTCTTCTCGGCTGTTGCACATCGAAGCGCGGGATGTACGGATCGCAAAGCGAAGGACAGCGGGGGGCGCGGGCGTAATGAGTTCCAGTCACGAGTCATCCGGAATCGTCCTGCCGCCCAGGCTCCGGTCAGGCTCCGCGACACTTGCGAACCTCCTCGATCGCAACGCACTGCCGCTCTACGGGCTGATCATTGCGGCCTTCCTGTTCCTGTTCGCCGCTGCAGCACGCTTATTGACGCTGGAGACCGACGAAGCGTGGATTCTGCTGAGCACCGCTCATGCCTTCGGCGTGCCGGTGCCGGCGACGAGCGCTCTCGGCAGCCCGACCGTCACGACCGGCGGCCTGCACCTCCTCATCCATGGCTTGATCGCCTTTGCGACGATGGATGTACTGGTTCATCGCCTGTTTTCGGTCCTGGCCGCTGCTGGATTGCTGTGGCTCGGCTATCGCATCTTCCGCGCAACCGGCAGCCGAGCGGCACTCGCAGCCGCGGGCGCCGCCCTGTTCGCTGCCGTCCCAGGCTTTCTCTTGCAAGCGGGATTGGCGACTGGCGAGGTGATTGCGACCGCTCTTCTGATCGTGGCGGCGGTGCATTGGATCTGGCGGGGCGCCGGATCGCTCCAGGCCGCGATCGTCACGGGAATGTTGCTCGGCGCCGCGATTGCGACACGCGTGAATCTCGCAGCGGCGGCATTCGCGCTCATCGCATACGTGCTCCTGACGCGCCCTCAGAATGAGCAAGTGATCCGGCGAGCCATCACCGCGGTCGTTGTGGGCATGGTTGTCGCCGTCGCCTGGGTCATTGCCTATTACAAAGCCGGTGAAGTCGAAGCGGCGGGGGGAGACCGTTCATATATTGGAGTTGCGACGGGGCTGGATGGAGCCAAGACGCTTCAGAAAATGCTGCAAAGCGTCGAGATCGCGAACCAGCACCTCCCCCTCCTGCTCGTCGTCGCAATAGCCGGGGCCTGGCTGATCGGGATTTCGAAGGGTTCCGGCTCGAAGCCGGCTGAGCGAAGCTCCGACCTCGCCGGCCTGTTGTTGTTCATGGGCCTGGCGATGCTGGCGGCTTGGATCCTGATCGCTCCCATCCCGCACCTGCGTTACCTCTGGCCGGCAATGGCCTGCATATGGTTCGCGGGCGTCCTGCTGCTCCTGAACCATTGGGCAGCAGTCCGGCGAGCGGCGCCGCGATTGGCGTTGCATGGCCTGGTCGTCGCAGTCTGTATCTATAGCCTTGTGACGGGAATGAATGTCCTGGCTGACGGAGAGAGCCTCTCGCTCGCCTATCAGGCCGTAGGCGGCTCGCCGCGCGTGCCGCTGCAGCCGGGTCAACGCTTCCGCGCTGCTGCAGATCAGCGGTCGCTTGCCGCCTTCGTTGCTGGCCGGCCCGCATCAGCAACTTTCTACGCGTTCGTGCCGCACGTCTCTTACCCGATTGTGTACCTCAGCGGACGGAAGCTCGAACCGCTTTCCCAGCTCAACGGCGGCGGGGAACGATACCTGTTGCTTAGTCCCGCGGATTATCGCGTGTGGCATCCGGGCCCGTCCACCAGCGCATGGGCAAGCGACAATACGCGCCCGGCATTTTCTAGCGGCGGTTTCGCGGCCTTGCGGATACGTGACGGGGCCCCGCCGCCTCACGTGCTTTACGTTGATCTGGGCCAGAACGATTTGTTCTGACGAAATGGCGCCATGCCGTGGACCGCCGCGGTTACTCCCCGACCGTCAACACGATCTTGCCGACATGCCCGCCGGATTCCATGCGGGCATGGGCTGAGTCTGCTTCGGCGAGCGGGAAAATCGCGTCGATCACGGGCTTCAGGCGGCCGCCCTCGACATAGGGCCAGACGGTTCGCGAGATCTCGTCGGCCACCATCGTCTTGAACTCGACGGTGCGCGGCCGAAGCGTCGATCCGGTCAGCGTTAGCCGCCGGCGCATGATGTCAAAGATTGGGATTTCGGTCGTTGCGCCGCGCTGAACCGCGATCGAGACATGCCGCCCCTCTTCGGCAAGGCATGCCAGGTTCCGCGGCACATAGTCGCCGCCGACCATGTCCACGACGACGTCGACGCCGCGCCGCGCCGTCACCCTGTGAACCTCTTCGACGAAATCCTGTGTGCGATAGTTGATCGCGGCTTCCGCACCGAGCTTCAGCGCCTGTGCGCATTTCTCGTCGGTTCCGCAGGTCACCACGATCTTGAGGTTGAACAACCGGCCAAGCGCGATTGCCATGGTGCCGATGCCGCTCGTTCCGCCATGGACCAGCGCCCAGTCGCCATCCGCCGCGAACCCGCGCTCGAACAAATTGACCCAGACGGTGAACAGGGTCTCCGGCATCGCCGCAGCCTCGACCGCGGTCAGCGCACCCGGGATCGCAAGACAAGTGCCGACGGGTGCGATGCAATAGTCGGAATAGCCGCCGCCGGTGACCAACGCGCAGTAGTTCCGGCCGCTCATCTGCTCGGCTCCCATGCCGGCGGCCACGACCTCTCCCGCGATTTCCAGCCCTAGGACGTCCGGCGCGCCCGGAGGCGGCGGATACATGCCCTTGCGCTGGAGCACGTCAGGGCGGTTCACGCCCGCGGCGGCCACCTTGATCAGGACCTCGCCCGGTCCCGGCTCGGGTACCGGTCGCTCAACGACCAGCAGGCCCCCGTCGCCGTCCGCGACGATTGCCTGCATCGAGGATGGGAGGCTCGACACTCGCGGGCTTATTGACTTGAGGGCCGTGAGGGTCAACGATTCAGGCCGTGGATCTAGACGATCTTTTCCCGAGCAAGCCCGGCGATCCGCTGGTCGAGATTGGAAAACAGGACCTCGACCCAATGTCGATCGAGGAGCTGAAAGCGCGGATCGAAACGCTGAAAGCCGAAATCGCCAGGGTCGAAGCCCACATGCAGCGAGCGCAGACTCACCGCTCCGCCGCCGAAGAGCTGTTCAAGAAGTCATGAAGCGGGCGGCCATTCAGCCGCTGAACATCTCCGATCGACATAATCTGTTGAAAACCGGCGACGCGGCTCTTGATTGCCGCGCCTCGCCATATGACATTCATTCAAAGCCCGCGGGCTCTCCGTGGGAGCGGGAGTGACAGCCTAAATGCCTAGTTTTGCTCGCGAACTCGAACAGACCCTCCACAATGCGCTGGGGGAAGCCAGCCGTCGTCGGCACGAGTATGCGACCCTTGAACATCTGCTCATTGCGCTCATTGACGATGAGCATGCTTCCAAGGTGATGACCGCCTGCGGCGTCAGCCGCGACGAGCTTCGGACCTCGGTGAAGCAATATCTGGACAATGAGCTCGGCGCCCTCGTCGCCGACAGCGCAACCGACCCGACTCCGACCAGCGGCTTCCAGCGCGTGGTCCAGCGGGCGATCCTCCACGTCCAGTCCTCGGGCCGCGACGAAGTGACGGGCGCCAACGTCCTGGTCGCCCTCTTCTCCGAGCGCGAAAGCTATGCGGTCTATTTCCTGCAGCAGCAGGACATGAGCCGCCTCGATGCGGTGACCTACATCAGCCACGGCGTCGGCAAGGGCGAGACGCCCGCCGAAACCCGTGCACCTGAAGGCACCGAAGAAAAGAGCGAGAAGGAAGGCGGCGCCAAGAAGGAATCCGCCCTCAAGCAGTTCACCGTCGACCTCAACGAAAAGGCCAAGGCCGGCAAGGTCGACCCGCTGATCGGACGCATGCCGGAGGTCGACCGGACAGTGCAGATCCTCTGCCGCCGCTCGAAGAACAACCCGCTTTACGTCGGCGACCCCGGCGTCGGTAAGACGGCCATCGCCGAGGGCCTCGCCCGCAAGATCATCGAGGGCGACGTTCCGGAAGTCCTGAAGGGCGCCGTCATTTACGCGCTCGACATGGGCGCCCTGCTCGCCGGCACGAGGTATCGCGGCGATTTCGAGGAGCGGCTCAAGTCCGTCGTCTCCGAGCTCGAGAAGATGCCGCACGCGATCCTGTTCATCGACGAGATCCACACGGTGATCGGCGCCGGCGCCACGAGCGGCGGCGCAATGGACGCGTCGAACCTCCTGAAGCCGGCTTTGTCGAGCGGCACGATCCGCTGCATCGGCTCGACCACCTACAAGGAGTTCCGCAACCATTTCGAAAAGGACCGCGCCTTGCTGCGCCGGTTCCAGAAGATCGACGTCAACGAGCCGACGGTCGAGGACACGATCAAGATCATCGCCGGGCTTCGCTCGTCGTTCGAGCAGCATCACAACGTCCGCTACACGTCCGACGCCATCAAGTCGGCGGTGGAGCTCAGCGCCCGCTACATCCACGATCGGAAGCTGCCGGACAAGGCGATCGACGTCATTGACGAAGTCGGCGCGATGCAGATGCTGGTGCCACCGTCGCGGCGGAAGAAGATCATCACGCCAAAGGAGATCGAGGCCGTGGTCGCGACCATGGCGCGCATCCCGCCCAAGTCGGTCAGCGCCGACGACAAGCAGGTGCTCGAGCATCTCGAGGCGGACCTGAAGCGCGTCGTGTTCGGCCAGGACCTTGCAATCGAGAAGCTCGCCTCAGCGATCAAGCTCAGCCGTGCGGGACTTCGCGATCCCGACAAGCCGATCGGCAACTATCTCTTCTCGGGGCCCACGGGCGTCGGCAAGACCGAGGTCGCGCGCCAGCTCGCCTCCGTCATGGGCATTCCGCTTCAGCGGTTCGACATGTCCGAATATATGGAACGCCATTCGGTCAGCCGGCTGATCGGCGCACCTCCGGGCTATGTCGGCTACGACCAGGGCGGCCTTCTGACCGACGCGGTCGACCAGCATCCGCACAGCGTGCTGCTCCTCGACGAGATCGAGAAGGCGCACCCGGACCTGTTCAACATCCTGCTGCAGGTGATGGATAACGGGAAGCTCACCGACCATCACGGCAAGACGGTCGATTTCCGGAACACCGTCCTCATCATGACCACCAATGCCGGCGCGTCCGACATGGCTCGCGAAAGCATCGGCTTCGGCGCGGCCAGCCGCGAGGATGCGCAGGAGGATGCGGTCAAGAAGATGTTCACGCCGGAATTCCGCAACCGCCTCGATGCGATCGTGCCCTTCTCCTACCTGCCGCCGGCCGTGGTCGCGCGCGTGGTCGACAAATTCATCCTGCAGCTCGAGCTGCAGCTGGCCGACCGTAACGTGCATATCGAGCTCGACGACGAAGCCCGGAAGTGGCTGGTCGATCGCGGTTACGACAAGCTCTACGGCGCACGTCCGATGGGCCGTCTCGTCCAGGAGAAGATCAAGCAGCCACTCGCCGAGGAGCTGCTGTTCGGCAAGCTCGTCAACGGCGGCGAGGTCAAAGTCCGGATCAGGGACAATGCGCCGGCCTTCGAGATCGTGCCCGCGGCACCAAAGCCTTCGAAGTCGAAAGCCAAGCCCAAGGCCGCAGTTAAGAAAAAGGCCGGCGGAGAAGAAGCTCCCGCCGCGGAGTGAGTTTCATCTCCAAGGACTAAAGGGCCCGCTTCGGCGGGCCCTTTTTTATGAGGGGGGCTTCAGGTCCCTGAACGCGAAGCGGCATGAACGCTCTCCCCGCGCCATGCAGCGCTGGTGATCGACGCTCTTTCCCGACAGGGTCCTCAGCAGCGACAAATCGACTTCGCAAATCGCGGGATCCGCAACGGCGAGGTCGTGGAAAACGCAATTATGCGCCTCGATCCCCGGCCCTTCCGGGCCCTCGACGCTCTTCGATTCATAGCCGAGCTCGGCCATCACTTCCGCGATCCGTTCGATCGGGATGGAGCTGGCTCCGCTTGCGATCCGCTCGGCCAAAGTGACGCCGATCCGCTCCATGGCCTGCTTCAGCGCTTCACCGTTCAGATGACGCGACAGCTCGGCGAGGAATTCCTTCGCCAGGAGTGCATATTGGCGTGGGAAGGTGGCACCGCCGGCCGCGCTTAGCCGATAGCCCTGCGAGGGCCGCCCCTTGGTCCGGATCGCAGACGCGCGCTCGATCAGCCCTTCGCGTTCCAGCGCCGTCACCTGCTGGTGCGCGGCGTTTCGTGAGATCCCGAGCTCGGCGGAGAGCCTCTGCACCGACATCGGCTCTTCGTTTTTCAGCAAGAGATCGAGGATTCGATCGCGGCTACGCCCGGCTTCAAGATCGGAACTCGGGTTCATCTCTCTTGAATCTAGGCCGATTTTCATCTTTGGCAACTTTGTAATGTATGAAGTTGACAAAGCGGTTGTCGCAGCTGCACAACCCCCCTCAGAAAGGGAGGAAAAGTCATGCTGAAACTGGCCGTATTGTTATTCGCGATCGGAGCGCTCGGAGGACTCGTACTCGCCAGTTCGGTGCTTCGCGGACGACTCGCTCCCTGGGCGCTTTCCCTCCTCCACGCGGCGCTCGGCGCGACCGGCCTCGTCCTGACCGGAATCGTGGTTCTGGAGGGTTCTGCGGAGGGTGGTGGAAAGATTCCCATCGCTTTGCTCATCCTCCTCGTGGCCGCGCTTGGCGGCTTCTTCCTTGCGTCGTTTCACGCCCGGAAGCTGCCGGCTCCGAAACCCGTCGTCCTGATCCACGCGGGCGTAGCGGTGGTCGGCTTCCTGCTTTTGGCGGGTAGCGTTTTCAGCCTGATCTAAGGCTCAAGATGTTCGGACATCCGCTTCATCCGGCGCTCGTTCATTTCCCGATCGGCCTGCTGCTTTCGGCAACACTGGCCGATCTCGCCTTCGCGGCCGGCCTCACCGCCAACGTGCAGGTCGCCGCGATGATGATGGCCGGCGGCCTTGCCGCTGGCCTTCTCGCAATGGGCGCCGGCCTGGTAGATTTCGCGAAGCTCGAAGAAACGGTCGTGCCGCATGCCCTGCGCCATATGACCGTCGTGGGGATCGCATGGATCGGCTATGCGATCTCCCTCTATCTGCGCCGCGACCTCCTCACCGGTGGCACCGCCGTCCCGACATCCGCCATCCTTACAAGCCTTGTAAGCGCTCTCTTTCTCTCACTCGGCGGATGGCTTGGAGGAAGACTGGTCTACACATTCCGCGCGGGCATCTCGAAGAGCTAACGGGCGCGCTTAAAGCGCGCCGTCCTCCAACTTCTTCGCAACAGCCTCGGGATCGTGCGTGCAGCGTCCAGAAGTCCGTCACGCTGCGCCCCGCGCGCCTTAGGATGAGGCGCAACTCAAAGACGAAAAATACGCGCCCATCGCTGCCACGGCTGTATCCGACAGGTCGATCCAGGAGCGGCGCGCATCAAGCGGGTCGCCGTAGCGCACCAGCAGCCCTCTCTTTTCGAGCAGCCTGATCCAGCGCAGCGCGGTTGTCTGAGGCGCTCCGGATCCAAAGCAAAGTCCGGATATGGAAATCTTTTGCTGGCCCAGATGTGCCGCGAAAGCCTCCAGCAAAATATCCCAGGCGGGATCTGAAAAGAGGTCGAGGCCGAAGACAGAATCTCGGGCCCGGCGGTTCCTAATCAGTTGACGGACGCTCGCCTCGCTTATCGAGAATTCGGGAAGTTTTAAGGGAGTGTTCGACGCGCTTCGCTTCGACAAAGCAGCCTTGAGCCCTTCCAATACTTCTTCGAGTTTATAGACGTGAGCAACGACACCGCCATCGGGCTCGTTGCGATCTCCCATCTTCAGAAGTTGAAATTGCCCACTCATGAAAACTCCCACCCGCTTTTTGTATCAGCAATGGTGCAAGTAGCGGAGATCACTAGATAATTTTACCATGTTAAAGCACATTTTGAGCACGTTTCGGATCATTCGGCCTCGAAATGGCATTCTTTTGGTCGTATTCGGATCGAGCCGAATCGACGCAAGCGAGGTTTCTTAGATGGGCCTGATCGTCGATGAGGCGAGCGCCGAGGCTAAAAGTCGCATGGCGCTCATCTCCCTGTCGAAGCTAATATTGAAATTGATGGAAAACTGGAGGCGCGGGCTCATCGAGCTCACCGGTCATCCGCCAGACTATGAGGCAACCATGATCCTGTCAGCGATCGTGGTGATTGCAGGCGATCGCCTCACCCGCATGCAAGTGGAGCCGGAATTTCAGAACCTTGCGAACGTGTTGCCTGCCGGAACATTGGGGAAGTGCAACATCAGCTCCATCTCCACCGCTACCGGACTCAACCGCGAAACTGTGAGAAGGAAGGTGAAGCGGCTTGAAGCAATGGGCTTGGTCAGGAGGCATCCTGACAATAGCATCCTCCTCAGCAGCGAGATGACACAGTCGCCAATTGCCCAGCGGATTGTGCGTGCGCAGATCGATGCAGTGAAACAGACGGTTACCCAACTCGCGCGCAACCAGGTTTTGGTGGAGCAGCCCAGCTAGAATTCCTGCAGCCTTGGTCCTTGGTCGCGCGCCAAAGCCTCCTGCAAGCGGTTGACGGCGAGATCCAAATGCGCCGCGACCTTATCTGCCCCCTCCAGCGAATCCAGGATTTCAAGTGCCCGTTGCATGAGAGCCAGCGCCTCAGCAGCAGCTCCGTCAGGCCAGTTCTCAAACATACGCACCCCCGCGCCGATGCTCGTTGGTTGCGAATTAAATACATGAACGACTGGTCTTTTAACAGCAGTATGCGTGCGATCAGGACGCCGCGGCCCAACGGTCAAGAATAGCCAAATTGGACGCTAATTAATCGCCGGCTTCGCCGCCAGCGCCTTCCAAGGCCAATTAGCAAAAGTTCATTTTGAACCAGACACTTACACGGCGAAACAACCATTCGAGCTACGCCAACGTCCATGCAGATGGAATGGCGTTCGGCGTCGCGGAAGCGCTGGAGACAACTCCCCCTTGCGGTGATTGCGTGCCTGCCCGGTTGTGGCGGGGGCGGGGCAGCGACCTCGCCGCCGCCACCGCCCCAGTCTACACAAACCTCCCCCACCCCTCCCCCATCGCCGGCGCCGGTCCCCGTCCCGCCCCCGACCAGCGCAACGCCTCTCGACGCAATGTCTGCGTCTAACTGGGAGATCGGCCCCATCATCAACGGGGCAAATTATTCTGCCGGGCTACCCGTTCGCCCGACCCAGACACCGGACGGCTGGAGCTTCGACTTTCCTCTCGGAGGAGGTCACGTGAATTACGTGACCTACCGATACGGATCGCTCGCCGGCAAGACGCACATTGTGATCCGATATCGGATCGACGCGGCGCCCGACGTGCACTTTTATCCGACCTGTTGTGCGCAGCTGCCGCCGATCGGGCCGACGATTTATTTCCAGCGCGCGGCCGACGATTGGCAAGCCGATGGAGGACGTTGGTGGGCGACCTTCGCGAGAGTGACTCCGATCCAGTCCGGTGAGTTCGAAGTGGACGTACCCTTGAACGGCTCGTGGACCTCGGTGTCCTCGATGACCGCAGAGCTCAATACGAGCGAGTTCTCGAACGCCAAGCAAACCGCAGATCGTGTCGGCTTCACGTTCGGCGGCGGTGACGGCTACGGACATGGCGTCTATGCCGACGGCACGGCGCGCTTCACGCTTCTCTCTTTCAAAGTCGAGTGAACCACGCCGCCGGATGGCGTCGTTCAATCACGGGATCGGCTAAGCTAATGGAGTTCCGTGAAAGCAACGGACGCTGTCCTCCGACTGGCCCTCACCGCCGGCCATCACCTGATGAGAGCAGGGTGGTTCGTACGCCGCCCGCGCACCTACGGCGCTCACGCCCTCGCGCTCACTCCCGACCGCAAGCTCATCCTCGTCAAGCTCCGCTACGCGCCGGGCTGGCGGCTGCCCGGCGGCGGCCGATCCGCTAACGAGGAGCCGCGCGACGCGGTGCTGCGTGAATTGCGCGAGGAGATTGGAATGACCTCCCACGGTGCCGTCCGACTGGCTTGCGAGCTGGAGCAGGCCGTCCATTTCAAGCACGACCTCGCGTCGCTGCTGGTCGTCGAAGACGTCCAGTACGCACCCCGCTGGTCTTGGGAGGTCGAGCGCGTCATCGCTTCGGACCTGGACTGCCTCCCGGACGATCTCGCGCCGATTGCGCAAACCTGGATCGCGGCCCTGCGCGAGCATCTGTAGATGGCGCACCGCCTGTTCGTCGCAATCCGGCCCCCCGAAGAGATCCGCGACCTGCTGATCGACGCGATGGACGACAGCCCGGAATTTCGTTGGCAGGACGAGGAGCAGCTTCACCTCACCTTGCGCTTCGTCGGCGAGGTGGATCGCCCCGTGGCCCAGGACCTTGCCGATGCGCTTGCCCCCATTCGCGCGGACGAGTTCCAGCTGCGGATAAGCGGAGTCGGCCGCTTCGAGCAGCGATCAAGCGGCGCTTTATGGGCCGGCGTCGAGCCAAAGGCGCCGCTAGCCGCCCTCGCCGCAAAAATAGAGCGAACCTGCCAGCAGGTCGGCCTGGCGCCCGAGCGCCGCGCTTTCCATCCGCACATCACGATCGCCCGCTGGAAGGGCCGCCGCTCGCGCGAAGTCGGGGACTTCATCGAACGCCACGGCGGCCTGTCTTCGGCACTCTTCGACGTGACTCAATTCAGCCTGTTCGAAAGCCGCCTTTCCCGTCACGGCGCGCAGTATGAAGAGATAGCGACCTACGCATTGGCGGCAACCTGAACTAGCTCGGCGATATTGACGCCTGCTGCAGAAAGGCGTCGACTGCTGTTCGCCGAGTCGCTGTAACGCCCAATTGGGTACGGGGGGGTCCGATGGTTGCTCCCGGGGAGCAGTCGGCGACACGCCGCAAAACCAAGGCCAAGGTCGCGCCGCCGGAAACGCAGGCGCCGTCCGAAACTGCCACGCCTGAAGGCAGGTCGATCTTCCTCTTCGCCGACGGCACGGGAAACAGCAGCGCAAAGCTGTTCAAGACCAACGTCTGGCGCATGTACGAAGCCATCGACTTCGGTGCGGCTTGCAAGGGCCGCCACGTGCAGGTCGGCTATTACGATAATGGCGTAGGCACCTCGAGCTTCCGGCCGCTGGCACTGCTCGGCGGCATCTTCGGCATCGGCCTCAAGAGCAACGTGCTCCGCCTCTACACATTCCTTTGCCGCAACTATCGTCCGGGCGACCGTATCTACGTCTTTGGCTTCAGTCGCGGTGCGTTCACCATCCGCCTGCTGGTCGCGCTGGTCGCGGACCAGGGTATCCTCGTCCCCGCGCAGGCCGCGCAGTCCCGTTCGTACCAGGTCCACGAAGCTTCTCTCTCGCGCCAGGTGCGCGATGCCTATCGCTCATTCCGGCAGAATTTCGAGCCGAACCTGCCGCCTGGGCGTGTCCTCGTCGCCGCCGGTCGCGGTATCCGCGATGGGGTTATCGGGGTTGGCCGATGGGTCTGGCACAGCCTGCTGAGAAGGCAGAAGCCCCAGCCTCCGGATCGTCATTATGCGGACATCGAGTTCGTTGGCGTGTGGGATACCGTCGCCGCCTACGGCGGGCCCTTCGCCGAGTTCACTCGCGGCATCGACGACTGGGTCTTTCCGTTGACCATGCCCGATTATCACCTCTCGCCCCGGGTCAAGAAGGCGCGTCATGCCCTCTCCCTCGACGATGAGCGGGACGCCTTCTGGCCGCTCCTGTGGGACGAGGTTTATGAGCAGCAGTTGACTACAACGGGCGGCCCGATGACGATCGGCAGGGACGGCAGGGACAAGCCCCTCGTCGAGGAAAACCGAAAGGTCGCGAAGGACCGCCTCAAGCAAGTCTGGTTCGCAGGAGTCCACAGCGACGTGGGCGGCGGCTATCCCGATGAAAGCCTCAGCTACATTCCGCTCCTCTGGATGATGGACGAGCTCGGCAACGAGGTGGAATTCCTGCGCCCCTTCGTCGAACGCGCCCGCGACCTCGCCAACCCCTACGGACCCATTCACGACTCCCGATCGGGGCCCGCGGCTTATTATCGCTACCAGCCGCGCAAGATCGCAGCGTTCATGGATCAGCCGAGGCCGGAGCGCGAGAGAACGGTTTCCCTTCGGCAAGCCGATCCCAACGGCAAGCCCGCGTGGCGCGGACTCCTGAAGTCCGTCTGCGTGCATGAGAGCGTGTTCGCGCGCATAATTTCGGGCATCGACAATTATGCGCCGGCCGCGCTTCCAGCGACCTTCGATATCGTCGGTTCGACGGGACCCAGGGGAATCCCCTCACTGACGGCGGCCAATCGCGAAACGCTCGAAACGGCGGCTTCCGCAAGCAGCCTTCGCTTCGAGCAGCAGGAGAATGCCTGGGACTGGGTGTGGGGTCGGCGCCTGATCTATTTCGCGACGATCGCCATGACCGTCCTCCTCGTGCTCGCGCCGTGGACCCGATGGCTGCAGTCGCTGGAGCAGCTCTGCAGCGACGATCGCTGCTTTGCCCGATCATTCGTCGACATCGCCCTCTTCGCCGTCCCACAGTCGATCCGGAGCACGCTCGATCCCTGGGCGGGAGTGCCCCTGATCGTGATCGTCCTCGGCACGCTCATCCTTGTGCTGATCTCGTGGGGGCGCAGGACCGAGCGACGCTTCCGCGACCGGGTGCGCTCGATCTGGCGAGACTATCTGCACGAATCCGGCAAGGCCCTGACGAAACCGAAAAAGCGGTGGCGGATCAGGCCGATCCGCGAAAGCCTGCCCTATCAGGCCGTCATCTTCATCGTGAAATGGCAATTGCTCCCCGCTTTGTGCGGCCTCGCGTCGCTGGTTGCGGTCCTGTACGCAGCGATCATCGCCTCGACGCAGGTGCTCTACGCGTACGCAGAGCCCCGAGACTGGTCGTGCAAGGCAAGTTCGGGCCCAACGGACCTGACCTTCAGGACGGCTGACAGCTGCAAGGATCTCGGCATCGAGCTGAAGCAGGGCACGCCTTACCGGCTGACGATCAAGGCGATACCGGAGCATCCAACCGACACAATTCCTTGGCTGGACGACAGCTTGCCGGCCGATCCCCGCCACGGCGTCACCGATCGCCATGCCATCATGATACTCGCCGCGCCGCTGAAGCGCGTCACCTCGGCCAACTGGCTGCAGGTAGTCACCGAGGTTCGCGCGCCGAACGACGACCCGCTGACGCGCTGGGCCTTCCCCAGGAACATCGACATGCGCAGGCATGACTTCACGTTCCTCGGAAAGCAGACCTACGAAACGATCCTGTGCCCGCGCTGGAATGGCCGGCTCTTCATTCTGGTCAACGACGCCGCGCCGCTCCTGTCGAAGCGGTTCTACGAGAACAATCACGGGTCGGCGGAAGTCAGCGTGGCCCCGGCGCTCGACAAGAAGTGCACCTAGCGCAACGCTGGCATTTTCCGTGCGCGCACCCATATTGAAGAAGCCGCGTTGACCGGCTGCGGCTCCTCACGCTAATAGAACATAAACGGAACGAAGCGATCCGATGCTGACTCATATTTCCGTCCGCGGAGCACGCGAACATAATCTCAAGGGCGTCGACGTGGAGATCCCGCGCGAAAGCCTGACGGTCATCACGGGCCTCAGCGGATCGGGCAAGTCGAGCCTCGCCTTCGACACCATCTACGCCGAAGGCCAGCGCCGCTACGTCGAGTCCCTCTCGGCCTATGCCCGCCAGTTCCTCGAGATGATGCAGAAGCCGGACGTCGAGCATATCGACGGCCTCTCCCCCGCCATTTCGATCGAGCAGAAGACGACGTCGCGCAACCCGCGCTCGACCGTCGCGACGGTCACCGAAATCTACGATTACATGCGCCTCCTCTGGGCGCGCGTCGGCATTCCCTATTCGCCCGCCACCGGCCTTCCCATCGAGGCGCAGCAGGTCAGCCAGATGGTCGACCGCGTGATGGCGCTCCCCGAAGGCAGCCGCCACTATCTCCTCGCCCCCGTCGTCCGCGGCCGCAAGGGTGAGTATCGGAAAGAGCTCGCCGAATGGCAGAAGGCCGGCTTCCAGCGCGTCCGCATCGACGGCCAGTTTCACGCCATTGAAGAAGCGCCCGCGCTCGACAAGAAGTACAAGCATGACATCGAGGTCGTGGTCGACCGCATCGTCGTTCGCGAAGGCATCGAGGCGCGTCTCGCCGACAGCTTCGAAACCGCGCTCAAGCTCGCCGAGGGCCTCGCCTTCCTCGACCCCGCGGATCCGGCGGAGGGCGCAGCGGAATCCGAAAGCGGCAT
>Ga0207683_10000630_pt1 | contig 32208 bp, 26 predicted proteins | sample KBSM73metaG_FD_184333 | JGI IMG/M metagenome (GOLD analysis project Ga0207683, IMG submission 184333) | Miscanthus rhizosphere microbial communities from Kellogg Biological Station, Michigan, USA - KBS M7-3 metaG (SPAdes) (version 2) | ecosystem: Host-associated > Plants > Roots > Rhizosphere >... | reverse complement strand
ACATTTCGACTCGCCAAACTGACTCTTCACCCACGCAGCCGGGACGCGGCGAGTACCTGGCAAGGGCAGGCAATTGCATCGGCTGCCACACGGCGCAAGGCGGCCCTGATTACGCGGGCGGCCGGAAATTGCCGACACCGTTTGGAACTTTCTATACGCCTAACATAACGCCCGACCGGGAAACCGGCATCGGTAGTTGGACCTCGGACGACTTCTGGGCGGCGCTCCATAACGGTGAATCGCCCGATGGCCGCGTGCTGTATCCGACTTTCCCGTATACCGAGTACACGAAGGTGACACGGGAAGATTCGGACGCGATCTTTTTATATCTGCGTTCGGTGCCCGCCGTCAGCCAGCGCAGCCCTGCACATGAGGTACGGTTCCCATATAACGTTCGCCCGTTGCTGTACGTGTGGCGCGCGCTGTACTTCCGTCCCGGCGTTTACGAACCGGAGCCGGCACAAGGCGCCGAGTGGAATCGCGGCGCGTACCTCGTGCAGGGATTAGGGCACTGCAACGCATGCCATGGGAACCGCAATGCACTCGGCGCGACGCGAGGCGCCGCACTCGGCGGCGGACAGATCGCTGGACTCAATTGGTACGCGCCATCGCTGGTGTCGCGCACGGAAGCCGGCACCGCGGACTGGCAGGTTGATGACATCGTCAAGTTGCTGGCGACAGGCATTGCGTCGCGCGGTGTCGCATCCGGACCGATGGCGGAGGTCGTTGGAGCCAGTTTGCAATATCTGACAGCGAATGATCTGCGTGCCATCGCGGTCTATTTGAAATCGCTACCCGAGAACACAGCTGCGATCGCGGCGCCCTTGCCGGAAACAAGCGATGACATGCGAAAACAATTCGCACGAGGCGCCGCGGTCTACGAGAAGAACTGCGAGGACTGTCACGGCAGCTCGGGTGAAGGCGCGCCAGCTGCATATCCCGCGCTGGCGGCTAATCGCGGCGTGACGATGCGCTCACCGCTCAATTCGATACGTAGTGTGCTGAACGGAGGCTATCCGCCGTCGACCGCCGGAAATCCGCGGCCATACGGTATGCCGCCTTTTGCGCAAAGCCTGTCTGGCGATGAGATTGCCGCTGTGCTGTCGTACGTGAGAAACGCCTGGGGCAATCGCGCCAGTTTCGTCAGCACCCTCGAAGTGGAGCGTAGCAGAGGCGCCGGCTACTAAGTCAGTGGCAAGTCAATCAGCGCAAGGTCACCGTCAAGCTCGGCTCGTCACCAGCCGCCGCCAGCGCGGGTGTGCTATCGAACTCCATAAGCGTGCCGTTCGTGAAATGCAGGCGATCGATCCCCGCGGCGTGGGAGACATATACCCAGTGCTCGTGCCACGCGCTCTTAGTTTTGTTGCGCGTTATCTTGCTCGGGCGTCCCCAGCGCGGCAGGTTAAGTACCTGGCTGTCGGACATGCCGACGGTAAGCGGTGGGCGCGTCGAACTGTGTAGCGCCTGCGTCGCTACAGCGCTGGAAATCTCGGGATGAGCGTTGGCGATTGGGATGGCCGCTGACCGTTGACCTTTAAGGCACGGTACCGCTTGATAAGTGACGCCGTTCCTGTCTGTGCATTTCACGATCTCTTGTGCGTGCGCTGCCACGGTGCAACTGAAGACAAGGGCGGTGATGGCAACTGACTGTTTGCATCGTCTCATGGCAACACCGTTATGAAGCGCGCGAGGATAAGCGAATGGTGCCTGTGCTACGTAGAAAACGGACTCGGCGCGCCGCGCATTCAGCCGTAGGAGTGGCGCTCGTCTACGTGAGACCAAACGCAGGTGCTCGACCTGCACGAGAGTTCGTGCGTTGCTCGTGCGCGGTGCGGGACTGCTATCATTGCGCATTGAGCGCCGATAGAGCGCCGGCACGCCCGGAAAGAATCACATGCCCGTAAGCCCGACAGCGGAGATTATCGCTGACATCCGCGCCGGCAAAATGGTGATCCTCGTAGATGAGGAAGACCGCGAGAACGAAGGCGACCTTGTGCTTGCGGCAGACTTCGTTACGCCCGATGCAATAAATTTCATGGCGCGATTCGGTCGCGGCTTGATCTGCCTCACGCTTACCGAGGATAAGTGCCGCAGTCTCAATCTACCGTTGATGGTGGCGCGTAACAACTCACCGCTCGGCACCAACTTCACGGTGTCCATCGAAGCCGCACACGGCGTAACCACCGGAATTTCGGCGGCCGACCGTGCACGCACCATTCAGGCCGCGGTGCGGGCCGATGCGGCGCCACAAGACATCGTCCAGCCCGGACATGTGTTTCCGCTCATGTCGCAAAACGGCGGAGTACTGGTGCGTGCCGGACACACCGAAGCCGGATGTGATCTGGCGCAATTAGCGGGTCTGACACCGGCATCCGTTATCTGCGAGATACTCAAGGACGATGGCGAAATGGCGCGCCTTTCGGATCTGGTTGAGTTTGCAAACCGCCACGGCTTGAAGATCGGCACGATCGCGGACCTTATACAGTACCGTAGCCGTAATGAATCGCTGGTGAGCCGCGTTTCCGAACGCGACATCGAAACCGTGCATGGAAAGTTCCGACTTATCGTTTACAGCGACAAAATCGGCGCTGCGACGCATCTTGCATTAGTCAAAGGACGCATCACGCCGACAAGCGAGGTTCTCGTTCGTGTGCATGAGCCCTTGTCCGTGATCGACCTGCTAGACGTGCGCAGCGCGAGCCATTCATGGAATTTCAATCAGGCGCTCGCCGCCATCAGCCGTGCCGAATGCGGCGTGATCGTGCTATTACATCGGCCCGAGTCTGCGCTGGACCTCATGGAGCGCGCTCAGCCGGGCGCGATTGCGGCGCCTCAAAAAAACGCGTTGCGTACCTACGGAATCGGCGCGCAGATATTGCGCGATCTCAAGGTCGCGAAAATGCGTTTGCTCGCGAAGCAACGTAGAATGCCAAGCATGGCGGGATTCGACTTGCAGGTCGTTGGTTATCTCAATCCGGAAAATTAGTCTCGCCACTCGCGGCCAGACTTAATAGATGTCAACGTACGATTCAATGACGGAAATCCAAGGGGCCAGCAATGGGGCGGGTATGCGCGTCGGCATTACAGTCGCCCGCTTCAATGCGAGCATTGGTGACGGATTGCTTGCGAGCTGTACCGGGATGCTGGCCAAACTCGGCGTGCGCACCAGCGACGTGACCATCGTATCGGTGCCCGGCGCACTTGAGATTCCCTTGGCACTTCAGAGGATGGCAGGGACCGGTGAATTCGATGCATTGATCGCGCTGGGCGCGGTGATTCGCGGTGAGACATATCACTTCGAAATTGTGTCAAACGAATCTGCAAGCGGCATCATGGCGGTGCAGCTCGATGCCGGGATCCCGATTGCAAACGGAATCCTGACGACCGAGAGCGATGAGCAGGCCGAGGCGCGCATGGCGCAAAAGGGCGCCGAGTGCGCGGCGGTGGCAATTGAAATGGCCAGTCTGATGCGCGAGCTCGCGCGCAAATGACTTTTGGTGGACGCCGTTATGGCTAAGACAAGCCGTCGTCGTTCCCGCGAATTCGCGATGCAGGGCCTGTATCAGTGGCAGCTTGCCGGCACTGACGCACCGACCATAGAGCGCCAGATGTCGATCGCCAAAGGCTTCGACAAAACGGACCGCGACTATTTCTCATCGCTGCTGGCCGGCGCGATACGGGAGTCGGGCCAGCTTGAGCACCTGCTCGAACCGTATCTCGATCGCAAAATCGCACAACTGAGTCCGGTCGAGCGCGCAATCCTGCTGCTTGCCGCGTATGAGATGCACAGCCATCCCGATGTCCCGTATCGCGTAGTGATCAACGAAGCGGTCGAGCTTGCCAAAAACTATGGCGGCACGGATGGATTTAAATATGTAAACGGCGTGCTCGACAAGCTGGCAGCCGATCAACGCCCTGCCGAAACCGCGCGCAGGTAGCCGGGACACCAAGCAGGATGGACGATAAGCTGAAGCGCAAAATGATGATGTTCTACGCCGGCGGAATTATCAACGCTCTGCTGGGACTTTATGTTTTCTTCGAAGGGACATCATTTCTGCCGGCTGATACGGTGCGTACCCTCGTGATCGTCTTCGTGCTTTTCGCCGCTGTGGACTTTTACTTGCCGTATTCATTAAAGAAGAGATGGCTCGAGCAAAACGCCGGTAAGAAAACACAAGGCGGCGCTGATCCTGTTCAGCGTCCCTGACGCGTGGCAACGTCCGAATTCGAGCTGATCCGCCGCTACTTCACACATCGGGGCCGGCACACAATACTCGGCGTCGGCGATGACGCAGCTCTCGTAACATCACGGAGCGGATTCGATCTGGTGATTTCGGCGGACATGCTCGTTGCCGGCCGGCACTTCCGTCACGGCACTAATCCGCGCCGCCTCGGGCACAAAGCGCTCGCGGTCAATCTTTCAGACATGGCCGCCATGGGCGCAGAGCCGCGTTGGGCGACGCTCGCACTTGCGCTGCCCGCTCCGGATGCGCGATGGCTAAAGGAATTTTCGAGCGGCTTCATGACGCTCGCGCGGCGTTTCGATGTCGATCTCATTGGCGGTGATACGACGCGAGGTCCGCTCAATATCTCAGTACAGATAATGGGCGAAGCGCCGACGGGCACGGCTTTGCGGCGGGACAAGGCGAATATCGGGGACGATATCTGGGTCTCGGGCACGCTTGGTGATGCGGCGCTCGCCGTGGCCATGCACAAGCGCCGTATCCGGCTTACTCCGCAAGAGCGTGCGCAATGCGAGTCGCGGCTCGACCGCCCGCAACCGCGCGTCGCGCTCGGTCTCGCCTTAAGAAACCTTGCTCACAGCGCAATCGATGTCTCCGACGGCCTGCTGGCGGATCTCGACCATATCCTCGAACGTTCGGGGGTTGCGGCTGAGATCGCGATAGCGGCACTGCCGGCGTCAAAGATTATTGAGCGCCATCTGCGGGAAGTTGTGGCGTTGCGCGCGTTGCTCGCCGGAGGCGACGATTATGAGCTTTGTTTTACTGCACCGCGGCCCGCGCGCGCGAGAATAATCCGTGCCGCGCGCGAAGTACGCGTTGCGGTTACACGGATTGGCAGCGTGCTGGCGTGCCGGCGGCACGTTCCCCGGCTCGTTGTAAGAGCACCGGATGGTTCTGCAATGCGCGTAGTGCGCGGAGGTTACGATCACTTCTCATGATCGTTCGCCGGGACTGGCGTTCATGCTGCGCCATCCCGCTCACATCGTCGCACTCGGAGGCGGTGCAGGCCTGTTTCCCCACGCGCCGGGAACTGCCGGAACGCTGATCGCATTTCCGTTGTTCTGGGCGTTGGAATCGTATTGTCCCGTAGCGGTGCAGATCGGCTTCCTGGCGGGCGGCTTTCTCATCGGCATATGGGCGTGCGGCATCACCGGGCGTGCGCTTGGCGTTGCTGATCACGGGGCCATGGTATGGGACGAGGTGATCGCTTTTGCGCTGGTGCTCTTTTTCACGCCGCCCGGATGGAAATGGAAACTCGGCGCGTTTGCTGCATTTCGCTTTTTCGATATTGTGAAACCGCCGCCGATCCGCTATTTTGACTCCAAGCTCAAGAGCGGGTTCGGCGTCATGTTCGATGATCTGCTCGCGGCCGGCTACACGCTCATCGTGCTGGCTGTCCTGAGAGTTGCCGTCGTGTAGCGGCGCTAGATCATATTTGAATGAGCTGGAGCCGGTGACACTCGCGACGCAGCTGGTTGAGACCCGCTGTTGCCGTCATGATGGCGCGCGCACAACTCGAGCATCTCTTTGGCCGCCGGCAGGATGTTTGCCGCAAGATCGTCTTTCCAGATGAGTTTTTGATAAGCATTGGCCCATTTAAATCCACTCCCTTCCTGGATGCCGAGATAGTTCCAATACTGCATCGACGAGGCCTTCGACGGCGCCGTCGGCTTGAAAATGAGATAACGCACGGCGGAATTCAAGTACATCAAAGCGCACGGGCCATTGTTGACGGAGAGGTTCAATTCGGCCCATTCGTATAGAGCGGCGCGTATCGGCAGGCTGATGTCGTCCATGAAACCATCGTTCAAGACGACCACAGGATGTTTTGCCTTTAGCTCGTCCGCGACCTGGTTCCACTCATTGAGGTTGCTGTTGCGCACAGTATGGTAGTGAGAAGCTCTAATCGTTATGACGACGGGCTTGCGCGGATAGCGCTGCATAACATTGCGCATTGCCCACTCGGGCGCTCTGCAGCCCACGATCGGTCCTTCCCGGTTTAGGTATTTGGCGGTGTACGGGAGGCGGATGCCGCTTGACTGCTCGGGGAAAAGACTAAGACGTCGTACGGGAAATACGCGCGTTGCGGGAATGAGAACGTTATCGAGCAGTTGCTGCCTGCTGACTATATCTGTGGGTTCGAGATCGTCTTCACGGAAGCCATGATTCGGGCCCGGGAGAATATCAAGGTCGAACGCACCCTGCGCATAGGTGCCGCAGATCGCCAGAAATACCAGGAAGTCGTAGGATGCCGGCGCGTTCGCGAGATCGTATGTGAATTTAGGGAAGGTCGACTTGCGCTTGATCGCCGTCAAGAACGCCTTAAGCATGCCGTCTTTGTAAACCCTTATAGTACTCGCCAGTCGGCCATGGATGCCTGACAATGCGGCGACGCCATGGTTACAGGTGTCTATTTCTTTTGATCTTAACATCGCCGGCGTACTGTCACCACTGGGATGGCACGGCTATGCAAGCAGGGCGTCCCCGGACCGGGGAGTTACCGTCACATGGATCTACACCTATATAACCTCTCGCAAAACGTCGGCAAGCTCTTGCTGGCGACGTCTAACTTTCTGGTCACTGCGGAGTCGTGTACCGGCGGGTGGATCGGCGAGGCCATTACGATGGTACCCGGCAGTTCCGCGTGGTACGAGCGCGGCTTCATTACCTACACAAATGCCGCGAAACGCGAAATGCTTGATGTCAGCGCGAAGACACTCGAAACGTTTGGCGCCGTTTCAGAAGAGACCGTTCTCGAGATGGTCGCCGGAGCACTGGCGCACAGCACGGCGCACATTGCCGCTGCAGTGAGCGGCGTAGCCGGACCAGGCGGCGGCACGCCAGCTAAACCCGTGGGCATGATTTGTCTCGCGTGGGCGAGGAGAGGACGGGAGGCGGTTGCAGAAACGCGGCAATTCACTGGCGACCGTGAGTCGATCCGCCGCCAGTCGGTTGAGCGCGCACTCGAAGGTGTGCTGCAGATCGCTGCGAAGTAGTACCAACGTCATAGCCGTCATCCCCGCCGCGAGCATCGCGTTGTTGCTGTATGGGTGGCGCATATCGTAAATGCGAACATGCGCCGCTCGACACAGCGGGCATGCAGCCGCAACGGCTTAGGGCCGATCTAAGTATGCGATAATTGAAGGAGCTTAAATGGGAAATATCATGGACGAAAACAAAACGAAGGCACTGGCTGCAGCTCTGTCGCAAATAGAAAAGCAATTCGGTAAAGGCTCCATCATGCGGCTGGGTGAAGCCGATATCTCCAAGGACATTCAGGTCGTTTCGACCGGATCTCTAGGCCTTGATATCGCCCTTGGAATCGGCGGCCTGCCGCGGGGACGTGTGATCGAGATTTACGGCCCCGAATCTTCCGGCAAAACGACGCTTACACTGTCTGTGATCGCACAAATGCAAAAGCTTGGCGGCACGGCGGCTTTTATCGATGCAGAGCATGCGCTCGATCCGCAGTATGCACAGAAGCTCGGCGTTAACGTCCAGGAATTGCTGATATCGCAGCCTGACAATGGCGAACAGGCGCTCGAAATCGCCGACATGCTCGTGCGTTCGGGTTCAGTGGATGTCGTGGTCGTCGACTCGGTCGCTGCGCTGACGCCGAAAGCAGAAATCGAAGGTGAAATGGGCGAACCTCAGATGGGGTTACAGGCTCGCCTCATGTCGCAGGCACTGCGCAAACTGACCGGCAATATCAAACGGTCGAACACGATGGTGATTTTCATCAATCAGATTCGCATGAAGATCGGCGTAATGTTCGGTAATCCTGAGACCACAACCGGCGGGAACGCACTCAAGTTCTATGCGTCCGTGCGCATCGACATCCGACGTACCGGTGCGATCAAAAAAGGCGACGAAGTCATCGGCTCCGAGACACGCGCCAAAGTCGTCAAGAACAAAGTGGCGCCGCCCTTTCGCGTCGCCGACTTCGATATTTTGTACGGCGAAGGCATTTCGCGCGAAGGCGAGATCATCGAGCTTGGCGTATTGCACAAGATCGTCGACAAATCCGGGGCGTGGTACACCTACGGCAAGGAACGGATCGGGCAGGGCAAGGACAATACGCGCGATTACCTCAGAGAACATTCGGACATGGCGCAGGAGATCGAGAACAAAATCCGCGCCGCGATAGGCGTCGGTGGCGGAGCAGAGCCGGCAGAAGCCGCAGTCGCAGCGGAGAGGTAGGACCGAACGCAGCCTGCGGGCTCGCGCGCTCGCGATGCTCGCGCGCCGCGAGCATTCGAGACTTGAGCTCGTTCGCAAGCTCGCCCCATTCTCAGAGAACGCCGAAGAAGTTGCGTCATTGCTCGACGACTTCGAGCAGCGGGGCTGGCTCTCCGAGCATCGTTTCATCGAGCAGGTCACTGCATCACGGCGCCGCCGGTTCGGGGCGTCGCGAATCGCACATGAATTGCGTGAGAAAGGCGTGTCGGATGCAGCCGTAGCGGGTGCCAAGTCCCAACTGATGGAGACTGAGCTCGACGCCGCTCGAAACGTATGGATGAAGAAGTTCGGGACGCGTGCGGCTAATGCATCAGAGCGCGCGCGGCAGATCAGATTCATGCAGGGCCGTGGTTTTTCCCTCGACACCGTGCTTCGCATCATGAAACACGATGCCGGCGATGAAGAATAGGTCGGCTGGTGCGCTGTAATATGGTTTATTGCGCCAGTCGATCGGTTTGTATGTGAAAGAGATCAAGCGCCTGCGCTAACGGCGCGCCGCGTTTTGATACACAAAGGTTGAACATGAAAAGCAGCGAAATCCGCACCCGGTTCCTGGAATTCTTCAAGGAGAAGGGACATACGATTGTCCCGTCGAGCCCGCTCGTTCCTGGAAACGATCCGACGCTGCTCTTTACAAATTCGGGCATGGTGCAATTCAAGGACGTGTTTCTTGGCCAGGAGCAGCGGCCGTACCGGCGGGCGACCACGTCACAACGCTGTGTGCGGGCGGGCGGCAAACATAACGATCTCGAGAATGTCGGGTATACGGCGCGCCACCACACGTTCTTTGAGATGCTGGGCAATTTTTCGTTTGGCGACTACTTCAAGCGGGATGCGATTCATTTCGCGTGGGAACTCCTGACTTCGGTCTACAAGCTGCCGAAAGACAAGCTTTGGGTTACCGTCTACGAGACGGATGACGAAGCGTACAACCTGTGGGCCAATGAAATCCGGGTGCCGCGTGATCGCATCACGCGCATCGGCGACAAGCCGGCCGGAGGCTCGGATAACTTCTGGCAAATGGGCGAAACAGGTCCATGCGGCCCCTGCAGCGAAATTTTTTACGATCACGGACCAGAAGTCGAAGGCGGTCCGCCGGGCACAGCGGAAGCTGATGGTGATCGTTATATAGAAATATGGAATCTCGTCTTCATGCAGTTCAATCGCGACGATGCCGGCAAGTTGCATCCGCTGCCGAAGCCGTCCGTCGACACCGGTATGGGCCTCGAACGTGTCGCCGCGGTGCTGCAGAACGTGCATTCCAATTATGAAATCGATTTGTTTCAGGATTTGATCAAGGCGGCGGCGCGCGAGACGGGGTGCAGGGACCTGCACGACAATTCCCTCAAGGTCATCGCCGACCACATACGCGCGTGCTCTTTCCTCGTCGTGGATGGCGTCATACCTGGCAATGAAGGCCGCGGTTATGTGCTGCGCCGTATCATTCGGCGCGCCATACGCCATGGTTACAAGCTGGGACAGAAACAGCCGTTTTTCTTTCGCCTGGTGCCCGATCTCGTCAAGGCGATGGGCGCTGCTTACCCTGAACTCGTGAAGGCGCAGGAACGTGTCGCGCAAGTGCTGAAGCAGGAAGAGGAGCGCTTTGCGGAGACGCTTGAAAACGGCATGTCAGTACTCGAAACGGCGCTGCAGTCCGAAGACAAGATGCTCGATGGCGACACCGTATTCCGGCTGTATGACACTTACGGATTTCCGCTCGACCTCACCGCGGACATTGCGCGCGAGCGCAATATCACCGTCGACTTTGCGGGATTCGAAGCGGCCATGGGTCAGCAGCGCGAGCGTGCGCGGGCAGCGTCCAAGTTCAGCGCGCAGACCGCCGTCGAATATAGCGGCCAGAAAACGGAGTTTCATGGTTATGACACGTTAATCCTGACCGGTAAAATCGTCGCTATCTATAAAGGCGGCACTGCGGTGGCTGCAATCGAGCCCGGCGATACTGCAGTCGTCGTGCTCGATCGCACTCCCTTCTATGCGGAGTCCGGCGGTCAGGTCGGCGATCGCGGCCAGCTCGTATCGAGTCGCGGCACGTTCCACGTCAACGACACGCAGAAAATACAGGCAGAAGTGTTCGGACATCACGGCGTGCTACACACCGGTAGGCTCGCGGTCGGCGACATGGTCGAAGCGCAGGTCGACACCGCTGCGCGCGCGCGCTCCGCCTACAATCATTCCGCCACCCACCTCATGCATGCAGCGCTCCGCAAAGTGTTGGGTTCCCACGTCCAGCAAAAAGGATCGCTTGTTGACGCGGACCGCACGCGATTCGATTACTCGCATAACGAGCCGCTCACGGCAGCACAGATACGCGAAATCGAAGATCTGGTGAACGAAGAAATCCGCCGTAACCGGCCAGTCGAAGCGCGCATCATGAAGTATGACGATGCGATTAAAACCGGTGCGATGGCGCTCTTCGGTGAGAAGTACGGCGACGAAGTGCGCGTACTCACCATGGGCGATTTCTCAACTGAGTTGTGCGGGGGCACGCACGTCCAACGCACCGGCGACATCGGCTTCTTCAAGGTCGTGTCAGAAACCGGCATCGCGGCAGGCATTCGACGTATCGAAGCGGTTACTGCGCAGGGCGCGCTGTCGTGGGTCCAGCAACAGGAAGCGAGTCTGCAGCAGGCCGCCGGGACGTTGAAAGCCCCGGTGCAGGAAGTGACGCAAAAAATAACTCAGATCATCGACAACGTGAGAAGCCTCGAAAAAGAGCTGGCGCGACTAAAGTCGAAGCTTGCTTCTTCGCAGGGCGACGATCTTGCTACTCAGGCGGCGGACGTGAAAGGCGCCAAAGTTCTCGCGGCAACCGTCGACGGCGCGGATGCGAAGGCCTTGCGTGAAGCGATGGACAAAGTCAAGGCGAAGCTCAAATCGTGCGCCGTGGTCCTCGCCGCGATCGCGGGCGACAAGGTCACATTGATCGCAGGTGTGAGCGCGGACCTCACGGCCAAGGTGAAGGCAGGCGAGCTGGTAAATTTCGTCGCGCAGCAGGTCGGCGGCAAAGGCGGCGGACGTGCTGACATGGCGCAGGCGGGCGGCAACGACCCGGCGAAGCTGCCCGCTGCATTGGCAGCAGTGCCGTCGTGGGTTGGCGAGCGTTTGTAAATCAGCGCACTTGCTCGCCACTACGATTATGCTGCGTCCGCAAGTCACACCCGATATTCGAACGGGGGATTGTGGTTTATCTTCGGCAGGTCGTCAGATCAAGATACGCGCGGACGGCGGGCCCTCGTCCTCTTAAGCTGCACGTACTTGATCTTGTCGGATCGCAGCTAGCGCGAGGCGCGTGATCGAATCGGCCGGTCTGAACCCGGGCGTAAAGAGTCGTCCACCGTCGCTCGGAAATAAGCCAGCAAGCGCCTCGGCAACCAGTCGCTCCGGCCGGGGAATGCTCCGGTGATAAAGCCTACGTGTCCGCCGGATGCTGGAAATTCAGCAGTGACTTGATTCGATACTTCGAGCGAAGTGGGCAGCGCCTGCTCAGGCAAAAACGGGTCGTTGCGCGCGTTTATCATGAGCGTCGGCACTGCAATGTGCTTGAGCAAAGGCTTGCTGCTTGCGCGCGTCCAGTAATCATCGGTGTCGCGATAACCATGCAGCGGCGCGGTGACAACATTGTCGAAATCACGCAAGGTCGCTGCGGCGAGCATGGCCGTGCGGTCGCATAAGCGCGGAAACTGCACGAGCTTCGCCATGGTCTTGCGCTTCATTGTGCGCAGGAAATTGCGCGTGTAGATCATGTTCAGTCCGCGGCCCAGCGCGTCGCCGGCGGCCATGAGATCGACCGGCGCAGAAACTGCTGCTGCCGCATGTATTACTTCAGCGGCCGCGCGCCGTTGTTCGCCGAGCCATTTGAGCAGCGCATTACCGCCGAGCGAAACACCTGTTGCGAAGAGGATGCATGCCGGCTGCATATCTTTCAGGCGTCGCAATATCCAGTCGATCTCAAGACTGTCGCCGGAATGATAGGCGCGCGAGTGCAGGTTGATCTCGCCGCTGCAGCCGCGGAAATGAACGACGGCGCCGCGCCAACCGATCTTATTTACTGCATGCATCAGCGCGGCCGCGTAGGGGCTCGCCGACCCGCCCTCGAGACCATGAAACAGCACGACGAGCGGAACGGATTTGTCAACTGCGCTGTTGTCTTGTCCAGCCGCCCAGTCGACATCGATGAAGTCACCGTCAGGGGTATTCCATCGCTCTCGCCGATAAACTACTCGCGGCGGGCGGGCGAAGAGGGCTGCATAGATAGTCTGCGCATGGCCGCCGGGCAGCCACGCCGGCGCCTGATAGGGTTGAATTGAACCGTGGTCGCTCATCGGGCGTTAGCCATTGATGCGCCCGTCCGGCAGGAAGAAACTCGGTACAGAGAAAGCGGGTCCACTTCGGACCCGCTTGATAGTTCCCGAGCGGTGTCAGTCGCGATAGGACGGATCGATCTTGTCGAGCTTGCGCAGCAGCGCCGGCCATTCGAGTAGGCCCCAGCGGCGACGCGCACCGGGTTTGAATCCGTCCTGCGTTTGTTTGACGACTTCCTGCGGCGGCAGGCGGATCTCCGTGTTGCATGAGAGCGTCGTAACCTGTAACTGACAGGCGCGTTCGAGCCGGTACATATTGTTGAAGCATTCGGGGATCGACGGGCCGACAGTGAGCAGGCCGTGATTGCGCAGGATCATCGCTTCGCGATTGCCCAAATCTTCGACCAGACGGGCGCGCTCATCGAGATCGAGTGCCGGACCTTCGTAATCGTGATAAGCGATATCGCCGAAGCGCATCGCCGTTTGCGCAAGAGGCAGCAGCCCTGTCTTCATTGCGGACACCGCCATGCCGGCCAGCGTATGAGTGTGAATCACGCAATCGACCTCATGCAGCGCGGCGTGCACAGCGCTATGAATGACGTAGCCCGCCTTGTTAATCTCGAATTCGGTTGCATTGAACAGTATGTTGCCGTCGATATCGATCTTGATCATGCTCGACGCGGTCATCTCTTCGTAGAGCATGCCATACGGATTGATCAGGAACTGGTCGTGCGTTCCGGGCACTCGCGCGGAAATATGGTTCGCAATCATCTCGGTCATGCCGTACTCATGCATGAGTCGATAACAGGCCGCCAGATTGACGCGTGTTTCCCATTCCTCGGCGCTTACCTGATCGCGCACCGCTTGCTTGCCCTTCTTGAGCTGAGTGATAGTCATTGTGCCGTTCCTTTCAGGCAAATAGTGTCGTTAGATTATCAGGCCCCCGGGGCGCAGCCTAGCTTTGCGCCCATGCTCACGCTTTGGCCTGTGCGCCTGCGCTATTGCCAGCGAGCCGGCCGAATACCGATCCGGATACGAGGCCGGCGCCGCCTGCATAGTTATGATAGAAAAGGCCGCCCACCAGTTCGCCAGCGGCGTATAGCCCGGAGATCGGTTTGCCGGCGGTGTCTTCGACCTGGCCGTTCGCCGGATCAATCTTCACGCCGCCAAAGGTGAACGTAACACCGCATGTGATTGCGTAGGCTTCGTAAGGCGGCGTGTCGAGCACGTTCGCCCAATTGGTCTTCGCGACCGGCAGACCCGTCGTGCCGCGCCCATCCTTGATCGCCGGGTTGAAGGGAACGTCAGTCTGCACCGCCTTGTTATAGTCCTTGAGCGTTTGCAGGCAGCGCTTGGCATCCACGCCCTCGAGCTTCGTCACGAGGTCTTCGAGCGTGTTGGCGGTTACCTTCGTCATCTGTTTAATGCGATATTCGTCACGCAGCATATGCAGCACTTTTTTGTCGAATATCTGCCACGCGAACATGTTCGGCTGCTCCATGATCACTTTGCCGTACTTCGCATAGGTGTAATTGCGGAAATCCGCGCCCTCATCGACGAAGCGCTCGCCTTTCGCGTTGACCATGATGCCGAGAGGATAGCTGTGCTTCTGAAAATTATCGCCGACGGCCAGATCGCCGAACGGCGGCGCGTTCTGATCCCAGCCCACCGCATGACAACCGGACCAATGTCCGTACGGCAGCGCGCCCGCCTCGAGCGCCGCGCGAATACCGGCGCCGGTGTTGTAGCGGGTGCCGCGCACTTTCGCCAAATCCCAGTTAGGCCCGAGATAACGTGCGCGCATTTCAGCGTTTGACTCGAAACCGCCGCAGGCGAGCACGACTGCTTTTGCGGGAATTGCAACTGTGCGCCCTTCGCTGCGGGCGCGCACCCCTTTGACGCCGCTGTCGTCGGTGATGAGGCCGATGGCCGGGGTCTCGTAGTAAATTGGAATGCCTTCGCGCTCGCACGCCTTGTGCTCGAGCTCGATGAGGCCCGGTCCGCCGCCCCAGGTCTCGCAAGCAAGACCGCCCCAGAACTTGAACTTGCCGTCAACCTTGAATGCCTGGCGGCCGTACGGTGCTTGGAACTTCACGCCCTTTTTGCGCATCCACACCATCGTTTCGAAACTGCGCCTGACGAGTATTTCGCACAGGTCCGGATCCGTACGGTAATTGGTAATGCGGCCCATATCATCGAAATACTGGTCTTCGGTGTAAGTGCCGTAATCGCACGTCTTCCGCTCGTCGTCCGTAATGTCATACAGCTGCGCGAGATCATCGGCGCCGTTGAACACGATGCGAACCGCGCCGGCCGTATAGCGGCTGTTGCCGCCGCAGTCATCGATTGGAGCCGCTTCCAACACGATCACTTTTGCGCCGGACTCACGCGCCGCGAGCGCTGCACAGCACGCCGCATTGCCTGCGCCGATGACGATAACATCGGGGTTGCCAAAATCAGTAGTGCTCATCGCTGTCCTCGGTATGGTATTGCGATAGGGATCGGAACGATGCGCGGCCCGAATACTGCGGACAATCGAGGGCACACGGCAAGGTGATAAACGAGCAGCTAATTATAGCTTCGATGCCGCCTCAATGCAGTGTCTTGGGAGCGCGTTTGCTATCGGACTCAGGCGCGGACGGCGTCGGCGAAGCATGATGTACCACCATGCGCCAGCCACTCGCCGTCCGCATGTATACATTCGTAGCAATGACGGGGCCGCGCGCACGTGCTTCGCCGGCCACGGAGATCTGTTCATAGACGCTGTGCACGGCAAGCGTCATTCCGTTTACGGACTGCTGCTGGCGCAGCCGGAAACGCAGGCTTTGTCCCGCTGAAAAGATCTGGCGCCATGCCTCGCGCACCTGCTCGACGCCCGACAGCCGCGGGCCCGCAGGATGCACGCACAAGATGTCGTCATCATCCGCCCACACGCCCATCATGGCGTCGAGATCGCCTTTTTCGAAGGCCTCGTAAAAAGCCGCCTCCGCGTCCTGCGGCGTCGTGAACAGCGCGCGTTTCATGTCGAAGTGATTCTAGCAAAGTCGATCTGCTGCCAGACGTGGTCAGGCGTCAGCTTGCGCATGCAGTCGAAATGACCCAGTGGACAGACGCGCTGAAAGCAGGGGCTGCATGGGAGATCGAGGCGCAATACCCTGGCGTGAGTGCTCATGGGTGGCGTAAATCCCGGACTGCTCGAGCCGAAAAGAGCGAGCGTCGGTTTGTTGAGCGCCGCAGCAATGTGCATGAGACCCGAGTCGTTCGCCACCACGACGGTCGCCGAGGCAATAACATCGATCGCCTGTGCGAGTGTTGTGCGGCCGCAAAGATTAACGCATTCGCCGCCACTTGCGTTCACGATCTCGGCCGCGACGGCGCGATCGTTCGCGGAGCCAACGAGCCAGACCTTGTAGCGTGCCTCTGCGAACTTGCGTGCAAGGTCGGCGAAATACGCGGGCGGCCACCGTTTTGCCGGGCCGTATTCGGCGCCCGGACATAACACTGCGATGTTCTCCGTATCGGCGATGCCAAGAGCAGCAAGAGTCGCTGCGCGTTGCTCGACATTCACAATCAGGCGCGGCGGATGGAGCGGCCGCTTGAGCGAAGCGCCCCGAGGTTCCGCCAGTGCCGCAAAACGCTCGACCATCAAAGGCAGCGCTTGCTTGTCCAGCGGTCGTGCGTCGTTGAGCAGACCCCACCGCGCTTCGCCAACATAACCCGTGCGCCGCGGTATCCGTGCAAAAAACGGAATTAGCGCCGACTTGAAGGAATTAGGTAGAACGATGGCGTGCGTGTACTTGCGCTCAGCAAGCGCTCTCGCGAGCCGGTAACGAGCCGCAAGCGCGAGTTCTCCATGTGCGAACGGGTTCGCGAGTGTCGCGCTGATTTCCGGCATGCGGGCAAACAGCGCATGTGTCCAGGCTGGCGCGAACGCATCGATGACGGTGTCTGCATCGCGCTCATGCAAGCGCCTGAACAACGGCTGCGCGAGCACGGCATCGCCCACCCACGACGGCGCGATGATGAGCGCGCGGGCCATCAGAAACGGGAGGCCGACATCAGGACCGCGTGACGCAAAGGCGTCGTGCAGCGCACGGTGTCGTCATTCATGCCGCGTTCTCCGTTTAAAGCATCAACGCGTACCGGCTCGTCCGGCTAGTGTCCGGCTTTGACTTCGCCTTTAAGCGTATAGCGAGTGCCGCAATACGGGCACAATGCCGTGCCCGTCTCCTCAATCGGCAGGAATACGCGAGGATGCGAATTCCAGAGGAGCATTTCCGGAGTCGGACAATGCAGCGGCAAGTCGGCTGCTGTCACGTCGATGTGACGCTGCGTGTTTTCGGTTTGTGCCATCGAGCTATGCCGCAACCGGCGTCAACCAGTCGCGATAGGTCTCGCTTTTGCCGGTGACGACGTCGAAGAAACTCTTTTGCAGCCGCGCGGTCACGGGACCGGTTTTGCCGGAGCCGATCGTGCGTCCGTCCACTTCGCGGATAGGCGTTACTTCCGCAGCGGTCCCGGTAAAGAACGCTTCGTCCGCGATATAGAGATCGTCGCGCGTGATGCGGCGGGCGCCCACCGTGTAGCCCATTTCCTCGGCGAGTGTGATAACGGACCGGCGGGTGATGCCGACTAGTGCGCTGGTAAGTTCCGGCTCATAAATGTTTCCATCCTTCACCATGAAGAGGTTTTCACCTGAGCCTTCCGCAACGAACCCGTCCACATCGAGCAGCAGGCCTTCGTCATAACCGTGTTCGGTTGCTTCCAGGTTCGCCAATATGGAATTCGCATACGTACCTGAATACTTCGCGCGGCACATAGACACGTTGACATGATGGCGCGCAAATGACGATGTCTTCACGCGTATACCTTTTTCAAGCGCTTCGGCGCCGAGATACGCGCCCCACGGCCATGCCGCGATCGCAACGTGGACTGTCGCGCCTTTGGGTGACACGCCCATTTTCTCGGAGCCATAGAAAGCGATCGGGCGGATATAGCACGACTCGAGCTTGTTGGCGCGAACCACTTCGCGGTGTGCCTCCATGACGGTTTCCCTGTCGTACGGAATCTTCATCATGTAAATATGCGCTGAATTGAAGAGCCGCTCGGTGTGCTCCTTCAGACGGAATATAGACGTGCCGCGCGCCGTGCTGTACGCGCGCAATCCTTCGAACACGGCAAGCCCGTAATGCAGCGAGTGAGTGAGCACATGGGTGTTCGCGTCGCGCCACGGCACCAGTTTGCCGTCATACCATATGTGACCGTCGCGGTCCGCCATCGACATCAGCATCTGCTCCCACGTGAAAACGTGAATTTTAACGTATTTCTTGTTTCGCAGTCCGGGCCGGTGGCGAAGCGCAGTTGGCATGCATGCAACATGCGACGACCGCATTCCTTGACCATGAAATTGATTGGTGTGAATATCCGAGCTACCGCCCGCAGCATAAATACGAGCGCATACAAGCTCGATAAGAAAACGGAGTTAAAAGCGATGCCGGACGCGAACAGCGGAATGCTGACCAGGTTAAGCAATCGCGTAATCAGCCCGACCGATACGGACGAGCAGCGGCTGCAGAAAACGCTGCTGATATTCGCCTGCGGCCTGATGGGATTCGCTGCCATGCTGTGGCTCGCAATCTACAATGCCATGGGCATCCGGTATTCGTCCACCGTTCCGCTTGCATATTTAGTCGTGTCCGCGGTGACGCTGGGTATTTATCTATGGAATCTCAATTTCGAGTTCTTCCGGTTCGCGCAGACGAGTCTGTATCTGTTCGTTCCCTTCATCATGCAGTGGTCGATCGGCAGCTACGTGACGTCATCGGGCGTCATGCTGTGGGCGTTGCTGGCCCCGATCGGCGTGATGGTTTTTCAGGGACCGAGGCAGTCGGTGCCGTGGTTCTTCGCGTATATCACGATGACTGCTGTTTCCGGATTCTTCGACTACTACCTTGCGTATGGCACCGAGCGCAGCTCCGGCATGCCGCTGCAAACGATTGCCGTCTTCTTTGCGCTCAATTTTGCATCGATGTCGACCATCGTATATCTGCTCGTCGTTTATTTCGTGCGCGAAAAAGACAGGCTCAAGGACGAATTGCATCGTCAGCATAGTCTCCTGCAGGTCGAGCAGGAGCGCTCGGAGCGTCTACTGCTTAACGTGCTGCCGGCGAACATCGCAGAGCGTCTAAAGCGAGATTCGAGCGTCATTGCGGACGGCATCGCCGGCTGTACGGTTATGTTTGCCGATCTCACCGGTTTCACGCGTCTTTCGCAGGAACTGCCGCCGCGCGAGATGGTCGCGTTTCTGAATGACGTTTTCTCCTGGATAGACGGCCTCGCTGAGAAATACGGACTTGAGAAGATCAAGACCATCGGCGATGCTTACATGGTCGCGGGCGGCTTGCTCGCCTATCATGATGGCTACACCGAGGCGGTCGCTAATCTTGCGCTTGATGTGCGCGACGGCATGCGCGACCGTAAGACGAGCTCGGGTGAATCACTCGGCATGCACATCGGCATCGGCAGTGGCCCGGTCGTCGCCGGCGTCATCGGCGTGAAAAAGTTCATCTACGATTTGTGGGGCAATACTGTGAACATCGCAAGTCGTCTGACCTCCGAGGCATCGACCGGCGGCATCCTTGTAGATGTCGCGACATACAACCGGCTGCGGGCGTCCTATCGGTTCGAGGGCCCCGAGCCGCTGCTGGTTAAAGGGCAGGGTCCGTTAACGTCGTACCGGCTTATCGGCAAACTCGATACGACGACCAGCGATGGTCTACAGCAAACGCCGCCTGCCGCCATCGTCGCATAAGCACACTAGTATTGTCTCGCGGGAGTCGTCGCGCTCAGGTCGCTTGTGTTCCGTGAGCCGGTGACCGAATGTCTCCGAGCACCGCCGACCAAAGTCGGTTAACGGCGGCAATCTCGTTCTGAAAGGCGTCGCGCGCGACGCGGGCGTAACGGTCGCCTTGCAATCTCAACGCGTGCTGGCGTTTGCGAAACGCCCGGTAAGCGTCATGCACCGCCAGCGCCTTATCTTCGGGAATCAGGCCTAGCTTTGCGGCAAGCTTAAGCAATGCGAGATTACCGATGTTCCCCGTAAGCTCTGCGTACTTGTGTGCGTAGCCGAGCACGAGATACTGAACGATGAATTCCACATCGATCAAGCCGCCTCGATCATGCTTGATATCGAACCGGCCGCTCGTATTCGGATGCGCTGTTAGCATCTTATTGCGCATGCCGACTACTTCGTCACGCAATGTCGCGATCTCGCGCGGGCGCCTCAATACCTCATCGCGAACAGCATCGAAAATGCTGCCTATCGAGCGATCGCCGGCGACATAACGCGCCCGCGTGAGCGCCTGATGTTCCCACACCCACGCGTGTTCGCGCTGGTAGGCCGCGAAACCCTCGACCGGACTCACGAGCATGCCGCTCACACCGTCCGGGCGCAGCCGCAGATCCGTCTCATACAGGACGCCTGCCGATGTAATGCTTGTCAGCCAGTGATTGATGCGCTGTGCGAGACGCGCGTAGTTTTGCGGCCCCTCGGCCGCTGGATCCTCATAGAGAAAAATGATGTCAAGATCGGACGCGTAGCCAAGCTCCTTACCGCCGAGCTTGCCATAAGCAATGATTGCGAAGCGCGGTACATCCCGATGGCGGGATCGCAGCCCCTGCCACGCAATCCTCAGCACCTCGGCGAGGATGAGATCGGCAAGCGCGCTCAACTCATCCGACAGCTTCTCGAGGGGTAGTTCGCCCGCCAGGTCGCGGGCGAGCAAGCGCAAGGTCTGCGCATGCTTGAAATGGCGCAGCATATCCATCTGGCGCTCCTCATCGCCGGCCGCTGCGTCGACGCCCGCGCGCAGTTGCGCCGCGAGCTCCGTCCATTGAGGTGTGGAATGCAATGTACGGACATCCAGCAGCTCATCGAGCAGAATTGGATAGCGCGCGAGGTATTCGGCAGCCCACGGGCTTGCGCTCGCGAGGCGTGCGCCGCGCGCGAGTGCCTGCGGGTACTGGAGCAAAAGGGCAAGATAAGCCTCGCGCCGGCTGATACTTTCGAGCAGCGTCAACATGCGCTCGAGGGTGGCGTTCGGATTCTCCATGTCGGCGGCCGTCGCAACCACCATGGGCACCAGTTGTTCCATACGTGATTGACTCGCTTGCGGCATCTGACGAACACGCGCGCTGTTGCGCAGCGCCACAATGCGGTTGAGCGCGGCCTGTGCATCGCCGTAACCTGCCGCGCGCAGGATTTCGAGTGATTCCTCGTCGTCGCGATGCCATATTCTTGCCAGCGGGTGCGCCTCTTTCTCACTCGTGAAGATCGCCTCGAATTGCTGAGTTACACGTGCTCGATGCACGTCGAGCTGCGTACCCAACGCACCGTAGTCGGCATAATCCATCGCCGCTGCAATCAGAGCCTGGTCTTCCTGCTGGCCCGGTAGTGTCTGCGTTTGTTTGTCGTCGAGGTATTGCAAACGATGCTCGAGATTGCGCAGGAAAACGTAGGCCTCGGTCAGCTCTTGCACCGCAATTTCAGGAAGCAGCTTGTATGCGCCGAGGAGCGGCAGCACGACGAGAGTCGGTCCCTGCCGTAACGGCGCCTCATGTCCGCCGCGTATCAATTGAAAAAGCTGCACGATAAATTCGATTTCGCGGATGCCACCGGGACCCAACTTGATGTTGTTTAGAATCTCGCGGCGCTCGACTTCCTGCCTCACTTCCCGGTGCAGACTGCGCATCGATTCGAAGGCGCTGTAATCCAGGTGCCGCCGATAGACGAACGGGCGGACCAGTTTCTCGAGTTCGGCCGCCCTGTCACCGCAGACGACGCGCGCTTTTATCCATGCATAGCGTTCCCATTCACGCCCCTGCGTGACGAAATAAGTTTCCAGCATGTTGTAACTGACAGCCAGCGGACCGTCCGCTCCCAAGGGACGAAGACGCATGTCGACGCGAAATACGTAACCGTCCTCGGTCAGCTCATTGAGCAACTTGATCAGCCGGCGCGAAAAGCGGATAAAAAACTCGTGATTGCTAAGCGGTCGCGCGCCGCGAGTTTCGCCGTCTTCCGGATATGCGAACACGAGGTCGATATCGGAGGAGACGTTCAGTTCGTTGCCACCCAGCTTGCCCATGCCGATAACGTGCAAGGTCTGCACATCTCCGCTTTCTTCGCCAATGGGTTCGCCGTATCGCCCGCTAAATTCGCGCTGCAAGTGTTCCACTGCAGTACTGATAGCGATATCAGCAAGCGAGGTTATCGTCGACATCACCTCTTCGAGCGTCGCCAGTCCGCCGAGATCGCGCGCGATGATGCGCAGCATGACGCGCTTGCGCAGATCCCGCAGCGCATGCATGAGCGCTTCGTCGCCGGTGACACCGGCCAGCCGCTCGCGCATGTCTGCAGCGGTGAAGGGTTGACTTATGCTTTCGGGCGGCAGCAGCTCAGGCTGGGCTGTAAGCAGGCGCCGGGCGTAACGCGAAAGATGCGTTGATCGGCGTACCGCAGTGTCCTGTTCCGCAACCGCGTAAGCGTTAGGTGGGCACATGCGGTTGGGGTTACAATCGATTTGAAATCATTACGTTGCTTGTATTTTATGGCGTTTGACCTCAAACGTGCCCACAATTTCTGTCTTTAGGTGGTTGCACCTCAGCACAGTGTGGTGTTATCGCGCTGTTACGTGGACGGTCATTGTCTGCTCCTTGCTGGTTGCTTTGTCGATGTTGGGGGTGCGCTTCTGGCTGCTGCCCAACATTGACAGCTATCGCGATCTCATAGCTCGCCGCCTGAGTGAGGCAACGAAGCAGCACATAACGATCGGCAAACTTGACGGACGATGGAGCGGGCTGAATCTACAGCTCACCATAAGCGACAGCGTTGTATACGACAAGGCGCAGCAGCCGGCGCTGAAACTGGCGCGTGTAGACGGTGTGCTGTCATGGTGGTCCGTTGTTCTGCGGGAGCCGCGCTTCGATTCGATCGAGATCGATCGTCCTGATCTGAATATCCGCCGCGATAAGGCCGGTGCCATCTGGGTCGCGGGTATCGAGTTGAACGATCGTTCGGCGGGCGGCGGATTATCCGATTGGCTGCTGCGACAGGATCAGATGGCCATTCGCGATGCTGCGATTAGTTGGCGCGACGAGCTGCGTGACGCGCCGGAGCTGGCGCTTCAGCATGTAGATTTCAGATTTCAGAACGACGGCAGAAATCATCGTTTCGGTCTGCGTGCGGTCCCGCCGGAAACGCTTGCTACACCGCTCGACGTGCGCGGCAATTTCACGGGTAAGAGCGTAAGTGATCTCACCGAATGGAACGGCCAGGTTTTTGCACAACTCGATTACACCGATATCGCGGCCTGGCGCAGCTGGGTTGAATTCCCGGTTTATTTCCCGCACGGCGCGGGAGCACTGCGCGCGTGGCTGGTCCTCAACAAGGGCGAGCTTTCCGAAGTCGTTGCAGACGTACAGCTGTCGCAGGTGACGACGCGGCTGGGCAAAGACCTACCCCAGCTCGACCTTGAAGCTCTCAAGGGGCGCGTAGGGTGGAAGCTGCTCAGCAACGGATTCGAAGTTACAACTACCAAGCTCGGCATGTCGACTCACGCGCACACCATACAGCCGGTGGATTTTGTGATGCGTTACGTCGCGCCCACGGAAAATAAACCGCCGCATGGAGAATTACAGGTTAATGTGCTCGAGGTTGGACCACTCCTTGTGCTTGCCGACCACCTGCCTTTCGAGCCCGAGTTGCGCAAAGAATTTGATGCGTTCAGTCCGCGCGGCACCCTTTACGACGTGGTAGTCAAATGGACAGGCAGCTGGCCGCGGCCGCAGCAATACGCTGCCAAGGCAAGGTTCGTCGATCTCGCTTTGAAGCCGGTCGGCCGTCTGCCCGGCTTCGCGGGCGTGAGCGGCAACGTTGATGGGAACGAGCGCGGGGGTATCCTCGCGTTGAACTCCCAAAAGTCCATCGTCGATTTGCCGCACATTTTTCGCGACAAGCTTGAACTCGATTCGCTCACCGCCCAGGCAGCATGGCAACGTACCGGCGAGCAGTATGAACTCAAGCTGCATAATATTTCGTTTACGAACCGTGATCTCGCCGGTACGGTGCAGGCTTCGTATCAGACAGCGGCGCACGGCCGCGGCGTTATTGACCTAACGGGCAGTGCGACGCGCGCGGATGTTCGCGGCGTATCACATTACATTCCGCTCGCGATCGGCGAACGTGGCCGTCAGTGGCTCGATAACGCATTTGTCTCCGGTTCCTCGAACGACGTCAAGGTGCGGTTAAAGGGCAACCTCAACGACTTCCCGTTCGATGAGGGCAAGGGTGGATTGTTTGAGGTCGTCGCGCGTGTAACCGGCGGAACGCTTGATTATGCGAGCGCCTGGCCCAAGATAGAGAACATCGAAGGCGACCTGGTGTTTCATGGACGGCGCATGGACGTGCACGTGCGCGACGGCTCGATTGCCGGCACGCGGATCGCCAACGTACGAGCCGAGCTACCGGATTTGAGCGCATCTGAGCGCCTGCTGACAGTCGTCGGCGAAGCAGACGGGGCGACGAGCGAATTTCTGAATTTCGTCGCACACACTCCGGTGTTCGATAGCATCGATCGTTTTTCCGAAAACCTGCGCGCAGACGGCAGAGGAAAGCTCACACTGAAGCTCACACTGCCGCTCAATAACCTCAAAGACACGAAAATCGCGGGCACTTATCAGTTCACGAATAACAAGATCGAAACGGAAGAATTGCCTTTTGCGGTTGAGCAATTGAATGCCCGCATGGAGTTCACAGACACGAGCGTGCGGGTTCCTGCGGCGACGATGATGATTTTCGGCAGCCCCGCTACATTGAGCGGTGGAACGCAGCGCGACAACTCGGTGCGCATCAATGTCGCGGGCCGAGTGAATATGGAAAACGTGCAGCGCAGTGCTGCAAACGTTCCGTTTGGGCAGTCGCTGCGCGGATCCACTGACTGGAAAACCACGATTACCTTGCGCAAGCGGGTTGCCGACATACTGTTTGAAAGCACACTTCAGGGTATTGCGTCGGATCTGCCGCCGCCGTTCGGCAAGGCGGCCGCAGACGCGCTTCCCTTGAAACTGGAACGCATTGTTACCGGCGCCCAGCAGGATCAGATCAATGTCGCGCTCGGCAGTATTGTGTCCGCGCAACTCCAGCGACGTCGCGAGAATGGCCAGCTAGCGGTGGACCGCGGCACGGTCACCTTGGGCGGTGGCGTCGCGGCAGAACCTGAACGCAAAGGTGTTTACATCACGGGCGGCCTAAAGAGCTTCAACTTCGACCACTGGCTCGCTATCTCCAAAGCCGCGCTCGGCGATACAGGTCAAGGCCAGCTTGCCGGCATCGACGTCAAGTTCGGCACACTCGATGTATTCGGCCGCCGCTTCAATGATCTTGCGATCAGCGGCAGCGCGCAGGCCGGTGTCTGGCAGACGACTCTCGTCGGCCGTGAGCTCGTCGGCGAAATGACATGGCGCTCGCAAGGTAAAGGCAAAGTCACTGCGCGCATGAAGAATCTGGTGATACCGTCAGCGTCGCCGGAGCGTCCGCCTCCCTCAATCGACAAGGAAGCGCCGCTCGAGTTGCCTGCGCTCGACATTTACGCCGACAACTTCCAAGTACGCCAGGCCAGCCTTGGCAAACTTGAACTCACCGCAGTGCTGGACGGTCGTGATTGGCGCCTCGAGCGACTGCATATCACTAATCCGGATGCGACACTCGACATCGATGGACTGCTACAGGGCTGGCTTTCTCAGCCGCGGACGATGGTGAACGTCAAGCTCGATGTTCACGACATCGGCAAGTTGCTCGTAAGATTGGGCCAGCCGGAAGGCGTGCGGCGCGGCACCGCCAAGCTCGAAGGTCCGCTATCGTGGTCAGGTAATCCGTCCGAAGTGGATTATGCGACGCTGTCCGGTAATTTCGTTCTCGAAGCGAACAAGGGACAGTTCCTCAAGCTCGATCCGGGCATCGGCAAACTGCTCGGCGTTATGAGCTTGCAGTCGCTTCCGCGCCGGCTGTCACTCGACTTTCGAGATATCTTTAGCGAAGGCCTGGCATTTGACGCGATCGTCGGGACGGTGAAAGTGAATCGCGGCATTGCGACGACAGAAAACTTTCGTATCCAGGGGCCGGCCGTGCGTATCCAGATGACAGGCGACGTCGATCTCGCCCAGGAGACGCAGAAATTGCGCGTGAAGATTTTCCCCAGTATGAGCGACAGCTTGTCGGTGGCCGGGGCACTGATAGGCGGTCCGATCGCAGGTATTGCTACCTTTGTTGCGCAGAAATTGCTCAAAGATCCGATCGATCAGTTCACCGCGTACGAATACAACATCACGGGGACGTGGGCCGATCCCCAAGTCGCCAAGGCGGAGTCTGCGCACTCGCCCGCCGCGAGCGCTCCGTATGGAACGCAAAGATCCGACTAACCAGCCGTTAAAGATCATGACGACGAAGAATTCGCAGTCCGGCTCGCCGGGCCCGCACGCGCGTATCGCGGCCGTGCAGATGGCATCCGGCCCGCACGTCGAGGCGAATCTAAAGGAAGCCGGACGATTGATAGCCGTTGCCGTCGAACGCGGTGCGGATCTCGTCGCGCTGCCGGAATATTTCGCGATCATGGGCATGCAGGATACTGACAAAGTAACCGTGCGCGAGAAAGAAGGCCAGGGCCCCATCCAGGATTTTCTGTCACAAACCGCAAAACAGCACGGTATCTGGATCGTCGGCGGCTCAGCGCCGCTCGTATCCTCGGATGCAAGGCGCGTGCGCAATAGTTGTCTCGTGTACAACAGCCAGGGCACACTTGTCGGGCGTTACGACAAGATCCATCTTTTCGGTTTTGATATGGGTAAGGAGCACTACTCCGAGGAGCGCACGATCGAGCCGGGCAGCAGCATCAAGGTGATCGATACGCCGTTTGGCCGCGTGGGTCTATCCATCTGTTATGACCTGCGATTCCCGGAACTGTATCGCGCCATGAAGGATGTGGACATCATCATGGTACCGTCAGCCTTCACTGAGACGACCGGCAAGGCGCACTGGGAGACGTTGATCCGGGCGCGCGCGATCGAAAATCTCGCCTACGTCCTCGCACCCGCCCAGGGCGGTTATCATGTCAACGGACGTGAGACGCACGGCGACTCCATGATTGTCGATCCATGGGGTGTTGTGCTCGACCGCCTGCCGCGCGGCTCCGGCGTCGTAATTGCGTCGATCAACACCGATTATATTCAGCGCCTCAGGAAGAGCCTTCCCGCGCTTCGTCACCGAACGCTGCATACTTGTTAGCTGTGGTCGCGAAGGCCGGGACCCGGCACCGGCGGCGCTCCACTCACATTGCTCACAGATATCTACATACTGGAATCATCATGGCCTCTCAGAAGACAATAGACATTATTTCACCGCAGATCGAGACTTCATTCGCCACGGCGAACGAGATACTGCTCGCGCCGTATTCACTCGATGACACGGCGTTACAGCAGATATTCGGACAGATAATGACGCACAAGGTTGACTACGCAGACCTCTACTTTCAGTACAGCCGCAGCGAAGGTTGGAGCCTCGAGGAAGGGATCGTCAAGTCGGGGAGCTTCAGCATTGATCAAGGCGTAGGCGTGCGAGTGTTGTCGGGTGAAAAAACGGCTTTTGCATACTCCGACGATATCAGCCTCACCGCGCTCAGCGCTGCGGCGCAGGCGACGCGAGCGATCGCACGTCAGGGCACTGGTGGAAGCACGCAGGTTGCGCGGCGCGACGGCGGCCACAATCTCTACCTTCGCAAAGATCCGCTCGCCAGTCTCGATGACGCCGCAAAGGTCTCCCTGCTTGAAACTCTCGAGCGCAAAGCGCGCGCGCTCGATGCCCGCGTTACGCAAGTGATCGCGCATCTGGGTGGCGAATATGAGGTGATCCTCGTCACCCGCAGCGACGGCGTCACTGCAGCCGACGTTCGCCCGCTCGTGCGTGTTTCGCTGCAGGTTATCGTCGAGCAGGATGGACGGCGCGAGCAGGGCAGCGCCGGTGGCGGCGGCCGTTACGATTACACTTATTTCACCGACGCAATTCTTCAGGACTATGCCAAGAAAGCTGTCGATCAAGCGTTGACGAATCTTGCGGCGCGCCCGGCGCCTGCGGGAACAATGACCGTCGTGCTTGGGCCCGGTTGGCCGGGTATTCTGCTGCACGAAGCGATCGGTCACGGTCTGGAAGGCGATTTCAACCGCAAGGGAAGCTCCGCGTTCAGCGGTCGCATCGGCGAACGCGTTGCCGCACCCGGTGTAACCGTCGTTGACGATGGCACGCTGCGTGATCGGCGCGGGTCGCTCAATATCGATGATGAAGGCAATGTCACCCAGCGCAATGTGCTGATAGAAGACGGCGTGCTCAAAGGCTACATGCAGGATAGTCTGAACGCGCGGCTCATGAATGTGCCGGTAACCGGCAACGGCAGGCGGGAATCGTTCGCCCACATCCCGATGCCGCGCATGACAAACACGTATATGTTGAACGGCGGCCAGGACCCGCGCGAGATCGTCGAGTCGGTGCAGCATGGCCTTTATGCGGTTAATTTTGGCGGCGGCCAGGTGGATATCACGAGCGGCAAGTTTGTTTTTTCCGCGGCCGAGGCTTACATGATCGAAAACGGCAAGGTGACGTATCCGGTTAAGGGCGCAACACTGATCGGCAATGGCCCGGACGTACTGACGCGTGTCACGATGATCGGCAATGACATGGCGCTCGACAGCGGCGTCGGCACTTGCGGCAAGGAAGGTCAGAGCGTTCCGGTGGGTGTGGGACAGCCGACGCTCAAGCTCGACAGTCTTACTGTTGGCGGCACTGCATAACAGCGCTTCCGAATCCGGTCACTGATGCCCTGATTACTGCCGCATGCGCAAACTTGCAGATATCGAGCGCGAACGGGCGCAGCAGGATGATTCAGCGGATGACCACTCCGGGCCGCCGCTGCCGCCCGGCGCGAAGAACTATATAACGCCCGCGGGCTACGCCCGACTCAGGAAGGAGTTGCAGGAATTACTCGATCGTGAGCGGCCGCAGCTTGTTAAAGTCATCGCGTGGGCAGCCTCGAACGGCGACCGCTCGGAAAACGCCGACTATATCTATGGCAAGCGGCGTTTGCGACAGATCGATGGCCGCATCCGGTTTCTGACCAAGCGGCTTGAAATTGCGGAGGTGATCGATCCCGAGCGTCCCGGAGTCGATCAGGTGTTCTTCGGCGCGACCGTGGCGTATCGCGATGGCCGCGGCCTCGAACGCACTGTAGCCATCGTCGGCCAGGATGAAGTCGATCCCGCACGTGGCCGCATAAGCTGGATTTCACCCGTGGCGCGTGCGCTCGCAAAATCACGTGAAGGCGATGTGGTGACTCTCAGGACGCCGGCCGGCACGGACGAACTGGAGGTTGTGACCGTTCGTTACGTCGCATTGCCGGCGTAACAATGCTGCGGAAACTGCTTACCGGTCTGCTTCACAAAGGCCGTCGCGCCGAGGTATCAACGGACGCTGCCGCGGATGATGGTCGCCGAGTCGAGGCGGACACTGGATCTTGCACGCAGCTCCTCTCGAGCGCTGAAGCGGCGGCGAAAGCCGGGCGCCTTGCCACCGCCATCGAATATTACCGCGCATGTGCAGAAGCTTATCCAGATACGCTCGACGCACATCTGGGCATGGCAAGTGTACTGGTTGATCTGTGGTGTCTCGACGAGGCGGTCAGCGCCTACCGCAGAGCATTGGAATTGTCCCCAGCCTCGGGTGCAATCTGGTCTGCGCTTCTCTTTCACTCTCACTATTTATGTGCTGTCGAACCACGGGCGATGTTCGAGCTCCATCGCCGCTATGGCGAGTTAATGCGGCGGCCCGGTCTTCCACACGCCGGGATCGCGCGGAAGGCCGATGATGGCACCCGCCGCTTACGTATCGGCTATGTGTCACCGAATTTTTCCCGCCATTCGGTCGGCTACTTCATAGAACCGGTAATCCGGTGTCACGACCGCGCCCGGTTTGAAATTTTCTGCTATTACTCTCACCGGCTGTCCGACGAAACAACGCAGCGCATCCGGACCTTTGCCGATGGCTGGCGCGATATTGCGGGTCTTCCCGACGCTTCCATCATAAAAATGATAGGCGACGACAGAATCGATATTCTCGTTGACCTTGCGGGACACTCAAAAGGGAATCACCTTGGCGTGTTTGCGGCCAAGCCGGCGCCGGTTCAGATAACGTGGCTTGGCTATCCGGACACCACTGGTCTTGACGCCATGGATTACCGGGTAACTGACAAAGTGGCTGATCCCGTCGCAACCGCTGACGCGTTGAGTACTGAGCGCCTGCTGCGAATCGACGATTGCTTCCTGTGTTATCAACCGCCGGCCGACAGCCCGCTGGTCGGCAAGCGCGCACCCGAGTCAGCCGTCGTGTTTTGTTCGTTCAATAGCCTGCCCAAGGTTACTGAGCCGATGCTAAAAATCTGGTCACGTATTCTGTCAGCAGTGCCCCGTTCCAGGCTGGCCCTCAAAGCGGCGGCGTTAAGTTTTCCGGATACCGTAGATCGCGTTACTGACGCGCTGGACCGCAGCGGCATCGACCCGTCACGCGTCGAGTTACGCGGCTGGGTCACCCGTCGCGAAGATCATCTCGAGCGCTATCAATCAATCGACGTCGCCCTCGACACGTTTCCCTACAACGGCACGACGACAACGTGTGAGGCGCTGTGGATGGGTGTGCCGGTGGTGACACTCGCCAGCGACGTCCACATGTCGCGCGTGGGCGCCAGCATTCTGACGTGCGTTGGATTGCGCGAACTCGTCGCAAGCGACGCGCAGAGCTATACAGATATTGCGATTGCGCTCGCGGGCGATCCGATGCGCCGGGAGGAACTGCGCGCGAGCTTGCGTGAGCGGCTGACTGCATCGCCACTGCTCGACCACTCGGCATTCACCCGCAAGTTGGAGAACCACTTCGCTATGAGTTGGGCCGGCCGCGCGACGGCTGAGCAAGTTTGACCCGGCTGTCCGGTTCCCAGAACCGAAACAGTTACCGGCGCTTGGTGTCCGCCGCGTCCTCGAGATAAGGCTGGCATCTCCTTCCCTGGGGATCGGCGCGCAGGTGGTAAACATGGCCATCGCGCAGCTCGACCTGCATCAGGACATCTTGCGGAAAATATCGATAGTCGACGTATAACCCGCAAGCGACCGTTAGCTCATAGCTCCCGGGTGTTAGACGCGTCACGTTCTGGCCGAAAGCGATTTTTTGCTGATTCGCCTTGGCCACGAACAGACTGCTGACACGAGTTCCCTCCGAAGGCTCAAGGGCAGCGCGCGCATTCTCCACAGCGGTACTGCCGAACCCGACGATAAGCGCACGGCCCGGCTCGGCATTGACCGCGGCGGCTTCGTTCGAGATCTGCTTTGCGGCACAACCTCCGAGCCATATGCAGACGCTAACGACCAGCGCCATGGATTTCATGTCTTGTCTTCCTGTCGCCGCACGAGCGGTGCGGTGGATTCTATCAAACCGCGCTTAACACCTGACGGACGACCGATTTTCTTATCGAGCATTGCATATGGCTGCATCACCGGAGAAACGATCATCCGCCTGCGAAGCGATATTACCCGTTGGGTTATAATTTTAGGCTTTGCTGCTATCCGCACATGCTAAGAACAGACGATCTACGCATACTTGAGATAAAAGAACTGGTCTCTCCGGTCAGTGTCCTCGGCGAGTACCCGCTTTCCGATAAGGCGGCACGGCTTACCTACGAGACACGTCAGGCCATTCACCGTATTCTGCATGGCGCGGATGATCGCCTGCTCGTAATCACGGGGCCATGTTCCATCCATGATGTCGCTGCTGCCAGGGAATATGCGGCGAAACTCAAAGAGGTGAAGACCAAACTCGCCAATGACCTGGTGATCGTGATGCGCGTTTATTTCGAGAAGCCGCGCACCACCATTGGCTGGAAGGGACTCATCAATGATCCCAAGCTCGACGGCAGTTTCAGCATCAACGAAGGCATACGCGTCGCGCGTGACCTGCTGCTTAATCTTAACGAACTCGGCATGCCGGCGGGCTGTGAGTTTCTTGACATGATAACGCCGCAATATATAGCCGACCTTGTTTCATGGGGCGCCATCGGTGCGCGCACAACCGAGAGCCAGATCCACCGCGAGCTCGCGTCCGGACTCTCATGTCCGGTCGGATTCAAGAACGGCACTGACGGCAATATCAAAATTGCAGTCGACGCCATACGCGCCGCACAGGCGCCGCATCATTTCCTGTCGGTCACGAAGGCCGGGCACTCGGCTATTGTCTCCACTGCGGGCAACGAAGATTGCCA
>Ga0207683_10000628_pt1 | contig 32346 bp, 29 predicted proteins | sample KBSM73metaG_FD_184333 | JGI IMG/M metagenome (GOLD analysis project Ga0207683, IMG submission 184333) | Miscanthus rhizosphere microbial communities from Kellogg Biological Station, Michigan, USA - KBS M7-3 metaG (SPAdes) (version 2) | ecosystem: Host-associated > Plants > Roots > Rhizosphere >... | reverse complement strand
TCGCGTACGCCGGGGCGCAGCATGCGGTAGATGTCCTCGTAGACGGCGTCCACGATCGCAGCGGCGTGCTCGAGCAGCGCGATCTCGTCCGGCGTCTTGTGCGCCCGCGCTGACAGCATGATGGGCTGCGAGTCGACGCATTCGAGCCCACGGCGCTGCAGCGAGAACAGCGTCTCCATGTCGGTCAGGTCGATGCCGAGCGTCTCCTTCTCGAGACCGCGGTCGGCCAGCTCGGCGTAGATCTTGCCTGCGAGCGTGTCGGGCACGCCGGTCTCGCGCGGCATCGCACCGCGCATCGAGGTCACACCCGCTCGCCAGCTCGTCTCGGGCAGCCAGGGGGCGTACAGCTGGTGATGCTTGGCGGCCGAGCCGAAGTCCCAGAGGACGGGATCGCCGTCGCGGGGAAGCAGGACGCAGCGCGCGCTCTTGTCGCGCGCCCATTCGCCAATGTGCGTGCTCGAGACGTAGCGAATGTTGTTCTGGTCGAACAGCAGCAGCGCGCCGACGTCCGAGGCGCGCAGCGCTGCCCGGGCCTTCTCGAGGCGGTCGGTGCGGAGGCGCGCGAAGTCGATGCGCTGCTCCCAGTCGACCGCCATCGTGGCGCCGCGAGATGCGATGTTCATGCGCTTCTTTCCTTCACGGAGTTGATGATCGTCTCGGGGCCGGGCAGGAACGCGTCCTCGAGTGGCGGGCTGTAGGGGATCGGCGTGTCGGCCGTGGCGAGCCGCCAGGCGTCGTCGAGCGAGCCGAGCGCCTGCTCGGTCACCCGCGCCATGACCTCGCCCGCCCAGCCGCCGCTCAGCGGGCCCTCCTCGACGACCAGCAGGCGCGTCGTGCGCTCGACCGATGCGATCACCGTCTCGATGTCGAGCGGCTTGATCGTGCGCAGGTCGATCACCTCGCAGTCGATGCCCTCGCGCGCGAGGGCATCGGCCGCGGCCAGAGAGTCGTGCACGCCCTTCATCACCGACACGATCGTGAGATCGGAGCCGGCCCTCGCGATGCGCGCCTGGCCGAAGGGAATCGGCTCGTCACCGACCTCGCCCTTCAAGCCGAGCAGGCGCTTGTGCTCGAGGAAGAGCACCGGGTTCTCGTCCCGGATGGCCTGCTTGAGCAGGCCCTTGGCATCGCCCGGGGTGGAGGGACAGGCGATCTTGAGCCCGGGCACGGAGTGGAACCAGCCGATCGGCGTCTGCGAGTGGATCGCGCCGAAGCGGCCGCCGGCGCCCACGACCGACAGCACCACGAGCGGCACGCTGGCCTGCTCGTTCGAGAGGTACCAGTACTTCGTGCACTGATTGACGATGCCGTCCATCACGAGCGGCAGGAAGTCGCCGAACATGATCTCGATCACGGGCCGCTTGCCGGACACCGCGCTGCCGAAGGCCGCGCCGATCAGCGCGAGCTCCGAGATCGGCGTGTCGAACACGCGCGCCTCGCCGTACTTCTCGGCCAGTCCCGGTGTCGTCACGAAGACGCCGCCGGCGACGGCGATGTCCTCGCCGAAGAGGATCACGCTCTCGTCCCGGGCCAGTTCCTCGTCCAGGGCGTCGCGAACGGCCGTGCGGAACTCGACCCCGGTATCGGTGACCGTGCTCACAAGACAAGGACCTCCGGTGACTCGAGGAGCGCCCGCAGGCGCGCCAGAAATGCGGCGCCGTCGGCGCCGTAGACCGCGCGGTGATCGCACGCCAGCGTGAGGGTGGCATACGGCCGGGACGAGACCGCACCGTCCTCGCCGACCAGCGCGCGCGCTTGCGCGGCGCCGACCGAGAGGATCGCAGCTTCGGGCGCGTTGACGATGGAGTCGAACGCGCTGATTCCGTACATGCCGAGGTTCGAGACGGTGAATGTGCCGTCCTGCAGGTCGGCGGGCGTGCTCGACGATGTGCGCACGCGCTCGATCAGCGCGGCGGTCTCGCGGGCGATCTCGCCCAGCGAGCGGCGGTCGGCGTCGCGCACCACGGGCACGAGCAGCGCGCCCGGGCGCGCCACCGCGATACCGATGTTGACGCGCTCGAAGCGCTCGATGGCCTCACCCGCGAAGGCGCTGTTGACAGCCGGGTGCTCGCGCAGCGCGCGACCGGCGAGGGCGACCACGATGTCGTTGACCGTCGGCGCGGCATCGCCGACGGCGCTGCGCAGGCGCTTGCGCAGCCGCAGCACCTCGCCGAAGTCGACGTCGGCCGAGAGCCGGAAGTGCGGCACGGTTGCGGTCGTCTCGGCCATCCGCTGGGCGATCACGCGCTGGGTCGGCGTGAGGGGCAGGCGCTCGCTGTGGCCGCGGCCTGGCGTCGTGGCCGTGACCGGGGCCGGCGCGCCGGATACGACCGCGGCGGTTGCGGGAGCCGGCCCCGCGGGTGCTGCGGTCGCGGCGCTCTCGACGTCGGCCAGCCGGATCCGGCCGCGCGGCCCCGTGCCGCTCAGCGTGGCCAGATCGACGCCCAGCTCGCGTGCGCGGCTGCGCGCCACGGGCGTGGCGAGCGGTCGGCCGCTCCCGTTCGGGTGCGCCGGGGCCGGCGCCGCGGTAGGCGGCGGCGCCGCGGTAGGCGTCGGGGAGGCGGTCGCCGCCACGTTCTCGGGCTCCGGATCGCCGCCGAGGCGTGCGATCGGGCCGCCCAGCTGCTGCGCCTCGCCCTCGCGCACGAGGATCGCCGAGAGCAGGCCCGAGACCTCCGCCTCGTAGATCACGGTGGCCTTGTCGGTCTCGACCTCGACCAGTTCGTCGCCCACATCGACCTGGTCGCCGACCTGCTTGAGCCAGCGCACGATCGTGCCTTGCTCCATCGCATCGGAGAGGCGGGGCATGACGATCTCGACGGCGCTCACGCCGCGCCGTCCCGCAACGTGTCGGCGACGCGCACGAGATCCTCGTCTCCCCGGCCTGCGGCGATCGTGCGCTCGAGCACCTCGCGCGCGGCCTCGACGGCGGGCAGCTCGGCTCCGACCTCGGCAGCCAGCTCGTACGCGAGCGCCAGGTCCTTGAGCATCAGCTTCGGCGTGAAGCCGACCGGCTCGTCGTCGGGCGCCAGGTACGCGGCCTGCTTGTACTGCACGAAGGGCGAGGCCAGGGCCGAGTCCGCCAGTGCCGCGTAGGCGGCGGCACGCTCGAGGCCCGAGCGCTCGCACAGCACGAGCAGCTCGGAGATCGCCTCGTTGGTCACGGCGATCATCGTGTTGAGGGCCAGCTTCATGACGGCGCCGCTGCCGACCCCGCCAAGGTGGTGCTGGGCTTTCGTCATCGCCTCCAGCGCGGGCCGGGCACGCTCCAGGTCGGCCTCGGAGCCGCCTACGAGAGCAGTCAGCGTGCCGGCGCGGGCCGGGGCGATGCTGCCCGAGACGGGCGCGTCGAGAAAGCCGATGCCTCGTTCGGCCGCCGCGCGCGCAAGATCGCGCTCGGCATCCGGACCACTCGTGCCCATGTCCACGAGCACGGATCCCGCCTCCATCGCCGACAGCGCCTCGGCCCCGACAGCGCGCGCCGCATGGCCGTCGGCGAGCATCAGGATCACGACGTCGGCCCCGGCGGCCGCGTCTGCGGCCGACGAGGCGGCCCGCACGCCCGCGTCGCCGCACCAGCCGGTGCGTCCCTCGGAGCGGTTCCAGACCGACTGCAGGAGGCCTGCCTTGGCGAGGTTCTGGGCCATCGGCTCGCCCATGCGACCCAGGCCGAGGAAGGCGACGTTCATGCGCTCACGTCCACCACGAGCTTGCCGGTCGCGGAGCCGTCGGTCAGCGGGACGAGCCCGCGCGGCACGATCTCCGACAGCCCGATGACCTCGCCCAGGGCGATGCGGGCGAACTCCGTCCCGTCGAGCATCGCCACGGCGGCCGCGAGATCCTCGTCGCAGACGTGCGCCAGCGTCGTGCGGATGTCGATCTCCCGGGTAGCGGCCGCGAACAGGTCGAGCGCAGTCGGCTCGGCCTGCAGGCCGACGATCAGGACGGTGCCCCCGCGCTTCGCCGCGGCGATGGCGATGGCCGGCGACTGCGGTGCGCCGGAGGCCTCGAGCACGACGTCTGCGCCCTCGCCCGTGGCCGCGCGAATCGCCGCCGTGGCATCCTCGCGCTTGGCGTTGATCGTGTGCGAGGCGCCCAGGTCGCGCGCGTTGGCAAGCCGTGCGTCGTCGATGTCGACCGCGATGAGGTCGCTGAAGCCCGAGGCGGCGGCAGCGCCGATCAGGAACGAGCCGATGCCGCCCGCGCCGATCACGGCGAGCGACTGCCCGGGCGTCGCGCCGCTGCGCCGGAGCCCGTGCAGCGCCACGGCGAGGGGCTGCGCCATGGCCGCGGCGTCGTCGGAGCAGGACTCCGGCACGAGCCGGCAGAGCGAGGCGGGCGTGCCCACGTACTGCGTGAGTCCGCCGTGGCTGTGCAGGCCGAGCGTGTAGTAGCGGGCGCACAGGTTGGTACGCCCGCGCAGGCACCATTCGCATTCGCCGCAGGACACGCCGGCGCCGCAGACGACGCGGTCGCCGAGGCCCGGCCACGTGGCGTCGGGGCCGCGTGCGACCACGCGGCCGGTGAACTCGTGGCCCATGATCGTCGGCCCGTGATGGCCGCTGAACGGATGTGGCGCGGCGATCGGGAAGAACTTCGGGGCGTGCGCGAACTCGGACGCGTCGGTCCCGCAGATCGCCGCCCGCGTGACCTCGAGGATGACGTCCGCGCCGCTGGGGTCGCGCGGCTGAGGCATGTCCTCGACCCGCACATCACCAGGTCCGTGGTAGACGGCGGCGATCATCTGGACTGTTCACTAAAGACGCACACTGCGCCGAAAAGTACATCCTGACTCTATGCGGCGTCAACCCATCTGGAACGCCATCTGCGCGCATTTCGCCCCGTTCGGTGCCCTACGGCACAATCCGCGCGCCGTGTTCAAGATCGCTGAACGTGATCCGGGCGGCCGACTCGGCTACGATGCGCCACCGTGTCCGAGAAGAGCGCGAGCGAGAATGCCCGAGCGCCGGAGCGCCGGTCCGCAATCGGCTCGCGTCTGCGCGCAAACCGGACCATGCGGCACCTCACGCTGCGCGAGCTGGCCCGCCGGGTCGGCGTCTCGCCCAGCCTGATCTCGCAGATCGAGACGGGACGATCGCAGCCGTCGGTCGGCACGCTGTATGCGATCGCCACCGAGCTCGAGGTCTCGGTCGACGACCTGCTCTTCGACGGCGACGACACGCGCCCCGATCGCAGGCCCGGGGGCGCCGGGGGGCGGGACGACAACGCCGCCGCGGGCGCCGGCCCCGTGCAGCGCTCGCACAACCGGAGGGCGATCTCGCTCGATTCCGGTGTGCGCTGGGAGCGCCTGACGACTCAGCACGACGACGACGTCGAGTTCCTGGACGTCGTCTACGACGTCGGCGGCGCGTCCAGCACGGCCGAGTCGCTCACGCGACATGCGGGCCACGAGTACGGCATCGTGCTGACCGGCCGCCTGAGCGTGACGCTCCTGTTCGAAGAGCACCTGCTGGAAGCCGGCGACTCGATCTCCTTCGCCTCGACGACGCCGCACCGGCTTGCGAACGCCGGTGACGTGCCGGTGCACGCGATCTGGTGCGTCGTCGGGCGCGACCCCACGCCCAAGCCCTAAGAGGTCTCGGGCTCGCGTCCCCCCTCGGCCTCCGGCGCCGAGGCCATGCCGACTCGCCGCTCGGGGAGATCGCGGTTCAGGATGATGCCGTCGATCAGGCCGTAGTCGGCTGCCTCCTGCGCGCTCATGAAGTTGTCTCGCTCCACGTCGGCGTGGATACGCTCGACCGTCTGCCCGGTGTGGTGGGCGAGGATCTCCTCCATGCGCCGCTGCAGCGCGAGGATCTCGCGGGCGCGGATCTCGATGTCCGTGGCCTGGCCCTCGAACCCCGGCGTCGAGCCCTGGTGGATCATGATCTTGGCATTCGGCAGCGAGGAGCGCTTGCCCGCGGCGCCGCCGGCCAGCAGGATCGCTCCCATCGACATCGCCATGCCGAAGCAGATCGTCGCCACGTCGGGCTTGACGAACTGCATCGTGTCGTAGATGGCCATCCCGGCGTAGACGTCGCCGCCCGGCGAGTTGATGTACAGCGAGATGTCCTTCTCCGGGTCGTCGGACTCCAGGTGCACCATCTGCGCGACGATCAGGTTCGCGATCTCGGACGTCACGGGGGTGCCGAGGAAGATGATGCGGTCGTTGAGCAGGCGAGAGTAGATATCGAACGAGCGCTCGCCACGGCTCGTGTTCTCGACCACCATCGGGATCAGCGGGGACATGTCGGCCTCCTCTATGATGCAACTCTACGGTTGCATGTTAGTGCAACCGAACAGTTGCGTGTGGAGGTGACTCGATGGCGAGCGTGACACGTGAGATCGTGCTTCCGGCAGAGCGGGACGAGACCTGGCGGTGGCTGACCGATCCGAGCGAGCTGTCGCGCTGGCTCGCGCCCGAAGTGGAGCTCGAGCCGTGGGAGGGCGGTGTCGTCGAGACCTCCGGCGAGCCCGATCCGCGCACGGGAGTGGTGGAACGCCTCGACGAGAACGAGTTCCTTCGCATCCGCTGGTGGCCGCACGAGGACGAGGATGCGGCGACGACCGTCGAGTTCGAGCTCGGCGACGACCCGGACGGCACCCGCGTGCGCGTCACCGAGAGCGAGGGCGTCCCGGCTGAGGCACCGGGCGCGAGGGCGCTCGCGCACGCATGACCGACCCCGGCCTCGTCTTCGGCGCGCTGGCGGACGACACGCGCCGCGCCGTCTTCATGCGTGTGGCCGCCGGCGGTCAGGCCACGGCGAGCGAGCTCGCCCGCGATCTGCCGGTGACGCGTCAGGCAGTGGCCAAGCACCTCTCGCTGCTGGCCGGCGCCGGTCTCGTCGAAAGCGAGCGCGTCGGGCGCGAGACGCGATTCCACGCCCGCAGCGAGCCGCTCAGTGACGCGATCGACTGGATGGCGACCGTGGGCGCGCGCTGGGACGATCGACTGGCGCGGCTGGCCCGGCTGGCGCATTCATGACCGGCTGAACCGGGCTGAGGTCTACTCGGACTTCTTCGGGATCATGCCCGCGGGCGCGAGGCTCGCGAGGGCGACGGCAAGCCGGTTCGGCTCACGGTCCTCCATCTCGGCTTCCTCCTTGCGAGCGACCGCCTCGCGCACGACGTGCGCACCCAGGAAGCGCACCGGATCGGGCGGGAAGCGACCCTGGCGGCCGTCCACCAGGCCGCATGCGCTCCACTCGTCGGCGATGCCGAGGGCCAGCGACGAGAGGATGCGCCCGCCCACCACCGCGGGCGCAACGCCGTTGCCCGAGAAGCCGACGCCGTAGACGATGTGGCTGCGGCCGCCGAGATGGCCGAAGATCGGCAGGCCCGTGCGCGTGCGATCGATCGGGCCGCACCAGTCGGTGGCGATCGGCACGTCGGCGAGCATCGGGTAGATCTCGTGGAGGCTGTGCGCGACCTGGCGCGCGCGGCCTTCGTCGCGGTCGAAGCGCGGCCCGATGCGGTCGCCCAGCGCGATCCCCCAGCCGCCCTTGCCGAAGACGATGCGCCCGTCGTCGGTGGTGCGGTAGTAGGAGATCATCAGCCGCGAGTCGCTGATGCACTCGTGACCCGTCCAGCCGATCTCGGCCAGCCGGTCGGGCATCGGGATGGTCGCGACGATGTCGCTCGAGATGACCGCGAGCCGCGTGTGCAACTCGCGCAGCCCGACGGCCCAGGCGTTGGTCGCCACGACCACGCGGTCGGCCGTCACGACTCCCTGCGGCGTGTGCAGAACGGCGGGCGAGCGACGGTCGAGCTTGGTGACGCGCGTGCCCTCGTGGATGCGCACGCCGAGCTCGAGTGCCACGCGGCGCAAGCCGCGCACCAGGCGCGCCGGCTGCACGATCGCCGCGGAAGCTTCGAAGAGGCCCGCGAGGTGGCGGTTCGTGCCGCTGCGTCGCACCGTCTCCTCCACCGTCCACTCCTCGAACGGCATCACGCCGAGCTCGCGGCAGGTCGCCATGACGCCGTCCCACGCTCCGGCTTGGGCCTTCGACGTCGTCGTCCAGAGGTGACCGCCGCGGTGGTACTGCGCGTCGATCCCGTGCTCGTCGCAGAACGCGCCGAGCTCGTCGACGGCGGCCTCGCAGGCGCGCGCCAGTTCGAGCGCACCCTCCGCGCCGCACAACTGCACGAGCGTTCCGAGCTTGGCCCACCACGAGATCGCGAAGCCGCCGTTGCGGCCGCTCGCGCCGCCGCCGCAGATGTCCTGCTCGAGCACGACGACATCGCACGACGGCTCGCGCTGCTTGATGCGGATGGCTGTCCAGAGCCCGGCGTAGCCGCCGCCCATGATGGCGACGTCGGCGCGCGCGGCGCCTTCGAGCGGCGGTGTGGCAGGCTCGCCGGGCGAGAGCGCCTCGTCGAGCCAGAGCGAGCGATGCGGCATGGGGCCGGATCCTACGGGGACTCTCCCTTGATGCTCGCAATCACCTTCGCAGTGGAATCCGTCGCGCCCTTCTTGGTCGCCTTGTCGAAGTAGACCGTGACGCCGTCCCACTGGTTGAAATGCACGGTGCCGGGCTTGTTCGAGAGCGTGATGTGACCCACGGTGCCCAGCATGTCGATGCGCGGGAGGGTGGGGATGACGTCGGCGGGAGAGATGGAGCCGACGGTGTCGACCGCCCATTTCCACGCGTTCAGCTGATCCCAGATGAGGCCCTGGTAGTACAGCGGCACGTGCTTGTACTTCTTGGTGAAGAGCTGCTTGAACGTCTGTCCCACCGAGGTGTAATGCAGTGCCGGAGGCGAGAAGGTGGGCCAGATCACGCCGACGCCGTGCTTGCCGGTCGCCTTCCAGAAGTCCTCGTCGACGTAGTCCCAGGCGAGGACGACGTCGCCCTTGAACCCGGCCGCGCGTGCCTGCGTGACCCCCAGGGTGCCCCCGGGCGTCGTGATCGCCGCCGCGATCACGAGTGCATCCGGCTTGCGGCCCAGCAGTCGTTTCAGGTTCGCGCGAAGGTCGCGCGTGTCGCGCTTGAATTCCTGCGACAGCATGTCGATGCCCGCGAGCGTCGCCGTCGCCTCGATCGTCCCACCCAGGCCACGGCCGAAGGCCGTGTCGTCCGCGAGCAGCGCCACGTGCCGGTATTCCCGCTGCTTCATGAAGGGGGCGAACGCGCTCGCCAGGATGGCGTTGTTCGGGCCGATGCGCACGACCTCGGGATAGTTCACCTTCGTGAGGCCCGGATCCCACGCATAGGCCAGGAACATGGGGACGTGATAGGAGTGCGCGTCGGCGATCTCGGCTGCCGCCACGGAGGAGTCCCAGCCGCCGAGGATCACGGCACACTGATCGGCGGTGACTGCGTGCGCCACGAGCTTGCCGCCGCGATCGGGGTCGCCCCTGTCGTCGTAGAGCTTCAGCACGACGCGCTGGCCGTCGACGCCGCCACGGCCGTTGACCCACTCGGCCCACAGGCGAGCTGATCTCAGGATGTTGGCGGCGGCGACCGGGTCGCCTGGTCGCCCCTTGGTGACCGGCAGGATCACGGCGACGTTGGCCGCTGCGGCGGCACGCGCAGCCCGGGGGCGTGCCAGAGCCTGGCCCCCGAACGCCGTGACGGCAAGCGCCGCGACGAGCGCCTCGCGCCGCGTCAGATGTTCGTTCACTTGACTCTGTAGGACGCCGTGCGCATCGAGGTGTTGGTTCCTAGGCGCCAGATGTGAGCACGAGTGGCGTTCCCCGGCGCGTGACGACGACCGTGTGCTCGGCGTGCGCGGTCAGTGAACCGTCGCGCGTGCGCACCGTCCAGCCGTCCGCGTCCTGGCGCAGGGCCTGACCGCGGGCGCTGATGATCGGCTCGATCGTGATCACGAGTCCGGGCGTCAGCCGGCCCCGGTTGCGGGGCTCGTCGTAGTTCAGGACGTCGGGCGCCTCGTGGATCGTGCGCCCGATGCCGTGGCCGGTGAGCGGGCGGAGGACGGCGAAGCCGGCGCTGTCGACGGTGCGGCCCACCGCGCGGCCGATGGCGTTCAGCGGATGGCCGGCGCGCGCCGCTGCGATGCCGTCGGAGAGCGCCGTCTCGGCGGTCTGCACGAGGCGCGCTGCGAGCGGTGCACTCGGAGGGACGAGCACGGTGACCGCCGCGTCGGCCATGTAGCCGTCGAGCTCTGCCGTCACGTCGAGCGTGACGGCATCGCCGGCCACGAGCCGGCGCGCTCCGGGCACGCCGTGCACGGCCTCGTCGTTCACGCTGATGCAGATCGCGCCTGGAAAGCCGTACACCAGGGCCGGCGCCGAGCGAGCGCCGTGGCGCTCCAGGACGGCCAGCGCGACCGCATCGAGCTCTGCCGTGGTGACACCGGGCTCGACGGCGCGCCGCGTCTCGGCGAGGGTGACCGCCACGACGCGGCCCGCGCGCTGCAGGCCCTGCAGATCGGCCTCGGACTCGATCGACACGCGTGGAGCATAGGTGAGCGGTCGCGACGTCAAGGGTCTGGCAACTGGACATTGCGTTGTCCCTCGATCGGTGTTTGGGGCATGCCCCTCCCTGCCGATGCCACATGCGGACTACCTGAGATGGAACCGAGGGATCAAACTCCACAGGGTTGGCAGCCGCGACCCGGCTTCGCCGCGCTTCTGCGCGCGTTCGTCCTGATCGCGCCTATCGCGGCCTCGGTCGCTTTCGTCCACGTCGCGAGCCAGCTGATCGGCCCTCCGAGCGGCTCGTGGCTGACGCACGTGACCTGGTGGGTCGGTCTGAGCGCGGCGGCGACGCTCGTCCTGATCGGCATCGACCGGCTGACGCGCCGGCTGCTCCCGCTGGCCGCGCTGCTGAAGCTCGCCCTGGTCTTCCCCGACGAGGCGCCCTCGCGCTTCCGCACGGCATTGCGCGCGGGCACGACGGCGGAGCTCGAGGGACGGATCGCCCACGCGCGTGAGGGAGCAGAGAAAGAGACGCCCGTCGAGGCCGCGGAGCGCCTGCTCGGCTACGTCGCGGCCCTCAGCGCGCACGACAAGGTGACGCGAGGGCACTCCGAGCGCGTGCGCGCGTACGCGCAGATGATCGGGAGGGAGCTTCGCCTGGGGCGCGAGGAGGTCGATCGACTCAACTGGGCCGCGCTGCTCCACGACATCGGCAAGCTCGAGATACCGCGTGAGATCCTCAACAAGCCGGTGCCGCCGACGGACGAGGAGTGGGTGCTGATCCGTCGCCACCCGGAGGTGGGCGGCCGGCTGGCCGAGCCGCTCCGTGCATGGCTCGGCGAGTGGACGAACGCCATCTCCGACCACCACGAGCGCTGGGACGGCGCGGGCTATCCGAAGGGCATCGAGGGCGAGAGCATCTCGCTCGCGGGCCGCATCGTTGCCGTGGCCGACGTGTTCGACGTGATGACCTCGGCGCGCTCCTACAAGCCGCCGGGCGACCCGGCCACCGCTCGCGACGAGATCGCACGCTGCGCCGGCGGCCAGTTCGATCCGCGCGTCGTGCGCGCGTTCCTGAGCATCTCGCTCGGCCGGCTGCGGCTCGCCATGGGCCCGCTGTCGTGGCTGGCGCAGGCACCGGTGCTCGGGCGCATCCCGCTCACTCCCGGCGTGGCGACGGTCGCGAGCTCGGCACTCGCCGTCGTCGGCTCCGTTGCCGCGGGCCTGCTCGGCACGCCTCACATTCCGTCCACGTTCGCCTCGACGGCACAGGCGGCGCCGGCCGGCAAGGTTGCGCTCCTGACCCCGGGTGGCAGGCAGATCGCGGCCATCTCGCCGGGGCTCCGCGGTGGCGCCGCAGACGCCTCCCCGCCGGCGCCGCTGCCGGCGCCCCTGGCGAAAGCGGCTGCGGTCCTGCAGTCGTTTGCCCCCGATCCCGCTCCGCCGGCACCGCCCGTGCCGCCCGCTCCCCCGTCCTCCGATCCGCCGCCGGCCGACCCGCCGCCGGCCGCACCGCCTTCCCGGCCGGCCTTCACGGCCGGCGCGGACCAGGTGGTCGCCGAGGATTCCGGACCGCGGCGGGTCGAGGGCTGGGCGAGTGCGATCCGCGGTGAGGGCATCGCGTTTGCCCTGTCGGGCGATCACGCCGCGCTCTTCGACGCGAGAGGCGAGCCGTCGCTGCGCCCGGACGGGACACTCACCTATACGCCGGCTGCCGACGCGAGCGGCACTGCGCACATCACCGTCACCGCGGTCGCCGGCGACGGCAGGCGCAGCGCCTCGGTCTCGTTCGTCATCACCGTCACACCGGTCAACGATCCGCCTGCCTTCGTCGGCGGGGCGGATCAGACGCTGCGGGAGGACGCGGGTCCGCAGAGCGTGGCCGACTGGGCACGAGCCATCTCGCCGGGCCCGGCAGACGAGGCGGGGCAGAGCGTCTCGCTCAGCGCGACGACGACGAACCCGTCGCTGTTCGCGGCCGGCGGGCAGCCAGCCGTCGCAGCGGATGGCACGCTGACGTACACGCCGGCAGCCGACGCGACCGGTCTCGCGACGGTCACCGTGGCTGCAACCGACGACGGGGGGAGCGCCGCGGGCGGCGTTGACAGCAGCGCTCCACAGACCTTCCTCATCGCCGTGACGCCGGTCAACGACGCTCCGTCGTTCGCCGCCGGCGCCGATCAGGCGCTCCTCGAGGACTCGGGCCCTCGGACGGTCCCCGGCTGGGCACGCGCGATCAGGGCAGGCCCGGCAGACGAGGCGAACCAGGTGGTCACCTTCGCGGTCTCGAGCAACGCGCCCGCGCTGTTCACCGCGGGAGGGCAGCCGGCGGTCGGGGTCGACGGCACCCTTACGTACACGCCGGCAGCGAACGCGTCGGGCAGCGCGACGGTCACGGTGCGCGCCGTGGACGACGGCGGAACCGCCTCCGGCGGCGTCGAGCGGAGCGCCCCGCAGACGTTCCTGATCGCCGTGACGCCGGTCAACGACACGCCGTCGTTCACCGCCGGTGCCGATCAGGCGCTGCTCGAGGACGCAGGCACACAAGCCGTCGCGGGCTGGGCGACGGCGATCACGGCGGGTCCCGGAGACGAGTCGGGGCAGGTCGTGTCCTTCACGGTCTCGAGTGACAACCCGGCCCTGTTCACGGCGGGCGGTCAGCCCGCCGTCGCTGCCGACGGCACACTCACGTACACACCGGCGGCCGACGCGTCGGGCGTGGCAACTGTCACCGCCCGCGCGGTGGACGACGGCGGGACATCCGGCGGCGGATCCGATACGAGCGCGCCGCAGACGTTCGTGATCACGGTGACCGCGGTCAACGACGTGCCGGCCTTCACCGCCGGTGCCGTTCAGACGGCGTTCGAGAACGCCGCGGCGCAGACCGTCGCGGGCTGGGCGACGGCGATCACGGCAGGTCCGGCCGACGAGTCGGCACAGGTCGTGTCCTTCTCGGTCTCGAGCGACAACCCGGCGCTGTTCACGGCGGGCGGTCAGCCTGCCGTCGCGGCCTCAGGCACGCTCACCTTCACGCCCGCTGCAGGCGCGCACGGCGTGGCCAACGTGAGCGTACGGGCCGTCGACAGCGGAGGCACGGCCGGCGGCGGCGTGGACACGAGCGCGCCGCAGGCCTTCACGATCACGATCGTCAACCGCCCGCCGGTCGCGAATGCCGATGCGCCGACCGTGCTCGAGAACGACTCCGCCGGAGTGACCTTCAACGTCCTCGCCAACGACACGGATCCCGAGGGCGATCCGCTCGCAGTCGCGTCCTTCGACGATTCGACGATCGCCAACGGCGGGCTGACCGACAACGGGAACGGCAGCTTCACGTACGTCCCCGCTCCGCACTTCTCCGGCACCGATGCGTTCTCGTACACCGTCGGCGACGGCGCCGGCAACACGGCCACGGCAGTCGTCACCATCACGGTCACGGCCGTGCCCGACCCGCCGGCGGCAGCAGACGACGCATTTGCGACTCCGCAGGACACGGCTCTCGTGCAGCCACCGCCGGGACTGCTCGCGAACGATGCGGACTCCGCGGCCGGGACGCTGACGGTCGACACCGTCCCCGTGGTCGCACCCGCGAGCGGGGCCCTGAGCCTCGGCACCGACGGCTCGTTCACGTACACGCCGTCGTTCGGGTTCACGGGCACCGACACGTTCACCTATCGCGTGACGAGCTCGGCTACCGGGCTGTCCTCCAACGCCGTCGCGACCATCACGGTCTCCGCGACGTCGAGCACGTCGCTGCTCTACCTCCGCAATACCGGGCCGACGAGCGAGCTCTGGAACATGACCACGACGGCTCCGCCGTTCTCGCTGCTCGTCCCCGACTACGACAGCGATCTCGCGCCGGGACTGACCATCAAGTCGGGCGACGGCCACAACTTCGGGGACGCGAAGAAATCGCAGACGTGGCGCTTCCCGTTCGCCGCCGGCGTCGTGCTCAACGGTCCGGTGACGCTGCATCTCTGGAGCAGCGGCGGCGGGTTCGGCGGCATCTACGCCTACCTCTACGACTGCACGAGCGGCGGAAGCTGCACGCAGATCGCAAGCGGCCACCTCCAGACGCACAACTGGCTCGGCCTTGGCCTCGGGTTCAGCGAGCACGACGTGACCGTCGGCACCGTGAGCCGCACGGTGACGGCCGGACACGAGCTGCGCATCGGCCTGTACGCGACTGGGGGCGACCAGTGGGTCGCGATGACGTCCAGCTTCCCCAGCAGCCTCGAGCTCTCGATTCCCTAGCGTCTCACCGAACGCCGCGCTTGACTGGGTCGTCAGTCAGAATCCTGCGCAGTGTTCGAGACGCCGCTCACGATCCTCTCGGAGGACGCGCTCGACGCGATCTGCTCGCAGGCCATGACGATCCTCGAGGACGTCGGCACCGAGGTCACGCACGAGCCGGCGCTCGAGCTGCTCGCCGGGCTCGGGCAGCGTGTCGATGGGACGCGCGTCCGCTTCGACCGCGGGTTCGTGATGGAGCAGCTCGACCGGGCGCCCGCGCACATCACCGTGCAGGGGCGCAACCCCGAGCGGGCCGTCACGTTCGGCGGCGGGACGCTCTGCCATCTGCCACCAGGCGGCTCGCCGTTCGTCTCCGACCGCGAGCGCGGGCGCCGCGGCGGTGCCTATTCCGACCACGTCGAGATCGTGAAGATGACCCAGGCCGCCGATCTGCTGCGCTGCGGGCAGAGCGGTGCCTGCGAGGCATCGGACGTGCCCGAGACGAGCCGCCACCTCGACCTCGACTACTCCTGGATCCGCTACTCGGACAAGCCATACGTGGCCTACGGCACCTCCGGCCCGCGTGCGCGCGACGGCGTCGACCTCGTTGCGATCGCGCACGGCGGGCGCGCGGTGATCGAGGCCGAGCCCGCCATCATCGGCGTCGTCAACCCCAACAGCCCGCTCGTCTGGGACTTCCTCATGGTCGACGCCATGTGGGCCTGGGCCGAGGCCAACCAGCCGATCGCGATGACGCCGTTCCTGCTGGCAGGCGCGACGGCGCCCGTGTCGGTCGCGGCCGGCCTCTCCCTGCAGGTGGCCGAGGTGCTCTCGGGGGTCGCCATCGCGCAGGCCGTGCGGCCGGGCGTCGGGTGCTTCTTCGGCTCGTTCTTCTCGGGCGTCGACATGCGCAGCGGCGGCCCCTCGCTCGGCATGCCGGAGTCGGTGCTCGGGTCGATCGCAGGGGGTCAGCTCGCGCGCCGCTTCAAGCTGCCCTTCCGCGGCGGCGGCGGCCTCACCTCGGCCAACGCGCTCGACGCCCAGGCCGCGACGGAGTCCGCCATGTCGCTCTGGGGCACGTACCTCTCGGGGTGCGACCTGGTGCTGCACGCCGCCGGCTGGCTGGAGGGCGGCCTGACGATGTCATACGAGAAGCTCGCGCTCGATCTCGAGGTTCTGCGCATGTTCGAGCGCCTGCGCGCCGGGCTCGAGGTGGACGCCGAGCAGCTCGCGCTCGAGACGATCCGCGAGGAGGGCCCGGGCGCCATCTTCTTCGCCGCGCCCCACACGCTCGAGCACTTCCGCGAGTGGGTGTTCATGAGCCCGCTGTTTCGCTCGCAGGCGTATCCGACGTGGGAGAAGCAGGGCGCGCCCGAGACGCCCGAGGTGGCGACCGCCGAGTGGAAGCGCCTGCTCGAGAGCTACGTCGATCCCGGCATCGACGACGGCGCCGACGAGGAGATGCGGGAGTTCATGGCCGCGCGCAAGCTCGAGCTGGACGAATGAGCGGGCGCGACCCGCGTCACGACGTGCTGTTCGAGCCCGTCCGCATCGGGCCGAAGACCCTGCGCAACCGCTTCTACCAGGTGCCGCACTGCACGGGCTACGGCGTCGCGAAGCCGTGGACGCAGGCCCGGCACCGCGGCATCAAGGCCGAGGGCGGCTGGGCGTCGGTGTCGACCGAGTACTGCTCGATCAGCCCGGAGAGCGACGAGTACCCGTTCATCTCGGCGCGCCTGTGGGACGACGGCGACGTGCGCGCCCTGCGCCTGATGGCGGATGAGGCGCACTCGCACGGAGCGCTGGCCGCGGTCGAGCTCTGGCACGGCGGCATCCACGTCGAGGGCCGCGAGTCGCGCACGGTGCCGCTGGCACCGAGTCAGATCGCGAGCGAGTACGAGCCTCTCGTCGTGCCGAAGGCGATGGAGCTCTCGGACATCAGGCGCACGCAGGACGACTGGGTCGCAGCCGCGCTGCGCGCGCGTGAGGCCGGCTTCGACATCGTCTATGTCTACGGCTCGCACACCTACCTGCCGACGCAGTTCCTCTCGCCGCGCTACAACCACCGCACCGACGCCTACGGCGGCTCGTTCGAGAACCGCGCGCGCTTCTGGCTCGAGACGCTCGAGCGAGTACGCGAGGCCGTGGGAGGCGACACCGCAATCGCGATCCGCATCGCAGCCGACACGCTCGAGGGCGCGGGCATCGAGCCCGAGGAGGGCCTGGCGTTCGTGCGCGCCGCCGAGCCGCTGGTCGACCTCTTCGACTGCGTGGTCGGTGGTCTGGCCGGCTCCACGCGGCTGGATGCAGGCGCCTCGCGCTTCTTCGCCACCGGCTATCAGCTGGAGTGGACCTCGCGTTTCCGGGAGGCGACGACGAAGCCGATCGTCGGCACCGGGCTGATGGTCGACCCGGACGTGATGGCCGACGTGATCGAGAGCGGCGTCTGGGATCTGATCGGAGCCGCGCGGCCGTCGATCGCCGATCCGTTCCTGCCGGTCAAGATCGAGCAGGGCCGCTACGACGAGATTCGCGCCTGCATCGGCTGCAACGCGTGCTACGCGACCGCGAACCGCGGAGGGCACCTCGGCTGCACACAGAATGCGACGGCGGGCGAGGAGCATCGCCGCGGGTGGCATCCCGAGCGCTTCGAGCGGGCGGCCAACGCCGATCGCGACGTGCTCGTCGTGGGCGCCGGGCCCTCAGGGCTGGAGTGCGCGATCGTGCTCGCCAAGCGCGGCTTCGAGCGCGTGCGGCTGGTCGATGCGGCGGAGGAGATCGGCGGCTGCATGCGCTGGATCCCGCACCTGCCGGGCCTCGACGCCTGGGGGCGCTTCGTCGAATGGCGGCGGCGGGAGATCGCGCGGCTCGGCAACCTCGAGCTCACGACCGGCCTGCGCATGCACGCGGGCGACGTGCGAGCGAGCGGCGCCGACCTCGTGGTCGTCGCAACCGGTGCGCACTGGGCGCTGGACGGGTTCAACGGCCTCACGAAGGGGCCGATACCCGGTGCTGACGCCACGCACGCCCACATCTTCACGCCCGAGCAGATCATGCTCGGCGGCAAGACGCTGAGCGCGCCGCGCGTGGTCGTGATCGACATCGAGAGCTACCACGTGGGCGCGAGCCTGGCCCTGCGCCTGGCCGGACAGGGCCATGAGGTCACGATCGCGACGCCGTCGGAGTCCGTGGCCGCGTGGTGCAACTTCACACTCGAGGGTCCCCGCCTGCGCGAGCAACTGCACGCGGAGGGCGTCGTGATGCTGAGCGACACGATGGCCGAGGCGATCGTTCCCGGCGGGGTGCGCATGCAGCACGGCTACGGCGGTGCGCCGTTCGAGGTCAAGACCGACGCCGTCGTCCTCGTCACGCAGCGACTCTCCGACGACGCCCTCTATCTCGACCTGGCCGGCGACGCCGATGCGCTCGCCGAGAGCGGCATCGAGGCCGTCTACCGCACCGGCGACTGCGTCGCCCCGCGCTGGCTCGTCGACACCGTCTTCGACGGCCACCGCCTGGCGCGCGAGATCGACAGCCCGAATCCGGCCGTCTACCTGCCGACCCTGCGCGAGCGCGGACTCCCTGCTTGAGACTATGATCGCGCAGCCCGGCCGCCCGGCCGGGCGGCACGGTACCCAGCGAAGCCGGTGCGAATCCGGCGCTGTCCCGCAACTGCGATGCCCTCCGGGGACGAGCCAGGTCGCCTGAACCGTGCTGCCGACTCGAGTCCTCGCAGGAAGGGCTGATCGTTGACTACCACCTTCGTCACGGGCGGTGCCCGCAGCGGCAAGTCCAGCTACGCGCTGCGCCTCGCGGCGGCAGCGGAGGCGCCCGTCGTCCTGATCGCGACGGCCGAGGCGCGCGACGACGAGATGCGGGAGCGCATCGAGGCGCACCGCCGCGAGCGGCCGGCCGCCTGGCGGACCGTCGAGGAGCCGCTCGATCTCGCAGGGGCCCTGCGCGGGCTCGCCGAGGATGAGTTCGCGATCATCGACTGTCTCTCGCTCTGGGTCTCGAACCTGCTCGAGAACGAGCACGACGGCGCCGCCATCGAGCAGCTGGCCGCGGAGGCGGCAGCACTCGCGGCAGGGCGCATGGGAGGTTGTGTGGCGGTGTCGAACGAGGTGGGCATGGGAATCGTCCCGATGAGCGCTCTGGCGCGCTCGTACCGTGACGTGATCGGCAGGGTCAACGCCATCTGGGCCGAGGCCTTCGACGACGCGGTGCTTGCAGTCGCCGGTCGCGTGCTCCGGCTGGAGCGAGCATGAGCGACGTGCTGGAAGCAGCCCTGGCCGCGATTGCCGAGCCCGACGCCGCCGCGGGCCAGGAGGTGCAGCGCCGCCTCGACGAGAAGACGAAGCCGCGGGGCTCGCTGGGCGGGCTCGAGCGCCTCGCCGTGCAGATCGCCGGCATCCAGCGCACGGCCGACCCCTCGCTCGGCAGGCCGGTGGTCGTGGTCTGCGCCGCGGATCACGGCGTCGCGGCGGAGGGCGTCAGCGCCTATCCGTCGTCCGTCACGGCCCAGATGGTCGCGAACTACGCCGCCGGAGGCGCGGCGGTGAGCGTGCTCGCGCGGCGCGCCGGCGCCCGCCTCGTGGTCGTCGACTGCGGCGTCGCCGAGCCGCTTCCGGTGCCGGGTGTGCTCGACCGCCGGTTGGGTGCCGGCACGGCGAGCATGCTGCGCGGCCCGGCCATGTCGCGCGAGCTCGCCGTGGCGGCGCTCGAGACAGGCATCGGGCTCGCCTCCGAGCTGCTGGACGGTGCCGGCTGCGTCGCGCTGGGCGAGATGGGCATCGGCAACTCGACTGCCGCGGCCGCGCTCTGCTGTGCACTCGCCGGAGCGACTCCGGAAGAGGCCTGCGGTCGCGGCACGGGCCTCGACGACGAGGGGCTCGCGCGCAAGCGCGACGTCGTGACGCGCTCCCTCGCACTCAACCATCCGGCGCCGGACGACCCGGTCGGCGTGCTTGCGGCCGTCGGCGGGTTCGAGCTCGGCGTGCTCGCGGGGCTTGCGCTGGGAGCGGCCGGCCGGCACGTGCCCGTGCTCGTCGACGGGTATCCGGCCTCCTCCGCGGTGCTCGTCGCGGCAGCGCTCGCACCTGCGCTCAGGGGCTCGCTGATCGCCGCGCACCGCTCATCCGAGCCGGGGCACCGCATCGTGCTGGAGAAGCTCGGGCTCCACCCGCTGCTCGACCTCGAGCTGCGGCTGGGCGAGGGCAGCGGGGCGGCGCTCGCGCTGCCGCTCCTGGGCGCGGCGCTCTCGATCCTCGACGAGATGGCGACGTTCGCCTCGGCGGGCGTCGACGACAGCGGGCGCTGATGGTGGCGGCGGTCCGCGCCGAGGCACGCGCGTTCGCCGCGGCCGTGACGCTGTTGACCCGTCTCCCGCTGGGCAGGCGGGTGCACATCGACGAGATCGACATCCAGCGCTCCCTGGCCTGGCTGCCGCTCGTCGGCACGGCGCTCGGCGGCGCCCTGGCGCTGGCCGCGCGCGCGCTCGAAGGACGACTCGACGACGGGCCGGCGGCTGTGCTGCTCGTCGGCGCGTGGGCGCTGGCGACGGGCGCGATCCACCTCGACGGGCTCGCCGACTCGGCCGATGCGCTGGGCGGGGGCGACCGAGAGCGGCGGCTGGCGATCATGCGCGACTCGCAGATCGGCTCCTTCGGCGCGCTCGCGCTGGTGCTGGTCGTCGCCCTGAAGATCGCACTCGTGGCAGCCGTGCTGGCGCGCGGCCATCACCTCTGGCTGATCGCGATCCCCGCCGTCGGGCGCCTCGCCGCCTCGGCCTTGAGCGCGACGCTCCCGTATGCGCGCGAGCAGGGCACGGGCGCAGCGCTCGTGAGCGGGGGTCGGCGAGCCGAGCGGCTTGCGGTTGCGCTCGCAACCGCGCTCGTGGTGGCGCTGGCCTGCGCCCGGCTGCGCGGCTTGCTGGCCGTCGCCGCGGTCCTGCTCCTGGCCCTGGTGCTGGGGCGCTTCGCCCTACGCCGCATCGGCGGCGTGACCGGCGACGTGCTGGGCGCAGCGATCGAGCTGGGCGAGTGCGCGGCACTCCTCGCGCTGCTCGGGGGGCGGTGATCGGCTCTACCCGGCGGGGTCGTCGGATGCTCTGTGGCGCTCGTAGCCGGTGTCGAAGAACGTCGAGAGGTAGTCCGCGGGCCCCAGCGTGCTCTTGCGCAGCAGCGAGAAGACCTCCGCGCCATCGCCGGGAACCTCTGCGAGACGGTAGATCTGGGCCAGGGGAAGGAGCCTCGCCTCCAGGATCTCGGCGAGCTCGGATGCTGCCCGGTGCGCCCGGGCTTCGGCTTCCTCGAAGCTCGGGGAGTGCCAGATCGTGACCTGCTCCTCGTAGGTCGAGTCGGGATGCAGCAACACTCGGCGGACCGCGAACCAGGCTCCTTGCGGCTCGCTCCGTTCCATCCCGTCCGCGTCCAAGGCGCTCAGGCCGCCGAGTCGGTCGCCGGCGGGTGCGTCAACGCGCTCAGCGCGCCGCCGGCGAGCAGCGCGTCCCAGCGCACGAGGAACTGCTCGTAGAGGACCGCGCGTCGCGCAGCCACACCGACTGCGAGGGACTGGACGCCGTGGCGCACGGCCCGGCCCGGCGCCTCGCGTACGAGGCGCGGGGTGGCGCTCGGGTCGCTCTCGGCGAGCGCGGCGACGGCCAGTGCATCCTGCGCGGTGAGCAGTGCCAGCTCGCGCTCCAGGCGCGGCGTCAGCACGTCGCAATCGTGCACCTCGCCGAGCAGGTCCTGCAGCGCACGCGCCTCGTCCTCGACCACGGTTGCGGCGGGGCCGAGGACGCTGCCCAGCACTTCCAGCGTGTAGCGCAAGCGCTTCGCCGCGATGCGCAGGTCGTGCAGCTCGCGCACGTTGCCGGGATCGCGCACGGCCTCGTCGAATGCCAGCAGATCGGCGACCCGCTGTCGCGTGATGCGCAGAGCCGCTCCGCCCAGTCTCGTCCCCGGGCGGAGCCCCTTGACCCGGCTGGCCTTCATCCCGCCACGACCTCGTCGAGCGCCGCCTGCAACTCGGGGTCGGCGAGCGCGGCGATGGCGGGCTGCAGCTCGGCCTCGGCCTCGGCTCGCTCGCTCGAGAGCACCGCGAGGACGTGTGAGATGCCCGGCAGGTCGCCGGCGCGTGCGCCCTTGCGGAACCGCCGCACCAGGGCCATCTGCACGTCGAGGTCGCGCGCGCGACCGAGCGGCTCGGCATCTCGCCGCAGCGCGCGCCGCGCCGTGCGCCGCGCCTCTTCATCGAGGCCGTCCGCGAACACGTCGAGAGCGGTCGTCAGGCGCCGCACCGCCACGCGCACGTCGTGCAGCGCCTCGGGATCGCTCGAGCCGACCGCACCCGGCGCGATCCCGTCGAGGTCGGCGCGGCGCGCCGCGACGACACGTCTCGCGGCGACGCGCAGGGGCTCGACCGGATCCAGTTCGACGGGGCTGGCGGGAGCCATCAGGCAGAGGGACGATCGAGGCGCGCGGCGACCATGTCGAGCACGGCCCCCTCGCGGATACCGCCCTTGCAGAACCACAGCGGCACGCCCAGGCGAACCGCGCACGCGTGCAGGATGAGCGCACCGGCCGGCATGATGCGCACGCGCTCCTGCTCCAGCTCGAAGCGACGTGCGATGCGGCGCGACGGGTGCTCGCAGAGGATGCGCACGGCGCGCTCGAGTGCCTCGACGTCGAGCAATGGCCCAACCATGCGGCGGAGGTTGGACGCCGAGCCTGCGACGGCCGAGGCGTGCTGGGGCTGAGAGATCTCTCCCATTGCCGGGAGCGTTTCGTCGATGATGCGGCGCACTCGCTCGAGCTCGAACGGACGCGGCGGGTCGTGCTCGATGCACATGTCGGTCAGGCGCCCGGAGCCGAGTCTGTAGGAGTGCGAGAAGTGGATGCCGTTGCCGATCGAGCCGACGACGACCTCGGTCGAGCCGCCTCCCACGTCGACGACGCCGACCTCGCCCTCCCAGGGCTCGTCCAGCGCGTTGAGCGCGCCGACCCAGGCCAGGCGCGCCTCCTCGTCCTCGTCGATGATCTCGAGCTCGTGGCCGGTGTCGGCGAGCGCCCGCGCGGCCAGTTCCTGCCCGTTCTCGGCCTCGCGCGCGGCAGAGGTGGCGATGATGCGCAGGTCGGCGGCTCCCAGCTTGCGCGCGACGCCCGCGTAGCGCCGCAGGACCTCGCTCACGTGCAGCAGGCTCTGGTCGCTGATGCGGCCGTTGCGCGCAAGATCGCGTCCCAGCCGTACGAGCTCCTTGTCGGTGTGCGTGGGGACGAGGCGGCCGTCCTCCTCCTCGGCGACGAGCAGACGCACCGTATTCGTGCCGACATCGATCACCGCGTAACGGGCGCTCACCCGAGATCCTCGCCGCGCCGCTTGGCCGCCCGGACGATGCGCTCGGCGGCCTCCTCGCGATCCGCGTCCTCGTCGGCGACGCGCGCGGCCTCGAGCGCGGCGGCCATGCGCTCTCCTTGCGACGAGTGCTCGGGCTCGCCCTCGGCCGGACGGCGGCGCTCCCAGGCGCCGCCGGGCGTGAGCTGGAAGCACTTGCGGGTGTCCGAGAGCGACGTCTCGAGCAGCGTGTCGATCTCGCCCTGGATCGCGGTGTCCTCGACGGGCACGATCACCTCGACACGCGAGTCGAGGTTGCGCGGCATCATGTCGGCCGAACCGAGGAAGTAACGCGATTCGGCGCCGTGGAACGCGAACAGCCGCTCGTGCTCCAGGAAGCGGCCGAGCACGCTGACCACGCGGATGTTCTCGGAGAGATCCGGCACTCCCGGGCGGAGGCAGCAGATGCTGCGCACGACGAGATCGATCTGCACGCCTGCCTGCGAGGCCTCGTACAGCGACTCGATCACAGGTCGGTCGGCGAGACCGTTCATCTTGAGCACGATACGACCCCGGCCCCCGGCCACGGTATCCGCGGTCACGCGGCGCACCTCGTCGATGATTCGCTCACGCAGGTCGGTGGGCGCGACGAGCAGCTTGCGATAGCGCTGCGGGCGGCCGAATCCGGTCAGGTAGTTGAAGAGATCGGAGACGTCGGCGGCGATGTCGGGCCGGCACGTGAAGAGTCCCGCATCCGTATAGAGGCGCGCCGTACGGGGGTGGTAGTTGCCCGTGCCGATGTGGACGTAGCGGCGGATGCCGCCTTGCTCGCGTCGCACCACGAGCGCGCACTTGGCGTGCGTCTTGAGCGCGGGGAAGCCGTGCACGACGTGCACGCCGGCGCGCTCCAGCGCGCGCGCCCAGCCGATGTTGCGCGCCTCGTCGAAGCGCGCCTTGAGCTCGACCAGCACCACCGCCTGCTTGCCCTGCTCGGCGGCGCGAATCAGCGCCGGCACCATCGGCGAGTCGCCGGACGTGCGGTAAATCGTGTGCTTGATGGCGAGCACGTCGGGGTCGTCGACGGCCTGCTCGAAGAGGCGCTCGACCGACGTGGAGAACGCGTCGTAGGGGTGCTCGACGAAGATGTCGCCCTCGCGGATGGCGGCGAACAGGTCGGCCGGCGCGTCGCCGTCGCCGCGCAGCCGCGGCCGCGTCACCCCTTGCCATTCGGGGTAGCGGAGCTCGGGCCGCTCGACCTGCGTGAGCTCGACCAGATCGGCCAGGTCGAGCAACCCGTCGACCGCGTACACGTAGGCCTCGTCGGCATGCAGGTGCGCGAGCAGCTGATGCCGCATCCCGGCCGACATCGAGTTGGCGAGCTCGACGCGCACGACCTCGCCGAAGCGTCGCCGGCGGAGCTCGCGCTCGACGGCCGAGAGCAGGTCGTCGGCCGCTTCCTCGATCTCGAAGTCGGCGTCGCGCGTGACCCGGAAGGCGGCGTGCTCCTCGATCTCCATGCCGGGGAAGAGCGAGTCGAGGTGGGTCGCGATGAGATCCTCGAGCGCCACGAAGCGGTCGCCGTCGTCGCCGATCGGCAGGAAGCGCGGCAGCACCTCCGGCACCTTCACGCGGGCGAGCCGGCGCTGACCCGTCTCGGGGTCGCGCAGCATCACGCCCAGCGAGAGCGAGAGATTCGAGATGTACGGGAATGGCCGCCCCGGGCCGACTGCAAGCGGTGTCAGGACGGGGAAGATGCTGCCGTGGAACGTCGCGGCGAGCTCGCCTCGCTCCGACGGAATGACCTCGGACACCGGCATGATCGCGATACCCGTGGCCCGCAATTCGGCCAGCAGCTCCGCGAGCATCGCGCTCTGCCGCTCGACCAGCTCGCGCATCCGGGTGCCAACGCGGTCGAGGACCTCCGACGGCAGCAGCTCGCCCGCGGTGCGGGGGCGGTTGGGCAATGTGCGGACGGCCTCGAGCAGCTCGGCGACGCGCACCATGCAGAACTCGTCGAGGTTGGACGAGAAGATGGCCGTGAAGCGCAGGCGCTCGAGCAGCGGGACCTGCTTGTCTCCGGCCAGCTCGAGCACGCGGGCGTTCCACTCGAGCCACGAGAGCTCGCGGTCGAAGAGGCGCGACTCCTTCGCAGTCTTCTTCTGCCGGCGGACGGCCATCACACGCCTCCTGCGATCAGTGCCAGTGCGCGCGGACGCAGGAACCAGCGTAGCTCGCCGCGCTGACCCGCGATCGGCTCGATGGCGGCCGCCCCCGCCTTGGGGAACGAGACGCGCACGCCCGTCACGGCCTGGAGGAGCACGGAGAGATCGGGCTCGTGGCCGACCAGGACGAGATCCTCGCCGTGGCGCTCGGCGAGCCCGGCGAGATCGCCGGCCTCGACGCCGAGCAGCGCCGCATCGTCCGCGAGCGGGGCACCCAGCTCCTCGGCGATGATCTCGGCGGTCTCGTGCGCGCGCGGGTACGGGCTCGTGACGACGCACTGTGGCTCGACGCGCAGCGCCGCCAGTGCGCGGCCCGTGGAGCGCGCAGCGCGCCGCCCCGCCGCCACGAGCGTACGCTCGGGATCGGGCGTGCCGAGCGCGCGATCCTCGGCCTCCGCATGTCGGACGAGGATGATGGCCACCGCGTCAGCATAGACCTGTCCGCCGGATGCCACGGCGTCGCCCTCGCGCGTGGTTACCGCTTTTTCACCAGACGTTCACCATTGCGCCGAACTGCAGCGAACGCGTCCCGTTGCGATACTGCCCGGCGTGAGCGACGTCCCGCTGCGAACACTCCAGACACCTCCCGAGCGCGAGGATGCACCCGAGGCTGCCCGCAAGGCCGTGTTCGAGGTCGAGGGGCTGACCGTCAGCTACGACGGTCACGTCGCCGTGCGCGACGTCACGTTCGACGTGCAGGAGCGCTCGGTCACGGCGTTCATCGGCCCGTCCGGCTGCGGCAAGACAACGATCCTGCGCACGCTCAACCGCATGAACGATCTCGTGCCGGGCGTGACCGTCGAAGGCTCGGTGCGCTTCCTCGGCAGCGAGCTCTACGCGCCGGGCGTCGATCCCGTCGAAGTGCGGCGGCGCATCGGCATGGTCTTCCAGAAGCCGAATCCCTTCCCGCAGTCGATCCGCGACAACGTGGCCTTCGGGCCGCGCTCGATCGGCCTCGAAGGCGACCTCGACGAGCGCGTCGAGCGTGCGCTGCGCCAGGCCGTGCTGTGGGACGAGGTCAAGGACCGCCTCGGGCGCAACGCCTGGCGGCTCTCGGGCGGCCAGCAGCAGCGCCTCTGCATCGCTCGCTGCCTGGCCGTCGACCCCGAGGTGCTGCTGATGGACGAGCCGACGTCCGCGATCGACCCGATCTCGAGCGGCCGCATCGAGGACCTGATCCACGAGCTGAAGCGCGAGTACGCGATCGTGATCGTCACCCACAACATGCAGCAGGCTGCGCGAGTCGCCGAGCGCACTGCCTTCTTCAGCGTCGAGCCCGCAACGGCCGCCGACTCCGACCCGCAGGGGATGCTGGTCGAGATCGCAGAGACGCGGCGCATCTTCACGAGCCCGAGCGATCCGCGCACCGAGGCGTACATCACCGGTCGCTTCGGATGAGGCCGTGAGCGCCCAGGGGCCGAGTGGCTACGAAGGGCTCCGGGTCGGCTTCACGGCAGCGGTCTCCCACGAGCTGCGCACACCGCTCGCGCGCCTGCTCTCGCTGCTCGACACGGCGAAGCTCCCGGGGGTCGACGTCCAGGAGCTGATCGAGGAGGCGTGTGCGGAGGTGATCGAGATGACGCAGCTCGTCGACGACATCCTCTTCCTGTCCGAGCTCGAGCAGGGCCGGGAGGTCGTCGCCCTCGGCTTCACCGAGCTGGCGCCGTACGTGCGCGAGTTGTACGACGAGTCGCGCGAGCGCGCCCTGCGGGCCGAGCTCACGCTCGAGATCGACGTGCCCGACGGCCTCGTCGTGCCGCTGCGGCCGCGCATGCTGCAGGTCGTGCTGGGCAATCTGCTCGACAACGCGCTGCGCTATGCCGGTCGCGGAGCGACGTTTCGCACCTCGGCACACCAGGACGGTGACACGGTGCTGCTCGAGGTGTCCGACGACGGAGCCGGCGTCGATCCCTCCGACGTCCCGCGCCTGTTCGAGCGCTTCTTCCGCTCCGACCGCTCGCGCACGACGCGCGGCACGGGTCTCGGGCTCGCGATCGTCAAGCACATCGTCACGGCGGCCGACGGCACGGCCGAGGTGGAGGGCGCGCTGGGCGAGGGCACGCGCTTCCGCTTCGCGCTGCCCGCGCCCCGCACCCCGCGTCTGCTCTAGATGTCGTTCTAGAGCAACCCCTGGCGGCGGGCCTCGAAGACGGCCTCGGCGCGCGAGCTCACGCCGAGCTTGCGGAACATGTCGCGTGCGTAGCCCTTCGCCGTGGGCTCGCTGATCGAGAGCTCGCGCGCGATCTGCTTGAAGCGCAGACCCGCCTCCAGCAGCGGCAGCAGCTCGCGCTCGCGGCGCGTCAGGTGCGGAGGCGGCGGCACGTGCTCGGGCCAGAGCAGCGAGGCGAGCGAGGGCGCCGCCGCGTCGAGGACACTGCAGCGGCTGTCGTAGTCGACGATCTTCGTGGCCGAGAGCGAGGCGACGCCGCAGACGTCGCCGCAGGGGTGGCGCAACGGCACCGAGCAGCCCGACAGGAAGCCGACGGCCAGCATCAGGCGGTCGCTCGCCCGGTCCCAGCCGGGCGCGGAGCGGAAGTCCGAGGCCGCGTAGCGCTCGCCGCGAGCGGCTGCCCCGACCTGCGTCGAGGTCTCGAGCGGCAGCTCCGTGCCGGCGGCCAGCAATCCCTTGCCGTCCCACGCGACGATCCGGAACGTCTCGACGACCGGATCGACGAGAGCGATGGAGAGGCGATCGACATCGAGCTCACGGCGCAGGCTGCGCCCCGCGGCGTCGAGCTGGGCGCCGCTCCGGGCGGCTCGGGCGTCGGTCGGGTGGGACACGACGCCGTAAGGCTATTGGCCGCAGGCACGCGCTGGCAAGCACGCAGACCCTCCGAACGTGGGGTGGCCCCGGCGCATCGTGCACGCGACGCTACGGCCCGAACGCCAACGAGCGCAGGAGGACGACGATGGCAGAGATCGCGGCGAATCCCGCCTATCCGCTGCTCTTCTCGGAGTGGCAGATCCGCTCGACGCCGATCGCCAATCGCGTCGTCTTCGCGCCGACCTGCCCGACGTGGGTGGCCGATCCCTACGAAGGCATCTTCACCGACCAGGCCGTGGCGTATTACGAAGAGCGTGCGCGCGGCGGCTGCGGGCTCATCATCATCGGCGGCACGATCATCCACCCCGAGGCGCTCTATTCGGAGTTCAACTTCCCCGGGCTCTGGAAGGACGATCAGGTCGACGGCCTCGCGCGCGTGGCCGAGGCGGTCCACCGCCACGGCTGCAAGCTCGCGTGCCAGCTGCTGCACCCGGGGCTGCGCGCCATGCCGGTGCTGAAGAAGGATCCCGCCTACGACTTCGACGCCGAGTGGTACATGGTGGCGCCCAGCCAGGTGCCTCCCGGCGAGTACCCGAACGCGCCGATGCCGAAGGAGCTCGAGGAGCACGAGATCGAGGACCTGCTCGTCGCCTATGCCGACGCCGCGCGCCGCGCCGTCGCCGCCGGCCTGGACGGCGTCGAGTACCACATGTCGCACGGCTACCTGCCCTGGCAGTTCCTCTCGCCGCTCTACAACCACCGCAGCGACGGCTGGGGCGGGTCCTACGAGAAGCGCCTGCGCTTCCCGGTCGAGTCGATGAAGCGGGTGCGCGACGCGATCGGCGACGACGCGTTCCTCGGCTACCGCATCAACTCGACCTCGTTCTGGCCGGGCGATCTCGAGCTCGACGACGTCAAGCGCGTCGTCGCCGACCTCGAGGGCGCGGTCGATCTCGACTACGTCAACCTGTCCGCGGGCGTCCACCACTCCTTCATCCACACCCCGATGACCTACGAGCCGGGCTGGGAGCGCGGCTATACGAAGGCGGTGAAGGAGGTATCGACGAAGCCGGTCCTGCTCGTCGGGCGCATCACGCACCCGGGCGTGGCGGAGGACATCCTGGCCGCCGGCGAGGCCGACGCGATCCTGCTCGCCCGCCAGATGTTCGCCGACGCCGACTGGGCGGTGAAGGCGCGCGAGGGCAGGGCCGACGACATCCGCCGCTGCGTGGCGGCCAACTACTGCTGGCGCAGTGTGATCCGCGGCGGCCGCGTGCAGTGCGTCTACAACGCGGAGGTCGGGCGCGAGCGGGCGTGGGGGCACGGCACGCTGAAGCAGGCCGGCGACGCCAAGAAGGTGCTCGTGATCGGCGGCGGCCCCGCGGGCCTCGAGTACGCGCGCATCGCGGCCGCCCGCGGCCACGACGTCGTCGTGCTCGAGCGCGAGGCCGAGACGGGCGGCCACGTGCGCACGCACTCCCTCCTCCCCGGTCGCAAGGAGTACGGGCAGATCGGCCGCTGGCTGCTGCAGCAGGCCACCGGCAACGGCGCCGAGGTCCGTACCGGCGTCGCCGTGGACGAGACCGGGCTGGAGGCGCTCCTGGCAGCGGAGCGACCCGATCACGTCGTGGTCGCCACCGGCTCGCGCTATCGCGAGGACGGCTGGCAGGGCCAGACGGCGGCGCCGCTGGAGGGAGCCGAGACGGGGAACTGCGTCTCCTGGGATCGCGTCGCCACCGGTGACGTGACCCCGGCCGGCTCGGTGCTCGTCGTCGACGACCTCCAGGACGCCAACGGACCGCTCACCGCGGTGGCGCTGGCCGAGGCCGGCTGCACGGTCCGGCTGATGACGCGCTGGCCCATGCTCGGCATGGAGACGATCCCCGAGGTCTACTACCTGTGGATCGCCGAGCAACTCCACCGCAGTGACGTGGAGGTCGTCACCGACCACTTCGTGAAGCGCATCGACGGCGCCTCGGTCGAGATCCTCAACGTCTACGTGCCGGACCGCGTGCGCACCGTCGAGGCCGACTGGATCGTGATGTCGACCGGCCGGCAGTCGGTCAACGATCTCTACCACCGGCTGCGAGCGCAGGGCCGGAGCGTCGAGATGATCGGCGACGCGGTGGCCCCGCGCGGGACCTACGAGGCCGTCTTCGAGGGGCATCGCCAGGCCCGCAAGCTCTGACACCGGTCGGTGGATAGCATGGGCAAGTGCCCCGCGACGTCTTCCACGAGCAGCTCGAGCGCCTGGAGGAAGCGCTGCAGGAGCAGGGGCTGCTCGTGTTGCGCGCGCTGCGGTCGTCCGTCAACGCGCTGTACCGCCGCGATGTCGACCTGGCGGACGAGGTGATCGCGTTCGACGACGAGGTCGACCATCGCTACCACGCCCTGCAGCAGGGCATCGAGAGCCTTCTGGCCCTGCAGACCCCGGTCGCGGTCGACCTGCGCCTCGTGCTCGCGATGCTGCACGTCAACCTGCATCTCGAGCGCATGGGCGACCACTGCGTGACGATCGCCAAGCTCACGAAGCTCTCCCAGAGCCTCACCTCCGACGACTCGCTGGTGGCGGGCTTCGAGGACGTCGCCGTGCGCGCCGAGGAGATGATCCGTGTCGCGCTCGCGTCGTTCGCCGCGCGTGACGTTGCACGAGCCGAGATGCTCGTCGATCTGGACGAGCTGATCGACAGGGCCAACCGCAGGGTCGTCTCGCACGTGCTCCAGCTGGGTGGCGACGAGGCCCTGCGCGAGTGGGGCCTGCGCATGATCATCGTCTCGCGCTGCCTCGAGCGGATCGGCGATCACGCGGTCGACATCGGCGAGCAGACGGCCTACCTCGTGACGGGAGAGTTCCGCGAGTTCACGGACGCCTCGCACGGCCGGGATTAGTTTTTTGGAACGGTTTTGCAGGTAATCGTCACCACATCTTCACCAGGTCCTCACCAGAACATCTCCCCTCAGCTGAGAGGCCGTCGGTAGGTTGGCCTCGTCCGGCGGTCGCCGGATGCGCACGCAAGCCTGCGAGCGCAGTACGACCTCTCGGAGGAGCAGGATGATTCTCAGGAAGACCGTACTGGCCGCCGGCGCGCTCGTAGCGCTGCTGGCCTCGGCGAGCGTGGGAACGGCCAAGCAGGCCGGGCCCGCCAAGGCCGGCGCCGCGGCGCCGGTCCAGTGCAGCACGAAGCTGCTGACCCTGCGTCCGCACTACCCCGACCCGGTCAAGCCCCTCGCAGGCGCGGCCTCGTCGCTCAGCGGTGCCGGCGCCACCCTGCCCGGCCCGGTCTACTCGATGTGGGCCGAGGCGTATGCGAAGAAGGGCACGAAGATCGCGTACCAGGCGATCGGCTCGGGCGGCGGCATCTCGCAGATCAACGCGCAGACGGTCGACTTCGGCGACAGCGACGTTCCGATGACCGACGCAGAGCTCGCTGCGGCCAAGGGCGGCCCCATCCTGCACATCCCGGTCGTGCTCGGCGCGGTCGCGATGACCTACAACGTCCCTGGAATCGGGTCGGGCCTGAACTTCGACCCTGACACCATCGGCAAGATCTACGCGGGTCAGATCACGAACTGGAACGACCCGGCGATCAAGAAGCTCAACCCCAAGGCGAAGCTGCCCGACCTGCCGATCGCCGTCGTCCATCGCTCCGACTCCTCGGGCACGACGGGCGTGTTCACCGACTTCCTGACGAAGGCCAGCCCTGCGTGGGTGGCCAAGCTCGGCGCGGGCTCGTACGGCAAGGTCGTCGCGTGGCCCGTCGGCCTCGGCGGCTCCGGCAGCAACGGCGTCACGGCGCTCGTCGGCCAGACCAAGGGTGCGATCGGCTACCTCGAGCTGCAGTACGCGATCGCGGGCAAGCTCACGTACGGCAACGTCAAGAACAAGAAGGGCATCTACGTCACGCCCTGCATCGCGACGGCCACCGCCGCCGCGCTGAAGACCTCGTTCCCGGCGGACATGCGGGCGAGCCTGGTCTGGAAGGGAGCGCCCAACGCGTACCCGATCACGGCGACGACGTTCGCGCTCGTGTACCAGAAGCAGACCGACGCGGCCAAGGCCAAGGCGCTCGTGAACTTCCTCACCTGGGCGCTGACCACGGGCCAGAACTTCCCGGCCACGATCAACTTCGCGCCGATGGGGAAGATCCTTCAGCAGCGTGCTCTTGCGCAGATCAATAAGATCACGCTCGACGGTAAGCCCCTCGTGAAGATCCCGATCTCCTACGAGTAGTGAGCACGGCCTCCCACGGGGCAGACGTGCGCGAGGCGCGGGCGCTGCGAACGCAGCGTCTGCGCCTCGCAGACACGGCGTTCCGCTACCTCGTCGCCGGCTCGGCGGCGATCATCACGCTCGCGTTCTTCGCGACCGCCTTCTTCCTCGTGGTGAAGGCCGCGCCCGCACTGAGCCATTACGG
>Ga0207683_10000626_pt1 | contig 32385 bp, 31 predicted proteins | sample KBSM73metaG_FD_184333 | JGI IMG/M metagenome (GOLD analysis project Ga0207683, IMG submission 184333) | Miscanthus rhizosphere microbial communities from Kellogg Biological Station, Michigan, USA - KBS M7-3 metaG (SPAdes) (version 2) | ecosystem: Host-associated > Plants > Roots > Rhizosphere >... | reverse complement strand
ATCGGGGCGCCGAGATTTGAACTCGGGACCTCTAGTCCCCCAGACTAGCGCGCTAACCAGGCTGCGCCACGCCCCGTCGGTTTCGCACTCTAGCTCACCGCCTGTTAGCGGAACGGCCGCCCGGCTCGGCCGGGCGGCCTCCTAAGCAGCATCCCAAGCGACGCCTTAGCAGGCTGCGCCAAGGTGGCTGGGGTTCCGTTTCTTGGCTTAGAGGAAGACGTCGCCAGAGCAGCCGAAGACGAGTGCGGCGTGCAGGTCCTGCTGTTCCACGCCTGCAAGAGACGGATGGCCGAGATCGACCTCGGCGTCGGGCCAGCTCGACACCCCGAGCGCGGCCGCGCCCTCGTCGGCGCCGAAGCACAGCAGCGTGGAGACGGACACCACGTTCCGCTTCCCGGCCCGGCGGCGGGCAGTGCCCTCGAGCTCACGCAGCTCCTCTAGCGGGTCGATCCGCACGTTCGAGTCGGAGCCGATGCAGACGCCGATTCCGCGCCCGCAGAGCTCCTCGACCGGCGCGAAGCCGTCGCCGAGGTTGGCCTCGGTGGTCGGGCAGAGGCACACGCGGGCCCCCGCGTCGGCGAGCAGGTCGAGCTCGCGGGCGACGGCGTGCGTTGCGTGCACCACCGTCGTGTGTGAGCCGAGGCAACCTGTCTCGGCCAACAGCTCGATTGGGCGGAGGCCGTACTCCGCCAGGCACTCCTCGATCTCGCGTGGCTGCTCGTCGGCGTGGACGTGGAGCGGCAGCGCCTCGGCGGCGGCGTACCTACCGAGCTCGTCGAGCCAGTCCCGCGGGCACGCGCGCACGGAGTGGGGGGCGAGCCCGACGCGCACGCCCGTCTCCCGGACCGCCTCGAGCTGCGAGAGGTAGTCCGCCACCGAATCCTGCCGGAAGCGCTCGATCCCGCCACGCCCGTAGGCAGCGAGCAGCAGCACGAGCTCGATCCCTGCCTCGGCGGCCGCCTCGACCGCCGCGTGGGCCTCGGGGAGGCCGAGGTAGTGGAACTCGCCGACCACGCGGTACCCGGCGTCCAGCATCTCGCGGTAGACCTGGACGTACCCGGCGCGCACCTGCTCGACGCTCACGCTCTCGGCGAGGGCGAGCATCGCATCGCGCCAGCCCCAGAAGTCGTCGCCCTCGGTGCGGCCGCGCAAGGCGCGCTGGAACGCGTGGGAATGGGCGTTGACGAAGCCTGGCAGCGGGAGTGTCTCGGCCACCCCCGTATCCTTCCATCGTGGCGACACGTGCTGTTCCAGCCCCGGTAGCGCAGATCCCCAACGCGCTCACGCTGGCGCGGCTCGTGCTGATCCCGATCTTCGTCGTCCTGATCGTCAGCTCGGACGGCGGTCACAGCTGGCCGGCGGCGATCGTCTTCGGCGTCGCGGCGATCACCGACCAGGTCGACGGCTGGCTCGCGCGCCGCTGGCGAGTCGAGTCGAGCTTCGGCAAGGTGGCCGACCCGCTGGCCGACCGGCTGATGATCGACGCCGCCGTGATCCTGCTCTGGCACGCGGGCCGCCTGCCGTGGGTCGCGCTCGCGATCCCGCTGCGTGACGTGGCGCTCGTCGCTGGGTACAAGCTCGTCATGGACCGCGGCTACGAGTTCTCCGTCAACCTGGCCGGCAAGGCGGCGACGTGGCTCCTCTACGCGTCGCTGGCCTTCGTCATGTGCACGAGCAAGGGCACCGAGTGGCCGCTCTGGATCTTCTGGGCCGGCCTCGTGCTCGCCGTCGTGTCGCTCGCCGGCTATCTGCGCAAGGCCAGGCGGGAGGTGCGGACGTGAAGGCCGTCGTCATGGCGGGCGGCGAAGGGACGCGCCTGCGGCCGCTCACCTCGAACCAGCCCAAGCCGATGGTCCCGATCGTCGGCAAGCCGTGCATGGAGCACATCCTCGAGCTCCTGAAGCGCCACGGGCTCGAGGACGTGATCGTGACCGTGGCCTTCATGCCGCAGGCGATCCGGAGCTACTTCGGCAACGGCGAGAGCCTGGGCCTGAACATCGAGTACTCGGTCGAGGAGTCGCCGCTCGGCACCGCCGGCTCCGTGCAGCTGGCGAGCGAGCGGCTCGACGAGACGTTTCTCGTCATCTCCGGCGACGCGCTTTGCGACGTGAACCTGACCGACATCGTCCGCTTCCACAAGGAGAAGGGCGCGGCGGTCACGATCGGGCTCAAGTCGGTCGAGAACCCGCTCGAGTTCGGGATCGTGGTCACCGACGAGGACGGCCGCGTCGAGCGCTTCCTGGAGAAACCGTCCTGGAGCCAGGTCTTCTCCGACACGATCAACACCGGCATCTACGTGCTCGAGCCGGAGGTGTTGCGCCACGTGCCGACCGACGGGCCGTACGACTTCTCGAAGGAGCTCTTCCCGTTGCTTCTGGAGATGGGCCGGCCGCTCTACGGCTACGTCTTCGAGGGCTACTGGCAGGACATCGGCAACCTCGACCAGTTCCGGCAGGCGAACTTCGACGCCCTCGACGAGTTGGTGAAGCTCGACATCGGCGGCATCCGCCTCCGCGGGAACATCTGGCTCGGGGAAGGGATGGAACTCGACGACCTCGACGCGATCGAGGGGCCGGCGTACCTCGGCAACTACTGCCGCGTGGCTCCGGACGCCTCGGTCGGGCCCTACTCGGTGCTCGGCTCGAGCGTCACCCTGCTCGAGCGGGCGCGCACCGAGCGCGCCGTGATCGATGCCGCGACGCACATCGGACGCAGCGCACGCATCGAAGGAGCGGTCGTCGGCCGTGCGTGCGACATCCGCGCGCACGCCCACGTCCACGAGGGCGCCGCGATCGGCGACGAGGTCACGCTCGGGGCGCAGAGCGCCGTGCTCCCGGGAGTCCGGATCTACCCGTACAAGGAGGTCGAGACCGGCGCCCAGATCCACGAGAGCCTGATCTGGGAGTCGCGGGCGAGCTCGAACCTGTTCGGCAAGGACGGGGTCTCCGGGCTTGTCAACGTCGATCTGACGCCCGACACGGCCGTTCGGCTGGCCGCTGCTCTCGGGACGGCGCTGAAGCGCGGAGCGCGGGTCGTGGCGAGCCGCGAGTCGCCGGCGGCCTGCCGCATGATCAAGCGGGCGATGATCTCCGGTCTCAACTCGACCGGCGTCGACGTGGCCGACCTACGAGTTCTTCCGGCGGCAGTCAGCAGGCACCTCCTGAAGACGGAGAGCTACGACGCCGGTTTCCACGTCGGCGTCAGCTACTCGGATCCCGAGATGCTCGAGATCCGTTTCTACGAGCAGCCGGGCATCCAGCTGACGGCGGCGCTGCAGAAGGAGATCGAGAAGCACTTCTCGCGGCTCGAGCTGCGCCGTGCTGCGTACGCGAACGTCGGCGCCGTCACCTACCCGGCCCGCGTCCGCGAGAGCTACGCGCAGGACCTGCTCTCGGGCCTCGACCGCGAGGCGATCCGCAGCCGCCATTACCGGATCGTCGTCGACTACGGCTACTCGGCGACCTCGTACGTGCTCCCGCTCGTGCTCGGGCCGCTGGGCGTCGAGGCCGTCAGCGCCCACGGCTTCGCTGCGGACCGCGGCGAGCTGCATACGGGCCTGCACGAGGCGGTCGGGCAGGCCAAACGGCTCGTGACGGCGATCGGTGCCGAGCTCGGCGTCGTCTTCGACCGCGCGGGAGAGCGGCTGTTCCTGATCGACGAGCAGGCCCACGAGATTCCGGTGGAGCAGACGCTGCTGCTCTTCCTGCGCCTGATGGGGTCCGACGGCAGGCGCGGCAAGCTCGCGTTCCCGATCACGGTCACGAGCCACGTCGACGAGCTGGTCGAGGGCAGCGGCCTCGAGGTGATCCGCACGCCCGCGTCGCTGGCGGACTTGACGAAGGCGGCCGCAGAAGACGACGTCATCTTCGCCGGCGCCGTCGGTGGCGGCTATGTCTTCCCGGAGTTCCTCCCGGCCTACGACGCAGTCGCGAGCCTGTGCAAGCTGCTGGAGCTGCTCGCACCCGTGGAGCGGCCGCTCTCGGAGCTCGTCGCGGAGTTGCCGGCGAGCACGCTCGTGCACCGGCAAGTGCCGTGTCCGTGGTCGCTGAAGGGAACGGTGATGCGCGTGATGACGGAGCGGATGCGCGACCGCGAGGTCGACCTCCTGGACGGGATCAAGGTCTTCGACGCGCGCGGCTGGGCGCAGCTGCTGCCGGATCCCGACGAGCCGCTCGTGCACATCTACGCGGAGGGCGCGACCGAGCAGGCATCCAATGAGCTCGAAGCCGAACTCCGCGGGATGGTCGAGGAGATCATGCAGGAGGAGGGCGCCGGCACTCCTGCCGTAGCCTCAAGCTAAGGTTGACCCTTCGGGCGCGTTCTGCTTGACTGCATGCGGCCCGCCAAGCGACGAAAGGCTCACGTGGAACCGTTTCCCGATCTCGCATCGCTCTCCGACGCCGACCTCAAGCACCACATCGACGAGCTGACGAAGGAGGAGCAGGAGGTCTCGTACCGGAGGCGCATCCTGCACGGGCGGATCGACCTGCTGCGCGCCGAGCTCCAGGCCCGGCTCCGCGAGAAGCCCGAGAGCATCCTCGACGAGGTGGATGTCGACCACCTTGCCGCGATCCTCGCCGGCAAGGCAGCCCCGCCCGCCGAAGGGTAAATGAGCCACGTCTACTGTCCCGAGTGCGGGTTCCAGAACCCGGAAGCCGCCAACTACTGCTCCCGCTGCGGCGCGATGCTCGTCAAGGACGAGCCGGGCTCCGAGACGACGATGAGCTACACGCCCGAGGACGCCGAGGAGGGCGCGGCGCTGACGCTCGAGGAGCTCGGAACGGAGGGGCCGGCGCTCGTCGTTCGGTCGGGCGGCGGCCGTGCTGGGGAGCACTTCGTGCCGCAGGGAGAGCGCACGACGATCGGCCGCTCGCCTGACTGCGACGTCTTCCTCGACGACGTGACGGTCTCGCGCAAGCACGCCGTGCTCGTGCACAAGGACGACGCGTACTACATCGAGGACCAGGGCAGCCTCAACGGCACCTTCCTCAACCGCCGCCGCATCGAGTCGGGCCGGCTGGAGAACGGGGACGAGCTCCAGATCGGCAAGTACAAGCTCAGCTTCCTGGACACGTGAGCACGGCCGAGGCCACAACCGAGCGCGCCCGCCTGCTCACGATCGGCACCGTCTGCCGCCGCCTGCAGGCGGAGTTCCCGGACATTTCTATCTCCAAGATCCGCTACCTCGAAGACCAGGGCCTGCTCGCGCCACGGCGGACCCAGAGCGGCTACCGGCTCTTCAGCGAGGACGACATGGAGCGCTTGGAGACGATCCTGCGCCTGCAGCGGGACGAGTTCCTGCCGCTGCGCGTGATCCGGCAGGAGCTCGCGTCGCCGTCCGGAGCGGGGAAGGAGCGCCGGCGGCGCCGGACGGTCGGCCTCGCCGACCCCGACGACGAGCTCGACCTGGCGGAGCTCTGCGAGCGCGCGGCCATCTCGGCAGAGCTGGCGCGCGAGCTCGAGGAGTATGGGCTCCTGCACTCGCGGCGCGAAGGCGGCGAGCGGCTCTACCCGGCCGGCGACGTCGAGATCGCCGTCGCGTGCGCGAAGCTCGCGCGCTTCGGGATCTCCGCGCGGCACCTGCGGACCTTCCGCACAGCGGCCGACCGGGAGGCGAGCCTGCTCGAGCAGCTCGTTGCGCCCTCGCTGCGCTCGCGCAAGGCCGAGCGGCGCGACGCGGCCGTCCAGCAGCTCCAAACGCTTGCAGAGGTCGCCCAGGAGCTCTCGCAGCTCCTCTTCTGGCGTGACCTGAGGCAGGTGGCGGGGCAGTGATCGACACCGGAGCCCTGAAGGCGAAGATCCGCGACGTCCCGGACTTTCCCGAACCGGGCATCGTCTTCAAGGACATCATGCCGCTGCTGGCCGACCCGGCCTCGCTGCGGGAGGCAACCGACCTGCTGGTCGAGTGGGCGGAGCCGCGGAAGCCGGACGTGATCCTCGGCGCCGAGGCGCGGGGATTCATCCTCGGCGCGGCGATGGCGTACAAGCTCGGCTGCGGCTTCGTCGCCGCACGACGGCCCGGGAAGCTGCCCTGGAAGACCGTCAGCTCGTCGTACGCGCTCGAGTACGGGGAGAACTCGCTCGAGCTTCACGCCGACGCGATCACGGACGGTCAGCGCGTGCTGGTGCACGACGACGTCCTCGCGACCGGCGGCACGGCGAGGGCGATCTGCGACCTCGCGACGCAGCTCGGCGGCGAGATCGTCGGCGTCTCCTTCGTGATCGAGCTGGACTTCCTCGAGGGGCGCAAGCAGCTCGAGGGCTTCGATGTCCAGTCCCTGATCCGGTACTGAGCAGCCTCACGGTTGGCGTCCGCGGCGCCGATTACAACTGCGTCATGTACGACGCGCTCACGACCCGTTACACGTTCTCGTGCCCGGAGCGGGGGGAGGCGCGCGTCGCGCTCTCGTCGTTCCGCCGCGTCGAGCGGCTGCCGGGGCCGGCGCACCCGGTCGTCTTCGAGGTCGAGTTCGGCTGCCCCTGCGGTCACGAGCACCCGGGGCTCGTCCCGCACGACGAGCTCGACTGGGCGCCGCTCGGCCTCGGCGGTACCGAGACGTTCCTGAACTTGATGACGACGAGCATCGACCCGCTCGAGGCGGAGCTCGCCGACCTTGCGGCACGCCGCATCCAGGCCGGGGAGTGGCCGTGGAGCTTCTTCTGCTACGCGGAGGAGCGCTCGCGGCCCGTGTTCCCGTCGGCGTTCGTCGTGCTGGCGCCGGCCGGAAGGGGGGAGGAGATCGGCATCGCCGTCCGCTGTCCCGCCTGCGGCAGCGTCTCGATCAACCTCGTCAGCACGCAGCACCTGGACGTGCCGTTCCACAACGACCGGGAGATCGGCGTCGTCGAGCACGTCTTCGCGACGGACGCCGAACGTGTGGTCGAGGAGTTCGCGGCGGAGCTGTACTCCGCCAGCTTCGACAATCGCCGCCTCGGCTTGCACTAGCCAGGGGGTTCACTTCCGGCGCGGCCGGGTACGGACGGTCCGGAGGTGGTGGCATGTATGGCTTGACACGTGGAACGGTCACGCTGATCTGCGCGGCCGCTGCGGGATTCCTCGTCTGGCTCGCGACCCAGATCAGCAACAGCTCGAACGGCGGCTACTGGGCCATCTACGGCGTGATCGCGGCCGCGGGCCTGATCATGGCGCTCTCGCAGATCCTCGGCGGCTGGACGAAGTGGGGCTGGCCGAGGCTGTCCGTGAACGTCTTCCTGCTGGCCTTCATCCCGGTGCTCGTCGCCGCCGGCTGGGTGATCCTGGCGACGCAGCCGGATGCGAACTGGTTCCGCGACCACATTCGCGGCTGGTCCAGCGACATCGGCATCCAGGGCCTCGTGACCGACCTCGGCCAGTACGTCTCCGTGCTGGCGTTCGGGATCGGGCTCGTCTTTGGCTACACGTTCGACACGTCCGGCCCGGCCGCGTACGGCCCCTTCGGACGCCGTCGGCGCCGAGCAGTGGTGCCGGCCGGCGGTGCGGCTCCGCCGCCCGAGGACAGGCCGACGGCGCGCGAGGAGCGGGAGGCCGCCGCGCATGACGACGCGGCTGCCGAGCGTGAGCCCGACCGCGAGACCGTCCGGACCGACTAGAAACGTCTCGGCCCGCTTCGTCGTCCCTCCGGGGAGGGATGAAGCGGGCCGAACGGGTTCCGATACACGGGAGGCATGAGCGCCGCCCTCGACAGCCGCCCGCCGAAGCGCCTCGAGCTCCTGCTCGCCCAGTGCGCGAAGGCCCGGCCGCCGCGCAAGCCGGTGTTCGAGCGGCTGCGCGAGAAGCTCGGCGCCGAGCTCGCGCGCGTGCTCGTCTTCGCGCTGGCGGGCTCTCAGCGGCGGTCCGCGCGCCGCGGCTGACGCTGCGGCTCGTCGGTGCCGTACACCATCACTGCGACGAACACGAGGAAGCCGACGACGGCGCCGAAGATGAACGCGGTCCCGCCGTGCACCCCCACGGCGAGGCCGCCCCACCAGACGTAGAGGAAGAACACGAGCGCCCAGATGAACGAGATGACGCCGTGCGAGATCGCGGGAGGGCGGAGGTGCACGGACGGACTCTATCGCGGAGAGGAGCCGGCGAGCGTTATCCACAAGCTGCACGGCCTGCTGTGGAAATGTGGAAAATTGAATTTCCGCAAATTGCGGCCTCGACGTGTTCGAGACCCCTTGATCCGCTCTTGGCGCGCCCCTAGATTCTCTCTTGCGCCGAGCACGGAACCGGAGTAGGTCGAAGCCGAGTTCGAAGGCAGTACCCGCAAGGGGAAGGTCAGCGAAAACGGTGGACGAAACGGAAACCGGCTCGGCGAATTTTTTTGGTCCCACGGCCGGCCGGGGTGGAGTGGCCGATTGGTGGAGTCGGATTCGAGGTTGACATAACGCCCGTTATCGTGCATTCGCCCAACGCATCGGCCAGAGCAGGGTTTGAACGTCGGCACAATGCGGCAGAAGGCTCCCTGACGGAATGACCGCGGTCGAAATCGAGAACGTGCTGGCTACCCCCGAGCTGGCCGAGCTGGTCGAACAGGCCGAGCAGACGGGCTCGCTGCGCTATGCCGAGCTCCAGGAAGTGCTCGAGCCGCTCCATCTCGACCCACTGGAGACGGACGCCGTCTTCCGCGAGCTCGAGCAGCGCGGGATCGAGGTGCTGGAGCCGCAGGTCGAGGAGCAGACGCCGCCGCCTCCGCCGCCGCAGCCCATCCAGCAGGAGACGACGACCGACGCGCTGCAGCTCTTCCTGCGCGACGCGGGCCGTCACCCGCTCCTGACGGCCGCACAGGAGGTCGAGCTCGCCAAGCGCATCGAGCGCGGCGACATGGAGGCCAAGACGCGAATGATCCAGTCGAACCTCCGCCTGGTCGTCTCGATCGCCAAGAACTACCGCAACCAGGGTCTGCCGTTCCTCGACCTGATCCAGGAAGGCACGCTCGGCTTGATCCGGGCGGTCGAGAAGTTCGACTGGCGCCGCGGCTACAAGTTCTCGACGTATGCGACCTGGTGGATCCGCCAGGCCGTCGCGCGGGCGCTCGCGGACAAGGCGCGGACGATCCGCATGCCCGTGCACATCGTCGAGCGGATGCAGAAGCTGAACCGCGCCGAGCGGACGCTCTGGACGCAGCTCGGCCGCGAGCCGACGCTGGAGGAGGTCGCCGAGGAGGCGAACCTGCCGATCGCGCAGGCCCACGAGGTCAAGGCGGCTGCTCGGGCATCGACGAGCCTCGACCAGCCGGTCGGCGAGACCGAGGACGCGGTCTTCGGCGATTTCGTCGCCGGCGAGGGGCCGCTGCCCGACGAGGAGGTCGAGGTCTCGCTGCGCTGCCAGGCGCTGGCAGAGGCCCTCGGCGCGCTCGGCGAGCGCGAGCGAAAAGTGCTCGTCCTCCGCTACGGGTTGATCGACGAAGAGCCGAAGACGCTCGAGGAGATCGGCCGGCGGCTCGGGCTGACGCGCGAGCGCGTGCGCCAGATCGAGACCGAGGCGCTCAAGCGTCTGGCGCGCTTGCGCGAGATGGAAGCGGTCGCGCGGGCCTGAGCCCGAGCGCCGAGCCGTCGAACAGCGGCAGCGCGGTTTCCTCCCCCACTCGCTCCTTGACCCGCTCATACGCCTCGTCGAGGCGCGCCGGACGGGCCAGCCGATGGCCGTCCGAGGCGACGATCGAAGCGACGTCCAGCAGTTCCCAGGCGAGCTCCTCGATCTCACGGCCGTGCCGGCCGAGCAGGCTCGACGCGTTCAACTGCAAGGGCCAGCGCTCGGCCAGCTCCCGCGCCAGCTCCGGCCGGTCGAGCACGGGTTCTGTCCGCTCCGGATGCGCGACGAGCGGCGTCAGTCCCGATCGTTCGATGTGCTCTGCGAGCAGAATGAGGTCCGAGGCCGGCCCGGAGAACGGCACCTCCGCAAGCACGACCTCGGTTCCCTCGAGCATGTAGCGCGCGGGGTCCTCGCGCAGGAGCGGCGGTGCCGGCGTCAACTCGTAGCCGAGCCGCAGCTCGAGCGTCGAACGGGCCCTCAGCCGCTCGTAGGCGCGCGTGATTGCGCGCTCGCGCTCGTCGGTCAGCGTCAGGTGCGGCCAGACGTGCGGTGTCGCGAACAGGACGGCGGTGCCGGCGGTCGCGGCGAGGTCGCAGAGCGCGAGACCGTCCTCCAGCGTCTGTGCCCCGTCGTCGCCCGAGGGCACGACATGGGAATGGCAGTCGACGAGCTCCACTCGGGCCAGGCTACCCGCCCGGCCTCGCCTTACTCGGTCCGCAGGTAGAGCTGCAGCGCAGGAGCGACCGAACGCAGCTCGCGCAGGGCACGCGACTCGAGCTGCCGGACACGCTCGCGGGTGATGCCGAGGTCGGAGCCGACCTCCTCGAGCGTCTGAGGCGGCTCGCCGTCGAGGCCGAAGCGGCGCGTGACGACGTGGCGCATGCGCGGCGTCAGCCGAAGCATTGCGTCCGCGAGCTCCGCGGAGCGCAGGTGGTCGGCGGTGGCCGTGTCCGGCCGGTCGGACTTCGTGTCCTCGATCAGGTCGCCGTAGAGGCTCTCGCCGTCGCCGACCGGCGTCTCGAGGCTCACCGGATCCTCGACGAGCTCCAGCAGCGTCCGCACGCGTTCCGGCGGGAAGCCGCTCTCCTTGGCGATCTCGGGCAGCAACGGCTCGCGGTTCAGCTTCTGGGCGAGCACGCGGCGGGAGCGCATCACGCGCCGCACCTGCTCCGCGACGTGGACGGGCAGCCGGATCGTCCGGCCCTGGTCGGCGAGCGCGCGGGTGATCGCCTGCCGGATCCACCAGGTCGCGTAGGTGGAGAGCTTGTAGCCGAGTGTGTAGTCGAACTTCTCGACGGCGCGGATCAGGCCGAGGTTGCCCTCCTGGATCAGGTCGAGCAGCGGGACGCCGGCCTTCGTGTAGTTCCGCGTGATCGACATCACGAGCCGGAGGTTCGACTCGATCAGCTTCTTCTTGGCCGCCTCGTCCCCCAGGTCCTTGAGGCGCGCGAGCTCGCGCTCCTGCGTGACCGTCAACAGGGGGCCGTCGCCGATCTGGCGGACGTAGAGCTTGAGCGGGTCGGCCGTCTGGGGCTCGGTCGGCTCCGTCTCGACCTTCCCGGCTTCCTCGACCTCGTCGCGAACGACCTCGAGCCGAGGCTCGGGAGCGTCGGTTTCGGGGAGCGCTTTAGGAAGCGGCCGCTGCTCCATCACGCTGGGTCTATCGGTACGCCATGTCCCCCGCTTGAGGGACGTTTGCACCCGCACGAGGGATCAGGCTCGTGCGTGTCGAACCGAGAGTCATTGGGTATGTCTAACTCTCAGCCGGAGCCGACGTCAGACTCTGTGGCGACCACACTGGTCGCCGTTACGGTTGACGGGGTTTCCTGAGACATGTGCGGTATTGCCGGATATAGCCTGAGCGCGGCCAGCGACGTCGATCGGACGCTCGCGGCCCAGGCCCTGCTCGCGGGAATCGCCGAGCGGGGCGCCGACGCGGTCGGGTACGCGTACCGGCGCGGTCCGAGCCCGACGACGATCCACAAGCAGCGCTCGGGTGCGAGCGCGCTCCTGGAACAGGTCCTCATGCCCGCCAGCACGACCGAGGCGCTGATCCACGTCCGCGACTACACGAAGGGGCACCCGCGGATCGAGGCGAACAATCACCCGATCCGCCACGGCACCGTCGTCGGCGTCCACAACGGGATCATCTTCAACGACGACGAACTGATGGAGCAGCACGGCTTCGAGCGCGCCGAGCCCGAGATGACGGTGGACTCCGAGGCGATCTTCGCGCTGGCCGAGGCGAGCGGCAACGACCCGCACGCGTTCGAGCAGCTGAACGGCTCGATGGCGACCGCGTGGCTCGACGACCGCCACGTTCACACGCTCTTCCTCGCCCGCGGCGTCGGCAGGCCGCTCTGGATCGGCACCGCGGACGACGAGCTCCTGTTCGCCTCGACGAAGGCGGCGCTCGAAGTCGCCGAGCGGTTCCTGAAGCTGAAGCTTCGCAAACGCGAGCTCGGCGATGGGACGGTCGCTGTCGTGACCGACGGCGTCAGCGTCGAGAAGCTGCGCTTCCGGCCCGACCGGAACTTCGAAGAGAGCACGCTCCCGGCAGTGCGCGCGCCCCAGGAGGCGAAGCTCAGCCTCCAGCGCCTCGCGGCGCTCGCAGCGCTCTCCTAGCCCGCCAGGCTCCCGTCGGGCGCGACGTCCGTCCCGGCAGCGACCAGCCGCTCGCGGACGAGGAACTGGAAGGTCGACCACGCGCCCTTGCGGCCCTCGAACATGCGGTAGATCTGCCACTCGGTGAGCAGCGACTCGTCTTGCTTGCGGGCCTCCGACCAGTCGGCGAACTTCGGCAACCGCCCGAGAGTGTGGGCGAGCTCCGCGCCCTGCTCCAGCGCCCGCTCGAGCTTTTCCTCCCCCACCGGCACGTCGAAGCCGGCCTCGCGCAGCGCGTTCGCGAGCGAGCCGAACGTGTGCCAGTAGAGCGACTTCGACGGCATCCGGCCCCGGTGCTCCTCGATGTCGCGGGCCGTCGGGATGCGGCCGAGCTCCTCCCCCAGCCCCTTCAGCAGGTCGAGCAGTTCCTGGCGCGTGGCGAACCGCCGCGGAACGAGGCCGGCCTTGCGCTTGGCTTCGTTCCAACTGCCGAAGTGCTCGATCACCGTTTGCGGGTGCACCGTCGTCCCGGGGTCGGCGGCGAACTCCCGCATCGTCGGCGACCGCCCGAGCCGCTTGGCGCACGCGGAGAGCTCGGCGAGGATCTGCTCGTCCGTGTAGCGCTTGCGGATGCCGGCCTGGAAGGCTTCGAGCGCCTTCCGGTCGATGCCCGCGAGCGCGCGGTACTGGGGCCGGCGAGGCATCGTCTTCTCCAACAAGAATAGAGCACTTGCGCCCGCACGCAAAACTCAGGCTAGCGTTTGCGGGCGGTTGCTAGAAAGTTCGAGCTAGGAGGCGACCAGGACGCGCGGGCGCTTGTCCTCGTCGTCGATGCCCTCGATCGGCAGGATCCGCTCGAGCGCGGCCACACAGCGTGGGCAGAACTGCGTCCCCGCAGCGCGGCGAAGCTCCTCGAGGGCCTCGGAAGCCGGCCGGGCCGCCCGGTAGATCCGCGTCGTGAGCATCGAGTCGAGCGCATCGGCGACGTGGATGATCCGCGCGCCGAGGGGGATCTCCTCGCCCTTCAGGCCGTCCGGGTAGCCGGTGCCGTCGAAACGCTCGTGGTGGTGGCGGATCGCCGGCACCGCGTCGTTCAAGAAGCCGAGGCGGTCGATGATGCGTGCGCCCTCGTCGGCGTGGCGCTGCATCAGCTCCCACTCGTCCGCGGTCAGGCTCGCGGGCTTGAGGAGGATCGCGTCGGGGATCGCCAGCTTGCCGATGTCGTGGAAGAGCGCCGCGTGGCCGAGCAAGTCGAGCTCGGCCTGCGAGAGGCCCAGCTCACGGCCGATCGCCAGCGCGAGCTGCTGGACGCGGCGCGAGTGGCCGGCTGTGTAGGCATCGCGCGCGTCGACCGTGGCCGAGAGGCTCTGCATGGCCGCCGTCGAGCGCTCCTTGAGCAGCCGGTTGGCCTGCTCGAGCGAGACGTTCTGGGTCTGGATGGTCTCGGCCGCGGCGCGGAGCTTCTGCGCACTTCGCTGCGTGTGGCGGAGGTACGCCTCCTGCGTCTTGCGCATCAGCAGCAGCGGGACCGCGAACACGGCGAGCGCCCAGACGTGCGCCGTCTCGTAGCCGATCCAGATCACGCCGCCGATGAAGCCGTAGACGAGGTAGTGCGTCGCGAGCCACGCGAAGCGCTCTCGGAAGACCGCCGACCAGCGCTCGTGGCCCTCGATCGCGACCACGCCGCTCAGGAGGGTCATGTTGACCGCGAAGTAGGTCGCTCCCGCCGCCACACCTGCCGCCACGAAGACGACCTTCCCGAGGTCGCCGCCGAAGCCGGCCGTGAAGACCGCCGCCGCAGCCAGCGAGGAGAGCGTGAGCGTGCCGATGTTGAAGACGACGTAGTGGAACGGCGAACGCCTGGCGCTCCATTCGACCGCCGCGATCGTGACCGCGATCGGGAGCGCGGCCCGGACGTCGAACAGGGCAGCGCCGGCAATCGAGCCGACGGCGCTCACCGAGATCGAGCCGTCGTCGACCTCGAGCGCGAGGGCCTGCCCGGCGCCGACCAGCGCGACGAGGCAGAGCAGCCCGATCCAGTCGGTGCTGTGGCCGAAGACCACGCCGAAGATGCCTGCGGTGACACCGACGGCGCTGACGATGCCGACGAACACGGCGAGGCGCCGCGAGAGCGAGAGGAAGCGCGGGCCGTTCATCGCGTGCGGCCGCGGGTGGCGACGTTCCTGCGTCGGAGCCGACTCGGGCGGCGGCGGCAGCGGAACGATGTGGTCGCCGTCCTCCGGTACCGCGACGAGCCGTCCCTGCCGCTTCTCCGGCATCAGCAGCGGCTCGGAGCTCGCGTCGAGGACGCGGTTGCGCCCCTGGAGTTTTGCGCGGTAGACGGCCAGGTCGGCCTGGTGGATCAGCTCGTTCGCGTCCGAGCCGTCACGCGGGAAGCCGGCGACGCCGATCGAGACGGTCGCGCGGATCGGCTCGCTCGACGTCTCGACGTCGTACGTCTTGTCGGCGACCGTCCGACGAATCCGCTCGGCGATCTCGAACGCCTGCTCCGGCGGTGTCTCGGGCAGCAGGATCGCGAACTCCTCACCGCCGAAGCGCGCCGGCACGTCGTAGTGCCGCAGCTGCGAGCGGAACACCTCGGCGATTCCCTGTAGCACCGCGTCGCCCGCCAGGTGGCCGTACGTGTTGTTGATGTCGCGCAGCAGGTCGAGGTCGGCCATGACGAGCGAGAGCGGCCGCTCGAAACGCTCGGCGCGCTGCAGCTCCTCGTTCAGCGCCGCCGCGAAGTGCCGCGCGTTGAAGAGGCCCGTCTTCGGGTCGACGCGCGCCTCCTCCTGGAGCTGCGGAACCGAGAGCGAGCGGTGGATCAGCAGCAGCGGCGCGACCGAGAAGGGGATCAGCCACGGGTTGCGCGTCCAGAACGCCCCCATCGCGACGCCGAGCATCGCGAGCACGAGGTCTGTCGACAGGCTCGGGAACGAGAACAGGCCCGACTCGCGCAGCGAGTGGCCGCGCGCGAGGTGGAGCATCGGCGCCATCAGGAAGTGGTTGACGGCCACGATCGCGGCCGCCGCGGAGATGCCCGCGACCGCGTAGACGACGTGCGAGTCGGGCGCCAGGCCGCTCACGGCGTGGAAGCTGGCGTACGCCGCGAGCATCGCAAGCGTCCAGTTGCAGATGTTGAAGATCTGGATGTACCAGGCGCTGCGCGTCTTCAACCACTCCGGGATGTGGTGAACGACCCCGATCAGCGCGACCAGCGCCGGGGAGAGCAGCATCGCGGCGGGAACCAGGAAGACGATCGTCGTGTGGTACGACTGGTTGCGCGGCGTGCGCACGACGAACAGCTGCGCGACGGCGGCGATCGCCGCGAGGATGACGAACGTCGCCCAACCGGGCGTGTCGAGCGACAGCTGCGAGAGCAGCGGCACGGTCGTCGCCACCGCCACGGCGGCGACGATGAAGAAGTAGCCGGCGGCCTTCGGCGCGAGCGAAGGGGCGTCGCGGCCGACCGACTCGACGTCGTGCGCGATCGGGCTCGGGACGGCGCTCACACCGTCTCCCCCGCTCGTCTCTGGCTGACGTCCGAGCCAGTCATTCCCCGCTACGTCTCCTCATCTCCGCGCACCTGCGCGGTACCGCAGGAACAGAAGCCGTTTCTCCGTCTGGTGCAGGCACGCAGGCCGCAACACCACTCATGGAAGCTACGCCCGGCAGGTAGGGGTCACATCCCCCTTTTTCGGTACGCCCGGAATATCCCCCGAACGAGTGAGAGGCCGGCATTGCCTCCGGCCTCTCACGCTGATCGTCTAGTCGCCCCGTCCGTCGCCTAGCTCGAGCCCGGGTCCGGTGCTGGATCGGGCGGCGGATCCACCGCTGCCGCAACAGCCGTCGGCAGCGCGTTGGGATCGGGTGCGAGCTCCGGATCGGCCATCACTTCGGCCGCCTGCTCTGGTGTCAGTGCGTACCCCTCCGGGTCGCCGCTGGTGTCGCCCTCGGCAGCGTCCTCGTAGGAGGTGTCGGCCCAGGAGACGTCTGCCCACGACACGTCCGCCCAGGACACGTCCGCCCAGGAGACCGACTCCCAGGAGACGTCGGCCCACGAGACCACGTTCCAGGCCGCGTCGTTCCAGGAGACCGAGTCCCAGGAAACCGAGTCCCACGAGACGTTCGCCTTGGCGACGTCGAGCCAGCTGACCGCGTCGAACGCCTCGCCGGTCGTCAGGTTCGCCTTGACGAACTGGCCGAGGGCCTTGTTGGGGTTCGGCGGGTACTGGATGTACGCCCCACGGCCCATGCGAAACTCGCCGACTCCGACCGAGCCGTCGGGAGCGTCGGGGACGGGCCGAGTCGACTCCATCAGCACGCCCTTGACCTGGTCGGGCGTGAAGCTCGGATGCCTCGCCAGGATCTGCGCCGCCGCGCCGGCGATCACCGGGGCGGAGAAGGACGTGCCCGAGAGCTGCATGTACCCGGGCGCGGTGACCTTGTCCGGCCGCTCGAGGGCAAGCGTCGAGCCGCCCGGGACCGGGCCGACCATGTAGCGGCCGGGAGCCGAGAGGTCGGGCTTCATGAAGCCGTCCAGCGTGCGGCCCCAGGCCGACCACGGCGCGTTGACGTCGTCGTTGATGCTCTTCGTGCCGCCGATGTCGACCGCGCCGACGGTGATCACGAAGGGATCGTTGCCCGGTGCGAACGGCACGCCGCTCGGTTTGTCGGGATAGCCGTAATTGCCGGCGGCCGCGACGACGGTCACGCCGTTGAACCACAGCTTCTCGACCGCCTGGTCGAGCGGATCCTGGAAGAAGTGGCTCGCGTTGGACGCGTGCAGCGAGAAGTTCGCGACGCGGATGTTGTACTGGGCCTTGTTGGCCAGGATCCACTGGCACGCCGCAATCACGTCGCTCGTCCGCGCGACACCGTGGTCGTCCATGACGTCCAGCGAGACCAGCGGTGCCTGAGGCGTCGCGCCGGTGTAGCCGTCCGCCCCGCCGGCGGCGATGCCCGCCACGAAGGTCCCGTGGCCGCGGCCGTCTCCGGGCGAGTCGTCCGGCAGCGTGCTGAACTTGACGTTCGCCAGCACGCGGTTGCCGAAGTCCGAGCGGCCCGGCTGGATGCCGGAATCCACGATCGCGATCGCCGGAACATTGCCCGGCTGCAGCGCGTCGTAGCCGCTCCACGCCTTCGAGACGCCGGTCTCGTACGGCCAGAGCTGGTTCGAGCTGTAGCTGTCGACGTGGACCGCGACGTCGGGCGTCACGATCAGGTTCGGAATCTTCATCAGCGCGGGAACCCGGCTCGCCTTGATCGTCGTCGCCAGGCCGTCGATCAGCGTCAGGCGCCGGTTCACGGCGGTGCCGTCGTCCGCGAAGTTGTTCACCCGGGTGAGGGCGGAGACCGCCGGCGAGATCGTGCCGTCGGTGCTCTGGATGATCACCCGCACGTACTGGTTCGGGTGCTTCTTCGCGCCCTTCAGCAGGCCCGGCGAGACCCAGGTCCGCTTCGGCGAGGCCTTGCTCGCCAGGCGCGCGTGCTTGTCCGCGCTCGCGGCGAGGGGAACGCTGATGGCGAGCATCGCCACGAGCGCGGTGATCGCGCCTCGTCCGCCCTTGCCCCAGAGAGCGCTCGACCGAGACTCGCCGCCACGGTTGCCCGTGCCCCACAGCGCGCTCGACCGCGATTCTCCCCGATTGCCGCCGTTCGTCCGCACCTTCCGCGTCTCCTTTCCGCGCCCACGCGCGGGCCGCATCTCTGCCTGTCCACGGCGGAAGAGGCCAGCTCGCCCGCCGAAGTGCACGCGGAACCTAGGGGTGCGGCCGGTGTCACTACATCCCCCGCCAGGGTGAGCGCGCCGAAAGTTCCCCCGAACGGGTGAGTCTGGGTAGCGTGCTCGCGTGCGCGCCCCGCTGTCCCTCGAGATCGCCCTAGCTCGCGCCGTCGCCGGCGTCTCGCGCCTGGCCGGTGCGGGCGGCGGGACGACGCTGCCCGGGAAGCTCTTGTGGAAGCTCGATCCCGACGCGGTCGACCGCCTCGCGGCCCGGCTGCCCCGCGGCTCGGCGCTCGTCTCTGCGACCAACGGCAAGACGACGACCGCCGCGATGACGGCAGAGATCCTGGCGCCGTCCGTGCGGCTGGCGCACAACCGGGCGGGCGCGAACCTCGTCTCCGGCGTCGCCTCGGCGCTCGTCGCGGCGCGCGACGCAGAGCTGGGCCTGTTCGAGGTGGACGAGGCAGCGCTCCCGGAGGTCGCCCGGCGGGTTGCTCCCCGGGCCGTATCGCTCGGCAACCTCTTCCGCGACCAGCTCGACCGCTACGGCGAGCTCGAGCTGCTCGCCGCCCGCTGGCGCGAGATGGCGCGCGAGCTTCCGGTGGACGCGACGCTCGTGGCGAACGGCGACGACCCGCAGCTCGGCGCCCTGGCCGAGGAGCGCGCCGGCTCGGTGGTCTTCGGCCTCGACGACCCCAGCCAGGCGTCGCCGGAGCTCCAGCATGCCGCTGACTCCAAGTGGTGCGTCCGCTGCGGCACGCCGTACGAGTACACGGCGGCCTACATCGGTCATCTCGGGGACTACCGCTGTCCGGCCTGCGGCCACGCCCGGCCGCCGCTCGAGCTCGCCGCGCGGGAGATCGTCGTGAACGGTCTCGAGAGCGTCTCGTTCACGCTCGTGACGCCGGAGGGCAAGCGGCGAGTCGAGCTGCAGGTGCCCGGCCTCTACAACGTCTACAACGCGCTCGCGGCCGCGTCGCTCTCACGCGCACTGGGCGCGTCCCTCGACCAGATTGACGCGGGTTTGCAGGGCTTTTCCGCCGCGTTCGGCCGCTTCGAGCGCATCGAGCTCGACGAGCGCTCGCTGCTCGTGCTCCTGATCAAGAACCCTGCCGGCGCCAACGAAGTCGTCCGTACGCTCGTCGCCGGCGGCACCCCACGCCTGCTGCTGATCGCGCTCAACGACGAGATCGCCGACGGCCGCGACGTGTCCTGGATCTGGGACGTCGACTTCGAGCCACTGCTCGGGGGAGTCGAGCGGCTGATCGCGACCGGCGAGCGGGCGGCCGAGCTGGCGCTGCGGTTCAAGTACGCGGGGCTCGCCGAGTCGGCGATCGAGATCGTGCCGTCACTCGAGGAGGCGCTCGACCGCGGGCTCGCGCAGACGGAGGCAGGCGGCGAGCTCGCGGCGCTCCCGACGTACACCGCGATGCTCGCGCTCCGCGAGATCGTCTCGCGGCGCGGCTTCGTGCGGCCGTACTGGGAGCAGGCCGCGTGAAGATCGTCGTCGGCCACCTCTTCCCGGACTACCTGAACATCTACGCCGACCGAGGGAACATCGCCGTGCTCTCGCGGCGTGCGGCGTGGCGCGGGCACGAACTCGAGGTGCGCCCGCTCGGCGCCGGCAGCGCCGTGGAGCCCGGCGAGCACGACCTCTTCTACGTCGGCGGCGGCCAGGATCGCGAGCAGGAGCTGATCGCGCCGGCGCTCGCGGCACTCGGCCCTGCGCTGCAGGAGGCGGTGGCGGGCGGTGCGGCCGCGCTGGCCGTCTGCGGCGGCTACCAGCTGTTCGGGCGCTTCTATCGCGACCAGAGCGGCGAGGAGCTCCCGGGCACCGGCCTCCTACCCCTTTACACGGTCGCGGGCGAGCGGCGGATGATCGGCGACGTCCTGCTCGAGTGCGAGCTGGAACCTGGCGTCAAGCGGACGCTCGCCGGCTTCGAGAACCACGCCGGCCGCACGGTCCTCGAAGCGGGCGCGCAGCCACTCGGACGGGTCGTCGCAGGCTTCGGGAACGACGGCCAGAGCGGCTACGAAGGCTGTCGCGCCGGCCGTGTGGTCGGCACGTACCTGCACGGCCCGCTGCTCCCGCGGAACCCGTGGCTGGCCGACTGGCTCCTGTCCCAGGCGCTCGCGCACCGACTCGGGGGCGAGCCGCCGGAGCTCGAGCCGCTCGCAGACGAGCTCGAGTCAGCCGCACACGTCGTCTCCGCCGAGCGGGCGAAGACGCGCGGCGGCCGCTTCTAGGGAACCCAGAGCGCCCCGAGGTAGACGGCCGGGTCGCCCGGCGTCCAGCGCTGTAGGAACCGCTGGATGGGCGGGTGCACCACGATCTCGTCGAGCTCCTCGCCGTTGAAGAGCCGGTGGCCGCGCACCGCGGCGTCCTGCGAGGTCACCGTCTCGAGCGAGCGGCCGGTCAGGTCGCCCGCGAAGATGATGTGGACGACGTGCTTCGCCGCGAAGCTCCGCACGGGCGCGATCGAGTCGACGATCGCGACCGGGCCCTCGACGGGCACCTCGACCTCGAGCCCGACCTCCTCGGCCAGCTCGCGGTGCAGCGCGTCGACGAGGCTCTCGCCGGAGTCCACGCCGCCGCCCGGCAGCAACCAGTGCTCGCGGCCGTTCTTCTCGTGCCGGCAGAGCAAGATGCTCGCCTGCCAGCGCAGGATCGCCGAGACCCGGATCCGCGGCTCGCCCATTAGTGCCTCGAGGAGCCGAACCCGCGCACACCGCGCTCGCTGTCCGGCAGCTCGTCGACCTCGACGAGCTCGAGCTCCGGCACGGGCAGCACGACGAGCTGGGCGATCCGCATGCCCGGCTCGACCACGAACGGCTCGCTCGTGTCGGTGTTCAGGAGGACGACCCGGAGCTCGCCGCGGTAGCCGGAGTCCACGAGCCCCGGCGAGTTGACGACGGTCAGGCCGTGCCGGGCCGCGAGGCCCGAACGCGGCTGGACGAAGCCCGCAAACCCCTCCGGGATCGCGACGGCGAGGCCTGTGGGAACCGTGGCGCGCTCTCCCGGTGCGAGCTCGACGCGCTCGCAGGCGGCCAGGTCGAGCCCGGCGTCGCCTGAGTACGCGCGCTCCGGCAGGACCGCGTCGTCCCGCAGGCGGCGGATCGCCAGCTCGATCACGCGCTCGAGCGAGCCTCGCTCGGCGGATCGAGGACGAGATACGGGCCGAAGCGGCGCAACTCGCGCCGCGGCAGCCGTGCGCGGATGTAGACGCCCTCCTCACGGTCGTGCCGCTCGTCGACGGGCGTGCCGAGCGCGTACAGCTCGGCCAGCTTCGCGCCCTCGTCGTACGGGATCAGCAGCCGCACCGCCTCGAAGCGCTCGCCGAACCGCTCGGCCACGCGTGCCCGCAGCTCGTCGAGCCCTTCCCCGGTCCGCGCCGAGACGAGCAGCGCGTCGGGGAACCGGTTCGCGAGCCGCCGGCGCCGTAGCAAGTCGAGGGCGTCGACCTTGTTCAGCACCAGCTCGACGGGCAGCTGGCCGGCTCCGATCTCCTTCAGCACCGAGTCCACCGCCGCGAGCATGGCTTCCAACTCGTCGTCTGGCGCCGAACCGTCGGCCACGTGCAGGACGAGGTCGGCGACCAGCGTCTCCTCGAGCGTCGCCGCAAAGCCCTCGACCAGCTGGTGCGGCAGGCGCCGGATGAAGCCGACCGTGTCCGTGACGAGGTAGCGGCGCCCGTCGACCTCGAAGCCGCGCGTCGTCGGGTCGAGCGTCTCGAACAGTTGGTCGTTCACGGAGACGCCAGCGTCCGTGAGCGCGTTCAGCAGCGTGGACTTGCCGACGTTCGTGTAGCCGGCGAGCGCGATGGTCGGCACCTCGGAGCGGCGCCGCGCCTTGCGCCGCGTCGAGCGCTGACGGGCCAGCCGCCGGAGCCGCTCGCGCAGGACGGTGACCCGCCGCCGCGCCAGCCGCCGGTCGGTCTCGAGCTGGCTCTCGCCCGGCCCTCGCGTGCCGACGCCGCCTCCGAGCCGTTCGAGGTGCTGCCAGAGGCCGCGCATCCGCGGCAGGTTGTACTCGAGCTGCGCAAGCTCGACCTGGAGCTTGCCCTCGGCGCTGACGGCGTGCTGGGCGAAGATGTCGAGGATCAGCTGCGTCCGGTCGACCACGCGCGCCTGGAGCGCGTCCTCGAGCGCCTTCTGCTGCACCGGCGAGAGCTCGTCGTCGACGATCAGGGACTCGGCGCCCGAGCTCTTGAACGCCTCCTTCAGCTCCTGGAGCTTGCCCTTGCCGACGTACGTGCGCGGGTCGGGCCGGTCGCGGTGCTGCACCAGCTCGGCCACTGGCTCGACGCCCGCCGTGCGGGCAAGCTCGCGCAGCTCGCCGAGCTCGTCGTCGGCGCCCTTCGCTGGAACCGCGAGCACGAACCCGCGCTCGGGCTCGGCACCCGGCGCAGGATCCGGCTGTCGCGCAGTCACGCCGTGATTATGCCGCTCCGCAGCGAGGTCTCGATCCTGCGCGCGGCCTCTTCGAGCCGTTCGTCCGGAACGGTCATGGACAGCCGGACGAAGCCCTCGCCGCTCGGGCCGAACGACGGCCCCGGCGAGACGACGACGGCAGCCTCCTCGAGCACGAGCTCGGTGAAGGACGCGGACGTGTGGCCATCCGGGACGGGCACCCAGAAGTACGGTGTGGCCTTCGGCGGCTGCACGTCGAGGCCGATCGCGGTGAGCGCCTCCGCGAGCAGGTCGCGCCGGCGCTGGTAGACGCCGGACATCTCGCGCGGGAAGTCGCGCGCCTCGGTCAGTGCGGCGACCGTCGCGCGCTGGACGGCCTCGAACATGCCGGAGTCGAGGTTCGTCTTCAGGTGCCGGTAGCGGTCGACCACCTCGGGGTTGCCGGAGACGAGGCCCGCGCGCCAGCCCGTCATGTTCCAGCCCTTCGAAAGCGAGAAGATCTCGACGCCGACGTCTTTCGCACCCGGCGTCTCCAGGAAGCTCGGCGCGAGGTAGCCGTCGTAGCAGAGCTCCGAGTAGGCGTTGTCGTGGACGACTACGAGGTCGTTCGCGCGGGCGAGCTCGACCGCGCGCTCGAAGTAGCCGTCCCGCACGACCGCACCGGTCGGGTTGTTCGGGTAGTCGAGGAAGAGCAGGTTCGCCCGCCGGAGCACGTCCGCCGGGATCGTGTCGAGATCGGGCAGGAACCCGTGCTCCGGCCGGAGCGGCAGGTAATGGACGTCTGCGCCGGCGAAGACCGGGCCCGACGTGTAGGGCGGATACCCCGGATCCGGCGAGAGGCAGACGTCGCCCGGGTCGAGCAGCGCCAGCGCCATGTGCCCGACCGCTTCCTTGCCGCCGAGCGCCGGGACGACCTCCGAGCCCGGGTCGAGCTCGACGCCGAACCGGGCCTGGTAGAAGTCGGCCGCCGCCTGACGGAACTCGTCCGAGCCGTGGTTGGTCGGGTACTGGTGCGTTACGGGGTCGCGGGCACCGGAAGCGAGCGCCTCGACCACCGGCTCCGGTGTCGGCAGGTCGGGGTCGCCAATGCCGAGGCTGATCACGTCGACGCCGGCCGCGCGCTTCTCGGCGATCTTCCGCTCGAGCTCGGCGAACAGGTACGGCGGCACCGCGTCGAGCCGGCGCGCGAACCTCATAACGCGAACTCCTCGGCCAGCTCGACCGTACAGATCTCCTCGGCCGGCCCGGTCAGCGTCGCCTCGCCGTCGTGCAGCTCGACCTGGAGGTCGCCGCCGGCCAGGTGCACCGTGACCGGGCTTTCGCACCACCCGTTCGCGACGGCCGCCGCGCTCGCGGCGACCGCGCTCGTCCCGGAGGAGAGCGTCTCCCCCGCTCCGCGCTCCCAGACGCCGACCGTGATGTCGTGGTCGCCGTCCACGCGCACGAGCTGGACGTTCGTGCGTTCGGCGAAACGCTCGTGATGCTCGACCAGCGGGCCGAGCCGGATCAGCTCGGCGCGGTCGGGCAGGCGCTGGATGACCGCGTGCGGGTTGCCGACCGAGACCGGCGTCAGTTCGACCTCCTCGCCGTCGACGTGGATCGTCTCGGGCGCGCTCACCTCGACGCGGCCCATGGCCTGCTCGACCTCGCGTTCGCCCCGCAGCCGCGCGACCACCAGGCGCGGGCCGACGATGATCCGCACCTCGTTCTCGCCGGTTCGCCGCGCGAGCCAGCGTGCCGCGATCCGTGTGCCGTTGCCAGAAAGCTCGGCGACCGAGCCGTCAGGGTTCCAGATCACGACCTCGGCGCTATCCCCGTTCGTGGAGACGACCTCGAGGATCCCGTCTGAGCCGACGCCGAAGTGGTAGTCGCAGATCCGCTTCACCCGCTCGGGGGTCAGCGGGACGGCCAGCTCGGCCTGCTCGACGAGCAGGTAGTCGTTGCCGAGGCCGTGCCATTTCGAGAGCTTCATCAGGCCCGGGCCACGCTACCAAGCTCGGTGACGACGTCTTCGGCGACCTCGTCTGCGGCGCGGTTGGCGTCGACGAGCACGAGCTCCGGAATCCGGCGCATCCATTTGCGCTGGTAGGCCGCATAACGGCGCGTGCGGGCGATGACCGCCTCGACCGCCTGCTCCCGCGGCAGGCCGGCCACGTCGCCGAGCCCGTGGATCGTCAGCGCCGTCTGCGACACCGGGCCGCTGAGCGCCGCTCGCACCTCGTCCTCCACCCCGCGCTCGAACATCTCCCGCGTACGCCGCTCGATCCGCTCGGCGAGGACCTCCGGAGGCACGTCCAGGCCCACGACGAGCGTGGGATGGCGGGTCTCGGCTCCCCAGAGCCGGTTCGCGACCGGAAGCAGGCTCGAGCCCGCATCTGCCAGCTCGAGCGCCCGCACCACGCGCTTGCGGTCGTTGGCGTGGACGACGGCCGCCGCGGCCGCGTCCCGTTCGGCGAGCAACTCGTGCGCTCCCTCCGCCCCGAGCTCGTCGTAGAGGGCTTCGAATCGCTCGCGTGAACCGGGAGCCGGCGGCGGCGGCAGGTCCATGTCGGCCAGCGCGGCCCGCAGGTAGAGGCCGGTCCCGCCGACGACGATCGGCGTTCGGCCGGCTGCGAGGATCTCGTCCACGGCGGCATGCGCGAGCGGCTGGTACTCGGCAACGGAGAACGTCTCGTCGAGCCCGACGAAGCCGACCAGCCGCGCCGGGTGCTCGGACTGGTTCGTCAGGATCGGCAGCCCGCGGTAGACCTGCATGGCGTCGGCCGAGACGGGCTCCGCCGGGATCAGGCGCGCGACCGCCTCCGCGACCGCGGTCTTCCCCGAGGCCGTCGGCCCGAAGATCGCGAGCACGCGCTCCACGGCGCGCATTGTCGTGGACGAGGGCGCCCGCCGGGCGGCGGACGCCCTCGCCGCCGTTACTTCGGCACCGGGAAGGTGACGACGCTGCGGTTGCCGTCCTTGTCCACGGCCCGCACGCCGAACAGGTAGTTGTCCTTCGTGATGCCCTTCACGGTGTAGCTCGTCACGTTCCCGACCGGGATCGTGTGCTGCCAGTACGGCATGTTCGTGTCGCGGTAGACGATCTCGTAGCCCGCGAGGTCGGGCTCCGTGTTCGGCTGCCACTCGAGGCTCGTGTCGACGGTGAGCGTCGAGGCCTCGACCTTGACGCCCGTCGGCGCCGCCGGCCCGTTAGCGAGTGCCGCCAGCGCCGCGAGGTTCACCCGCGCGACGTTCGCGATGTACTCGAAGTCGAGGAACTGGATCCGGTCGCCGAACGGGACGCCGTTCTCGTCGCGCACGTCCTGGTGCTCGTGCCGGTAGTCCTCGTTGGGCTCGGTCATGCGGAGCCCCGGGTACCCCTGATCGAGGAACGGGCCGTCGTCGGTGCCCCGCAGGAAGCGGTCGCGCCGGTAGATGATCCAGACGTTCATCTTCGGGATCGCGGCCTGGGCCGCCTCGCGGACGAAGCGGGCGAGCTCGCGCGGAGGCGAGTCGTTCTCTCCGCCCATCGTCCGCCTGATCGCGGCCTGCGCAGCCGTCTCCTGCGGCGACGGGCCTTCCGCGAAGACGCGCAGGTCACGCCGGTCGCGGATGCCGTTCTGGCCGAGGGAGCTGCCGATGATGTCGTTGGAGAACATCCCGGCGACGTTCGTGCCGGCGGCCTTGAGCCGTGACGCGAAGTTCACCGAGCCGAACGTGCCCTGCTCCTCGCCGGAGAAGACGGCGAAGACGATCGTCGCGTCGAAGTGGCGCGTCGACATGACGCGGGCCAACTCGAGGACTGCGGCGACGCCCGAGCCGTCGTCGTCCGCACCGGGTGCGTCCGACGTGCCGTTCAGGACGTCAGTGACGCGTGAGTCGAGATGGCCGCTGACGACGTACGTGCGGCCAGCCGACTCGGTCTGCGAGCCGTGCAACGTGGCGATCACGTTGGTGATCGTCGTCGGCGTCGGGATCCGCGGCCCGGCCGGCTGGACGAACGACTGCTTCTCGACCGTCATCCGGCCGCCGGAAGCCGCCGCGTACTGCTGGAGCTGGTCGTACACCCACTCGGTCGACGCCCCGATCCCGCGGTTCGGGTCGGTCTGCGACGAGAGCGTGTGGCGGGTGCCGAACGAGACCAGCTTCTGGATCGTCTGCTCGATGTTGCGCGAACTGACCTCGTGCAGCATCTGGCGGACGTCCCGAGACACCGGCGGGCCGTGGTGCTTGCCGCCGCCGCTGGCCGGCTTGGTGCCGACCGCGAGCGTCGTAGCCGCGGCGAGGACGCCTGTGCACACGAGTGCGAACAGGCCGAAGCGCAGCTTGCTCATAGGTCTCCCCTCCTGGGCGATGGGTCCGTTCGCGACTACCCGCTCGCGGCGGTTCCATGCATCGATCTGCACGAATCCGCTAGGTGCGGAGCCGCGCGCGAACCTGCTCCAGGTCCGCGTCGGTGAGGCCGATGTGGCGCAGGTAGCCCTCGATGCTGCCGTAGCGGCGCTCGAGCTCCGCGAAGACGCCGGTCATCGACGCCGCCGGGGTCTGCGCGATCCGGCGCAGGCGCTCGAGCTCGTCCTCCGACTCCGCTGCGTCGAACCACGCCTGGTGCCGCGGAAGCAGACGCTCCTCGCTGAGCGCGTAGTCGGCCGCGACCTCGTCGTCCCGGACGCCGGCTAGGTGGAGCACGAAGGCGGTGAGAAGCCCGGTGCGGTCCTTTCCGCCGACGCAGTGGATCACCACGCCGCCGTCCGCCGCCTGCGCGACCGCGCGCACCGATGCTGCGACGTTGTCGGCGAAGCGCTCGAGGAAGATCAGGTAGGCGTCGCGCGTGGCGGTCGCATCGTCCGGCGCGGCGGCCGTGGCCGCTTCGAGCTCCGCGGCGATCTCGTCCCACTCCTTCTCACTGGCCTCCATGAACGGCACGTGGACGACTTCGACCGGCAGTTCGGCCGGCGGGTCGTCCTCGCGCTCGTGGTCGCCGCGCAGGTCGATCACGGTGCGCACGCCGTAGTCGACGAGCGCGCGCCAGCCCTCGTCGCTCAGCTGGTGGACGTCGTCGGCGCGGACGATCGAGCCGAAGCGCGTCTCGCCGCCGTCGGCCGTCGGGAGCCCGCCGAGGTCGCGGACGTTGAGGCAGCCGTCCCAGACGAGGTCGCGGCTACGCGGCAACGACTGCGAGCTGCGTGCCTTTGAGGGTGGTCGACGTGGCCGACTCGATCGTCACCGGGACGAGCTCCCCGGCCGAGGCGGTGCCGGCGAAGTTGACGGTCGTGTTGCGCCGCGTGCGGCCGCGCAGAAGCTCCGGGTTGTTGCGGCTCGGTCCCTCGACGAGCACCTCCTCGACGCCGCCGATCCGCTCGCGGTTCCGCGCCTCGGCCACACGCTGCACGGCGTCGACCAGCCGCTCGATCCGCTCGCGCTTCACGTCCTCCGGGACTTGGTCCGGCATCGAGGCGGCCTCCGTGCCCTGCCGCGGCGAGTAGACGAACGTGAAGGCCCCGTCATAGCCGACCTCCTCGACGGCGCTCACGGTCTCCTCGAACTCCGCCTCCGTCTCGCCGGGGAAGCCGACGATCAGGTCGGTCGTCAGCGCCAGGTCCGGGATCGAGGAGCGCAGCTTGTCGACGAGCAGCAGGTAGCGCTCGCGCGAGTACGTGCGACGCATCGCCTTCAGGACGCGCGTCGAGCCCGACTGGAGCGGCAGGTGCGCGTGCTCGCAGACGCTCTCGCACTCGGCCATGGCGGCGATCACCGGAGCGCGGAAGTCTTTCGGGTGCGGGCTCGTGAAGCGGATCCGCTCGATCTCCCCGACGGCGTCGCAGGCCCGCAGGAGCTCGTCGAAGCTGCTGCCGAGGTCGCGGCCGTACGAGTTCACGTTTTGGCCGAGCAGCGTCAGCTCGCGCACGCCCTCCCGAGCGAGGCCCTCGACCTCGGCCAGGATCTCGCCCGGCCGGCGCGAGACCTCGCGGCCGCGCACGGACGGGACGATGCAGTAGGCGCAGACGGAGTTGCAGCCCATCGAGATCTGCACCCAGGCCTGGAAGCGGCGTTCGCGGTGCAGCGGCAGCCGCCCGGCGAAGGCGCGCTCCTCGGCGATCCCGAACGAGCCGCGGTCGACCCCCTCCCCACCCGCGCCGAGCCACGCCGCCAGGTGCGGAATCGAGCCCGGACCGAAGGCCACGTCCACGTACGGGTAGAGCGAGAACAGCCGCTCGCGCTGGGCCTCCGCGTAGCAGCCGCCGACGGCGATCACCTTCTCCGGGTCGCGCTCCTTCAGGGCGCGCGCCTGCGCGAGGTGGGCCGCGAAGCGCTGGTCGGGCTTCTCGCGGATCGTGCAGGTGTTGAAGACGAGCACGTCCGCCTGCTCCTGCGCCCGCGCCTCGCCCAGGCCGAGCTCCTCGAGCATGCCCTTGATCCGCTCCGAGTCGTGGGCGTTCATCTGGCAGCCGAACGTGGTGACGTGGTAGCTGCGCACGAGCAGAAGCCTAGCCGTGCCCCGCTGGGGCTTCTGTTCGGACAATCGGCTGTGAGGTTGCGGTAGACCGGGCGTGGCGGGAAAGTGTCGGTATGACTGGAGGCGATCCAGAGTCCGCTTCCTACGTGTTCGGCCACTCGGAGGTCGAGCTGCGGCGGCTGGCTTTCCAGGCGGCGCTGATCGCCCCGACGACGCGTCGCCTCCTCGTCGAGGCCGGCGTGACGAGCGGGATGCGCATCCTCGACGTCGGGACCGGTCGCGGCGATGTCGCGTTCCTCGCGGCGGAGCTGGTCGGCGAGACCGGCTCCGTGGTCGGTGTCGACCGCGCCCCCGAGGCCGTCGCGGTCGCGCGCGAGCGGGCCGAGCAGGCAGCGTTGGCGAACGTCTCCTTCGTCGAGGGCGACCCCGCGGAACTGACCTTTACGGCCCCGTTCGATGCCGTCGTCGGTCGGTACGTACTCCAGTTCCAGCCGGAGCCGTCCGCGATGCTTCGACGGCTCGTGTCCCATCTGGGCCCCGGCGGCACGGTTGCGTTCCACGAGATCGATTGGACCGGCCACCGCTCGTATCCGCCCGTCCCTCTGTGGGATCGCTGCTGCGGCCTCGTCCTTCGTGCGGTCGAGGCCGGCGGCGCGGATACCCACTCCGGGAGCAAGCTGCCGTCGACATTCGTCGCGGCTGGGCTCCCCGCACCGTCGATGCACATGAGCGCGATCCTCGGCGCCGGTGCGAATTGCGGCCACGCGGCGCAGCGACTCGCGGGCCTCCTGGCGACGCTACTGCCCGCGATCGAGCAGCTCGGCCTCATCGAGCCGGGCGAGATCGAGTCGGACACGCTCGCTCAGCGGTTGATCGACGACGTCACTGCGAGCTCGAGCTTCGTCCTCGCCGCCTCCGAGTTCACCGCCTGGTCTCGGGCGTAGCTCAGTCGTCCGCGCCTGCCTACGTGCAGGACTTGGCGCCGAGCTGGCGCGCGATGTCGCCCGCCTGGCCGTTCAGCTGCGCGTTGCGCACCGCCAGGCGCCGGACCGCCTGGACGTCGCCCTTCTTCCCGGCGTCGGCCAGCGCCTGGAGCGCGTCGCGCTGCTCCTGCGCGATGTGCCGGAGGCGCCCCGCCGCTGCCGCGTCCTCGGCCGGCGCGTTCGTCTGAAGGAGCGGCTGCAGGATCGCGGCGTCGTAGGCCGCGACGATCCGGTCGCCCCTCGACGCGAGCTCGGCCGGGCTTCCCGGAGTGCCGATCTTCTGCTCGCGTTTCGCGAAGTCCTCGCACATCTTGCTCAGCTTCGAGCCGTAGCTCTGGCTGCCACCGCAGCCGGCGAGGACTACAGCGGCCACCAGCGCGATCGTTGCCCACCTCACAGCGGCGAACTGTAACGGGGCGGTGTTGCCGCTAGACACCCTCCGGCCGACCTGGCAGGGTACGCCCTGTTCACAGGGGGACATCGGGGAGGGACACATGCGCAGGTGGAACGGACTGAAGGCTGTCGGCTGCACGCTGGCAGCCGCCGGGACGATGCTGGCACTCGCCGGGCACGCAGCGGCAGCGAGCAACGTCGTGATCAGCCAGGTCTACGGTGGCGGCGGGAACGCCGGAGCCCAGTACCAGAACGACTTCATCGAGCTGTTCAACCGGAGCACCTCACCGGTCTCGATCACCGGGTGGTCGGTCCAGTACGCGAGCGCGACGGGGACCGGCAACTTCGCCGCGACGCCGCTGAGCGGTGTCCTGGCCGCCGGGCAGTACTACCTCGTCCGCGAGGCCGGCGGCACGGCCGGCTCGGCGCTGCCGCTGCCCGACGCGAGCGGCACGATCAACATGTCCGCGACCGGCGGGAAGGTCATCCTCGCCAACACCTCCACGAGCCTCGCCTGCAATGGCGGCTCGGCGCCGTGCTCGGGTGCGCAGCTCGCCCAGATCGTCGACCTCGTCGGCTACGACGGCGCGAACTTCTTCGAGGGCTCGGCGGCAGCGCCGATGCTCTCGAACACGACCTCGGCACAGCGGAACGGCGCCGGGTGCATGGACACCGACCAGAACGGCGCCGACTTCACGGCGGCAGCGCCGGCACCGCGGAACACCGTCTCCGCGTTCCACACGTGCCCGGCTGACCTCCCACCCTCGGTCACGTCGACCTCGCCCGCGAACGGCGCCGCCGGCGTCGCTCCCGGCGCGAACGTCTCGATCGCGTTCAGCGAGCCGGTCGACGTGACGGGCTCGTGGTACTCGATCTCGTGCGACACGAGCGGTAGCCACGCCGCGACGGCATCCGGCGGGTCGACCACCTTCACGCTCGACCCGGACACCGACTTTGCCGAGGGCGAGACGTGCACGGTCACGGTCGTGGCCGCCGACGTGAGCGACCAGGACACGATCGACCCGCCCGACACGATGGCCGCCGACTACGTCTTCAGCTTCACGACGGAGCTTCCGGCTACGGCGATCCACTCGCTTCAGGGCGCCACGCACATCTCGCCGTACAACGGGCAGTCGGTGCGCACGACCGGAATCGTCACGGCGAGGAGCACGAACGGGTTCTGGCTGCAGGATCCGGATCCGGACGCGGACAACGCCACTTCGGAGGGCATCTTCGTCTTCACCTCGTCCGCGCCGGCGGTCGTCGCGGGCGACTCGGTCAGTGTCAGCGCCCGCGTGCAGGAGTTCCGGCCGGGCGGCGTCTCGAACGGCAATCTCACGACGACCGAGCTCGCGAGTCCGACGGTCTCGGTGCTCGCGACAGGCAACCCGCTGCCCGCGCCGACGGTCATCGGCACCGGGGGGCGGATTCCGCCCGACACCGTCATCGAAAACGACGCGTCGAGCGGAAACGTGGAGACGAGCGGCGTCTTCGACCCCGACCAGGACGGCCTCGACTTCTACGAGAGCCTCGAGGGCATGCGCGTCCAACTGAACAACGCGGTCGCCGTCGGGCCGACGGACGTCGCCTTCGGCGAGACGCCGGTGATCGGCGACGACGGGGCCAACGCCTCCGTCCGGACCTACCGCGGCGGCATCCTGCTCCGGCCGAACGACGGCAACCCGGAGCGCATCACCCTCGACGACCTGCTGACGCCGGTGCCGAACGTGAACGTCGGCGACCACTACAGCGGCCCGGTCGTGGGCGTCATGGACTACAACTTCGGCAACCCGTTCCTCGAGGTCACTTCGGCCGGGCTGACGAGAATCGCCGACGGCGTCACGCGTGAAGTCACGGACCCCGTCGAGCCCGGACAGCTGGCGATCTCGACCTTCAACTTCGAGAACCTCGCTCCCGACAACCCGCAGTCGAAGTTCGACGGGCTCGCGAGCCTGATCGTGAACAACCTCCGCTCGCCCGACCTGATCGCGGGCGAGGAGGTGCAGGACTCGAGCGGCGCGACGGACAACGGCGTCGTGGACGCCTCGCAGACGCTCACGAGGCTCGTCGACGCGGTTGTCGCCGCCGGCGGCCCGCGCTATGCCTGGCGCCAGATCGACCCGGTGGACGACGCGGACGGCGGGCAGCCGGGCGGGAACATCCGCCAGGTCTTCCTGTTCCGCACGGACCGCGGCCTGTCGTTCGTCGACCGGACCGGCGGAGACTCGACGACGCCGAACGCCGTCACCGGTTCAGGCGCGTCGACCCACCTGCTCTACAGCCCGGGGCGCATCGCCCCGGGCGACTCTGCGTG
>Ga0207683_10000625_pt1 | contig 32503 bp, 30 predicted proteins | sample KBSM73metaG_FD_184333 | JGI IMG/M metagenome (GOLD analysis project Ga0207683, IMG submission 184333) | Miscanthus rhizosphere microbial communities from Kellogg Biological Station, Michigan, USA - KBS M7-3 metaG (SPAdes) (version 2) | ecosystem: Host-associated > Plants > Roots > Rhizosphere >... | reverse complement strand
ATTGGGACGGCATCGGACCATTTGCGCAGGTCAGCGCAGGTCTGCAGCCCAACCCTCGGACGCACTTGGACGCGCTTAGACGCCCCGAATCGACTTCCCAAGCTGAATACGCGGGTTCGATTCCCGTCATCGGCTCCACGTTGAACTGGGCGGACGCTGTTCGAACAGTTCGATTAGCGGGCCTCGGTGTCACGGGTTGCCACAAGTCGATTTAAACTCTCCCCCGCCATCCGCAGGGCATCGTCCTGTGAGTGCGCGTAACGCCGCATAGTCAGGCTGGCATCCTCATGTCCGATCCACGCCGCGATTACCGCGACGGGCACCCCTTGGAGGTGCATCAGCGTCGCGCAGGTATGTCGGGCGGCGTGCAGCTTGATGTGCCGGACTCCCGCCGCCTTCACCGTGTCACGCCAGTAGCGGGACAACACCGCGGGTGAGTAGGGCTCGCCGACCTCGTTGGACACCACATGGGCGCCGAGCCGTAGGCCGAGCCGAGAGATAACCTTTCGCAGGCCTGGCGGGCCTTCGCGGCCTTCAGCACTGACACCAGCCGATCAGGCAACGGCAGCGTCCGTCGAGACGATGCCGACTTCGGGTCGTTCTCGACGGATCGGCCGCCAGCCGACACCCGGTTATTGGCAATGGACAACGTCTTGGTATCCAGCGCGCAGTCGGACCAGCGAAGGCCCGCGATCTCCCACGACGCAAAGCCGTCAGCGCCAACTCCCAGGTATGGCCAGCCGATCGTCAGCGATCGCGGACAGCAACAACCGCACCTCAGCCTCGGTGTAGGTGTCGAGATCCTTGTGTTTCGCGGCGACCCGGTTCACCCGGTCGGTCACATTCCGCCCCACCAGTCCGAAGCATCAAAATCGGCCGCCGGCGCCTCGTGTCGGAGTCTGCCCTCGTGGAGTTCATACAGAAGCTCGACGCCGGCGGCGCAGCTTGAGCCAGCCCCACATCAGTCAGTTCGACCGGGACGCCATCGACTACAGGCCCTTGGTCGACGACGACCGCACAGCAGATATGACAACGGCCCTCGCGTATTCCGGCGTTGGAGCGCCGGGCGAGAGCGGCACGTTTCTGGGCGACCGATCAAGGCCCGCACCCGCGAGCACTACCACTTCGTCCTCGACGATCACCTGCTGCCGACGTTCGGGCACCGCCAGCTCGGCGCGATCAAACCCAAGGACGTCCGCGACTGGTACGCCGAGACACTGGTCGGCGGGCCGACGATGCGGTCGCACGCCTACAGCCTGTTGCGGACCATCTTCGCGTCGGTCCCCGAGCTCGGTTTGCTCACCGCCGCGATGCCTGAAAGGCTAAGACTCATGGTCACATTGGCCAGTTGGTGTGCGCTACGGCTCGGTGAAACCGTCGAACTGCGAAGGGGTGAAATCGATTTGAGCGCCGAGGTGATCCGCATCCGGCGCGCAGCCGTCCGCACCAAAGGCAGCTACAGCATCACAACACCCAAGAGTGACGCGGGCATGCGTGACGTGGCGATTCCCCCACGCGTCCTCCCGCTCATCGAGGCACACCTCGCGAAACATGTTGGAAATGACTGTGATTCGCTGGTGTTGTTGCCAGCATCGGCAAAAAGCTAGCTGCCCCAACGGGATTGCCACACTTGGCGAATTCGCTGACACGCCGAACTATTGGCCGAAAACTCTGGTAAGCACATCCCCATGGGATACGAAAGATCCGTTCGGACCGTGCCAATGTTCGCGCCGGACATGAGCATCGCCGACGCCGCGGACTATTTGGGGGTGACGGAGCGCACCGTGCGCAAGGGTGATTTCCGCCTCAATCGTACAGTTTTACGTACGTTTGAGACAATCGTTATCAATCCCGAACCGCTCATGCAGCAGGTCGTCGACCTGAGATGACGACGGTAACGAGCCGCCAGCATCCCGGATAGTTCGTCGTACGGCGATAATTCGCAGCTCGGAGTCGATGGTGTCGCGGTCCCGCACGCGTTCAAGCGTAGAACCGTCGGGGAGTGCATCCGTGCACCGCGATGTGTGGATCTCCTGGCGGGTGGACCCGGATACCGCCGGCAACACGACCTTGATCACGGTGGTGGGGAACGGCCGGTTCGCTCGCGTAGCGCCGATCAGTCCGGCGGCCGCTCCACCTGTGGCCGGGGATCGGGCAGAGACACCGACCTCTCGGGCACGAGGAGCCAGCCCGAGGACGTCTCCAGCAAGCGCCGGAGCACGGCCTCGGGCCCGTCGACGAGAAGCATGTGTGGCGACTCGTCCAGGATCGAGACGTCCTGGTGGCTCCGGACCTGCTCGACGAAGCTCGCCGGCGTCGGCCCGGAGCCCGTGTAGCGCAGGATGAACCGTCCCATCATCACCCTTCACGAGGGAAGGCCGTGGCCCTCGAACTCCGGCTTGAATCCGAGGTCCCGCACGCTCGCAAAGAGCGCCTGAGCGATGGCGTCCGAGCGTTCCTGGTTGCGCGCCTGCTTGCGAATGTCGGGCAACCGGCCCAGGATCCGCGCTGCGAAGCCGGTGACGGCGGGGCACGCCATCGACGTCCCGCTCTCGACGCCATAGCCGCCGGGGACGGTGGAGATGATGCCGACGCCGGGGCCGGTCAGGTCGATGGCCCGTCCAATGTTGGAGAAGGCCGCGATGAAGTTCTTCTTGTCCTTGCCGAACGGTCCCGCGACGTCTCCGCTCTCGCTCGTGCCGGTCGGAAACGTGCCCTTGCGACCGAGCGCCGAGACGGCGACCGAGCGCTCGTCGGCAGCGGGGAAGCTGACCGGTCCGCGGTCCTGGTTGCCGGCGGCCACGATCACGAGCACGCCGGCGCTACGGGCGGCGGCGATGGCGTCCCGGATCACCGAATCGGGAGTCGCCGGATTCTCCGCATCGGTTAGCATCTCCAGACTTATGTTGATGAGATCGCAGCCGTCGGCCACAGCCCGGTCGATCGCCTTCGCGACGTCGAAGTTGGTGCCTCCCGGACTCTTCCCGCCTTTCTTTCCGAACACGCGGTAGCTGCGTAGCGAGACGCCGGGCGCGATGCCGAGGCGCCCCTTCGGCGCGCTGCCGCGGGCGGCGATGATGCCGGCCACGTGGGTGCCGTGGTGCTCGCCGTTGTCCCCGAAATCGCCGGGATCCTCCCCCTTGATCACGTTGAACCCGCCGCTGAGGCGAAGATCGGGATGGCCGGTATCGACGCCGGTGTCCACCACGCCGACCGTGACGCCGTCGCCATCCTGGAGCGTCGAGGCGCCCGCGAAGAACCGGACGCCGTCGACCAGCGTCACGTCGAGGGGCTTCAGGCTCAGTGTCGATCCGTTGCTCACCGTCACGCGTTTGCTGAGCAGACTCCAGAACCCGGCCTCGGGATAAACGTACAGCCGCTCGAGCTTCTTGCTGGACCCCCCGAGGGCGAGGGCGACCTCGCCGTTCTTCTTCGTTGTGCCCTCGACGCCTGCTCTGGCCGCGAAGTTGGTGTACGCCAGCACGTCGGCGCCGGCCACCGGACTGCCGTCCTTCGCGGACACGACGCGAACGGTGAGCTTGGTGCCCGCCGCCGCGGCCAGCGCCCTCGGCGCGACCGCCAGCGTCGGGCGCGCGGCCAGGGCCGGCCGGTAGAACACCACGGGCACGACGCGCAGGCCGGGCTGCGCCGCGCGCAGCGCCATGATCGCCTCGGGCGTGCCATCGATCAGCTTCATCCCGTCCTCGTGGATGGAGTCGACGACCTGCACCGACGCCCCCGCGGGCGTTCTGGGGCTCACCATCCTAATGGCGCTGGCTGCCGCGTGAGCCCGCAGGAAGGAGTTAGCGATCGCGGAATTCGGACCCGTGGCGCGTGTTCCAACCGCGGGCATCAGCACGTACTGGCCGACCTGTCCTGTGGCTATGGTCTCCTCCTCGTGGGATCGTAGACCGAGGCGCCGTGCGAAGGACGCTAAACCCGTCAGAGGCAGCCGATCTCCCGGTGGCAGCTCAATTACTTGGTGCTGCCGTTGCGAGTTGGGGTGCACTTGGCCGGCCGCCCGGATATGGCGGACGCCGCCTGCTGGCAAACTGCCCCACCGATCGCCTGCCTGACCGATTGGCATATATTGGGCATACGATCCGCGAAGCCGAGCTAGATACAGCATCTGACCTGTACAAAGACTGGTGCGCGATAACCAGTGGATGCGTTGAAGTCGCGCGAAAGACGCCTCCCTAAACGCGTGGCCGAGACGACAGTTTGCGCGCTGCCCCGGTGTCACGAGAGTGTCACAACTCCCGGCCGGGCCCGGCGGAACCGGCACCGGGACCGGCACGTTCGGCAAGGGCGGGCGCGGTGGCCACGGCGGTCCGGCTGCCAGCGTCGGCAACACCGGCGACGGCGGCGGCGGTGGCAACGACGGCTCGCCCGGCGGGTCGGGTGGCAAGGGCGGCTTCGGCAGCACGAGCAAAGGCGCTTCCGGCACCGACGGGTAGCCCCCGGCCGCGAGATTGAAGGCCACGACTAGCCCGTAAGGGGATAGTTGAACGGCCGGTCTTTCGATGGGGTTCGCCGTGTCAGCGAAATCACTTGTAGTGAAACGGGTTTCAGTAGGTGATTCAGCGTGATTTCCGTTGCTTTGCAGTCGATTTCGCCCGACGATCGGCTTTCCGCGCGGGTCGAGGCGTGGCACAGGACGCGCGTAGTTGATTGCCTAGTTCGGCGCGACCTGCACGTCGGCCCACAGGTTGTCGCGCGGAATCGAGGTTACCCACTCGGTGGCCGCCTCGACATTGCCTACCCCGCAGCGCCGTTCGCTCGCGAGGGCGCGGTTGCCGCGGTACAGAGTGGTCGTCACGCAGGCGCCCTGATCGCCGCAGCCGCCGCTCCCGACGCCGTACGACCTCAGCGGCGCGGGGTGCATGACCGCTCCCCCCGAGTTCGTGCAGCCTTCGGCCGCGGCCGAGCCGACCGACCCCAGGACGGTCACGCCCGTCATGAGTCCGGCGGAGAGCACAAGCGCACCTGCAGCGGCCACCAATTGTTTACGAGTTTCCATCGATTCCCCCTATTGAGGCTGAGCGGTGTGGCAAACCGCATTCGATCTGGCTGACCACAGCTTCGCCGAGGTGAGGCGTGTGGACACGCGTAGTGAAGTACCTGAATCGAGCCTGGTGGCTACCTGAATCGGCGCCACGAAACCCCGCTGACCGCCGGCCCTCAAACGCCGCGCTATGTGACATCGGTCGCACCTGATGTAGCTGAGCGAATCACTCGCGTCATCTGCGGCTGTCCGACGAGATCCGAAATGCACAGCACCTCAACACATTACGGCTCCGTGTAGCGCGTTCGGGCGAGGCTTGAGTGCCGGTGCGGCCGCATCTCACGTGAGCGCCGACGACCGGTCGCAAAAGAGACGGTTGTGCGAGGGGAATAAAACGAGCCGCCGATGAAGTTTCGGGGACACGTGCCCGCCTCACCCCCGTTGACCCAGAGCCCGGACGCAGCGCGGCGTCGAATAGATCTGACCGACATAGACAGGCGACGCTGATGCGCCAAGGCCCGCTCGCCGGTCGTTACCCGGCGGTGGCCGCGATGGTCACCTTCGCCCTCATCCCGTATCTGGCGCTGTCCGCGGCGCTCGACCCGCTGGTCCCGATCATCTCCGAGCAGCTGAACATGAGCGCTCAGACGATGAGCCTGAGTTCGGGTCTGGGGAACGCGGCCTATGCCGTCGGTACGGTGCTCGCGGTCCAGTTCGCCCAGCACCTTCCGCAGCGCAGGATGCTGCTCGGCTACGCGGTGCTGCTCGTCGCCGGGTCGGTGCTCGCCGCGGCGGCGCAGAACGCGGGCATGTACATCGGCGGACACGTACTGCAGGGCCTGGCGACCAGCATGATGCTGATCGCCGCCGCACCGCCGTTGACGATCGGCTATCCCAAAGCGAAGCTCCGCCACACCGCCGTGATCATGAACATGTGTGTGTTCGGCGCGGTCGCCATCGGCCCGTTCGTCGGCGGTGTGCAGGCCGAGGCGCACGCGTGGCGACCGCTGTTCTGGATCGTCGCCGCGATCGCGCTCGTGGCTTTGGTGCTGGCCGCGTTGACGTTCGACGACGCCCCGCCGGCAGATCTCAACGCCCCGCGTGACCTGCCGGCAATCGCACTGGCGGCGGTCGGCTGCGCGGCGGCGTTCATCGGGGCCGCACAACTGACCAGTCACGGATTCAGCGACCCCGCCGTGAGCGTGCCGATGCTGGGCGGTCTGGCGCTGATCGTGGCGCTGATCGTCTACCAGTTCAGGGCGCGGCGTCCACTGCTGACGATCCGCACCGTGCTGACCAGCTCGATCCCGGTCGCCGGTGTCGGGGTCGCCCTGTTCGCCGCCGCGGCCTCGGTGGCGGCGACAGCCCTCACCGCCAACGTGTTGCTGCAGACCTACAGCCCGGTCCGCGTCGGGCTGCTCTACTTGCCCGAACTCGGCGGTGCCATCGTCATGGCGGTGGTGTTCGGGATCGTCATCACCCGACGCGCCATGCACTACCTCCCACTTGTCGGCATGGCGCTGCTCGCGGCGGGAATCGTGGTGTTCCGCATCGCTATTCCGTCCAGCCAGCCACTTGTCCTGCTCGGCTCGGCACTGACGGGCCTGGCGCTCGGCGCGACGGTGGCACCAGCACTGTTCGTCGCGGGCTTCTCGCTGCAGTCGAACAGCCTGCAGCGCGTCTTCGCGATCATCGAACTCTTGCGCGCGGTCGCCGCGTTCATGGTCGCACCCGTCCTCGCCCATTTCGCCGCGACGGCGGCGACGGATCTCACGGCAGGCACCGGCGATGCCTTGTGGATCGGCTTCGGCCTCGCGCTCGGCGGTGCCGCGTTCGGTGTGGCCGTCTACGCGTTGAGCGGAGCCCGACCGCAAGCGCCCGACCTGGACAGGTTCCTCGACGGTGAGTCCCCCGCCTGGTACTCGCCGCCGCTGCTCGGCCGAATCCGGTCGGACCTGCCGTCCCCGCCCGTCGCGGCCCAAATCGCGTCAAGCCGACCAGCTCTGAATCACTGTGACATCCCCGCCGCTGTCGGGCCCGTGCTGTTCGCCTATGACGGATCCGAACTCGCCTCGCACGCGATCGCACAGGCCGGGGTGCAGCTATCGCCTCAACGAGACGCGCTGGTCGTCTGTGTATGGCAGCCGGTCGATGTCGGGTTCACACCGACGAGCAGCAGACACTTTGACGCCGATCAGGCCACCGAGGTACGCCGAGCCGCCGAACAGACCGCCGCCCACGGGGCATCGCTGGCATGCGATGCCGGATTCCTGGCGCGCAGCATCGCCGTCGAAGCCGCGCCGACCTGGAAGGGCATCGTCGAGGCCGCCGTCGAACACGGCGCAAGCCTGATCGTGCTCGGCCCGCACCGCCGCAGCGGACTGCTGGGGCACCTACAGGGCAGCGTCGCGGCCGCGGTCGTCGCACACTGCGACACTCCTGTCCTCATCGTCCCCGAGCAGGCCGCCAACGGTCTCAGTTCGACGGTCCACCTACGAACAGCCACGGCAACGACCGCCCGCTGAGCTGGCGCTGATGCGTCACATCACCCGCAGATACAGCCCGAGGGGGGCCTCAAGTCCTCCCGAAGCGGTCGATGTCTACCGGGTCACCCGTAGCTCTCTCAGGCACCGCGTCTGCCGCGGTCGGTAATACGAGCTCAATGCTCGACACCTCGATCGCACCGACTGACGTCAGGTTTTCGTACTGCGTGGCCGAGCCGACCACTTGCAGGGTGATCGAGTCGTCGGGCGACATCGTGTATGCCACGTCCTCTAGCGGGACCGTCACCGTGTGTCTCTGTCCGTCGAGCGTGACGGGTATAGGCGTGACGGTGTTGCCGACCACCAGCCCGGTTTTGTCGTCGACCAGCTGCGCGTAAACGTGCCGGCTGGTGCCGACGCCCGAATAGGTCATCGTCAGCGTTGGCGCGCCGACGATCTGAGTCGTTGTCGCGGGCGCCTGCACCGTGACGTCAAGCGCATAGAGCGCCTTGGCGGCCGAGGTCAACGAGAACGGGAAGGGAGCGAGCAGCTGCGGACCGGAGCCGCCGACGATGGGCACGATCGCCAGGTTGCCACCGGTGCCCGACGCGACCACAGGCACACCGTAGAACGCCTGGTCCGACGGGAGGAAGTCGGAGAAATAGTACTGCCCGTTCTGATCGATCCATTCGAAGGTCGGACCGGTCGACACCGACTGGTCGTTCTTCACATAGCGGTCGAGCCACGCCAACGTGTTCTTCTGGATGACAGTACCGTCGTCGCTGGTGCTCAAGCAGGCGCCATGGCCGCCGCAGTACCAGATCATCTTCACGGGAATGCCGTTGGCGGCCAGCGTTTGTGCGGTGGTGCTGGCCTCGTCGAGTGTGAAGATGGTGTCGACAGTCCCCTGGATCAGCAGAGTCGGTGCGGTGATGTTGCCGACGTCGGGTGTGCTGACGGCGAGCAGGTCCTGCTGAGCCATTCGAAGAGTGCCTGCCAGGACGCCGAAGATCAGAGAGTAGAACTGCGGATCCAGCTTGCCACCACTCAGTAGCGTGAGTGGAACGATGAACGACACAGAGCTTTTGAACGCCTGGTTCTTATAGACTGAGCTGTTCAACGAGTTCCATGCGAGCGCTGGCACGATGGCGTCCACGCGGTGGTCCATTCCGGCCGTGACCAACTGGATTTCGCCGCCGTAGGAGCCGCCGATCATGCCGATGCGGGGATCTCCGGCGCTGTCGAGTTCGGCACTAGGCTGCTGGGCGACCCAGTCGATGATGGCAGAGACATCGCGACCCTCGTACTGGGGGGAGTCGAAATGCGAAGTGCCGCCAGAGGAGAACTCGCCGCGCGGATCCCATGTGACCACGTTGTAGCCGTGCTGGCGCAGCGGGGCGACGCCAGATGTGGGGTTCCAGTTGGAGTTCGGATCGATGTTGCCGGGGCGACCAAAGCCGGGACCGTAAAAAATGGTGGGCACCGTGTCGCCTGTCTCCAACCCGGATGCCGGGAAGAAGTTCGTGCTGATCGGAGTGCCGTCGAACGAGATGACCTTAACTGTGAAGGCGATTGGTATGTCGTTCGGATTGACCGCAGCGAGATCGACAACGACCGACTGGACCACGGCTTCACCAATGGCTGGCGCTAATACCTTATTCACAACGGGTGCTTCGTGCAGCCGCACGAGCAGGGCTGGCATGACGGATCCCACTACGGGTAGTCGCTCCAGCGAAGCGTCGAAGGGCGTCGTTTCCGACACCAGCACGCTGAAGTGTTCCGTACCTTGGGAATTCACCGTCGTGGCGTAGGGCAGGACACTGAAGCTGCCACTGGCCGGATTGAGAAGAACTTTCCCGCCGTCGCTCGGCTGACTCGCAACGGTGTAGGTCAGCGGTAGCCCCTTGGAGTCGACTCCATCGACGCTGCCGGTGACGACCCCCTCGGTCAGTTCTACCGTGGTGGTAACGGTGATGGGTTTACTGGAATGCGCGAAACTGAGTTCGCGGCGCGCTCCCGCAAGCCGCGGCCCCGTATTTCGTTGCTCGACCCTATGTTTCGGTCTGCGCCCGAGGTCCCTAGCCGGACGGGACAACGCGGTTGGAGTGGACAACACCGAACGGGACATCGAACTGCCCGCTGGCCGTGGCACGTTCGACCGTGTCAGCGCACGGTTGCGAGGTCGCGCTTGCGAAACCGACACTGCATCCGCGACGTCACGGAACTGATGAGATACCGGACCAGCGTCAGAGTTTGAGTTGGACGACGACGGTGCGGACTCCGGCCCGTCGGAGGCCGACGCGATCCCGGAACCGGTGAAGAGCGCTGCGCCGAAGCCGAGGACCACCGCGAGTCCTCCCACATGTAGGGAAAAAGTCGAAGACCCCACCGCTTCCTCTTGAGGCATGGCACACGCTGTCCCGGAGTCTATGGGCAAATACCGCCGCACACGCCAGAATTGCGCCCAACCTGATGACCTTCGCCTTGCGACGGCAAGGACTCTTGCCAACTGTCCCACGTGTCGGCACCCACGCGCTCAGCGCTAAAGCGTCAACACATGATGACGCGCTACGGAGACGATGTGCTTCCGTAGACCCGCGCGATGTCCGGCGAGTCCAACCACCTCGAGTAGGTCGGCGACTGCGGCCAGCCGTCCGGCGAATCCTGCCACTCCTCCTGACGCCCCCACGGCAGGATGTCGATGAGCGCGAACGAGTGGCTGAGCTGTTCGGTGCCACGGCCATTGGTGTGCCAGGTGCGGTAGACGGTGTCGCCGTCGCGCAGGAACACGTTGACCCCGAAGCCGGCACCGGGTGGCGCGTCCACATCGGCGCCGAACGAGCTCTTCGACGACGAGTACCACTCCATCTTGTTGCCGACCTTCTCGCGGTAGGCAAGCGCCTCTTCGATCGGTCCGTTCGTGACGATCACGAACCGCGCGTCGTAGTTGTCCAGGAAATCCAGCCGGGTGAACTGCGACGTGAAGCCAGTGCAGCCGCCGCACTGCCACTCGGCGCCGTCCTCCCACATGTGGTTGTAGACGATCAGCTGCGAACGGCCCTTGAACACATCCACCAATCGGACCGGCCCGTCCTCGCCGATGAGCGTGTAGTCGGGCATCTCGACCATCGGGAGCCGACGACGTTGCGCGGCGATGGCGTCCAACTCGCGCGTCGCGGCCTTCTCCCGGCGGCGTAGCTCGTCAAGCTCCTTGCGCCAGGTCTGCTGGTCCACCACCGGCGGTTTCGCCATGAGGCTCTCCTCTCCATCGCTCTCCTCTGTATAGACAGGACGGGCGCGCGAAACTCATCATTTCGGGAAGGATCTGAGCGATGACGGGACTGCTGGACAACAAGGTTGTCATCGTTGCGGGGCTTGGCGGCATCGGTAATGGCCTGGCCAGGCGCTATGCCGATGAGGGCGGGCGGCTCGTGATCGGCGACCTCGACGCCGAGTTGGCGTCGCGCGTCGCCGCCGACCTCGATCCGTCTGGTGAGCGCGTGCGCGGTGTGCCGCTCGATGGCGCCGACGAGGACTCCGTAGTCTCGATCGTCAAGCTCGCCGTTGAGACGTTCGGCCGCCTGGACGGGATGCACGTGAACTTCACCAACGCCGCCGACGCGTATCTGACGGGCGGTGTCGTCGAACTGCCGCTCGAGGCGTTCGACGAAGTCATGCGCGTCAACACCCGCGGGTTCGTCATCTGCGCCAAGCACGCGATTCCCGCGATGATCGACAGCGGCGGCGGATCGATCGTGTTCACTGCGTCGATCGACGCCTACAACGGCGCAGGCACCCGTGTGTCCTACGCGATGAGCAAGTCAGCTGAGCTGGCGCTGATGCGTCACATCGCGCGCAGGTATGGCCCGCAGGGCATCCGCGCCAATGCCATTGCGCCAGGGCTGATCTGGCACTACAAGTTCGACGAACAGTGGATGCCCGAAGGGATTGTCGAGCAGACCCGCGCACGGCAGATGATCAAGTCGCGGTTCGGCAAGCCCGACGACGTCGCCGCCCTCGGTGCCCTGCTGCTCTCCGACGACGGCAGCTTCATCACGGCCCAGACGATCAGCGTCGACGGCGGAGTGACGTTCCGACCCTGACGTCAGAGCGTGGGAACCATACCACCGTCGATCGTGACGCCTGCGCCCATCATGTTGGCGAAGCGATCGCTGGCCAGCATCATCACCAGGTCCGCGACTTCGTCGAGTCTGGTGAACCGGCCGGTTATCGAGTTCGATGCGAACTCCTGGGTGACCTCGTCGGGGGACTTCCCGCTTGCGTCACCCAGCACGCTCGCAACCCCGTCGCGACCGGCCCAGAAGTCGGTGGCGACCGGACCGGGATCGACCGTGTTGACGCGAATGTTCTGCGGCCCGAACTCTTTTGACAGCGCCTTGGCAAGATTGTTGAACGCGGCCTTCGCCGCGCTGTAGTCCGTGACCATCGGAAGCCGCAGCCGGCCATTGATCGATCCGACGTTGACGATCACCCCGCCACCGTTGGCGACCATGACCGGTGTGGCCGCCCGGATCGCCCGCACGCCTGCCATGAAATCGAGGTTCAGCGTGTGCTGCCACATGTCGTCGGTGATCGCGAGGAAGCCGTCGAGCCGAGGTGTGGCGACACCGACGTTGTTGACCAAGATGTCGAGCCGGTCGCTGGCGGCGGCAAGTTCCGCCGTGACCGATCGCGACCCGGCGACCACTCGGGCGCCTTCCTCAACGAATCTGCGGGTGACCGCCAAGCCGATGCCTTTACTCGCGCCGGTCACCACCGCGAGCTTGCCGCCCAGACCCAGTTCCATGCCCACTCCCGTCGCAAGTTCGACCCAAAGATACGCTCGACGGGTCTGGCGTGCGCGCGTCTTCGAAGACGCGATCAGGTTCGGCGTGATCAGCAACGCTCCTGTCAGGAGCGCACTTTCGTTCTATCCGGGTCGGCCACCAGAACCAGCGGCCCAGCAACGCGACAATGGACGGCAGGACGAAGCTACGCACGACGAGCGTGTCGATAAGCAGGCCACGCCGACCGTCACACCGATCTGGGCCACGCTGAGCACGGTGCTGGCGGTGAGGGCGAACATGGTGATACCGAAGACGATTCCGGCGGTGGTGACCACCCCTCCGGTAGCGGGCGAACGCGCGGATGATGCCGGCGCCCAGGCCGGCGCGGGCCTCTTCGCGAATTTGCATGGCCAACAACAGATTGTAGTCGGCCCCGACAGCCACGAGCGCCGCGCGGGCGACCTTGGTGGCCCCTCTGTGCACCAGGTCAGTCTGCAGCTCGGCACTGGAAGTCTGTTCAGAGAGCCACATCTCGCGAGAGCCTGGCCGCATGGCCAGCCATTCGATCACCGGCTAGGTCGGCACCCGGCGGTCGAGATCGCCACCGGCGTCCTTGCCAAGCGCAGGGGCGCCCTCGACATCGCGCACGTCATCCATGATTTGGAAGGCGAGGGCGAGCTGGTCGGCGTAACGCGTCAAGGCGCGCAGCCCGTCGTCGTCGACGCCAACCACGGCGGCACCGATGGTGCATCGGGCCGCAAGACGGAACCGTCACAGATATCGTCGTGCACGAGCGATGCCTCGTGGAACATCTCCATCGCGCAGGCCAGGTCGACGGCATCGGGCAGCGTCACGGCGGGCGAGGGCAGCAAGTCGGCGCATGCCAGCACCAGGCCGGCCCGGGCGCGGCGAGGATATGGCGGTAGATGGCGTCGAAAGTTCCACCCTTGACAAGGATTTCGTGCAGCCGACGCAACGGGCACACCATCAGTACTCCGCGCCGTACTCGACTTGATCGCCATCGACTCGCTACGCCCCGAGGCCGCCACCTCGGACTATCGAGCGGATCGACAACGCCCCCAACGCAATACACAGCTTTTCTCAAAGTAAACTCCACTAAGACTCTCAAGCTCCGTGACCGTGACTCCCCGTAGCTGCGTCATTGCTGGACTGGCTGGCAGCCCCGAGGGGCGGACGACCGCAATCTCACCGAAGTGGTGCGGCGACGATCGGTGGCGACGATACTGCTCGGGGAGGGGGCCTATGCAGCGATCGATTTGTTCATGGTTGTTCGGGGGGCTGGTGACGGCGGCGCTCGTTGTCGGCGTTGCACCATCGCCGGTGCAGGTCGCGTATCGACTCACAGCGACCTACGCAGTCAAAGGGACTCAGATCATCGGCCTGAACATCACCAGCGACGCAGCGATCGAAGCGCAGGCCGTCCATTTCATCGACGCGGTGTACGGGTCCGCACCGGTGCCGGTGACGGCGGTGCAGTACCCCGCGAGTATTCCGCTGTTCTCACCCGGCATTCTTGTCCCGGGAGTCGATGAGTCCATCGCCACCGGAGTGAATCATCTGCAGGCCGATTCAGCGGCCGACCCGGCACCGGTGGTCTTCGGATACTCACAGGGCGCCGCGGTGGTCAGCGAGTACAAGCGGGCCTTCAACGCCGAGTACGCCGACGCGGGGCCGGACTCGACGGTTCCCCGCCCCACATTCGTAATGATCGGCAACATCGAGCGGCCCAACGGGGGCTTCTACGAACGGTTCGTCGGACTGCACGTGCCGGTCTTCGACCTGACGACTCTCGGGGCGACACCCACGCACACCGCCGGCGCGGCCACAGGGCAGGTCACGACGTACGACATCTCCGGGCAGTACGACCCGGTATCAGACTTCCCCGCCTATCCGCTGGACGTGCTCGCCGACCTCAACGCGGTGATGGGGTTCTTCTACGTACACCTCAACTACTCGCAGCTCGACATGTCCACCGCGGTGCTGCAAGCACAGGTCGGCGATACCGACTACTACATGATCCCCAGCGAGCGGTTGCCACTTCTGTTGCCATTGAAGGCGATCGGTGTTCCCGACCCCATTCTCGCCGCGCTCGACGCTCCGCTCCGAGTCCTCGTCGAAGCCGGTTACAACCGGACCGTCAGTAGCGGCCTGCCCACCACGGCCAAACTGCTGCCCGAGACAATTCCCGTCACCCTGTCGAGGAACTTCCTGGCGGCGATCCCGACCGGCATCGACGATGCGCTGCAAGAGACGGGGCGGGGCCGTCCTTTCCACACCACGCCCGCCGGTCCCTACGGAGTGGGCGGTCCGCCGGTGACCGTCACAACATCTACAACGCGGACCGTCCAGGCGGTTGCGGTTTCAGATGTTGATCAGTCGGGAGCAAAGCCGAAGAATGACCAGCACCGGGGCACTAGAAGAGAACTGTCGAATCCAAAGCATCAGTCAAGTGAAAAGCGCAGTCGGGCAACACCATCGACACAACACGGACATCACAAGAATCCGGGCACAGCCAGCACTGCGGCAGCTCCGACCGGGGCCTGACGCCCGCCGAGGCCGAACGCGATTTATGGCGGCCGTCGGCCGCCACAACACAATGTGCTCATCCGGCGCGGTTGCGCGGACCGGCCGCCGGATCTCGTCGACAGCGGACGTTTCGAGACATCTACCGGCTGTGGGCGCTAATCACGGGTGCGAGTGATGACATCGGGGCGGGGCCGCCCAGGTGGTTTCATCGACACCGCGCTCAGCGGTAGTAGATCTCCCCGCCGGTGGGGTATCCGCCGCCGGTCGTTGTGACGTGGACGTGGTCGAAGTGGCCATACCCACCGCGTTGGGCGCCGTTTGGCGTGTAATAGACGCCGCGCCAGATCGCGTCTTGGATTCCGAACCGCTTTGCATTGTTCAGCACGTACGCGACGATCTGGTTGCCCAGCGCGATGCCTGCGTCGCTGCTGGGATTGGGGATCATCACATCGAGGGCCAAACCGTCCGGATGCCACCTCAGCGCATCTGGTCGAACACCGCCGATCTCGTGAATCTCGGGGAACACTGCGCTGATATTTCGCGCGGTCAAAATGGTTCTCACCTGCAGACCCCGCTCCGGAGCAACCCCGGCAGGTAGCGCGCGATCGACGACGCGCCATCTCGAGGCGGCCGAAACCATTTGGGCAGGAACGGGACTCGTGCTTCCCCGACCAGCCGACGGCGCCGGCGAGGGTGCGATCGGCGCCGCTGCCACGAGCTCCACGCAGCACGGCGGCACCGGGGCAGGGGCCGGAGCAACGTTGGGAGTTGCCGGCTTCGACTCAGGTTCGGCGGCGAACCGTTGGACATCCGCGCCGACGGCGAAGAACACGGCGGCCGGGGCGATGACCGCAGCCAGGGCTACCGACGGCTTCCGCCGCTCCCTGGCTAATGAGTGCCGGCCCACAGACAGCAGACTACGAGGAAACGGGCGCAAATGTCACGAAGTTGTCACGACGGGGTCACAGAACGGCTATCGGGCGTGACAGGCCGTAGCCAAGCCGTCGATGCATTTCCGCAGGTCAGCGGGCGGTGGGACGCGCACAGACGCCCGCTAGCACATCAAATCGACGTGTTAGCGATCACGACCTACGCCCAGGTCACGGAAGCGGTACTGGAGCCCCGCCCTGGGACTCCTGGAGTCCGATGCACTCGCCGGTGTTGGCTCCGGTGCAGGGAATGCCATCGACTTCAGGAAGGGCTGGGTTGCCCGGGATGGCTGATGGTGTGTCGGGCGCCTCGCCCACGACGCAGGACCCGCTCACGGGCTCCATGACGAAGCCGATCGGGCACTCTGCGAGCGGAGTCGCAGGACTCGAAGCCGTCACGACGACGGCGCCGACCGCCGGAGCTGCTGCAACCATGAGAGCGAATCCGCCGAGAAGGATCGCTCGCCGCGATGGAATATGAAAGGTCATCGTCGGCACTCCTTTCTGGAGCATTTACGAATTCCGAGCTGACCTGGATATCGACACCATTAATTTACTCAGTCGAAATTAACTGTATACGTCGCTGCACCTGGCTGCTACCAAAATGGCTGGTTGGCCAATTCAGTCGCGGGTAAGCTTCTGGTGCTGCCGTCAGCAAACTTTGGTGGGCGCGATGAGCGATACTTCAGATCCCCGCGAGCACGAACTGACCATCGAGCTGCGCGATGTGGTCCGTGAGTACAAGGTCGGCGGACAGTCGGTGCGCGCACTCGACGGGATCAGCCTGCGCCTCACCGGTGGGCAGTTCGTGTCGGTGGTCGGCCCGTCGGGAGCCGGCAAGAGCACGTTGTTGCATCTGCTCGGCGCATTGGACTCCCCCGACTCCGGCTCGATCACGTTCGACGGCGAGGAGATCGGCCGCCTCACCGATGGGCAGCAGTCCGAGTTTCGCCATCACCGCGTCGGATTCATCTTCCAGTTCTTCAACCTGTTGCCGACCCTGTCGGCGTGGGAGAACGTGGCGGTCCCGAAGCTCCTCGACGGCGTCCGGCTTGGCAAGGTGAAACCGGATGCGGTTCGACTCCTGGACAGGGTCGGACTTAGCAACCGGACGCAGCATCGCCCCTCCGAACTGTCCGGCGGTCAAATGCAACGGGTCGCGGTCGCGCGGGCGCTGATGATGGACCCACCGCTGATCCTGGCCGACGAACCCACCGGGAATCTCGACACCGCAACGGGCGCTTCGATCTTGGCGCTCCTCTCCGAGGTGGCGCATGAGGAGGGGCGCCGCCGGCTGGTGGTGATGGTCACGCACAATCCGGATGCCGCGGCTGCGACGGATCGGGTGATCACGCTGCAGGACGGACGGCTCGGCTCCGACGAGATGTCGGTGGTGCCGGGGTGAGACCCGGTTCGACGATCACTGCCGCGGCGAGCCGGCTGCGCCTGCTCAGCCTGCGTGAGCTCACTGTCCACCGCAGGCGCACGATCGCCTCGATCGCCGTAATGGCGGTGTCCGCAATGTATCTGGTCGCGGTGTTCGGCATCTTCGGGTCGATCACCGGATCGGTGAACCGGTTGGCCGATGGGGTCGCAGGCGTCGCAGCACTCGAGGTGTCGGGCATCACCGACGCGGGATTTCCCGAGGCGATCACGGCGGATGTCGCCGCGGTTCCCGGCGTCGCGGCCGCGGCGCCGATGATTCGGATGTCTGCGCAGACGCCGTCAGGACCGGTCCTGTTGTTCGGAGCGGACGCGAGCAGCGCCGAGTTGGGCGGCGCCCTGAAAGACGCTGTCGCACGGCCGGTGAAACAGTTGTCACAGACGCCGGACGGCGTCCAGGTCGGGCCCGCCGTCGGCCACGGCAAGGGTGACAAGTTCCAGCTCGGCTCTGGCGAGGTCACGGTCACCGACGTACTGCGGGGCAAGCAGCTCACCGACCTCAACGGCGGACAGTATGTCCTTGCCCCACTTGCGTTGGCGCAGAACGTCACCGGCCGACAAGGCCAGCTCGACTCGATCCTGATCACCACGAAAGCGGGCGCTGACCGTGCCGCGGTGCGCGCCGCGGTCGCGGACGCCGTGAGCGGACGGGCGATCGTCGCGCCCCCAAGCATGCGGGCGGCCCGGGCAGGCGACGGGGTCAAGATGATGAACTATATGGCCCTGATGGGCGCGGTGGTCGCGCTGGTGGTCGGTGCGTTCCTGATCTACACCACGATGACGATGGCGATCACCCAGCGCAGGCCGGTCATCTCGATACTGCGCGCAATCGGCGGCCGACGCACCACGATTGTTCGCGACATGCTCGCCGAGGCAGCCATTCTCGGCGTGATCGGCGGAGCCATCGGCTCGGGCATCGGAATACTCTTGGGCCGTATCGCGATTGGTCGACTGCCTCCTGTGTTGACCCAGGGGCTCGAAGCTCGTGTCGAGTACTGGCTGCCCACCTACGCGATACCGGCGGCCCTCGCAACGACGGTGCTCACCAGCGTGGTGGCCTCGGCGATGGCGGCACGGCAGGTGTACAAGGTTTCACCGATCGAGGCGCTGGCGCCCGTCGGGGTTTCAGCGGCCGACCGCGTGCCCCGGTGGCTGCGGATCGCGACAGGGGTCGGCGCCGTCGGGGTGTTCGCAGTGTCGATCCTGATCGTCCTCGGTCGAACCGGCACCATCGCCATCGCCGCCATGTCTGCGCTGTTCTGCGCCGAGATCGCGCTCGGCTTCGCGCTCGCCGGGCCGATCGTCAAGGCCACCGCGGCAACCGCCCGGGTGTTCGGAGCGGTCGGGGCACTCGCGGCCGCTACCATCGAGCGTTCGCCGCGGCGGGTCTGGGCCACCGTGATGACGGTCCTCATCGCGGTTGTCACCACCGTGGTGATCACCGGCACGAACGCCGACATGATCCGGTCGGCGCGCGGCATCTTCGCCTCGGTGGCAGATGTCGATGTTTGGGTCAGTGCCGACTCCCCCGACAGGTATCCCACTAATGCTCTGCCGCAGGATCTTTCGAAGAGGGTCGACACAGTCCCTGGCGTAGCCGACATCACCGAGGGCGCATATGCATTCGCTGACCTCGGCGGCACGCGGGTGATGCTCGACGGGTTCTCGCCAGGAACCGCCGACGCGCTTTACCGCGCGGTCGACGAACGGACACGCAACGACGTACTCGCGGGCCGTGGCGTGGTGCTCACGCGGAACTTGGGCAAGACCCTCGACGTCCGGGTGGGCGACCAACTGCGCCTGCAAACGCCACACGGTCCGCATCAGGTGACCGTGCTCGCCCTGGTTCCTTACTTCTCGACGGTCATCGGCACCATCGGTATGGATCTCGGTCAGATGCGGGCGTGGTTCGACCGCCCGGCAGCGACCACACTCCAAATCGCCGCCGCCCCAGGCGTGGACCCGAAACGCCTACTCCAGGACGTCCGCCGCGTGGTGCCCGCCCCGATTTTCGTGTACGACGGCGGCACGGCGTTAGCAGGCCTGGAGGCGCCGCTGCGGCAGAGCATGTTCATCGCCAACGCCGTGTGGATCATCGTGGTGTTGGTTGCCACCGTCGCACTTCTCAACACGCTGACCCTCTCCGTGCTCGAACGGCGCCGCGAGATCGGTGTGCTGCGGGCGATGGGGTCAAGCCGTCGGCACACGCTACAGATGGTGCTGGCCGAAGCGGTGGGCATCGGTGTCGTCGGCGGCGTCCTTGGGCTTCTGTTCGGCCTGGCCGACCAATGGCTCTACAGCCTCGTCAGCGCCGACATCATGAACTTCGACGTCGATTTCCGGCCGAGCCCAATGGCACTCGTCTTCACCGTGGGCGCGATCACGATCAGCCTGCTCGGCTCGCTACCACCCGCGCGACGGGCGGCGCGGCAGAACATCATCGAAGCCATCAGCGTCGAATAACGAACCTCAGAAGCCCAATCGAACGAGAAGGGTGAACAGTGGGGCCAAGGGATCCGTGACAGGAATGGCGACCGAGAAATTCACGTTTTGACTCGTGAACGTGTCCACGGTATGCCCGGCAACCCCGATGCTCGCGGCCCCGAGCCCCAAGTTGTCCTCCGGGTCAGTGCCAGAAGTCAACACATTCGTGAAGAACGGAGTGGAGATGACCATCGCAACATAGTGATGGTCATCAGGGTCGGCGGCTGAAATCAGCGTGAGCTTGCCGATGTGGTGCGTTGAACTGATGAAGCCCGGGTCTTCGACTGCTGACGTGCTCACGGTGGCAGCCGGCTGGCTGACCGTCGGCGACGGCTCGAATTCGCGGCGCGCGAAGGCGAGCAGTGCGAACGCTGCGGGATTCGGCACCGGCGCGACGGGCGCGCCGTTGGCAGACGGAGCAGGGGTCAGAGCAGCTTTCCTGGTCGATACGTTCAGACGGCTCTCACGCAGCGTCGGCAGGGCAGCGGCGGCATTGATCACGACCGGCTTCGGGTTGACCTTCGCCAGCACGGAGTTCGACCGTGGGCCGGAGGTCAGCCCATCTCGTTTCCGCGCATCGTTCCCGGACTTACCCGTGCTCGCCGGCGTCCCATCACGGCGACGGTGACGGGGGGCGTCGTTCGTTGCCGACGACGGACCCTTCTTGGCCGACGGCGTATGGGGCGTATGGGATGACTGCGACGATTCGCCAGACGATGAACCCTTACCGGAATCGCCTGGCGCGGCCAACGCCACTGCCGGCGTATTGACGACCGCCAGCCCTACGCCCAGCGAGACCGCCAGGCCCCACATGCAACCGATGCGCTTCGCATTTTCCATGGGTGGTTCCCTTCGCTCACCCGCGCCGCGTCAACGGGGCGGTGGTGATCGTTGAGCAGTCCCTATAGAGTTCACGGCTGGCCCCGTCCCGGGGTTCAAATCTTCACGACATTGGCGAATCCCTGCAGATGAGGCGTGCACGGGGGCGGCACAAGGGTTCGTCGGATGCTGCGTAGTCCCGCGGTATCGAATCCGGCCGCAGCGATGGCGTCGACGGTTCGGCGGTTCGGGTGGCAGCCGGAAGACAGCCAAGCCCACGGCTTGGCGATCAGGTCCTGGAACCGGCCCATCATGCCTTCCCCACGAACGTGCTCGAGGACGACCAATCTGCCTCCGGGTGCCAACACCCGCCAGATCTCGCCGAGGGCAGTGCCCACATCATCGACCGAGCACAACACCAGCCCGACGTGTACCGAGTCGAAACTGTTGTCCGGGAACGGAAGCGACTCCGCAAAGCCTTCGACGACGTCGATCGCAATCCCGCGACGGCTGGCGAGTGTCGAAGTCATCCGCCGGAACGCCGCCTCCGGCTCCATCGCGACAACGGTCGTCACCGCGGGCGGCAGATACGACAAGTCGTTTCCCGGTCCGATGCCTATCATCAGCAGCCGGCCGACCGCATTACTCATCGCCTCTTGGCGATACCGGTTATAGAACAGCTTGCCGAAAATCGGCGTGCCTAATCGGTAAACATACGGAAATAGCGGATTGCGGCGCGCTATGTTTTGCCCAGATCTAATCGGAATGGCGGATATTCGTCCCGCATCAACGAAACATACACCGCCACCCGGTACCGCCACCGGACCATTCCCATCAGGAGGTCGAACATCCCCCGATGGTTCGTTCCGGTGCACAACAACCACACCGCGTTGATGACACACAGCACCTGCAGCAGCGGCTCCATCGCCCAGCAGAGGATGATCTGGGGGAAGGCGAGCAGCCACCACTTGACCAACACTGCCCAGTTCGTCAGGTGTTCGGGATACTCCACCTCGAGGTCGCCCGGATAGTCGGGCCGGGGCGCGAGTGTGAAGGGCGGGTACTTGTCCGTGGTGTTCATCGGGAAGCGGTAATTCATCACTCGCCATGACCAGCGCAACACTCCGACGTTGAAATCGAAGATCGGGCGCGGATACCTGCCGGTGAACAAGATGGCAACGCCCGCAACGAATGTCAGCAGCGGGTACACCAGGTAGAGGCCGATCAATATCGGGTAGTGCGGCGCGGCCAGCACGCACCACTTGACGAGCCAGAGCCAGCGCGAGGGCGCGTCGATGCCACCCCGCACCCGCACGGGTTCATCCGTCATGAGCTCGTCGTGGCCGCGAGGTCCCGGTTGACCTCTTCGGATATCCGACGGTGACTCACCGAACTCAGAAATGCCGTCAATGCCCATGTCATGTACCGGTCCGGGATCACCGCTGCTGGCCTCAGCACGGATTCACTGTGGGACACCTGCAGCGAGGTCACCCGCGACACCGCCGAGACACTGCGTCGCCGGGTCTTCTCATACCAGCGCAATGCTTTCGACAGATCACCGTTGGTTTTCCCCGAGTCCGAGAGCGCCTTGCACAACACCATGGTGTCGAGCAGCGCCTGGTTGGTCCCCTGCGCAAGGGTCGGCGGCATCGTGTGTGCGGCGTCGCCGAGCAACGTGAGCGGGCCTTGACCCGACCCGGGTATCGGATGCCGAAAATGCGGGTATGGCGAGTCGGCGAGGTCGTCGTCGGTCAGCATTGCGAGTACTTCGTCGACCGCGTCGCACCATCCCGTGAAGTGCTCGCGGATCACGTCGATCGGGCGTTCGGGTCTGATGAAGCCGTCCGACCACGGCAGGTCGAACCACCACTGCACATCGGTGCCTCCGGCCGGCCACAGGCCGAGGTTTCCGTGCTCACCGATGGCGAGGAGCGCGACGTGCTTGTCGGCGACGTACGGAAGCGTCGCCAGTCCCTGCCAACTGCACCAGCCCGTCGGCTCCGCGTCACGGGCTCCGACGACGTCACGAATCTTCGAATGCAGGCCGTCAGCACCGATCAGCAGATCCCCCTCGACCACGCTCCCGTTCGCGAACTCGACCCGCACCCCGTCGGGCGTACTGGCCACTTTTGCCGCTCGGCGGTCGTATTGGATGTGGTCGGTCGGAAAGCCGGCCAACAGTCGTTCAAGCAGCACGCGACGCGGGACCATGCGGACGGACGCCCCCAGCCGGTCCACGATCGCGGTCAGGTCCAAGGCGACGAGCGGGCGTCCAGCGGACGTCACGACCCGCACGGTGGACAGAAGCTGACCGGCTCCGTCCATATCGACGCCCAGCTGCTCCAGAACTGTTGCGCCGTTGGGCCAGATGGTGACGGCTCCGCCACCGGCCCGTGCATCCGGCCGCTGTTCGAAGACGGTGACGTGGTGTCCGTCCCGCAACAATCCCCTGGCAACGGAGATGCCGCCCACGCCTGCGCCGACAACCAGGATCCGCAGCGGCATGCTTCGGAACGGGCTCCCCAGGCCTTTCCACCCCACGCCAGAAAGGCTACGACGAATCAGGCCGGTCAGAACAGGCGCCAGCCGGCTCTGGCACCATAGCGCCGTGTTCGGCGGGGACTCATGATGCGACTGCGACCGGCCGTGCTTGACCCGCTGATCGTCGCAGTGTTGGGCGCAGCAGTGAGTCTGGGCGGAGCGGGCCGCCCCTCGTTCTGGTACGACGAGGCCGCGACCATTTCGGCCTCATACAGCCGATCGCTTGGTCAGTTGTGGCGGCTGCTCGGCAACGTCGACGCCGTCCACGGCGTGTACTACCTGCTCATGCACGGCTGGTTTCAGATCTTCCCGCCCACGGAGTTCTGGTCCCGCGCGCCGAGCGGTCTTGCGGTCGGGGGCGCGGCGGCAGGCGTAGTGGTGTTAGGCAAGCAATTCTCGTCTCGCACCGTCGCGGTGAGTTCCGGGATCCTCTGCGCGATCCTGCCGCGGGCGACGTGGGCAGGCATCGAGGCTCGGCCGTACGCCTTGTCGATGATGGCCGCCGTATGGCTGACGGTGCTGCTCGTTCACACCACGCGCCGTAAAACCGCTTGGGTCTGGCTGGCCTATGGGATCGCCGTCGTGTCGTCGATTCTGCTCGACCTCTATCTCGTGCTGATGTTGTTGGCGCACGCCGCTTTCCTCTGTATCTGCGTGCGCAGTCGAACGGTCCTGACACGGTTCGCCATCGCATCGGTTCTAGCGGTAGCTGCCGTGACGCCATTCGTACGGGAAGCCATCGGCCAAGCGCATCAGATCATCTGGATCGCACCGATCGGGCGCCGGACGATCGAAGATGTGGCGGTTCAGCAGTATTTCGAGAGAAGCCCGCCGTTCGCCATCGTGTCGGCACTGGTCGTAGCGGCGGCTATTGTCTTGTGGCTCTGCACATCCGCCCGACTGGTCCAGGGAGATCGACAGCTCCTGACCGTGGCGATCGCATGGCTTGTGATACCGACCGCGGTGATCCTCGTCTGGTCGGCGTGGGTTCACCCGATCTACACGCCTCGCTACTTGTGCTTCACCGCACCGGCGGTGGCGCTGATCTTGGGCGTCTGCATCGGCGCATTGGCCGCCAAGCCATGGGTCGCCCCGGCCATCGCGGGCGTATTCGCTCTCGCTGCCGCCCCGAATTATGTTGTGGTGCAACGTGGTCCGTACGCGAAATACGGAATGGACTACAGCCAAGTGGCCGATCTGGTCACCGCCAAGGCCGCCCCCGGTGACTGTCTGCTGGTGAACGACACCGTGACGTTCATGCCCGCCCCCATGCGCCCCTTGCTGGCGGCGCGCCCCGACGCATACACGAAACTGATCGATCTCAGCCTGTGGCAGCGCGCGACCGACCGCAACGACATCTTTGACACCAACCTCATCCCGGAGGTCATCGCCGGGCCCTTGAGCGGCTGCCGCGTCGTGTGGATCATCACCCAGGCCGACCCTGCGCAGCCCGCACACGAACAGGATCCGCTGATGCCGCCCGGCCCGCTATTCGGCGGTACACCTGCCTTCGCGGTCCCGTATGGCCTGGGCTTCCGGCTTGTCGAGCGCTGGCAGTTCAACCTGGTTCAGGTGATCAAGGCGGAGCGGTGAGCTACCAAATTCGTATCCAGTCGACGAGCATGGCTGCCGGGAAGACACCACCCTTGGCAGGATCGCCGCCGCCGGGCCCACCGACTGCCAGGGTGAACATGGGCGAAAGCCAATAGCCGGGGTTGTTGAACGGCCACCGCAAGTCGCTGGTATTGCCGTGGACTGGGATGGGCTTCGGCGGTACAGAAAAGTACGGATTCGCACCGTCAACGTAATCTCGCCAGAATTTGAACCCGTCGTCGTCCCAGCGCATGCGCCAGTTGTGCCACGCGCCGTCGACCAGTCCTGGGATTGATCTCCCTTCCCAGGTTTTCCCGTTGGATGCGGCGTGGACTGTGGTTCCCGGAGGCCAGACATCGTTGCCGTACCACTCGAAGACGTCCACCTCGCCATCAGGCAGCGGATCCTCGTTCACCGCCCAGAACGAGGGCCAGAGGCCAGGGGTCATGTCGAGCTTGACTCGCGCTTCCCACGTGTGGCCGATGGGCACCCGCCAGTTGCCGCGCAGTTTGCCACTGAAGAACTGGTCGTCTTCGTGTGTGGCGAGCAGGACCAGATTGGAGTTGCCGTCGAGGAACACGTTTCGGCGATCGTCGCGGTATATCCCCAGGACCGGCGGCCACACGTCGTCCTGCCAGTTCTGCACCGTCCAGTTCGCCGGATCGGGGGCGGCACCGTTGGGGCCGTCGAACTCGTCCTGGAAAATGTAGGCGCCGGCAGCATCGGGCGGCGCAGCGGGCGGTGATACGCGGTCCGCCGGGTTCGCCCGGGCCTGCTGAAGGGGGATAGCGGCGGCCAACGCACCGAGCCCGGCCATCAACATCATGTTGCGACGATCCATCTGAGGCACGTTTGGAACCCTAGAGGCATAAGCGGGCACCGTGCGCGATTTACCGACGGTTTTTGTGAATTTGATTAGAGCGGTAATGTCGGAGCCGACTTGATCCCGATCGGGGGCTAACCAGGTGGACCTCGTACTCGGTCTGTCGATGACGTCGGCAGACGTCCGATGGGTGCTGGTAGAGGGCACGACGGCCGAGGGCGCCACCATCTGCCGCGGCACCGCCGATTTCGGCACTCTTGACGAGGTGCTCGCCGCTGTCCAGGAAAACCGTCTGCACGCCGTCGGCGTCACCTGGGCAGATGCGGCCGATACGGCCGCATCGACCTTGCTCGACGCCCTGACGGACCGGGGTGTGGCCAATGTCATCACGGTTTCCGAGCAGGAAGCCACGGAGTCGCTGGCACTGGGCATCGCAGATCGCGGCGGGTACACCGACGTCGCGGTGTGCATCGTCGATCCGGACGACGCACTGTTCACGATGGTCAGCCCCGACGGGGTGACGACGGAGCGGGTCGACCCGTCGGCCGACGACATGCTTGCGCTGCTCGATCGCCACGACGCCCAGCCCGAGGCGATATTCGTCCTCGGTTCTGCCGACGACCTCGATTCGATCGCGGCATCGTTCCACGGTGCCGCTGTACCGGTCATCACCGCGGCGGAGGCCGACGGGGCGCTGGCCCGCGGAGCCGCGCTGGCTTCGGCGTGGGCGGTCAACACCCTGGACATGCGACCCGCTCGGTGGCGCCTGCCTTCGCGAACCGGCGCGCTGATTTCTGTGGTGGCCGCGGCGGCGGTCGTCTTCGTTGGCTCGCTATCCGCTGCCATCGGCCTTGGCCTGACACAGAATGAGAATTCGACGGTGGCCCAACGGGATACCGCTGCCACTGCAGAACAGCCTGCCCGAGTGCCCGCCGCCCCACCGGCCGCACAGGCTGCGCCGCAACCGGTTCCGGCCGCGCCCCCATCGTCGCCCGCGGCACCATCCCCGCAAGCTCCGCCGCCCGTTGCCGAGCCGCTCGTGGAGGCCACGGCGCCCGTGCCGGACGCGATCCAGATGGTCGAGCCGCCTGCGGCGCCGCCGCCCGCGCCGGCGAATGTTCCTCCACCTGCCTACGTACCTCCCGCGCCTGCGCCGAATTACGTTCCGCCCGCGCCGCAACCGCGGCTTCGCGACCGGATCATCGAGCGCATCCCGATCATCGGTCGGTTCCACGAACCCAACCCGTACGGCTAGCCCTCCGCGGCCAGTCGATCCGCTACGGGCAGGCCGCGGGCGCGTCGTCTCGGACTGCGTTGTCGGCCGGAAGTATATATGTCACAACAGCTTCGGCGTCCCCGGGACCACGGTTCGCCACGACGTGCGGGATTCCCGCCTGGATGAAGACAGCATCACCCGCGTTGTACGCGACCGGCACGCAGCCGGGCGCCTGCTGGACGTACAAGGTGCCCCGCTTGACAACCGAGTATTCCGGTCCGGCGTGCGTATGCCACCCGCTGCTGGAGGCCGGTTTCAACAGCAGATTCTGGATGTAGTACGCGGTCTCCTGCCCCACCGCGACGATTGCAATTGGAGCATCCGTTGTGCCCTTGGCGATCTCCGTGCGGACGATCTCCCCTTCGGCAGGCGTCGCCGCGGCGGTGGCTGGTTGAATGCCCGCGACCATCGCGATCGCGGCACAGAGGGCAGTTGTGTACCGGGTTCTCATACGTCAATTCGACACCACGGCCGGCCTTATCGGGGCGAATCACGCCAAGTGTGTTCAGCGCCGCGAGTTTTCGCGCCAGATAAAGCTGTTCACGTACTTGCCCATATCCAAGGCCAGTTGCATGTTGACCCCTGATGGGTGGCCGCTGCCGAACTCGGGACTGAATTGGTGGTACGGGCCGATGGCGGCGGCGACCAACGCGTAGTTCTTCTTGATCGCGACCATCACCAGCAGCCGCAGCCGCGTGTACGTGCCCGAGACATCCTGCGGATACTCGTCTTTGACCACACCGTACCCCGGCTGATAGCCGACCATGGCGTTGGGAATCTCGTAATCCGTTGTGGCGTCCGGGTATTTGTCACTGATCAGGTCCTCGGCGATCTGCTTGGATGTCCGGCCCTGCGCAGGCAAGCCGAGGAACTGCATCGTGCCGGTGTCGCCGGCGGTGAAGTTCACATTCACACCGTCGGGATCGAACGTCACCTCATACGCCGTACCTGCGCGCGGGTACTGCACGGAGAACCTGCCATCGCTGGACGTGAACCATGGATTCGTCTCGACAGGCTTGCCGATCGGAGGCTGTCCGCAATCGGGCGGACAGACGTAGCGCGGCACGCTCGGCGCGGCGAGTTCAGACACTGTCACTGCTGCCGCCACAGCGACTGCCACGCCTGCGCCGACGGTCGTCAGCAATCGGGTGTGCGTGGTGCTATGAGGCGGGACGGCCTCATACGGTCCTGGGGGCAGCGCGTATCCCGGCCGGGTAACTCCGATCGCTGCGGGCGAGCGCCGTGTTGTGCGCGACGTCCGCGACGCCGCTCGCGATGCGACACCGCAGTTGGGGCAGAACGCGGTATCCGGCACGACGTGGTCGCAGTGCGGGCACAAGACCTGTGCATCCGCGTTGGCCTCGTCATGAGTTTCGTACAGTAGCGCTATCTGCACGCCAATTCGCAAGGCTACCAATGCAAAAGCCGCGGCGAGCAGGTGCAGCCCCACATGAAGTCCATTCGCGACCGAGGTCGCTTCAATCAACCCTAGTCCGAACGAAAGGCACAGCACCACCAGACAACTCAACGCAACCAGCACGGCCGTCGGACGGCTACCTTGGCCCTCGGGACGGTTGAACCATAGTGTCACGCCGACCAAACCGCCCGCGGCCGCGGCGATCAATGGCGAGGCCACCCCATTGATTCCCGCCTCGGCGAGAAGTCCGCTGACCGGCCGGTCCGGAGCGGTCGCTCCAGTGGCCAGTTGCGGAGCCAGCCGTGTCAGCGTCGCAGCGGCGGTGAAAAGCATCGCGCCCAGTGCACCGATGACGAACCCGTCCAACGACTCTCGTGTCCCTGGCCGCAGTAGGCGCACCACGACCGCTGGGAGCAGCATCAGAACAGGGCCGCCTGCTGGGATGAGCAACGACTCGAGTATCGAGCGGTCCGTGGGGGTCACGTCGCCCAGCGCGACGTCGTAGGACCCGGCGACGATGTCGCCGGTCAGCAGGGCCCACCCGACACCGAGCGCGAGACCCAGCAATGCGGTCAGCACGAGCGAACTCAGCGGCAGATCGTCGTCCATGTCGGACTCGTGCAGATAGAACAGAAACAGCAGGGGGAGACCCAGCGCGCTTACCGCGATCAACGGTGCTTGCCATCGAAGCAGCCCCAACGCGACAAGCGCCAGAAACAGCACAGCCAAGGCAATCCGGAACGGTGCGCGCGAAGGTTGCGGCAGGTGTGGAAACAACGAGCTGACCACAGACAGCCGCAGCGTGTGTTCGCCAGATGCCGCCGCGTACGCCTCGGGTCGCAGCACGCTGCGGCCAGCTCCGCGAGACGCTGATAAGTGCGCGCCGCAGGTGCCGCAGAACGCGCCCGTGGGAACGTCCAGCTGGCATACCGGACACCGTATGACGGGAATACCGGCGGTCATCGGGGAGCAACGCCGTTCTGGATGTCCAAGAGGTCGCGGACCAAGTAGTCGACTTTCGGGCTGCCGAGGCCGGTCACCACGTCATAGCCGGGCTGCGAGGTATCGACCGCGTTTCCGCCAAGGCTGATATCGCGGAATCCGGGCCGGTTCGCACCCGTCGCAACCCGATACAGCAGCGGATTGATGTTGCCCAGCGGCTTTCCGCCATGCGCCGACAGGTACTGGTTCATCAGCACCGCGAGTGCGGCCCAGATTGGCGCTGCCTGCGATGTCCCCGCACCGACCGCGTCCTGCCCATCGAACACGATCCTCACTCCGGTGAAGGGGTCAGCGACCGCGGCGACATCCGGAGCCAGACGGCGGTGCTTGATGTCGCGCTGCACAGACAACGTGCTCTGCCACGCAGGCCGATCAAACAGAGCCGACACTCCCCCGCTGGTGCCTTGCGACAACGGCGAGTCGACCCAGGCGCGCTCTTCGATCCAGCCCCCTGTGTCATCGGTCGACAAGGTGGTGCCTCCGACGGATGTCATCGCCGGCAGCGACGAGACAGCGTCAAGTCCGACATCGTCCTGCCCGGGAGGTGACGACCAGTCGTCGCCGCCCTTGCATTCCAGGCCCGCAGCATCGCCACTCGCGTCGAACGCGGAGGTGCCACGCTTCTGCGCGGCGGCCAGCGCAGCGGCGACGGGTGCCAGGTCGGTGGAGGTGATCAGCTTGTCGCAGCCCCACCCAATCGACAGACTCCACACCGCACCCGGGAACTGCCGGTCCACCGCCTCGAACAGCTGGCCGATCTTCTCGTACGCGCCGTCCCCTTCGACGGTGGGCCTGGCGTTGACGACCACCTTCTGCGCGTCGGGCGCAATCGCATGTGCGACTTCGAGGTCCATCACCGTCTCGACACCCGACGGGCCTGGCTGACCCCCGACCAGTACCGGCGTGAACCTCGGCAATCCCGACGTGTCGGCGAACGTGTCGAGGTCCTCCTGGTCGAATCCGCTGAATTCGAAGAACACGATCGTTGTGCCCTTGCCGGTAAAGCCGGCGGCAGCCAGCGGATTGGCGTTGTACGCCTCCAGCAACGCCTTCGGGCCCAGTCCTCCACGCGGCACGTCCAGCGGCAGGAATCCCGGGCCCGCCTCATGATGCGGGGTGTAACCCAGGATTCGGCCCAGCCCGGTCACGACGTCGCGAACGGGTTCGGGAACCGCCGGCTGCCGCGGCGACGCGTAGAAGACCTGCCCCTTGCGGCCACGGTAATCGTTCACCGGCACGTTGAACGCAGTTGCCACATCCTGCGCGGCGCCTTCGACGACGGCCCAGGTGTCGCCAGGCCGCCACCGCACCGAGATACGGTGTGCGCGTGCCCATTCGATCAACGTCGCCGGGCGGGCCGAGTCCGCCAGCGAGACAGTAAGCTGCGCACCGCCCTCCCGGGACGGGCCGAGATCGGTTGAGCTGGCTAGTAATAACGCCAGTGGCCCTCCGATGACCGTGCGGTCATCGGGGACCGACGCGACGCGCGTCCCCATGACGAGGAGAAGCAACGCCGCCGCGAGGATCGCCGGCAGTCGGTACCGCAACAGCGGACCTACGGAACCCCGTTGATACCAGGGTGCTGTCCGGGCGGGACATTTGGCGCCGGCGGTGCCTGCACCGGCGGAGTGAACAGGTTTCCTCCGGTCGGGTTGATGCTTTTCTCCCCAGGGGCAGGCGGCGCACCGGCGCCCGGTGCGGGCGTCGTGGTCGTGGTCGTGGTGGTGGTGGTGGTCGGTGTCGTGGTTTCGGGTGCCTTTTCTTCCTTGGCACACCCGGCCGTTATGGCGCCCATCGCGATGATCGCGGTAAGGCCTGAGATCGCTGCGAGACGACGACCCGAGAGGCGTGAATCCATGGTGCAGTCCTATCTATCGAAGTATTGAGCCGCCGCACTTGGACATCCGCGCGACGGCGTGGCCGGCGACGTGAGGCGCTAGTTGTTGCGGTGGACGCCTGGCGGTTCTGTTGGTGCCGGGGGCGCCTTGACCGGCGGCGTGAAGAGGTTGCCTCCGGTGGGGTTGATGCTCTTCTCGCCCGGGGCGGGTGACGCAGGTGGTGCCGGCGAAGGCGTCGTGGTCGTCGTCGTGGTAGTGGTCGTGGTCTCGGGTGCCTTCTGTTCTTCCTTGGCGCAGGATGCGGTCAGCGCACCCATCGCGACAATCGCGATGCCCCCGGCAACAGCCGCAAGACGACGGGCCAAGCGGGATGACTCCATGTTCAGTTCCTGTCTATATGCGCCGCGACTAGCCGTTTCTTGACGAGTGGTCGCGGCAGGTGAACGGATGTAGCCCTGTCAAGATCATGACACAGTTAACTCCGTCCGCGTGAATATCGAGGAAAATCGACCTCTACGGTTAGTCAGGCGCACCGGACCGGCGTCGCCGCCGAGCCAACGAACGTGCGGCAAACACCCGGGTAAACGAACACAGCGGATGTGCGAAAACGCTCGACTTGCCATCAGGAAATTTTCCTCCAAGATGGCAACTCGACCGGACGAAAAGGCGTACAGCTTTAGGGGAGTCACCCCACATGCGAGCCACAGGGAGCGAGATGAACACACTGCGCAAAGTGCTAGCCATCGCCTGCATCACCCCACTGGCAGCGTTTGGTGTCGCCGCGTGCGGCGGCGGTCAGAAGAGCGGCGGTGGCGGTGGCGGTGGCGGTGGTGGGGGCGGCGACATCAACGTCGCCATGACCTCGTTCCCGGATTACGTCGACCCCCAGCTCTCCTACACGCTCGAGGGCTGGGAGGTGCTGTGGAACGTCTACACCCCTCTGCTGACCTATAAGCACGCCAAGGGCAAAGAAGGCACCCAGGTGGTGCCCGCATTGGCCGAGAAGATGCCCGATATCTCACCCGACGGCAAGATCTACAAGCTCAAGCTGCGGCCGAACATGAAGTACTCCGACGGAACCCCCATCAAGGCATCCGATTTCACGTACGGCATCCAGCGGCTGTTCAAGGCCGACTCGGGCGGCTCGGTGTTCTTCGACGTCATCGTCGGCGCCAAGGACTACGCGGACGGCAAGGCCCAAACCATCAGCGGCATCAAGACCGACGACAACACCGGCGACATCAGCATCGAACTCACCGAGCCCAATGGCACCTTCGAGAACGTGCTCGGGCTGATGTTCGCCGCACCGGTGCCGCCGACCACCCCACTGGACAAGGACGCCACCAACAATCCACCACCGTCGAGCGGTCCGTTCATGATCAGCAAGGTGGAGGCGCCGCGCACCATGACGTTGGAGCGCAACCCGAACTTCAAGACAGTCAAGGACGCAGGCGCCGACGAGGTGGCCGACGCCAACGTGGACAAGATCACGATCACGGAGAACAAGAACAACAGC
>Ga0207683_10000623_pt1 | contig 32551 bp, 35 predicted proteins | sample KBSM73metaG_FD_184333 | JGI IMG/M metagenome (GOLD analysis project Ga0207683, IMG submission 184333) | Miscanthus rhizosphere microbial communities from Kellogg Biological Station, Michigan, USA - KBS M7-3 metaG (SPAdes) (version 2) | ecosystem: Host-associated > Plants > Roots > Rhizosphere >... | reverse complement strand
GGCGACGGCACGCTCCGGTTCATCCGTCTCGGCCAGCACTGCAAGAAGGGCGAGACGTTCTTCTACCTGCACGTCCGCTTCAAGGCGAACCCCAAGGGCCTGCGCGGCGCGCAGGGCTTCGCTGGGCCGCAGGGCGCTCAGGGCATCGCGGGCGTCGCGGGTGCCAAGGGCGAGACCGGTATGCCTGGTGCTCCCGGCTCGAATGGCATCCAGGGTGAAACCGGGGCTAAGGGCGAGACTGGTCCTGGCGGCGCTCAGGGCGTCCAGGGCGAGCGGGGTCTCCAGGGCCTCGAGGGCCTGCAGGGTGAGATCGGGGCGACCGGCCCGCAAGGACTGCCCGGTCTCGATGGTGCCGTCGGCCCGATGGGGCCGACCGGCGAGCAGGGTCCCGCCGGCCCGCAGGGCATCCAGGGTGAGACCGGCGATACTGGTGCCACGGGCGCTCAGGGTCAGCAGGGTGCGGTTGGCCCCGCTGGTGCGCTCGGCCCGGCCGGCGAGGCTGGCCCGAAGGGCGACACCGGGGCAACCGGGGAAGCCGGCGCAACCGGCGCAACCGGCCCAACGGGCGCTCAGGGAGTCGCCGGTCCTCAGGGCAATGCTGGCCCTGCGGGTCCCGTAGGTCCCGCTGGCCCCGCAGGCCTGGCCGGCCCCGCTGGCTCGAAGGGCGACACCGGAGCCGTTGGCCCGGCTGGTCCGCAGGGCGCAGCTGGCGCCGCTGGCCCCGCTGGTCCCACGGGCCCCGCCGGCCCGAAGGGCGACAAGGGCGATCCCGGTCTGAGCGGCTCGGCCATCGTCACCGCCGACTCGTCGCACAGCAGCGGCGCCAAGCAGTTCACTGTGGACTGCCCGGCGAACTACGTCGCGCTCAGCGGCGGGTTCAACATCCAGGGCAGCGTGACCGCTTCCTATCGCAGCGACCACAACGGCGACGCGTCTGGGAACACGTCGTGGACGATCATCCAGTCGTCCGGGGCATCGCTCTCGGGGACCGTGTACGCCTACTGCGTGGCAAGCGGCTCGTGAACTGACGCTTTGCCGGTCTGACCCGAAGGGTGAGGCCGGATCCACGCAAAGAACGAAGGGCGCCGGCGACGGCGCCCTTCGCGCGCTCTGCGACCCGTGACAGGCCGCTTTCGATCGGCCACACTGCTGAAATGGGGACAACGGGGGGCGGGCTTGCTGTCGGCGGAGACGTCGAACAGGCTCTGACCGGCATTCCGGTCCCCAGCTACGTGCTCGACCGGGAGGGCATCGTCCGGTGGATCAACCCGGCGGCTGAGCGCCTTCTCGGCGACGTTCGCGGACGGCATTTCACCACTGTCGTGGGCGCCGAGGACCGCACTAAGGCGCGTGAGCTGTTCGCGCGCAAGGTGCTCGGCACGACGGCGGCTACCGAGACGACCGGCGTGCTCGTTTCAACAGGCGGTGCGCGTCTCGTGCTGGACGTCAGCGCGGTGCCTCTGACGGACGGTGAACGCGTCGTCGGAGTGTTCGGGCTTCTGTCCGGCGCCGCCGACGACGAGCCCAGCGCGCCCCCCGCGCACCTCACACCCAGGCAAGCCGAGGTGCTTCACCTGCTCGAGCAAGGACGCTCGACCAAGCAGATCGCCCAGGAGCTCCACCTGAGTACCGAGACGGTCAAGAACCACGTCCGGCATCTCCTGCGCGCGCTCGGCGTGAACTCACGCCTCGAAGCCGTCGCGGCCGTCCGCCGCGGCGGGAGCACGTGACGCCCGGATGCCCCCGGCAAGAATCGAACTTGCGCACGCGGTTTAGGAAACCGCTGCTCTTCCACTGAGCTACGGGGGCTCGCGGCGAAAGCGTAGCGCCGGCGCCTACGGATTCCCGAGCACCGGCAGGATGCTCAGCGACACCAGGGTCTGCTCCGCGTCGGGCGGCGGAGTCCGGTGCCGCAGCTCGTCGACGAGCGCGAACAGCTTCAGTCCGAGCTCGTCTGCCTCGGCGGGTGTGAGCGGCACGAACCAGTTCACCACGAGCGACGCCTCTTGCCACTCGTCGCTCGCTCGCCCGAGCAGGAATCGGCTGCGCACCTCCTCGTCGCGGGCGAAGAAGACGGCGAGCATGCGCTGGTCGAGCACCCGACCTTCGGGGTCGCCGCGCGCGACCCCGACCATCGGCTGATCGGGGCGCCGCCACCAGCGCTCGCGCCGCGTGCCGAGGCTCTCGTCCTCGGCGATCAGCCCCGCACGCGCGAGGATCCGGAGGTGGTAGCTCGCCGAGCCGCGCGACTCGCCGAGCCGCCGTCCGACCCGTGAGGCGGTCGACGGGCCTTCGCGCAGCAGCTCCCAGATCCGGAAGCGGAGCGGGTGGGCCATGGCCCACATGCCGGAGCGGCTCAGCTCGATCGACTCGTTCATGGAAAAAATCTTTGCAAACGATCCTCGCACGGCTGCGTCGCAGGAAGCAATGACCCGCCTGATCGCCCTCGGCGCATGCCTCGTGGTTGGCTCCTCGGCCGGCAGCGGCGTCCACGTCTCGCGCCTCGGCGGCGGAGCGCCGACCGTGGGCAAGGCGTGGATTGTGAAGCTCGCCGTCCGGCCGAAGTCGTTCAGCGGCCGCGTGCAGCTCGTGGCGACGGGCCCGGGCAGGCTCACCACCCGCGCGCGCGGAACCAAAGGCTTCTATCGAGCCCGTCTCGTGTTCCCGACGACGGGCGCCTGGACGCTGACCGCCCGAGCCGGTAGCGCCCTCTCCCGGCTCGGGTCGGTCCGCGTGCGGCCGGCGCCGCTGGCGTTCGACCAGCCGACGGGTGTCGCCGTGACGCGGGGCGGGTCGCTGCTCGTCGTCGAGTTCGGGCAGCATCGGCTGCTGCAGGTCGATCCGGCGACCGGCCGCGCCGTGCAGGTCGCGAAGCTCGTCAAGCCGTGGGGCGTCGCGGTGGCGCCGGCGGGCAGCGCCTACGTGTCCGACCTCGGCTGGGTCAAGCGGATCGAGCCCGGCCGCGCGCCGCAGATCGTCGCGACCGCCGACCCGGGCGTCGAGATCGGCCCCGTGGCGGTCGCACCGAACGGGGACGTCGTCTACTCGACCGTCTCGGCCGTGTACCGCCTGGCCCACGGCGCCGGCCTCCCGCAGCAGCTCGCCGCAGGCACGCCGCTCTCGGGCCCGCACGGGATCGCGGCCGCGGCCGACGGGTCGGTGCTTCTCTCCGACACCGGCAACGACGTGGTGCGGCGCATCGATCCCGCCGGTGCCGTCACCGTCTTCGCGTCGGTGGCCAACCCCCGAGGAATTGCCGTCGCCCCGGACGGCAGCGTCTACGTGGCCTCGGGAGACGAGCACCGCGTCGTCCACCTCGGCGCCTCGGGGCAGCGGCTCGGCGTCCTCGGCCCGCGGCTCTACGACGCCTACGCCCTCGCCGTCGCTCCTGACGGGACCGTCTACGCGGACGACATCGGCGCCGAGCTGATCAGGCGCATCTCGCCTGGCCCGTGAAATGGATTCGCGGGGGCTAGGTCGCTCGCCCCCGCGAATCTTCGATGTGGCTCGCGGCTAGGAGGGCGAGCCGTTCGGGCGCGTGCCGAGCGTCACGGTCGTCGTGTGCTCGGAGCCGCCGCGCTGGTACGTGACCTGGATCTTGTCGCCAGGCTTGGAGCTGTTGATCGCGGCGCTCAGGTCGTCGCCGCTTGCGATCTGGTGGCCGTCGACGCTGGTGATCACGTCGCCCGCCTTCAGCCCGGCGTTCGCCGCAGCGGTGCCGGACTGCACCTTTGCGATCTTGGCGGTCGACGCGCTCGCGTCGATCTGAACGCCGAGGTACGCATGGGTCGCCTTGCCGCTCGAGATCAGCTGCGGGGCGACCTGGCTGACCGTCGCGGAGGGGATCGCGAAGCCGACGCCGGCGTTGTCGCCAGACTCGCTCTTGATCTGCGAGTTGACGCCGACCACATGGCCCTGCGAGTCGAGGAGCGGCCCGCCGGAGTTGCCGTGGTTGATGGCCGCGTCGGTCTGGATCGCGTTGCTGATGGTGAACTGGGTCTGGCTCGAGATCGAGCGGTGCAGCGCGCTCACGATGCCGCTGGTGACCGTCTCCTCGAGCCCGAACGGGCTGCCGATGGCGACGACGCCGTCACCGACCTGCAGGTCGGTCGAGCTGCCGACGCTGAGCGGGAAGAGCTGCGAAGAGGGTGCATCGACCTTGATCACGGCGAGGTCGGTGGTCTTGTCGGTGCCCACGAGGTGCCCCGTGTAGGTCTTGCCGTTCCAGAACTGGACGGAGATCGAGGTCGCCCCGTCGACGACGTGCTCGTTCGTGACGATGTGGCCCTGGCTGTCGTAGACCCAGCCCGAGCCCTCTGCCTCGGTCTGACCGCTGCCGCCGCCGCCGAACGGCGTCGACTGCTGGCCGCTGTTCGACGTGACCGTGATCTCGACGACCCCGCGGAAGGCCTTGCGGTAGATCTGGTTCACGGAGAGCGGCGCCGAGGAGCTCGCGATGGGCTGAGCCTCGTGCACCGTGACTTGCTTGACGATCGTCTTCGTGCCGTTGTCGTGAAGAGCGAACGCGACCGCCCCGCCGCCCGCACCCAGGCAGGCTGCTGCTAGGAGAGACGCGATGATGATGCGGTGCGGACGGCGGGTCATGTGGGGGAGGTTCCTTTCGGTCGCGTTCGGTTGACGGGATCCATGAGAGCAGTGACCCCTAAGACGAACCTGAAACGGCCGTAAGAAATTCCTGAGAACGACGAAGCCCCGCCGGAGCGGGGCTTCGATCACGCACAAGGGTTTTGGGGGATCCCTTATTCGATGACGGTGTGACTACATCAATCTGCATTAAGACGAAGCTGAACGTAGCCTAAGAGTTCTCTAAGAAGGCCCTGCTTGCAGGGTGTTCTCACGCAGATCTCACCTTGGGGCGCAACAATGCGCCCGTGAAGATCCTGGTGGTCGACGACGAACGGGCCGTGCGCGAGTCGCTGCGGCGCGCACTGGAGCTCGAGGGCTACGAGATCGAGCTCGCCGAGGACGGCCAGCAGGCGCTCGAGCGGCTGCATGACGGGCCGGAGCCCGACGCCATGGTGCTCGACATCCTCATGCCCGGCGTGGACGGGCTCGAGGTCTCGCGCACGGTTCGGCGCGAGGGCAGCCGCCTGCCGATCCTGATGCTGACGGCACGGACGCAGGTCGAGGACCGGGTGGAAGGCCTCGACGCCGGCGCCGACGACTACCTGACGAAGCCGTTCGCGCTCGAGGAGCTCCTGGCGCGTGTTCGTGCGCTGCTGCGGCGGACGACCGACGGCTCAGGCGAGCCGCTCCAGTTCTCCGACCTCGTGCTCGACCCGCGGACGCGCGAGGTGCTGCGGAACGGCGAGCGGATCGAGCTGACCCGTACCGAGTTCTCGCTGCTCGAGCTGTTCATGCTCAACCCGCGGCAGGTGCTCACGCGCTCCCTCATCTTCGAGCGGGTCTGGGGCTACGACTTCGGCTTCGCGTCGAACTCGCTCGACGTCTACATCGGCTACCTGCGCCGCAAGACGGAGACCGGCGGGAGGCCGCGCCTGATCCACACGGTCCGCGGCGTCGGCTACGCGCTGCGAGAGCAATGAGCCTGCGCACCCGGCTGGCCCTCGTCGCCGCCGCTGCGGTCGGCATCGCCGTGCTCACCGCGTCGGTGGTGGTCTACGTCGTCGTCCACCAGCAGCTGCGCGGCGAGGTCGACCGGACGCTGCAGGCGCGCGTGAACGAGATCAGGAGCGCGCCGTTCCCGATCACGGTCGACGACAACGGGTACCTGAAGGTCCCGGGAACGGGCTTCGGGGTCGAGAGCAGCTTCGTCCAGGCGATCTTCGCGGGCGGCAAGATCGTCGCCGAGCCCGATTCGCCGGCCCTGCCCGTGAGCGGGCGCGACGAGCATGCGGTCAACAGCCAGGGCGGCCATCCGTACTTCGAGAACAAGACCGTTCAGGGGACGAAGTACCGCGTCCTTACGTTCCCGGGCCAGAACATCGCCGTACAGGTCTTCCGGCCGCTGACGGCGGTCGACCACACGCTGCACCGGATCACCATCTACCTGATCCTGATCGCGGCAGGAGGGATGGGCGTCGCCGCCGCGCTCGGCCTGCTCGTCTCCCGAGCGGCGCTGACCCCCGTCAGGCGGCTGACCGAGACGGCCGAGGCGGTGACCGAGACCCGAGACCTCTCGCAGCGGATCGAGCCCACCGGCACCGGCGACGACGAGCTCGGCCGGCTGGCGGGGAGCTTCAACACGATGCTCGGTGCGCTCGAGGTGTCGAGCCAGGCCCAGCGGCAGCTCGTCGCGGACGCCTCGCACGAACTGCGCACGCCGCTCACGAGCCTGCGCACGAACATCGAGGTCCTCGCGCGCGGGAACGAGCTGGTGCCCGAGGATCGCGAGCGGCTGCTCGAGGACGTCGTCGAGCAGATCGACGAGATGACGGCCCTGATCGGCGAGCTGATCGAGCTGGCACGTGAGGCTCGGCCCGACGCGATCGAGGAGCCCGCGCGCGAGGTGCGCCTCGACGAGCTCGCAACCGAGGCGGTCGAGCGCGCGCGGCGGAACCGGCCCGAGGTGGAGTTCACGACGGACTTCGACGACTCGCTCGTGCACGGGACCCCGTCGCGGATCGAGCGGGCAGTCGCCAATCTGCTCGACAACGCGGCCAAGTGGAGCCCGCCCGGCGTCCCGGTCGAGGTGGGCGTGCGCGAGGGAGAGGTGTCGGTGCGCGACCACGGCCCGGGGATCGCGGACGAGGACCTGCCGTACGTGTTCGACCGCTTCTACCGCTCGCGCGGCGCGCGCGGGATGCCGGGCTCGGGCCTCGGGCTCGCGATCGTGAAGCAGGTCGCCGAGTCACACGGCGGCACGGTCGTGGCCGAGCGGCCTGCAGACGGCGGCACCCTGATGCGGCTGCGCCTGAACGGCAAGCCGCACTCTTAGCCACTTCTCACGCGCTTCTCAGGGCGTCTTCAAGGAGCGCTGGTTTCCTGGGCTCATGTACGCGACCCCGACCCCTCCCCAGTCGCGGATCGCAAAGGCCCGCCGTCGTGCCGCCGGCGCCAAGCGCACAGCAGTCGCGGCGGCCGCGGCGGGCTTCATCGCTCTGATCCTGCTCGCCCGCGCGAGCCATCCCGGCCACGCGAGCTCGGCGCAGTCGACGAGCACCTCGACCCCGGCGACGAGCTCCGAGCAGGACGACAACGGCTCGAACCTCAGCCCCGGCACGCTCGGCCAGAGCGGGAGCGGCTCGGGCTCGAGCGGCGCGCAGACGGGCGTTTCGTGACCGCGGTCTGGTACGCGGCCCGCGCTGGCGGCCTGCTCGCTTACCTCTTGCTGAGCGCCTCGATCTGCCTCGGCCTGCTCATGTCGGGCAAGGCGCGCCTCAAGCGCTGGCCGAAGTTCGCGCTCGAGGACGTCCACCGTTTCCTCGGCATCCTGGCAGGCGTCTTCATCGCGATCCACGGCGCCGCACTGCTGCTGGACAGCTTCGTGCCCTTCTCGCTCTCGCAGGTGCTCGTGCCCGGGACGTCGAGCTACCGACCGCTCGCAGTCGGCTTCGGCGTCGTGGCCGCCGAGCTGCTGGCCGCGCTCGCGATCTCGAACCACTTCCGGCGGCGGATCCCGCACGGCGTGTGGCGACGCCTGCACATGCTCAACTTCGCCGTCTGGGCGCTAGCGCTCGTGCACGGGCTGACGGCGGGGACCGACGCGACCACGGCCTGGGCGCTGACGCTCTACATCGGTTCGGCGTGGTCCGTGCTCACGCTCTTCATCTACCGGCTGTCTCTCAGCTGGGAGTCGATGCAAACTTCGGAAAGGAGCACGTGATGGCAGTCAAACGAAAGGTCGTTGCGGCCGGCGTAGCCGCGCTCGCGGTCGGCGGTACCGGCGCCGGGATCGCGGCGACGAAGCTGGCGAGCTCGCCGAGCGCGGAGAACAATGCGATCGTCGATGCCACCGCGAAGAACCTCGGCATCGAGCCGAGCAAGCTGTCCGCGGCGCTGAAGAAGGCGCTCGAGGACCGCGTCGACGCGGCCGTCGCGGCCGGCCGCCTGACGAAGGCGCAGGGCGACGAGCTGAAGCAGCGGATCGAGACCGGCGAGGTTCCGTTCTTTGCAGGCCCCGGGGGCGGTCCCGGCTTCGGTCACCGTTTCGGCGGACACGGCGAGTTCCACAAGGGCCTCGATGCGGCCGCAACCTATCTCGGGCTGACGGAGGCGCAGCTCCAGAGCCAGCTCGAGAGCGGCAAGTCGCTCGCCGAGGTCGCGAAGGCGCAGAACAAGTCCGTCAGCGGACTGGAGGACGCCCTCGTCAAAGACGTGCAGGACAAGCTCGACCAGGCGGTCAAGGACGGACGGCTGACGAAGGCCCAGGAGCAGCAGCTGCTCTCCGGCCTGAAGCAGCACGTCGACGACCTCGTCAACGGCAAGGTCCCCGACCGGCCGCGCTTCGGCTTCCGCCGCGGCTTCGGCTTGGACCGGCAGGGGCCGCCGGCGGCGTTCTCCGACCCCGCGGCCTGACGTTCGAGCGTGCACGCGCCCGGTACGCTGGGCGCGTGCACGAGCTCGCCGACACCATCGAGCGCTGGCGGGCGCGAGGCGACCGCGTCGCGCTGGCGACCGTCGTCGCCACACGGCGCTCGGCGCCGCGGCCCGTCGGCTCGAAGTTGGCGGTGTCGGAGCAGGGAGAGCTGTTCGGCTCGGTCTCCGGCGGCTGCGTCGAGAGCGAGGTCGCGCTCACCGCGGGCGAGGTGATCGCCGACGGCGTCCCGCGACTCCTGACCTACGGGATCGAGGACGAGCTCGCCTGGTCGGTCGGTCTGCCGTGCGGCGGCGAGATCGACATCTTCGTCGAGCGGTTCGACGGCGAGCTGCCGGGCGAAGGCGTCACGGTGAAGGTGCTCGAGGGCGACCACGCAGGCGAACGGCTGGACGCGGAGGTCCCGCCCGGGCCGTCGCGGGTGCTCGAGCTCGACGGATTGCAGGTGTTCGTCGAGGTGCTCGGGCCGCCGCCGCGGCTCCTCGTCGTCGGCGCGATCGACACCGCCGAGGAGCTCTGCCGCGCCGCCAAGGCGCTCGGCTGGCGGACAGCCGTGATCGATCCGCGGCCGGCCCTCGCCACGCGTGACCGGCTGCCGAGCCCGGACGAGCTGACCGTCGCGTGGCCCGACGAGCTCGAAGCCGACGGGGACACCGCAGTCGTGGTGCTGACCCACGAGGAACGGCTCGACGTGCCTGCGCTGACGAAGGCGCTCGCGGGCGATGCGTTCTACGTGGGCGCGATGGGCTCACGGCGCACACAGGCGAAGCGGCGCGAGCGCCTGCTCGAGGCCGGCCTCGACGAGGAGCAGCTGGAGCGGCTCGCCGGTCCGGCCGGGCTCGACCTCGGCGCGCACAGTCCCGCCGAGATGGCGGTCTCGATCCTGGCCGAGGTGCTCGCGGTCCGGGCGGGCCGCGACGGCGGCCGGCTCGTCGCGCGCAGCGGGCCGATTCACGCGTCCGCCTGAGTGACCGCCGTCCTGCTGGCGTGCGCCTCGGCGGCGCTGTTCGGCGCGATGTCCGTTGCGATTCGGCTCGGGCTGCGCGATCTCGACGACGCGGAGCTCGGCTCGTTCGCCATGTCGTCGCTCGCGCTGGTGCTGACCGCGGGGCTCGGGCTTGCGGTGAGCCATGGAGCGGGACTCGCCGACGCCTGGCCCTTCCTGGCCGCGGGCGTCGTCGCTCCGGGCATCTCGCAGGTTCTCTTCGTCCGTGCGGTGCGCGACGCCGGAGCTGCACGGACCTCGGTGCTGATGGGGACGGCGCCGCTCGTCGCGGTCGTGATCGCGTTCACGATCCTGAGCGAGCCTGTCAGCGCCGGCCTGATCGCCGGCGGCCTGCTGATCGTCTCCGGCGGGATCGCCCTGGCGAACGAGCGCGTGCGGCCCGAAGACTTCAGGCGGCTCGGCGTCGTGTTCGCGGTCGCGGCGACCGTGCTCTTCGCCGTGCGCGACAACGTGGTGCGCGCGCTCGCCACGGACAGCGACGTGCCGCCGCTCGTCGCGGTGCCGGTCTCACTGTTCGCCGCGGTAGCGACCGTCGCGGTCTACCTCGTCGTCACCCGCCGCGGCTCGTGGGCGCTCGGCTACGGCGGCGCTGTACGGACGTTCGCCCCGGCCGCGCTCATCTTCGGGCTCTCCTACGTGCTGCTCTTCGAGGCGTACTACCACGGGCGGGTGAGCGTCGTGGCCCCGCTCGTGGCGACGGAGTCGCTCTGGGGCGTTGCCTTCGCGGCGCTGTTCCTCCGCCGCAGCGAGCTCGTCGGCCGTCGGCTCGTGCTCGGTGCCGTGCTGATCGTCGCCGGCGGCGTGGTCATCGGCCTGTCGCGATAATCCAGGCGTGGGCTGGCTGAGCGAGCTCCTCGACGAGCGGGGCGCAGAGGCGCTCGACCTCCACGCGCAGACGATCAACCCGCAGTTCGTGAAGCTGCTGCGGACGATCGGCTTCGACCGCCGGTGGGCCCGCGCAGAGGGCGCGTACCTCTGGGACGAGGACGGCAACCGCTACCTGGACGTGCTCGGCGGCTTCGGCATGTTCAACGTCGGACGGAACAACCCGCGCATCCGGGAGGCACTGATCGAGGCGCTGGAGCTCGAGCGCCCGGGCTCGGTGCAGCTCGGCGTCGACTCGCTGCCTGCACTCCTGGCAGAGGAACTGCTCTCGCGCGCGCCCGGGTCGGTCGGCAAGGTGCTCTTCACAAGCTCGGGCACGGAGGCGGTCGAGGCGGCGCTCAAGCTCGGCCGCGCCGCTGCCGGCCGTTCGCGGGTGCTCTCGGCCGAGCACGCCTTTCACGGGCTCACGCTCGGCTCGCTCTCGGCCAACGACGGCGCCGAGTTCACCTCGCGCTTCGGCCCGCTGCTGCCGGGCTTCGAGCGCGTGCCGTGGAACGACCTCGAGGCGCTCGAGCGCGAGCTCGCCCGCGAGGACGTGGCGCTCTTCATCGTCGAGCCGGTGCAGGGCAAGGGCGTGAACCTGCCGGCGGACGGCTACCTCGCCGGCGCTCAGGAGCTCTGCCGCCGGTACGGGACGCTCTTCTGCGTCGACGAGGTGCAGACGGGCTTCGGCCGCACCGGCCGCATGCTCGCGCTCGAGCACTGGGGGCTCGAGCCCGATCTGGTCACGGTCGCGAAGTCGCTCTCCGGCGGCTACGTCCCGGTCGGCGCGCTGCTGATGAGCGACGCCGTCTACGAGCGCGTCTTCGACTCGCTGCCGAACGCGGTCAGCCACGGCTCGACCTTCGCGCCGAACGACCTGGCGATGGTCGCCGGTCTCGCGACGCTGCGGGAGCTCGACGAGCAGGGCCTTGTCGGTCGCAGCGCGCGCCTCGGCGAAGAGCTGCTAGAGCGGACGCGACCCCTCGCCGACCGCTCGGGGGTCGTACGGGAGGTGCGTGGCCTCGGCCTGATGTGGGCGATCGAGTTCGAGGAGCCGGAGGGCGGCTCCAGGACGTGGCGGATGCTCGAGCGGATCCAGCCGGCGCTCTTCGCCCAGCTCGTCGTGGTGCCGCTCTTCCGCGACTACCGCATCCTCAGCCAGGTCGCCGGCCACGGCCTGAACGTGCTGAAGGCGTTGCCCCCGCTCGTCGTGACCGAGGACGACCTCGACTGGTTCGTCGGGTCGCTCGAGGAGACGGTCGCTCAGGCCGAAAAGATGCCGCGCGCGCTCGTCCGCTTCGCGCTCCAGGCCGCTCGCGCCGGGGCACCGCGACGGCGTCCCGTGCGCGCCTAGAGGTCGGCGACGTCGACGCGGCGTTCGGCGATGCAGCCCTGCGCCCAGTGCTCGGCGGCCTCGACCAGACGGCCGCAGAGCACGTCGAGCTCGTGATCGTCGGCCGGCAGCTGCTCGGGGCCGACCTCGACCCGGACGAGGTTCAGCGACGCCTCGCTCGACTCGGCGATCTCGTGACGCTCCTCGGCCACGATCGACACCTCGCCGACCTTCGGCAGCAGCGCCTTGGCGAGCTCGTCGATCTCGGCCCGTGTCGCGGCGCGGCCGGCGAACACCCCGAAGTTCACCCGCACCTCGACCCCGGGCGGCTCGACCTCGCGCACGCAGAACGCAAGCTCTGGCTCGACTCTCATTTGCAACCCGTATCACCGGGGGCGGCCGAACCTAACCCTCGCTCGGCTCCCAGCGAAACGCCTTCAGCGCGACGACCACACCGAGCGCGCCCCAAGCCGCTACGACCGCGATGTTCGTGCCCTGAGACCAGATCGTGTCGCCGTGCAGCATCACGTTGCGCGTGAGCCGGAGGAAGTACGTGAGCGGCAGCACGTTCGCGATCGCGCGCAGCACCTGCGGGAAGTGATGCGGCGAGAAGAACGCGCCCGCGAGGAACGCCGCCGGCAGGTAGATCGCGTTCACGACGGCCGAGGCGCCCTCGGCGCTCTTGATCAGCGCGGTGATGCCGATCCCGAGGCCGCAGAAGGCGACCGCGCCGAGCAGCAGTGCCAGCACCAGCGAGCCGAGGCGGTCTGGCACCGGGATCCCGAACAGCACACGGCCGAGCAGGATCAGGCAGACCACCTCGACCGCGAACGCCGCGAGGAACGCGCAGAGCAGGGCCGTGATGTAGGTATGCGCCGGCAGCGGCGTGGCGCGCAGTCGTTTGAGGATCCCGTTCTCGCGCCGGATGACGACGACGATCGCCAGGCCGGCGAAGGCGATCGAGATCGCCCCGTAGCCGATCATTCCCGCGAGCAGGAAGCGCGAGCCCTTCACGCCGTCGACCGTGTCGCTGCCGTAGGTCGAGCCGAGCAGGACGAAGAAGACCATCGGCAGCAGGAACGTGAAGAACGCCAGCTCCCGGCTGCGCGTGTAGAGCAGCAGCTCGCCCTTGAGCTCGTGCCAGAAGAGCCTCACTCGTCGGGCTCTTCGGTCAGCGAGAGGTAGACCTCCTCGAGGCTGGGCCGGCGTACCTGCAGGCCCTCGAGCTCGCGCTGCTGGGCGAGCGCCTTGGCCGTCAGGTCGTGCAGCACGCGGGTCGGCTCGTCCGTCTCGAGCACGACTTCGCGTCCGTTCTCCCGGTAGCGGATCTCGGTCGCGGGCACGGAGCCGGTGAGCTCCGCCGGCGTGCCCGAGGCGACGATGCGGCCCTGCGCGAGCACGGCGACCCGGTCGGCGAGCTGTTCCGCCTCGTCGAGGTAGTGGGTCGTCAACAGGATCGTCTTGCCGAGTCCGCGGAGGCCGCGGATCGTGTCCCACGCCTGCCGGCGCGCGCGCGGGTCGAAGCCGGTCGTCGGCTCGTCGAGGAAGATCAGCTCCGGGTCGCCCACGAGCGCCAGGCCGAGGTCGAGGCGGCGGCGCTGGCCGCCGGAGAGGCGCCGCACCCGGTCGTCGCGCTTCTCCTCGAGGCCGACGAGCTCGACCACCTCGTCGACCGGCCGCGGCCGCTCGTAGTAGCCGGCGAAGAGCCGCAGCGACTCGGCGACCGTCAGCGTCTCGTACATCGCCGACGACTGGAGCACGACGCCGATGCGCTCGCGCCACTCGCCGCCGGCCGTCGCGGGGTCGGTCTCGAATACTTCGACCTCCCCGGCGTCACGCTTCCGGTAGCCCTCGAGGATCTCGACGGTCGTCGTCTTGCCCGCGCCGTTCGGGCCGAGCAGGCCGAAGACCTCGCCGCGGGCGACCTCGAAGTCGATCCCGCGCACCGCCTCGAGCGCGCCGTATGACTTGCGCAGTCCACGAACGGAGATCGCGGTCACGACAGGTCGATCGTGAGCATCGCGCCGGGCGGGAACGCCGGCTCGACGCCGCCGGTCAGCGCCGCCGCGATGCGGGAGCAGTCGGGCTGGTGGGCGACGACGACGACGGTCTCCCCGTGCTCCTCGGCGGCCTCGCGAACGGCCTCGGGGGTCGCACCCGGCGCGAGCCTCTCGTCGGGCTCCGGCTCGAGCCCTGCCGGGCGCGCAAGCTCCTGCGCGGTCTCTCGCGCGCGGAGGAGCGGGCTCGTCAGGATCGCGTCCGGACGGACGCCGTCGCGGGCGAGCCGCTCGCCGAGGGCACGGGCGACGGCGCGGCCGTCCGGGGTCAGCGGGCGCAGCTCGTCCGGCTCCCCGGAGGCAGCTTCGGCATGGCGCACGATGAGCAGCTGCACGGCTCTGGAGCATAGTCTCCGACTCGTGCGCAGCTTCCGGTACGTCGTCGTCGACGTCTTCACGGACACGCCGCTCGTCGGAAACGCGCTCGCCGTGTTCACCGACGGGCGAGGCCTCGGCGAGGAGGAGATGCAGCGGCTCGCGCGCGAGATGAACCTGTCGGAGTCCGTGTTCGTGCTGCCGCCCGAGGCGGGCGGCAACGCGCGGATCCGGATCTTCACGCCTTCCGTCGAGCTGCCGTTTGCCGGGCATCCGACGCTCGGGTCGGCGTTCGTGCTGGCGGGCCCGATGCAGATGCTCGAGATCCGGCTCGAGACGCTGCGGGGCATTGTCCCCGTGGCGCTCGAGCGCGAGCACGACCGGATCGTCTTCGGGCGGATGCAGCAGCCGCTGCCGGTGTGGCGGGACTACGAGGAGGCCGACGGGCTGCTCGCTGCGCTCGGTGTCGGGCGCTCGGAGCTCCCGGTCGAGCACTACGACAACGGCGCGCAGTTCGTCTACGTCGGGCTCGGCTCGGAGGCGGAGGTGGCGGCTCTTCGGCCGGACGCGGTCAGGCTCTCGGACCTGCCGGGGATCGTGGGCGTCATGTGCTTCGCCGGCTCCGGGACGAAGTGGAAGGCGCGGATGTTCGCGCCCGGGGGCGGCGTCGCCGAGGACCCGGCGACCGGGTCGGCGGCGGGGCCGCTGGCGGTGCACCTGGCGCGGCACGGACGGATCGGGTTCGGCGACGAGATCGAGATCACCCAGGGCGTCGAGATCGGGCGGCCGTCGACGCTCTTCGCGCGGGCCGACGGGAGCGCCGAGGAGCTCGAGCGCGTCGAGGTCGGCGGCAGCGCCGTGATCGTCGCGCGGGGCGAGTTCCGCTTGCCCTAGTAACAGTCTGTTGCTTGGATCGTCTAGGCCGTGAGGGCCACGGCCTCGATCTCCGGCAGTTCGAGCGCAAGGGCTCGCCAGAACACCCCGCCGTTGGTCGAGACGTAGAGGCGGTTGCGCGCGGCGTAGAGCGCGTAGTCGGGGTCGTCCCACGCGAGCGCGACCGCGCGGCCGGGGGGCAGGCCGCCGCCGGCCTCGCGCCACGAGCTTCCGGCATCGTTGGAGATCACGAGCGGCGGCCGCCGGTCGACGACCGCGATCACGGTCGACCCAGACGCAGCCGTGGCCACGAGCAACGGCAGCGAGACCGCGACCTGCTCGGCCTCGACCTCGACGTCCGCGAGCCCGAGCACCGCCTCCTCGTCGAGGTCGACTTCGAAGACGCCGTCGACCGTGCGGACGAGGGCCCTCACAACCTCTGCCCGAGCAGACCCGCGACGACTGCGGTCGCGCGGCGCGCCGACGCGACCGGCGCGTAGCCCGCCGACCGCGAGACGAGGTAGGCGGCGAGGAACGAGTCGCCCGCCCCGGTCGGGTCGCCGGCGACCGGGCGTGCGGGAACCGGCACGAGCGTCCCCTCCGCGAACACCAGCGAGCCGCGCGATCCGAGCGTCACCACCACCTCGGGGACGTCCAGCGAGCGCAGCGCGTCCTCGTCGGTCTCACCCACGATCGTGACGGCCTCTTCCTCGGCGAGCTTCAGCACCGACACGTGCCGCAGCACCTCCGGGTCGTAGTCGGCGTCGAGCACGAGCGGGCCGGGCCGCTCCGGCCGTGTGAGCCCCTGGCCGTCGAGCGCGACCTTCCGACGCCCGCGCGCGAGCGACGCGAGCGTCGCCGCGGGAAAGTCGGAGCGTGCGAGCGCTCCGACCTGCACCCATTCGACCCGCTCGAGCCCGCGCAGGTCATCGACCGTCCACGACGGCCCGAGCTCCTCGACCAGCATCGCTCGCCGGTCTCCGTCGTACGAGAAGGCGAAGGTGGCCGTCGACGCGCCGGCGCGCCAGAGCACGGGGAGCCCGAGCCGCACGAGCGGCGGCAGGAGCCGGCGGCGGTCGACGTCGGCTGCCTTGACAGCGACGAGCGCCGGCCGGCCGAGCACCCGCAGCGCGCGCGCCGCGTGGAACGGCGCGCCGCCGGGGCGCGGCTCGCCGCCGTCAACGCGGTCGAGCGAGAGGTTCCCGACGACTGCGAGCGGCCGCACGGAGCGAATCTATCCAGGCCGCGAGCATCGTCAGGCCGAAGGCGGCCGCGAAGCTCGGCAGCGAAGCCGTCAGCCGCGCATGGCCGGAGCTCAGGTGCTCGACCGCGCTCGTCCACCAGTGCGGCCCCTGCGGCGAGAGCCACTGGTAGAGGCAGAACCCGGCCGCCCAGGCGACGAGCGGCGGCCAGCGCACGACCGGGGCACGGAAGACGTCAGCCTCCGAGTAGTGCGCGCCGCTCGTCAGCCAGTCGGCGAGCAGCACGCCGAAGAGCGGCACGAACACCGAGCCGAGCAGGAACAGGAACGTCAGGTAGTTGCTCAGGTTGATCGCGATCGCGCCGGCGGTCGCCGTCGCGGCGACGACCGCGATCAGCAGCCGCTGCGAGGCGTGCGGGAGCAGGTTCTGCAGCGAGACGGCCGTCGAGTACACGTCCGCGAATGCCTCGTCGCTCTCGTCGACCGTGAGCATCAGCAGCGCGACGACCGCCAGCACGCTGCCGCTCGCGACCGCGCTCGGGATCTGGGCCGGGTCGCTCAGGTCGCGCGCGAGCACGAGCACGGCGCCGAGCGCGAACCCCCAGAGCGTCGGGACGAAGTAGCCGACACCGGCGCCGAGGAAGGCGGAGCCGCGGTCGCGCGCGAAGCGCGTGTAGTCGGCCGCGAGTGGCGTCCACGAGACGACGGACGCCATCACGAGGTCGACGCCCTGCCCCAGCGACAGGCCGCCGGTGCCCTTCGTCTGCCAGAGCGAGTGCAGGTCGGCCTTGTCGATCGCCCACCACGTGAGGTAGCCGATCGACGCGAGCACTGCCCAGAGCGCGAACTTGCGGACATAGCGGCGGACGAAGCCGATCGGCCCCATCAGGCCCAGCGCGAGCGAGACGGCGCCGAAGATCAGTGCCCAGAGCCAGCGGGCCTCGAACCCGAAGACGCGCTCCGACAACGCGGCCGCGGCCGTCGAGATGATGATCAGCTCGAAGGTCGACCAGCCGAGATTCTGCGCCACGTTCAGCACCGTCGGCGCGTAGGAGCCCCGGCGCCCGAGCGGCGCGCGCAGCAGGACCATGCCCGGCACACGCGCGTCGGCGCCGATCATCGCCGCGAGCCCGAGCAGCACGCTGCCGGCGAACGCGCCGATCAGGATCGCGAGTAGCGCCGCCTGGAACGACAGCATCGGCACGAGCCCGGCCGCGGCGACGATCACGAGCAGGCTGACGGACAGGTTCCCCCAGAGCAGGGTCAGGTCGAGCAGGCCGAGCACCCGCAGCCGCTGCGGAACGGGCTGGATGCCCCACGACGGTGTCTGCTGGTCCATCCGCTCCCTTCGCTGGTCCTAACCAGATCAGGTTCGACGGGTGTGATCTCAGCCGCGCGGGCGCGGCACCCCGGAGGCCTCACTGTAACGAGGCCGAGCCTCGAGCCGCCGCTGCCGCTGTTCGGACTCCTCGAGCCAGCGCAGCCCGAGGACGACGAACACGATCGTCCCCACGAGCATCATCTCGACGAGCATCACGCCGCCGCCGACGCGCTGGTCCGCGACCGCCGAGAGCCCCCACGTCCGGGGCGCGTCGACGTACGGCGTGTAGAAGGCGCGGTTGCTCCAGAGGAAGATGTTCGCGAGGGACGCGCCGGCGACCCAGACGAACCCGAGCGAAGCGAGCTGCGCGCCGCGGCCGAACCAGCGCGGGCCGGGTAGCAGCCCGAGGAGCGTCGTCCAGAGCAGCATCCCGCCGGCGAGGAAGCACGCGTGCTGGAGCGCGTGAACCGCCGCATGGTCGAGCGCCGCGTCGTAGAGTCGCGGCAGGTGCCACGCCCAGAGGTTCGCCGCCCAGAGAGGGAGGGCGACCAGTGGGTGCGTCAGGAATCGCAGCCGCTGGACCGCCCGCGGGACGAGCAGCGGCCGCAGCAGCGGCCGCGACAGGCCGAGCACGAGCAAGAGCGGGGCGAGGTCGCCGATCAGCAGGTGCTGCACCATGTGCACCGAGAAGAGCCGCTCCTCGCCGATCGAGTCGATCGGCGTCACGACGGCGGCGAGCAGCAGGAGCAGGCCGCCGCCGAACGACGCGAGCTTCCACGCGGGCACCGGCCGCCCGCGCCGGCGCAGCGTCCACGCGCGGCGGCCGTAGAGCGCGCCCACGACAGCGATCGGGACGAGCTGTCCGGGCTCGAACGTCCAGCCCATCGGCCGAGCGTACCGGCGTTTCACTCGTCCCCGATCTCGGAACAGAACCGTCGTCGGGACAGGGTCGTCGAAGGAGACAAGGCGTGGTGAGAGCGCGATGAACAGGCTCCGCCGAGGCAGGCTCGCGGCGGCGGTGGTCCCGCTTGCGCTGCTGGCCGCGGGGTGCGACCGGAAGCAGAACGCGCTCGCTCCCGCGAGCCACCAGTCGCAGGACATCGCGACCCTCTTCTGGTGGATGACGGGTGTCTCGGTCGTCGGCCTCGCCGTGGTGATCGGACTCCTGCTCCTGGCGTGGAAGCGCTCCGGGCGGCGCGGCGCCGCGGCCGACACACACGGCTCGAAGCCGGGCGAGCGCGTCGGCTGGTACGTCGTCGTGATCGGCGGCGTCGCCGTGCCGATCCTGCTGATCACGGCGCTGTTCGTCGTCGCGAACCTGTTCGTGATCAAGACGACCGAGGCGCCGGCCGCCAACTCGACGAAGCGCACGATCCTCGTGATCGGCCACCAGTGGTGGTGGGAGGTGCGCTACCCGGGTACCTCGGCCGTGACGGCCAACGAGATCCACATCCCGGTGCGGACGCCGGTCCGGCTCGAGGTGCGCACGGCCGACGTGATCCACAGCTTCTGGGTCCCGGAGCTGAACCGGAAGATCGACACGCTCCCGGGCACGACCAACGCGATCGAGCTCTACGCGGATGCGGTCGGCCGCTACCGCGGGCAGTGCGCCGAGTTCTGCGGGCTCCAGCACGCGCACATGGGCATCTGGGTCGACGCCGAGCCGCCGGCGAAGTTCAGGCAGTGGCTCGCGGGGCAGTCGCGGCCCGCCGCCGCGCCGAAGGGCGCCCTGGCGAGCGCCGGCCGCGACGCGTTCATGACCGGCGCCTGCGCGGACTGCCACCAGATCCGCGGCACGAGCGCGACCTCGCAGGTCGGGCCCGACCTGACCCACGTCGCCGACCGCCAGACGCTCGCCGCGCTGACGATCCCGAACACGCCCTCGTACCTCCACGACTGGATCCGCGACTCGCAGCGCTTCAAGCCGGGCAACCTGATGCCGAGCTTCGGCGGCCTCCCCGAGCAGGAGCTTCGCGAGCTCGTCGCCTACCTGGAGGAACTGAAGTAATGGCGATCGCGACGCCCCCGACTCCGGCCGCCGCTCGGCGAATGGACCGGCTCGAGGTGATGTGGCAGAGCCGGCCAGGCGTGCTCGGCTGGCTGACGACGACCGACCACAAGCGGATCGGCCTCCTCTACTTCTGGACGACGCTCGTCCTGTTCGGCGCCGGCGGCATCGAGGCGATGGTGATGCGGACGCAGCTGATCCAGCCGAACAACGACCTCGTCTCGCCGGGCACCTACGACGAGCTCTTCACGCTCCACGGCCTGACGATGATCTTCTTCTTCATCATCCCGATGACGACCGGGGCGTTCGGGAACTACCTGATCCCCCTGATGATCGGCGCGCGGGACATGGCGTTCCCGCGCATGAACGCGCTCAGCTACTGGATCTTCCTCGGCTCGGCGATCTTCCTCTACACGAGCCTCGCGCTCGGGATGGCGCCGAATGCCGGCTGGTTCGACTACGTGCCGCTGGCGAGCAAGCAGTACACGCCCGGGCACAACATCGACTTCTACGCGCTCGCGATCATCTTCAACTCGATCGCGTCGACGCTGACGGCCGCGCAGTTCATCGTCACGATCCTCAAGTCGCGCGCCCCAGGGATGTCGTTCAACCGGATGCCGCTCTTCTGCTTCGCGTTCCTGGCCGCGTCGTTCGGCCTGCTCTTCGCGCTGCCGCCGCTGAGCGCCGACGCCATCTTCCTCTTCCTCGACCGCAACGTCGGGACGCACTTCTTCGACCCGTCACACGGCGGCGCGGCGCTCCTCTGGCAGCACCTCTTCTGGATCTTCGGACACCCCGAGGTCTACATCCTGATCGTGCCGGCCTTCGGGATCGCGACCTCGATCATCCCGGCCTTCACGCAGCGCAGGCTCGTCGCGTTCCCTCTGGTCGCGATCGCCGAGCTGCTGGTGGTCTTCATCGGCTTCGGCGTCTGGGCGCACCACATGTTCGCGACCGGGATGTCGACGACGGCGCTCGTCTTCTTCGCCGGCGCGACTTCGATGGTCGTCATTCCGAGCACGATCCAGGTGTTCGCCTGGTGCATGTCGTTCGTGCTCGGCGTCGCGCGGTTCAAGACCCCGCTGCTCTTCATCGCCGGCTTCATCTTCATGTTCGTCGCCGGCGGCCTCACCGGGATCATGTTCATCGCGATCCCGTTCGACCAGCAGGTCACGGACACCTACTTCATCATCGCCCACTTCCACTACATCATCTTCGGGGCGGCCGTCTTCCCGATCTTCGGCGGGATGTACTACTGGTTCCCGAAGGTCACGGGGAAGCTGTACTTCGAGCGGCCGGGCCAGATCAGCTTCTGGCTGCTCTTCGTCGGCACCAACCTCCTGTTCTTCCCGATGCACATCGTCGGCCTGCTCGGGATGACGCGGCGGATCTATACGTACCCGAGCAACCTCGGCTGGACGTCTTACAACGTGATCGAGACGATCGGCGGCTACATCACGCTGGTCGGGATCCTCGTTCTCTTCGGCAACCTCGTCTGGAGCTACCTCCGCGGGCTGCCCGCCGGGCCGGACCCGTGGCACGGGCCGACGCTCGAGTGGACGACGAGCTCGCCGCCGCCGGAGTACGACTTCGCCGTCATCCCGAGGGTGACGAGCGCGTACCCGAACTGGGACGTCGAGGACCGGGAGGAGGACCGGCGCAAGCTGGCCGGCGGCGTCCTCGTGCTCGACGAGGGCCACGAGCAGGTCGAGGTGACGCCCGTGGACGGCTGGCTCTCGAGGGTCGTCGAGATGCCGCACGACTCGCCCTGGCCGGTGCTGCTCGCGCTCTGCCTCTCGCTCGTGTTCGTCATGCTGCTGCTCCAGCACTTCGCGATCGCCGGGCTGATGGGGATCCTCTGCCTGCTGACGCTGCTCGGCTGGCACTCGAAGGAGCCGGAAGCGGCGTGAGCGGATATTCGGCAGCGGTCGAGCGTCCTTCGAAGCCCTCCGCGTGGTGGGGGATGGTGATGCTGATCGCGAGCGAGGCGACGCTCTTCGGCGCCTTCATCGGCACCTACTTCTACTTCCGCTTCCGCGCGCCCCAGTGGCCGCCCGACGGGATCCCGGAGCCGAGGGTCGTCGTGCCGCTGATCCTCCTGGCGGTGCTGCTCGCGGGCTCGATCCCGATGCACCTCGCCTCGCAGGCCGCCTCCGCGGGGCGGGTCGGCGCCGCCCGGCTCTTCGTGCTCGCCGCGCTCGCGCTGCAGGCCGGGTACTTCGCCTGGGCGGTGCACGACTTCTCCGCCCAGCTGCAGATGTTCGACATCACGCGCGACGCCTACAGCTCGATCTACTACGTGCTGCTCGGCGCCGCTCTCGCCCACGTGGCGCTCGGGATCCTGTTCGACCTCTGGCTGCTCGGGAAGCTCGTGCGCGGGCTGACGACGTACCGGCTGCATGCGACGCAGGCGATCGCGTTCTACTGGCACGCCGTCAACGTGATCGCGCTGGTCGTGACCCTGACGCTCCTCACGGCGGCGATCGGATGAGGCGGCTCGAGCTCCTGCAGTGGACGGGTCTGCTGGTCGGCGCCCTCGTGTGGGCCGCGGCGCACGTGATCGGCTTCGGCACGACGGAGGCGCGCTGCAACGCCGCCTCCCCGACGTTCGGGATCGACTTCCGCCTCTGGGAAGGGCTGATCACGGGCTTCGCCGGGCTCGTGGCGCTGGGCGCTGCGCTGGCGGCGAGCGCCGTCCTCGTCTCGACGCGCGACGTGAGCTACGAGGACGAACCGCCGATCGGGCGCATCCGCTTCTTCGCGATAGCGGCCCTGATCGCGAACGTGCTCTTCGTGATGATGATCGTCCTCTACGCCGTCGGCTCGATCGGCAACACGCCGTGCGTGCAGGCATGAGGCGGCTGTTCGCACTCGCGCTGGCGGCGCTGGTCATCGTGCCGGCTGCGCGTGCGCAGACCGGGGACGTCACGCGCGGCAGACACCTCTACGGCCAGTACTGCATCGCCTGCCACGGCGCGAACGGCATGGGCGTGATCGGCGGCCGGTCCGAGGGGCAGAAGCGCGAAGGCCCGCCGCTCGCCGGCGTCGGCGCGCTGGCCGCGGACTTCTATCTGCGCACCGGCTACATGCCGCTCCACGAAGTCGGCAAGGAGCCTCGCCGAAGCCGCGTGCTGTTCTCGGAGGACGAGATCCGCGCACTCGTCGCCTACGTCGCCTCGCTCGGCCACGGCCCGCCGGTGCCGAAGCCTCGGCCGGAGCGCGGCAGCATCTCCGAGGGTTTGAAGCTCTTCACCGACCATTGCGCCGGCTGCCACCAGATCGTCGCCCAGGGCGGCTTCCTGACCGGCGGCGTGGCGCCGCCGCTCGACCGAGCGACGCCGACGCAGGTCGCCGAGGCGATCCGGATCGGGCCGTACCTGATGCCGCGCTTCTCGCCGCGTCAGATCACGCCGGCACAGGTGAACTCGATCGTGCGCTACGTCGAGTACGCGAAGAACCCGGACGACCGCGGCGGCTGGGCGATCGGGCACATCGGCCCCGTGCCGGAGGGGCTGGTCACGTGGTTCCTGGCGGCGACCGCGCTCGTCGGCGTCTGCCTCGTGCTCGGGAAGAGGCTCGGCCGTGGGTAGGGCTCGCGCGTTCCTCGTCGCGGCCGCCGTGCTCCTCGTCGGCCGGCGCCGCAAGCGGAGGCTCAGGCCCGGCGAGCGCGAGCCGATCGTCGCCGTCCCGGCCCCGAAGAGCCCAGACGCCGAGCTGGTCGCGATCGGCCTGCTGTTCGCGGCCGCGGCCTGCGGGATCGCCTTCGTCGTCATCTACGTGCTCGACCGGCTGCCCGCGCAGACGCAGCTGCTCGGCCTCGCGCTCGGGCTCGCGTTCGTGTTCCTGACGGCCGCGCTCACCGTCACGGCCAAGTGGCTCGTCCCGAACGAGGAGCTCGAGGACGACTACCCCGAGCACGAGCACCCCGAGGAGCAGGAGCGGATCGCGCAGGTTGTCGAGGAGAGCGGGCTCACCCGGCGGAAGCTGTTCGCGCTCGCGCTCGGCGCGGCAGGAGGCTCGATCGGGCTTGCGCTGCTGACGCCGGTCGCCTCGCTCGGGCCGGCGCTCCACCTCGCGCGCTTCTACCTGACGCCGTGGCGGCGCGGGACGCGCCTCGTGAACGAGCAGGGCGAGCCGTACCGCGCCGACGAGATCGAGGAGGGCAGCTTCTACACGGCCTTCGCCGAAGGCGCGGACAAGGAAGGGCTGGCGTCCTCGATCGTGGTCGTCCGCCTGCCGAGGAACGAGCTCGAGCTGCCGCCCGAGAACGCCGGCTTCGACGCTCGCGGGATCCTGGCCTTCTCGAAGATCTGCACGCACGCCGGCTGCGCGATCGCGCTCTACCGGAAGCCGATGTTCGCGCCCACCGACCCGCAGCCGGCGCTGATCTGCCCCTGCCACTACTCGACCTTCGAGCCGGCAACTGGCGGGAAGGTGATCTTCGGGCCAGCAGGCCGGAAGCTGCCGATGCTGCCGCTGACGATCGACGCCCAGGGCTTCCTCCGCGCGAAGGGGAACTTCGACAGCCCGGTCGGGCCGTCGTGGTGGGGCGTCCGGATGAAGAAGCCGACGTCGTGATCCGCGCGATCGTCCGCTTCCTCGACCAGCGCACGGGTACCGCGCCGTTCCTGCGCAAGACGCTGCGCTACCTCTTCCCCGACCACTGGTCGTTCCTGCTCGGGGAGGTCGCGCTGTACGCGTTCGTCGTCCTCGTCGGCACCGGGATCTACCTGACGCTCTTCTACGAGGACTCGACGGCGAAGGTCGTCTACCACGGGCCGTACCAGCCGCTGCAGGGGCAGGAGATGACGCACGCCTACCGCTCGGTGCTCGACCTCTCGACGACCGTGAAGGCCGGCCTGCTCATCCGCCAGACCCATCACTGGGCGGCGAACGTCTTCATGGCGGCGATCGTCCTGCACCTGCTGCGCGTGTTCTTCACCGGCGCGTACCGCAAGCCCCGCGAGCTCACCTACTGGATCGGGCTGACGATGCTGGTCACGTCGCTGCTCGAGGGGTACCTCGGCTACTCGCTTGCCGACGACCTGCTCTCGGGGATGGGCCTCGCGATCGGGTACGCCGTGGCGATGTCGATTCCGTTCGTCGGCGCGAACCTCGCGGCGCTGATCTGGGGCGGGCCGTTCCCGGGCAGCCACGACTTCTTTCCACGCATGTACATCGTCCACGTCTTCCTCATCCCGGCCCTGCTCGCGACCCTGCTCGCGGTCCACCTCGCGCTCGTCGCCTTGAAGCACCACACGCAGTTCCGGCAGAGCCGGCGCGAGAGCGAGCGGAAGCTCGTCGGCGTGCCGACCTTCCCGGCGCAGACGCCGCGCTCGCTCGGGCTCTTCGCCGCGGTCGTCGCCGTGCTGTTCCTGCTCGGCGGGCTGGTCCAGATCAACCCGATCTGGCTCTGGGGGCCGTACCACACGTACTCCGCGACGAACGGCGCGCAGCCCGACTGGTACCTCGGCTGGCTGATCGGCGCGCTGCGGATCGTGCCCGGCTTCGACGTCGTGATCGGGAACTACACGCTCGTGCCGAACCCGTTCTGGGGCGGCGCGCTGCTGCCGCTCGTCTTCTTCGGGTTCCTCTACCTGTGGCCGTGGCTCGAGCGCCGGTTCCTCGGCGAGCGCGGCTACCACAACCTGCTCGACCGTCCGCGCGACGCGCCGCTGCGGACGGCGATCGGCTACGCGGTCGCCACCGAGGTCTTCCTCGTCTTCCTCGCCGGGAGCGCCGACCGCGTCGACGTGCTCTTCGGCCTGCCGTACATCCCCCAGATCTGGGCGTACCGCGTGCTCGTGATCGTCGGGCCGTTCATCGCGGCGCTGCTCGCCTACCGCGTCTGCGTGGAGCTGCAGCGCGGCGAGCGGGTCGAGCGTGAGCGAAGCCGCGCCGAGCTCGCCGCGCGGAGCCGGGCCTGATGCTGACCGTCCTGCAGGAGCAGCTCGGCGAGGTGCACGGCCTCGCGATGGCGGCGTCCGAGACGGTCGACCGCGTCGAGTCGCGCCTGCAGGATCGCGAGCTCCGGCGACGGCTCGACGTGCTCCGCCTGGACGCGTCCGAGATCCGCGGACGCTGTCTCGAGGCCGAGCGCGCCTACGGCGCAGAGCTCGGCGCGGAGATCCTCGCCCGCGCGAACACGGTGGCCGAGAAGGCGACCGATCTCGCCGGCGCGTGGTTCAAGGCCGGTACCGGTCCCCTCGCGGCCTGGAGCTTCCTGGCGATGGGCGAGGCGGGGGAGCTCTCCTCGTGGACGGCGCTCGCTTCGCTGGCCGAGCGCGAGGGCGAGCTGGCCGAGCTCGCGGCGTGGGGCGCGGAGGTACAGCGCCGGCACCTGGAGCTCGTGCTCGACGGCGCAGCGCTGGTCGCGGCGCTGTTCGAGCCCGCGGGCCCGCGCTGGGGCTAGGACGGCTGCTTGACGGGCGCGGTCAGCGCGGCCACCGCGCCGAGGCCGACGAAGACCGAGCCCGAGACGTACCGCTGCACCGACGGGAAGCGGCGGCTATGGCGCAGGCGGTCGCCGAGCGTCCCGGCTACGAGCGCCCAGGTCGCGTCGCTCATGAATCCGAGCGCCGCGAAGAGCAGGCCGAGCGCGAGGATCTGCGCCCAGGCGGCGCCGCGGGTCGGGTCGACGAACTGCGGCAGGAACGCGAGGAAGAAGAGCGCCGTCTTCGGGTTCAACGTGTTCACGACGATCCCCTGCCGGTAGAGGCGCCCGAGGTTGCGCGGCGCGCCCGTCCACGGCTCCTGCTCTCGCTCCCAGCCGGCGAGGCGGCGGATGCCGACGACGATCAGGTACGCGGCGCCGAGGTTCTTGACCACATCGAACGCGACGGCGGACGAGGCCAGGAGCGCCGAGAGCCCGACCGTCGCGGCGGCGATGTGGACGAGCGTCCCGGTCGTGATCCCGGCTACGGATGCAATCCCGGCGCGGCGGCCGTGCGAGACGCTCTGCGTGACGACGTAGAGCACCGAAGGCCCGGGCACCACGAGCAGAAGCAGCGCGGCGCCGACGAACAGCGCGAGTCGTGACGGATCCGGCACGGTGCCTGACACCGTACCGGGGAGCGGAAGCGCTGGCCGCCGGCGGGGTTGTGGGCGACCCGTCACACTTCTCTTCCCATGCCTGGCACCGAAACGGAGCGGACGATCGTCGCGATGGGCGGGCTCTCCTGGGACGACGCGGAGCGCCGCCGGCTCGAGGACTACTGGCTCGGGCTCACCGGCGCGGAGCGGCCGCGGGTGCTCGTCGTGCCGACGGCCGTGGGCGAGGATCCCGGGACCACCCTGACGCAGTTCGCCCAGCTCGCCGACCGCGCGGAGGTCGCGTACTTGCCCTTCTTCCCGTGGCCGCCGGGCGATCTGCGCGAGCTCGCGCAGCGGCAGCACGCGATCTACGTCACCGGCGGGAACACGGCCAACGCGCTCGCGATCTGGCGGGTGCACGGCTTCGACGCGATCCTGCGCGAGGCGTGGAAGGCCGGCGTCGTGCTGACGGGCTGGAGCGCCGGGATGATCTGCTGGTTCGAGGCCGCCGTCACCGACTCGTTCGGGCCGCAGCTCGAGGGGATGCGCGACGGGCTCGGCTTCCTGCCGGGCAGCGCCTGCCCGCACTACGACGGCGAGGGCGAGCGGCGGCCGGTCTACACGCGGCTCGTGCGCGACGAGGGCTTCCCGGCCGGCCTCGCCGCGGACGACTGTGTCGCGCTCCGCTTCGACGGGACCGAGCTCGCCGAGGTCGTGACCGCGCGCGACGGCTCCCGCGCGTACCGGGTGAGCGCGGAGGGCGAGGAGCCGATTGATGCGCGCTTCCTCGGGTAAGACGCGCGGGTGAGCAGCCGCGCCGCCCAGCTCCAGGTCCTGCTCGAGGGCGTCCCGCTCCCAGCGGCGAAGCAGGAGCTGATCCAACACGCACGGCGCGAGAGAGCAGGGCCGGCGGAACTGGCGCTGCTCGAGGCGCTGCCCGATGGCGAGTACGAGTCGATCGACGAGGTCGGCGAGACGCTGCAGCCGGTCCAACCGGCGAGCCTCGCGGTGCAGCCAGGGCAGTCAAGGCCGGAGAGGAGCGCGCCGCCCGGCGGCGACGCCTACATCGACCCGTCGCCGGAAACGGGGCGCGTGCGCGAGCGCGGATCAGCGGGCTGAGCCGACAGTCGCGCGCGCTGCGGCTCGACCGTGTACTTCGGGTCGCGAGCGGACTGGAAGCCGGCCTTGAAGACCGAGAAGCGGAGCGCAACCTCTCCGGCCAGAGTCAGCGCGCCGCCCGCCACCGCCGCGAGGCGGCTCCGCCGTCCGGGTCCGGCCAGCAACGCAGCGCCGCTGAGCGTGCAACCGATGGCGAGCTTCTTGTACGTGCCTGCCTGGCCCTTGGAGTACGGCTCGCCCACCATGCCGAGCCGCCTTTCCATCAGCTTGAAGAGCACGTTCTCGACCAGCACGCCGCCCACCGCCAAGCGCCGCGCCGGGCCGGCCTCTGCGGGCGGGACGGCGATGACCGCCGCGGCTCCGGCGCTGGCGGCTGCGCTCGAGCCGAACAGGAACGGCAGCTCCCGCCGCGCCTCGTGCCAGACCGGGATCGCGGTGTTGGAGATCAGCGTCGAGGTGTAGATCGCGAGCGGCGCACCGGACCCCGCCGCGGCCAGCCGCGTCAGCTCGGCCACGCGCGGCAGCCGGCCGATCGTGTTCAGGAACGCCGACACCGAGCTCGCCGCACTCGTGTAGGCGAGGATCCAGCTGCCGACGCTCATCGGCGACGTCACCTTGAAGACGCGCAGCATGTTCAGGAAGCGCTCGGGCCGGCCGAGGTCGGCGATCAAGAGCGGCGGGCTCACCGCGTCCGCGGCGGACGCGATCTGGATGCTGCGTTGCGCCAGCAGCTCGTGGCCCGTCGCCCGTGCGACGAGGCTCAGAACCGAGGAGGCGCCACCGAGCCCGCCGGTGAAGAAGTACAGCGCGATCTCGTCCTTCCACACCGGCTCCTTCACCACCGGCCGCCCGTAGTACGAGCGCGTCTCGCTCACCGCGGTCCTCCGAGGAACGAGGCGACAACGCCGAGCACGAGCGCGCCGGTGGCGACGGCGGCCGTCTTCCACATCTCGGGCAGGTGGGCCGTCGTCACCACCGGGTCCGGCGGCAGCCCGTAGACCTCGGGCTCGTCGAGCAGCAGGAAGAACGCGCCGAAGCCGCCGACGCCGTCGTCGGGGTCGTTGCCGTACAGGCGCGCGCCGTTCCAGTTCTCGGCCTCGAGCTTCTCGAGGCGCTTGCCCGCGCGTTCACGCAGCTCGTCGAGCGGCCCGAACTGGATCGATTCGGTCGGGCAGGCCTTCGCGCAGGCGGGTTCGTGGCCGCCCTTGAGCCGGTCGTAGCAGAGCGTGCACTTCCAGGCGCGGCCGTCCTCCCGCTTGCCGAGCTGGAGCCCGAGGATCTCCGCGGGCGGGTCGGCCGGTGACCGCGGGAGGTGCCGCCTGTCGATGACGCCGAACGGGCACGCGGGCACGCAGTAGCCGCAGCCGTTGCAGACGTCCTCCTGCACGACGACCGTGCCGTACTCGGTGCGGAAGAGCGCGCCCGTCGGGCAGACGTCGAGGCAGGCCGCGTGCGTGCAGTGCTTGCAGACGTCGGAGCTCATCAGCCAGCGCAGCGCGTCCGGCTGGTCGCCCTCGAGGCGCGCCGGCTCCTTCTGCTCGACGAACGCGACATGGCGCCAGGTGTTCGCGCCGAGCGCCGAGGTGTTGTCGTACGACTCGCCCGTCCAGACGAGCCCGTCCTCGGGCACGAGGTTCCACTCTTTGCACGCGACCTCGCAGGCCTTGCAGCCGATACAGATCGACGTGTCAGTGAAGAACCCGACACGCTCCTTCGCGTCGGAGCCGTAGCTATCGAGCACGGTTCCTCAGCTCTTCGACGAACTCCGTCAGCGCCTTTCCGCGCGGCCGGCGCCCGGGCTTGATCCCGACCGAGAACGCCTTCACCTCCTGGATGTGAACGTTCGGGTCGAGCGCCAGCGACGAGAGGTCGTTCGCGGAGCCTCCGGTCGTGAGGCCGCGCGTGCCCCAGTGGTAGGGCAGGCCGACCTGATGGGTCGTGCGGCCCTGCACCTCGATCGGCGGGATCCGGTCGGTCACCAGCACGCGGGCCTCGATCGCCGAGCGCGAGCTGTAGATCGTTGCCCAGCCGCCGTGGACGAGGCCGGCCTCGTCCGCGAGCTCGGGGCTGACCTCGCAGAACATCGCCGGCTGCAGTTCCGAGAGGTAAGGCACGAAGCGCGACATCCCGCCGGCGGTGTGGTGCTCGGTCAGGCGGTACGTCGTGGCGACGTACGGGAAGATCTCGCTCCCCTGCTCGCCGCCGACGGGGTTGTACGGGTTCTCGGGCCGCTTGAACTGCTGCCGGCGCGGGTTCGCGCGCTGCCCGTAGAGCGGGTTGTCGAACGGCGACTCCTGCGGCTCGTAGTGCGTCGGCAGCGGGCCGTCCTCGAGGCCCTGCGGCACGAACAGCCAGCTGCGGCCGTCCGCCTGCATGATGAACGGGTGGTCGCCCGCGATGGCGTCCTCGGCCTTCGCCCCTTCCGGCGGCACGTAGCTGGGCGGCTTGTCCACCTCGAAGTCCGGCACGTCGAGGCCGGCCCACTTCGCGTCGTCGGCGTCCCACCAGACGAACTGCTTCCGCTCGGACCACGGCTTGCCGTCGGGGTCGGCTGAGGCGCGGTTGTAGAGCATCCGCCGGTTCGCCGGCCACGCCCACGCCCACTCGGGGGCGACGTAGCTCTGCTCCCAGTGCGGCTTCCTGCGCGCCGCCTGGTTGACCCCGTCCTTGTAGACGCCGCTGTAGATCCAGCAGCCGCAGACCGTCGAGCCGTCCGGCTTCAGCTTCGTGTAGCCGTCGATGAACGCGCCCGTCGCGATCTCCCAGCCGCTGATCTCCGCGAGGACCGCCTCGGCGTCGGGCTCCTGGATCTGCGAGTGCGTCGGGTACTCCCAGCGCAGCGCCTTGACCAGTTCGTCGCGCGTCGCCTCGGAGTCGGCGAGCCTCTGCTTGAGCAGGCGGCCGAGGTGGAAGTAGAACCAGAGCTCGGAGCGGGAGTCGTGCCTGGGCTCGGTCGCCTGCCAGTGCCACTGGAGCAGGCGCTGGGTGTTGGTGAACGAGCCGTCCTTCTCCGTGTGAGCCGCGGCCGGCATGAAGAAGATCTCCGTCGGGATCTCCTCGGTCTTCAGCTCGCCCGACTCGATCTCGGGGCTGTCGTACCAGAAGGCGGCCGACTCGATCTCGACCAGGTCGCGCACGACCAGCCAGTCGAGCTTCGCCAGCGCCAGCCGGTGCAGCTTCGCGTGCGAGTTGCCGACGGCCGGGTTCTCGCCGGCGACGATGTAGCCCTTCACCTTGCCGTCGATCATGTCGAGGGTCGTCTGGTAGACCGAGTTGTCGTCGTCGACCCGCGGCAGCTTGCGGAAGAGCCACTCGTTGTCCTCGGTCGCGTTCTCGCCGAAGTACGCCTTCATCAGGCTGACCCAGTACGCGTCGAAGTGGCCCCAGAAGCCCGTGGGCGCAGTGTTCGCCTCGATGAAGTTGTCGAGGCCGCCGTAGAACTCCGCGTGCGGCATCGGCAGGTAGCCGGGGAGGATGTTGTAGAGCGTCGGGATGTCCGTCGAGCCCTGGATCGAGGCGTGCCCGCGGAGCGCGACGATCCCGCCGCCCGGCCGCCCCATGTTCCCGAGCAGCTGCTGGATGATCGCCGCCGTGCGGATGTACTGGACGCCCACGGTGTGCTGCGTCCAGCCGACCGCGTAGCAGAAGGCGCTCGTCTTCTCGCGTCCCGAGCTCGCCGTCAGTGCCTTCGCGACGTGGAGGAAGTCCTCGACACTGCACCCGCAGGTCTCGGCGACGAACTCGGGCGTGTAGCGGCGGTAGTGCCTCTTCAGCAGCTGGAAGACGCAGCGCGGGTGCTGAAGCGTCTTGTCCTCCTCCGGAGGCTCGCCGTGCTCGAGCCCGCCGCCGTGACCGCCGTGGCCCGCCTGCTCGCCCGAGGTGTCGAAGCCGGCCTCGGTGTCTCCGCCGGTTCCGTGCACGGCCATCCCCTGGTACTGCCAGGTGGTCGTGTCGTACTCGCCCTGCTCCGGGTCCCAGCCGGAGAAGAAGCCGTCGAGGTCCTCGGTGTCGACGAACTCCTCGGTGATCACCACCGAGGCGTTCGTGTAGTGCTCGACGTACTCCTCGAAGTAGAGGTCGTGCTCGAGGATGTAGTTGACGATCCCGCCGAGGAAGGCGATGTCAGAGCCGGCGCGGATGCCGACCCACTTGGTCGCCATCGCGCTCGTGCGCGTGAAGCGCGGGTCGACGTGGATCACGTGCGCCCCGCGCTCCCTGGCCTCGAGCACCCACTGGAACCCGACCGGGTGGTTCTCGGCCATGTTCGAGCCCATGATCACGATGCAGTCGGAGTTCTGGAGATCCTGCTGGAAGTCCGTCGCGCCGCCTCGTCCGAACGAGGTCCCCAGACTGGGGACCGTGGAGCTGTGTCATATGCGCGCCTGGTTCTCGACCTGCACGATCCCGAGCGCGACGCAAAGCTTCTTGATCAGGTAGTTCTCCTCGTTGTCGAGCGTCGCGCCGCCGAGGTTGCCGATTGCCATCGTGCGGTTCGCGGGCGAGCCGTCGTCGGTCAGCTCTTCCCAGTTGGCCGCGCGGGTCTCGACGATCCGGTCGACGATCATCTCCATCGCTTCGTCGAGCGAGAGCTCCTCCCAGCGCGTGCCGTACGGCCGGCGGTACTTGACCTTGTGCTCGCGCAGCGGGCTCTGGACGTACGACTTCGAGGCCTGTCCCTTCGGGCAGAGGCGGCCGCGCGAGATCGGGCTGGCCGGGTCGCCCTCGATGTGCTGGACCTGGCCGTCCTTGACGTAGACGAGCTGCCCGCAGCCGACAGCGCAGTAGGGACAGACCGACTGGACGACGTGGTCGGCCTCCTCGATGCGGGGGCGCAGGGCTTCGGAGCGCCTCGACTGCGCGGCCTTCGCGAGCCCGAGCGGGTCGCCTTCCCTGACCTGTCG
>Ga0207683_10000621_pt1 | contig 32577 bp, 63 predicted proteins | sample KBSM73metaG_FD_184333 | JGI IMG/M metagenome (GOLD analysis project Ga0207683, IMG submission 184333) | Miscanthus rhizosphere microbial communities from Kellogg Biological Station, Michigan, USA - KBS M7-3 metaG (SPAdes) (version 2) | ecosystem: Host-associated > Plants > Roots > Rhizosphere >... | reverse complement strand
AAAACTATTGACACCCTACGCCAATGGCGGTATATTGAGTACATGGCAAGCGCAATGAGCAAGGTCAACGAGATCATCACCCGATTCATCGTCAACAACAGCAACTCGGGCAAGCGATTCGAGGCTCGATTCGGTTTCCAAATGACAGACAAAGAAGCCCTGCGGGATTGGACCCGCTAGGGCTCTGGGGAAAGGATAGAACCATGGAACACATCTCGATTGACGAATGCATCTCATGCACACTCTGTGGCAACTACAGCGAGCCATTGCGCGAGCGTTACTACGGTGACTTCGTATGCGTAGACTTCGAGTCTTGTGTGATCAACCGCCTAGAGGATGGGCTGCTGAGTGAGGCAGAGGCTAAGGAACTACTCAACAAGTAGTTCCCGGCCGGTAATCGGGCATAGCCCTCTTGCCGGCAAAACACTTGACACCCGTACACAGATGGCGTATCTTAGATACATGGCAAGCAGCAAGCAGTGGCCGATGGGACCAAACCTCCAGCAGGCTCTCAAGGCTCTCGAAGCCGCTAAGGCTAAGGATCCTAAATCCGCCAACAGTCAGCCGACTCCTGGCTACCTACTCCAGAATCGGGGGTTCTAATGAACAACTCGCTTTCCACCTTCCGGGCCGAGATGGCCCGCCGGGCCGCCACTCAGGACGGCATCAACTCCGTTGCCAAGGTAGCCGGGCTTTCGGCTGCGGCTCTGCAGCAGAGCATCGTTGGCGTGGCTGACCGGGCTCACGCTCAGTACCCGCAATACGCGGGCTACTTCAGTGGTCCCGAGTGGACCCTGGTCCGGTTCGCACGTGATGTGCGAGTCAAAGGCGGGCACGCCTTCAGGCATGGCGATGTGACCATCGCTCGCCAGACTGAGGGCATGGGCCTGGTGGCCTACTCGGTTCGCAATAACGCGAACACGATGATTCGGTACAGCATGGTGGTGCCTATGGGCTAAGCTCTAAACATCGATCTCAGCCAGCGCCGGGACTGCCACCCCGGCGCTTTTCATTTACAAGCGTTGAGCGCACGTAGCTGCTCAGGTGTAAGTGCCCATTGGTCATAGCCCCATGAGAACCAGCCGGCGAGGCTCACCTTGGCAAGCCTTAGTTGCTGTACGTAGTCAGGGATGTGCTCTGCGGGACGCCACCACTCGCTGATGACCATAGGCAGGCCACCGGCAAAGCTCGCAAACTTGGTGATCGTAGCCGCGTCCCGGGGATAGTGCATGCCTACGCCATGGAAGCCAGCTAGTCCGCCATGGTCGCGTACCTGGCGCAGGTAGACTACCTGAGCAGACGCGAGCCCACCGGTGATCATGGCAAGGCCGGGATACGTGTTGCGGTATAGCTGCAAGTGTCCGGCAAAGGCAGGGGCACTCATGGTATCGCCGGTGCCATCAATGTCAGGTTCGTTACCAATCTGGTAGCAGTCAGCACCCGGCACAAGGTAACCATGAGACTGCTCGGTAACCACGGCAAGAGTAAACATGCCGGCTGATCGAGCCTGCTCTACGTAGCTGTTTACGGAATCGAGGTTCCGGGAAACGAAGCGCATGCCAGTAAATCCGGCTGCCTTGATCACGTCGGGGTCAGAGGTATTGCCGGGGTTCTCGGGATCGATGTTGATTAGCACTGGTCGGTACGCTCCACTATGTCAGGATTGCCCATCAGGAAGCCTACGCTTGTGCCGAGAGTCTTGGCTAGCTGACGAGCGGTCTGTACCCTGATCGGCAATCCTGCCTCACCGCGAATCACGGTCTGGCGGCTGATGCCAGATAGGTTTGAGAGATCAACTTGCGTCCACAAGTGATGCTCTCGCACAAGCTTGAGCTTGGGCAGCACTAAGAACATGTGGCAAGAGTACAACTTTTGTTGCGTTCTAGTCGCAATCATGTACTCTTTTGCCCATGGCGCAAGAGGCACCACCACAGCAGCCGGGTCCGGGGCCAGGCATTGACATTGGCGGGCTAGTCGAGGGCATAGTCAACGGCTTCCGGGAAATCCTGACCGGTTGGGCTAATGACTTGCCCGGTCAGGCAGCTACCCAAAGTGAGCCGTTTATCCGGCAAGCCTGGCAGCAGTTCTGGTTCTCGGGCGTCAACGTCTTCGGTACACCACTAGAGCTAACGTGGGGGTTCCCTGCAGGGCAGCACCTTGGACGCGAGCTATTCGCCATTGTGCCGGCTATCGCTGCCCTAGCGGTGTCTCTGTGGTGCCTGCGTACAGCCTGGGGGGTTATCACCGGAAACGGTAACGCGGTAGCCGATGCCTTCGGCAACGTCATGTTTGGCATCTTCGTGGCGATGATCAGCACATCGCTTGTGGGGCTTGCGTTCCTGGCTGTGATCGAGGCATCGGCAGCTATCGGGAACATCAACTACGCGCCAAGTATTTTTAGCCCCGGGGCCTTTGCTAACTTCGCGTTCTGGATCGTTGCCATACTGGTGATGCTCTGGTATGGCTGGCGGCTATTTGTGCGGGGTGCCTACCGGATAGTGCTGCTCATGTTCCTGGCACCATGGGCACCACTCGCCGGGATTCTGTTTTCCATACCGCAGACGAGATGGGCTGCAAGGCTCTACTTCGTCAACCTTGGTGGCTGGCTCGTAGGCGGGTTCCTGGCTGTAGCTGCGCTCAGCATGGGGGTTCAGCTAGCCACCATCGGCAACACCAATCCGATGGTGAGCATCGTCTTTGGCGCAGCACTCATGACCCTGGCCCATGACCTGATGGGGTGGCTCCCATCAGCGTTCAGCAACTCGCCCGGAGGGTTTGGTAACCCTAACGGTGGTGGGCCTGTATCGGTGCCGGTTGTGGCTGCTGCTGGCGCTGCAGTGGCTACAGGTGGGGTGGCTACTGTAGCGATGCCTGCGGTAGCCGGAGCATTGCCAGCCGGGGAAAGCCCCGGGCTTGGCTACTAACGAGAGGACACCAGAATGTTTGCTCCGTTGATTACTACGATTTTGTTCCTGGCTACCGGCCTTGCGGGCTTGATCGTTGCCGGCTGTGTGCTCGGCTTTGTAGTGCTGCTGCTCATGAATCTGTGGGGAATCATGGATCCGCGAGCAGGGGCTGCGGTCAAAGGCAACATGCTCAAGGTCTGCCTGACTGCTGCTCTGGCCGGGCTTGTGACCGGTGCATCGGCAATCTTTACGCAGATGATGAACGGGGCCGGGGGCTGAGTGCTCCCATGCCTGAGGTTCTGGATAGCGAGCCGTTCTACGTAGTCCCAAGCCACCTTGATAGTGGCGGTAGCATCGGGCCGATCCCGGAGCGAACCTTTTGGGTCTTCCTGGGCGCAACACCATTTGTGCTGCTCACGGGCATGGCACTCTACGTTGCCTTCGGTGCAACCCAGTTTCACATCGGTAGCGTTACGTTCCGGCTGCCCTTGCCGAGTCTGCCTGCCTTGTTCTGGTATGTGCTCGCCATACCGTTTGCCATACCCTGGCTGACCCCGGCGTTCGAGCATGGGCTGCTGCACAGCATCGGCTACAAGTTTCGGAAGCTCAAGCAGCGCAGGCCACAGCACCACAAGTGGCTCGTAGGCCTAGAGATCGAGGGCCAGTATGTGAAGCTTCCTGACGGTAGCTACCGTGCAATACTACTGCTGCCCACAATCAATCTGGATCTGGCGAGCACAGCCTCAAAGCAAAGGCACCGGCGGCAGATCGGCCAGCTACTGGATGGCATCAGTGCTCATGAGATTCAGATTGTGGTACGCGCCCGGCCACAGAGTTTCTCATCACCCGATTCCTGGCAGACAAAGCTCAGGCTAAATCACAACCCATTCAGCCGAAAGCTCGCTGAGTGGCTAGGGAGCCATCTCAAGCAGACTGAGAGCATTGAGCGCAGGCGTTACCTGATCGTACCTGGGCCTGACGCCGATACGCTGGCAAGCCGGTGCGTCACCATAACCAATAGCTTTGTACAGGCCGGGCTCGGTGCTGACTGGATCGAGGATCCGGAAGACTTGCGCGATGTGATCAATGGTTGGTGGACTTGGCGTCCACACCCGGAGCGATTCGGGCCTGAGCTAACGGTAGAGGAACAACACAGCGTTCAGAGCGATGGCGAGCACATCAGGGTCTACGCCATGCACAAGCCACCGACCCGGATTCAGACCAATTGGTGGAAGCCCATACTTGATGCCGACTTACCGGCTGACGTGAGCATGACTTTACGTCAACAGAACCTGCAGGTAACCAAGTTCAAGATGGAACAGAAGTACAACCAGTTGGCAAGCTCGGTTATGAGCCCCGGTAGGCGCATCGCGCTAGAGCAGATCAATGAGCTACGTCTGGCGCTAGAAACCAAGATCCGGCCCTGGGACGTACAGATATTGTTTACCCTGCGGGGTGCGACTGAGCAGGCTCTACAGAAACGCTGCGAGCGGTTCGAGCAGCAGTGCCTAGACCTGGGCACGAAGGTCTGCGCCTTGCGATGGGAACACTACGCAGGGCTTGTCAGCGCAAGTCCTCTTTGCCTGGCGATGGTGCCTGCTCGGACCATGCTATGGGAATCGGGCACACTCGCACGTACGAGTATGGCGGCAGCAAGCAGCCTGCAGATGAATGGTGGGGTGCCATGGGGTTACTCGGAATCGACGCCAATACTATTGACCACGCGAGGGATGCGTACCGGCAGGCACTTCGGCTGGTTTGGCAAGACTGGCTCGGGCAAGGGCTACGGCATTCGTGCATATCTGGCACGCCGGCACTTCGCAGACAGGTTGCGGCTGTTTCTATGGGATGCAGACGATATGCACCACGAATACGCCGGGAGGTTTACGGACTTCCTAGATGGCGTACGTTTGGTGCTAAACGATCTCGATTCGGTCAGGGCTATCGAGTTAGACCCACGCTGGCTAGTGGTGAGCTTCGACGTTTCGGGGATGCCGACTGAGCTACACCCGAAAGCCTTTGCCATCGTCAAGCACAAGATCGAAGAGCACACGCTCACGTTCCCTGCCGAAACAGCCTTTGTCATAGACGAGGCCACTACGCTCGCTGAGCACCCTGACCAGAGCGGTGCCCTGGCACTCGGTGATGCTGTGCAGCGTTGGCGTAAGCGTGGCGTAGAGGTTCATGTGCTGACTCAGCGGGTTACTGACTGGTTTGGCACAGCCATAGGCCGGAAGATTCAGGGGAACCTATCGGTCAAGTGGTACGGCATGCAGGAAGACTCAGAGATCACAGAGATAGCAGCCAAGGTCAAGCTATCGAGCGAGGAAGCAGAACGTATCGCGGGTGCCGGCATCGGTCAGGGGCTGCTCGTAGCTTTCGGCAGCAGGGTATGGGCAAACCTCTATGACCATACGTCTGAGGAAGAGTACGGGGCCTATCACACCGATCCGCCGGACTCAGTGAGCTTGCTCAACAGGGGTATTGCATGATCAAAGGTTGGCTAGAGCTAGTTGTATTTGCAATCGGTGTGGTTGGCACGCTGCTGGTGTTTTTCTCAGCCTCTTGTGCGCCAACTACACCGGGGCCTGCTGGCGTAACGATCTACACACCTGAGCCGGGCGTCAGGTGCTACGCCATTGCGCCATACGACAGTATCAGTTGTGTGGTCAAGCCATGAGAATGTTTGACCCGGAAGACCCGCAAGACGAAGACGATTGGGAAGACCCGCTAGCACCCGATGACCTAGACCGGGATAACGTGCCTGACGATTGGGAAGACGAACCAGACGAGGATGACTGAGCTACGCCAATTTCTGCTCGCGGTCTGGCTATGGAATCCACCGTATGGGCAAGCGGCTCTCGTAGCACTCGCTGTGAGCCTCATCCTTGCATGGCTCTATGTAGACCACGTCATGAGCCGGCCTGCTGCCAGGGGCACAGCAGAAAGCGAGAAGGCCAACGAGATCAAACGCTCGATCAACGTCCGGGGCCATAAGCCAAGGCGTAAGCCCATGGTCCCGTTCACACTTGGCAACGTCACGATTGATCTCCAGCCGGGCGTCAAAGATATCCTGCATACGGCTATCGGCGGTACGTCCCGCCTTGGCAAGAGCACAAGTGTTATCCCGCTCTACGATCTGCCTATCGGAGTACTCACCATAGCTCTCGATGATTCCGACCCTATTAGAGATAAGGTGCGATCTCTGGCCGATGGCATCGAGTGGCAATCCTCCCCAAACTCGGCCACAGGCCTGGATCTGTTACGTGGAGATCCACTCATCTGCTCTGAGGTTCTGGTCGGTGGGTTCGGCCTGGTAGGCACCGGCCGATGGCAGCGTAGGGCTCGTATGCGGGTGCTCAGCGCACTTGAGACAATGGATAAGCACGGGCACCAACGTAGCATCGAGGCAGTGGCTAAGGCGCTTGCTACGCCTATCCCTGGCGAGTCTGAGGCAAACAAGGCATGTGCTGATTGGGCAGATCGGCTACAGCATCTGGTACGCACACTCGGCCCTGCGCTTGGGCCTGGCCTGGATGTAGCCGAGTCCCTGCGTCAGGGCAAAAAAGTTCTGCTGCGTATGAACCGGTTCCTGAGCCCCATGGACGCACCGATGCTCGGTGGCATGCTGCTCGTACATGCTCGGGCTATAGCCGTGGAGGCTGGCGTACCGTTCATCCTCGTTATAGAGGAAGCCGGCCAGATGGCAAACTTTCAGGAAGAGATATCACCGCTAACGCAAGCTGCCGGTGCCCGGCGAGTAAGCGTAGTCATTATCACTCAGAACCTGAGCAAGCTACCCAAAGAGGTAACCAACAATACCAGCGTGTGGGTATCGTTCGCTCAGGAAGATGAGGCCGAGATGAAATTTGCTGCCCAAAAGCTCAGGCCACTTTTGGCAGAGCATTTCAGGCGTGAGGAATTCCCCAATGAGGGTAGGGGTATAGCTTACGTTCGAGCCCCAGGTGTTCCTACGAGCCTGGTCAGAATAGCTAGGCAACGGCTATTGCACACCGAAGATGAGGATATTTCCGTTCCCCATTGTCAACCAGAGCCAGAGGTAGAGAACCTCCCGACGCCGGTAGACCTCAAGGTGTTGCCTGCTGTACCAGGGTGGGTTGATCTTGAGAACCCGGTACATATCAGGGCTTGGAAAAAGCTCAAGTATGACGTAGGGCCGAGTTTACTGTGGCATCCGGTGACAGGGTTTACGGAGGGTGAGCCGTGTTTGGTATGGACAGGGACACCGGGAGCTAATCGTCCGAAAATGTCTGTGCCAGGTGGAACAGCTACGGTGTATCGGGAAACGTTTGTATGGGCTGGCGGGGTAATACCTGAGAAATACGAGCTTGACCATTTGTGTGGCAATGGATGGTGTTGCTTGCCTGAGCACATGGAACCGGTAACGAAGGCTGAGAATCTGGCTCGGCAGACTGGACGAGAGAAGGCACTGAAGGCCCGTGCGGTTGAGGCTGCGGCGTAGTCGGTATTCCCGGGAGTACAAAGACTATTTAGCTTCTGATACCTGGCGCAGGGTACGGCAGCAAGCTATACGGGGTGCCCGGAACCGGTGTGAGCATTGTGGTGCCCGGGCCAGGATAGACGTGCCATGGCTTGAGGTAAACCACAAGCACTACGAGAAACCGTTTGGCACTGAACGGTGGCCTCAGGATCTTGAGGCATTGTGCAGCCCTTGCCATCGTAAGGCTGATCGGGCCAGACAAAAAAGGAACGGTAGTGAGAACTACTTTCGAACGAATAGGCGGGTTAGGCGTACCGTTCCTTGGGCTTGGATTATTGGTGGTGGGTTACTGCTCGTGGGCTTCCTGCCAGTACTCGTCACAGGCGTCACACAGGGGCTTGGCGTCCTCATGGAAGTGGCGAGCGACGTACTCGCTGCAGTTGCCGCACGTTACTGACTTGACGAAGACTGTTACCTGCATCTGCTCATCGTAGAACATCCAACCCTCTTCGCCATCAGAGATCGGGCAGAAGTCGGCGGAATCGAATTCGGCAACCTTGCCGGACTTGTGGCTCTGGATGCTGAGAATGTCGCGGGCTGTGCGGGGGGTCCACTTGATATCGGAGCTAACGGCTGTGAACTGGCGGGTCTTGGCGTTCCAAGAGAACTGGACTGTGCTGAGAACCTTGCTGCTTGCCATGTACTCAGAATAGGCGATACGCCATCGGGTGTCAAGCACTAGTTTCTTTTTGCCGGCATGAGCAACTCGCAAGCTCGGCACCCGGGCTTTGGCTCAGCGTGATGGTGGATGCCTGCCAATGCGATCAGTAGCTTGGCTGCATCGCACGGCCAGTCTCGATTACAGAAGTGGCAGTGATCCCACCAACCCTCTTCGCGTCCATGCCTGTAGAGCATGCCGTAGTGCTCGTCAGACTCAGCCACAATGGCGTTGTACTCTCGGGCTAGCTCTAGGTCAGTCATGGCATCTCTGGTTCTGTGAAGCCACAGCGTTTGCAATGCCTGAGGAATGGGGCCATCGGTGATAGCACGGGATTGGAGACAACCTCTTGTTGCCACCAATGCGAGCCACACTGCCGACAGCGTTCGCCTAGTACTGTGACGATGATTACCCAGGCGAGCAAACAGCCGACCAGCACAATCGCTCCGATCTCAAGCATCGGTCATGCCTGCCGGCACGTAGCTCGATGGATCGAGGATGAGCATGCCCTGAAATTTCATGAGGGCCTGCCAGTCATCCTGAATCTCGCGCCAGTTGGTGACCATCTCGGCTAGTTCCTCGCCACTGACCACAGAGATTTTCTCGATCTCACGAACCTCTGCCATGAGTTGGTCATTCTCGGCATTGGACGCTGCACAGTTGACGTTGAAAATGTGCGAGTCAGAGTCCAACGGAAACCCGCAATCGTTACAATCCATCACTTGCCTTTCCTGGCAACCGGTACGAGGTTCCACGGGCTTACGCTGACCCGACCACACCCCGGGCACCTGGCTACATAGCGCATGTAGCGAACCTGCCGCATGTGCTTGTCGTAGCTAGTGGCCTTGTATTCCTGCGACCTCTCGCTGGTGTGAAAGTGGTTCTCGCTGCTTGCCATACCGTTACCCTACACCTTTGGCGTAGCCCTGTCAACTATGAGTTTTCCAGATGCCGGGAGGTTCGTGCGCTCAAGAGGTTTGGTGCTCTTGGCTCGCTCATCCTTTTTGGTTCTCTCGCAGAGAGTGGCTCGCTCTAGGATTATGGATCTCTCAGCGATATTGGCTCGATCACTTGGAATGGTACTCACGGGTCGGGTGGCTCGCTATGTCCGTGTGGTGCTCTCTTCCAACGTGGCTCGCTCAATTCACTTGGTGCCCTCTGGTCATTTGGGCTCGCTGATCTCATATGGCGCTCTCGCTTACCGTGGCTCACTCAACAGCCTATGGTCCTCTCCGGCGGGCTGGTTCGCTCCTATCTTTTGGTGCTCTCTGCAAGGTTGGCTCGCACGGTTGATATGGTGCCCTCCCGGGTCCGGGCTCACTCGCATCGGATGGTGCTCTCCACAGACTCCTGGCTCGCTCCAGATGTTTGGTGCCCTCTTCAAGCATGACTCACTCACGTTATCTGGTTCTCTAGTGGGTGGTGGCTCGCTCTGCCATTTTGGTGCTCTCGGTATGGATGGCCCGCTCAACGCACATGGTGCGCTCGGTTGTTATGACTCGCACAAGTAGAATGGTTCTCTCCGGGAGGACTGGCTCGCTCCAGGGTTATGACACTCTCGACTGAGCCGGCTCATTCAGACGCCATGGTGCGCTCGGCCACAGTGACTCGCACGGGCTGTATGGGTTCACTCTCGTTATCCTGGCTCGCACAGCAGCAATGGGGCTCTCACGCGATGTTGGCTCACTCTTGTTTGTTGGTGCGCTCTGAGATCAAAGGCTCGCTTGCATACCATGGTGCTCTCCGAACAAGGTGGCTCGCTCCTACTGTCTGGTTCTCTCCAAAGTCCTGGCTCGCACATCCTTGAGGGTTCTCTCACTAACTTTGGCTCGCTCTGTTCTTTTGGTGCGCTCTATGTTCCCTGGCTCACTCGCGCTTCTTGGGACTATCGTGACACCTTGGTTCGTTCCATCTGTTTGGTGCGCTCTGCACTCCATGACTCACTCGCGTGGCTTGGTGCTCTTGTCAGTGGGTGGCTCGCTCACACTAAATGGTCCCCTCATGCAGCTTGACTCGCTTGCTTCTTTTGGAACTATCCGATGGCCTGGCTCACTCCCACTAAGTGGTGCTCTCATGCAACTTGGCTCACTCATCTGAGGATGGTGCTCTCTACGAGTTTGGCTCGCTCTTTCATTATGGTGCTATCCCGTAATACGGCTCGCTCTCACGTTTTGGTTCTCTCTTGACGATGTGGCTCGCTCTGTTGCTAAGGATCTCTCGACACGATTGGCTCGCTCTATAGATATGATGCTCTCTATCGATCTGGCTCGCTCATGCCATATGGTGCGCTCTATGTAGCGGGCTTGATCAGGTGAGCATGCCCCAGGTGAGCGATGGGGTACGGTAGCGGTGGCTCGGTGCCAAAGTGCTGACGGTACATCTCGCCATGCAGATGGGCCAGGAACAACTTGACGGTCCACCTACGCGCCCGGGCATCGAGATGAGCCGGTGGCAGCTTGCCAGTCTCGTAGATAGCCTTGGCCTTGGTGTCATCCCGGAACTTCTTGCGGCTCAGTGCAAGCGCAGCCTGCTCGGCATACTCGCCGGCCTCATTCTTGTCGATCTCATACTGCTTGCGCTGCTTGTAGAGCTTGCCGTAATAGCAGTCTTCGCGGCCCGAGAATTTCATGAAGCTCTGGCCGATTTTCCAGCACAGTGTTTTTAGCTTGGCGTTCCATGGGCGCTTCTGGCCTTTGCCCCACTCTTGCGTAGGGTTGAGTCCGGCAAAGCTCCAGATGTGGCCTACGGTCGGTGCCTGGGTAATGTCGATATGGGCAATCAGGCCGGCAGCAATCACCGGGCCTATGCCGTAGATCGACTTGAGCCAGACGCCAACAGGCTCGCGGTCTGTGTGGTCTTCGAGCGCACGCTTGACAGATTCCTCGTAGGCTTCCATCTGCTTGAATTGCCACCGGATCAACTCATGCGGCTCGCCATCCTCGTTGCTGGCTCGGATCTGGCCCTGAGCCTGAATCCGGTAGTCCTGCATCGAGTAGTACATATCTACGAGGTAACGAACCTCGCTCGGCTGTAGGTCGGTGCTGGCCTTGATCAGGTCGCGGCTCAGCCGGCTAATCGCTGGTACGTCAATCACTGTTGTCATGTTTATGCATACTCCCATGCCGGCATGCTGTATTTCTGCCGGCCAATATTGGTCACACTGGTAAACATCCAGCGAAACCAGATGGTGCTTTCGCAATCCCAACCGTAGAGGCTAACCGGGTGAGTGAGCCGGGTTGCCATTTGGCCGGTTGCGGTCAAATGCATGGCATCGTAATCCTGAGCCATGCGCTCGAAGTCCAGAATGGTTATGGGAAAGTCTGACGTAATGGCATAGCGCTCACATGCGCTAGCCAGATCCTCGTAGCTATCGATTGTCAGGATTCGCGCATTCGGATCTACCTCCAGAATGAAGCTCGGCCAGCCACCACGCGGCACTTGGAAATCTTCGGCTTGACACCACTGGATCCAGTCAGAGCCAAGCTCGGCATCGTAGCTCGAAGTCCACAGCCCACCACGCGGCTTGATGAAACCCTCGTTTCGGATCGGTGCCATCTTGCCGGCACTTGGCTCTGAGCCAGTGAAAAGTTGAGTGTTCATGCTTGCCACCCCACTACCCTAGCACTACGCCGATGGCGTGTCAAGCGTCTGCCGGCATTCGCACTTGATGCCATCCACGTCAGACCACTTGAGCACTTGCTGCCTGTTGTTCACCCGTACAACGTTGCTGTGCTCAACGTGAGCCGTGTTGCCACGTCGGTAGCACCATGCGCCATCCCGATGCACTGCCAGGCAGTAGCCCATGCCTATGTGTGCCTGATGAGCCTCTACGTGAGTCTTGCTCATCGCTGCCGCCATTTGATCAGTGGACGCCACAGCCACTCGTAAGCACTCGTAAACGGCATGCTCTTGATACCCAGGTGCTGCACAGCATAGCCGTAGCCTGAGCCGATGTAGCCCTCTGGCCTATCGTCTTTGAACAACTGATGCAGCAGGCACCGGCTCGGATCGTTCATGTTGAGGCTATCGAGATCCGCCATGCGAGCCCAACCCGGTTTGATGCGGTCAAGCTTCCTTACCGCCGGGATAAAGTCATGACCGTATAGGCAGAGCACCAGAACGAGCATGGCGATGGCAGCAGCAGAAATACCTAACAGTGCATTCATCATCGCTTGTCCTGCATGCTGTGCTCGCCATGGCAAAGCCAGGATGCTCGAACCAGGCTCGCGTTAGTCTCATCATGGTCAGCGAACACCGCGTGCCCACAGTCAAGCTCGATGCAGTCTCGGAACTTACCCATCTTGCCGTTCCAATACTGCTTGAGCCGTACCTCAATTACCTCTGTCCGGATCCCTGCTCTACGTGTTGGCATTGTTCATATCCTTTGGTTCATCCAAAAATAGGTCTATCTCGTGTCGGGCTATTGCCACTGGTCGCTCACTCAGATTGAGAGCCTTGTAATACTTGTCCTCTAGATCACCTAACTTTGCCTCAAGCTCGCTAATCTTTTCGGCCATCGCTGTTCGCTGGTCTACGAGGATGGCTACCCTGCGCTCAAGCCGGCGAGTCATGGTGCGATAGTCGATCTGCTCGTTTTGTATAGTGGTGTATGCCGTGTTAGATGGCACACCGATTACCACGGTGTGTTTTGGTTTTGGTGGCCTGGTAGCCAACCTGAATAACCAGCGAGGTACTTTCCATATGCCGATTACCATGAGTGCAAGTATTAGTGCTATGAGTAGTCCTATCAGCGCACCGACAATAAACCAGCCGGCAAATGACAATGGATCGTTCATGGCTCGCCTAGAAACAAGTCAATCTCTTTACGCATCGGTACAACCATAGGTTTGAGCTTGTCATAGTTCTCACGCTCTTGCGCTAGCTCTGCTTCGAGCACCCTTACCTTGTTACAGAGTGACTGGTGATCTACGTAGACCGCGTCAAGCCTAGCCTGTAATCGGTTCGTCAGAGCCCGGTATTCGTCTGCCTCAAACTTGTACTGAGCTAGCAGGCTTGCTGCTTCCTTGGCATTGCGAACCGACTCATAATCAAGCTGAGTAGGTGGCAACGGTGCCTCATCCATTAGCTTTCGGTTCTGGCGCATGTTGTGCCAATCAAACAGCCTATCGCAAACCCGTGGCATTGTTACGCCGATCAGGATGCAGCCAGCGGCTATTAGCATCGCTATGGTTATGGTTTTTGCCACTGGCTCTACCCCTTCCATCAGGGCTTACCTAGCCTCCATACATCACCGGTCCGCATACGTCGGGGAGTTGGATGTGCCCGATGCCAGTGCTTCCAAAACTTGCAAGGGTAAATCACCATATCCTCTGGCATGCCGATCCATGCCTGTTGCGCTGTCCAGTAAATAACCTTGTGCTGTACCGCGCAGTACTCTCGGATTCTGCGCGAATGCTGAGCCATAGCTCAATCCTCCCGGCGTCGGGAACGATGGGGGCTCAATGCCCCCACCTGGCGATTACGCTAACCCGTTACGCTCTGCTCTGGCCCTGGCCCGTTGCGCTCGCTTGGCAAGCTTCTGCTTTTCCCGGATAGCTGCCCGGCGTTCCTCAGCCTCAGGGGTAGCAGCCCGGATCTTGCGAGCGTGGATGGCAGCAGGCACGGCATGCCGACGCAGGTTCTCTGCGCTCTTTGCCTTGTGCTCAGGTGTGACCACCTTGCCTTGCCACTCAGGTAGAGCGTTGGCACTCAGTCGGTAGTTGTGAACCTCAAGCAAAGCCTTGCCCCAGGCAGTAGCCGCACTGTTGCCATCGAGGCCCAATCGCGCAACCTGCTTTGTCTTGAACCGCTGCCAGCCAAGCTCGCGCACTCGCTCTACGAGTTGCTTGCGCTGTAGTCGGGAATCCTCAGCGTACCGCTCAAGGAACGCAGCAAACCCGTGGAGCACCGGGCCTACGTAGGCTCGCGGTTCACCCTCGAAGATGCTGTGTACCAGATCAAGCGTCTTGGCGAGCAGCCCGTAGCGGTTGCCCTCAGCGATGTTGTACAGGGCCTCTGCTGCTTGAATGCCATTCTTGACCCTGCCACCGGTGCCTGCTGCCACATGCAGCCCAATCGTATGCACGATGCTATCGATGGTCCGGGTGTGCTGGTCACCGGCAGCGAGCGCAGCCATGTACTTGTCTAGCGCGGTCTGCTTGAGGTAATCGCCAAATTTGCGGTACAGGTCGGCCTCACGTTCGATGGTGAGATCGACGTAGACATAGGCCGGGATCCGTTTGATGCCGTAGTGCTTAGCAACCTCAACACGGTGCTGACCATCGATGATGGCAAACGTTTCCGGGTCGGTGTTCCGCATGCTCAGCAAGACCGGTCCCATGGCACTGCGGTCAAACGTTGCGATCAACTTTTTGACCCTGCTCGGGCGCAAGTGCCGGGCGTATCCCCCGGGCAAGTCCCGGAAGTGAACGAACATCTGAGTGATGTTTAGCTCAGGCTCAAAGAACGTTTCCTCTTGAACCTCAAGAGGCACTGGCGATGGTGCGACTGCCATATCTACTGCCCTCCCGGGCGCGGTGTGAATGCTCGCCATCTCTTGGCGGCTAGAGCCACTGTAGCAGGTTACTACGCTGGTGTAAAGGCCTCTGTAGAATCTGCCGGCTCTTGCAGATCCTCAGGCACACTCAGGTCTAGGTCGGTGCCTGAGCGCAAGACTCGACTAGCTCGCTTGGCCGGTTCAGGCTCTGGCAACGGTTCTGGTTCCGGCTCTGGCTTTGGTAACGAAGTATTCTTAGCCTCTAGATGCGCGATGCTCTGTATCTCAGACGGCAGATACTCCATGGCTGAATCGAAGCCTGCCCAGTAGCCATTGGCATATGCCACCAGCAGTGACGTTACCTCGCTCGGATGTTCTGCCGCGAGCCACTGTTCAAACCCTTCCTTTATCGTAGATGTGATTTTGAGTGGCTTTGTAAACGTCGGCTCAGGATCTGTAGATTCCCATGACAGAACACCCTCAAGCAGCAACGTTTCGGCAGGCTTCATATCGGTTGATTTAGCGACTGCCTGCCAGATGAGTGCTCGCGCAGAGTCAGGCAAGTATCGCTGATGGTAATTGGCACTGGTCAGTGATTGCTCACATAGCTGCTTATCGTGCTTGGCTATCGCTGCCACCATCGGCTGTGAGTACCAGGCAGTTGAGAAATCTCCGGCAACACCGCTGATGGTGATGAGTCTATGCGTGGTTTGCAGACCAGGGGCGTAATCCACAACTATGGAAAATTTCTTATCCTCTTGATCGGTCCAGAGTGAGGCTATCCATGTACCGGGAATGGTTGCGCTTATGTTCTTGATCTCACTCATGGGTTCAGGTTTCGGCAGATGAACAGAAGGATAGGAATCCACATCTAGCGTGGCATCTAGCCACCTTGACCATTCCTCAGGTGCGGCAAGCGCATCACTAACGGCTTCCTTGACAAGGTTTAGCGCAGATTCATTGAGGTATTTCTGCTGCTGGTACTCTGCGGTCGCCAGTGAATTCTCAATGATGCTCGCATAATTGCTTGAATTACTGTGCTGCATAAAGTTTGAGTACCAGGCACTCGCTTGCCCGCAAGACATACCACTGATAGTGATGACTCGACAATGGGCTGAGCCACTATCAACATCACACCAGTGGATGACGATAGTAAACCTATCGTCACGAATCCAGAGAGTGGCTGTCCATGTTTGATTTTTGTTGGCACTCATGGCTCGGCAATCTCTAGCGCAATCCCAAGCCGGAGCGCAGGTTGTATCGGTTCTCCCATGAGTTGCCTAAAGGCATTCTCATGCTCAAGCCCGGTGCGACAGTCAATCCGGTGGCGCATGCCGCGCTGTGATATCTGGTTGCACTCCGGACACCGATAGCGGTAGCTCTCGCAATTGCACGTCATTACAAAGCACATCCACCGGCCACCTTCCTCGCGTATGCCATGCGAGTTGAGGTAGTGCTCGCACTGACACGCCCGGTTGGGCATGCGTACGTTCTTGGGCACGATGGTGTGCGGGTACAACCCATCTGGCGGCACTTCGGCTATCGAGTCATAGCCTGCACCGGTGCCTACCGATAGCTCAGGCACTAAGAGGGCAAGGCCCTCTTTCACGTCAAACAGATTATGGATGTAGACGCCGAGTTGCTCGAAGCCAGATACCGATAGGTTCCACACTTCCCTTTCGGCATCTACGCTGACCGGGCCGGCTGAGAATGCCGCTAGCTCAATTGCTTTTGCGAGCACAACCAGCACAGCCTCGCGGGGATCCCCTACGCTTGCAGACCACGGATCAATACCAGCGGGACTGCTAGAACGCCAGGCTATGTAGTCTGATGTAGGCAGGGTCAGCCCACCATAGAACACCATGTAGTACTGCCCGGCTGACTGCCCGGCTGAGCCGTGCCACTTACCAAGGGATACGAATTTCCAGCCACCTGACGATGCTGCTTTCTTGGGCAGTCTGACCGTGAGCCAGAAGCACCGTATATGAGCCGGGCAAAACGAAAGCATCTCGATCTGGTCAGCCGTAAACCCATTCATATGCCAAGCTCATCTAGGTCTAGCTCTAGCTCGATGCCAACACGCCCGGCGGGCTTCTGTGCAGGGATGGTTACCGGGGTGTTTTCTTTTGCCTCGTTGGCTGGCGAGCCTGCCAGAGTGCTCTCCGTCGATTTTGGCTTGAGCTTGGCTGCAGGCTTGTCCTTGTACAGCGCGGTCCTGAACCCAATGGGCTGCAGCCCGTAGTCATTGATTAGTTCGAGTAGTTCGCCATAGCGCGGTATATCGACCAGCGCAAAGTAGTGATAGCCACTCTCTGCTTTTTTACTTGCCTGGTTGTATGCCTCACGGGCAATGGCATACCGGTTGGTGCCCATGACTCCCCACTGCACTGAGAGCGTACCTCCGTACGCCCCCCATGCTGTGACCACCTGGCTTTTGCGGTTTGAGCCTTCGCCAAACTGCTCTACAAGAAACGCGAGCCAGACCTTGTTGCTGTTGTGCGCTGTGTTCCTCAGGCAACTGAGTGACGAGGTAGTGGTGCCCATCAGAGCACCACTCGCCACACTAGCTGATCGTCAGCCTCGATATCTACGCTAGCTCGCTGCATAACCTCAAGCTCTAGCGCATCCTCGCCAATCGAGAGATCCACTGCAGATCGGCTCATGGTTGCCATCTGAGCGAGGTTCACCGGCTCATCAGGAATCCCGATATCGTTGGTGCTCCGTACCGCCGGGCGATCAAGCTCTACGAGCAGCATGCGAGCCTCTGTGCCCAGGTTGACCAGGGCTTGCTCTAGTTCGTTTGCGTCCCGCAAGTCAGACCGCTGAGCCAGGATGCTTTCGAGGTTCGCCATGTTGGCAGCAAGTGTTTTGTCATCCCAAAACACCATCTCGTCTATCTTGGCTACGAGGTTTTTCAACTGCTTGCTGCTGTTACGCGGCAGCACTCGCTCATTCTTGCGGAAGGCCTTGATGCAATCGGCCACTACGTCAAGCACGTTGTTCGCAATGGCTGACCGTAGATCGGCCATGAATTTGTAGAGCCCACTGCCCAACTGCTCAGCCGCATCAGCCTCAATGTCTCGCGCCATCTGGTTTGAGAGATCGGGAGTGATGAGCCCGGCCTGCTTGAGCATCTCGCGTTCAATCATGGCCTGCAGGGGAATGTAGCTCTTGACCCAAGTCATAGAGGCTTCCTTGAGCCACTGCTCAGCCGTGATGCGCTTGGCGGTAGCCTTGCGAACAAAGTTCGCAACCCACTCAGCCTCACTGAGGCTGTTGCCCGGCCACCACTCTTGAGCCGATGCCTGACGGTAGGCTCGCGTCCCAAGCGCACGGTAGTCGGTGTCAACCTCAGCGGCTAGCTCATGCCACTCGTTACCGATGCGCTGCACCACAGCGTTGAAGTTAGCCCTGATGTTCTCGGCTCGCTCAAGCCATGCACCGTAATTCTTCTGAGCCACTACCCGGCCCTGAGCCGTTTCCATGGACTTTCGGTACATGTTCTGCCGCTGCTGGTTTTCCCAGTACTGAAGCTCTTTGATAATGTGTTTGGGCAGTAGATACCGCTGGCCCAGGTTCAAGAGGTTTTCCATGGCGTGTCGCTCGTCTGCCGGCAGACCGCTCAGCCCAAGGTCTTCGAGGGTGAGGGTTGTCTCTGCCCTCCACCATGAGCAGTGCGTATCGATCATGGCGCACTGTGTGATGTTGCTTGACCACTGCGGGTCAATCTTGCGCCACTGGCCCTGCTCGCCAATCATCTCGGGAAGGTCACTTGCCATCGGTCTAAGTCCTTTCTGCTGCTTGCTACAGTCAAGATACACCCTGGCTAGAGTGGTGTCAACCCCCTAGCCAGGGATGCCGGCAACCTATATGTCTTTCAGGTCAAGCTCTGCCGATGCTCGCTTGGTAGGCGTATCGTTCCAAGCCTTGGGCTTGGCTTTCTCGTCAAGCTTGCTGAGCATATCCCGGTAGGCAGCAGGCACCAACCGGGAGTCTTTGCACACATGCAGAGCTTGGCGTACCTGCTCTACCACGTTGACCACGTCAGCCCTACGGTAGGTGATGGTTTCGGCTACTGCCTCAGCCAGAGTCACCCCATCGAGCCGTTGGGTCATTAGAGCATCGCGCACAACCTGCTCAAGGTCGCGACCCGACCAGTTGACCACTCGGCCTGCCTGCTCGATCAGCCACGGCTCAGAGTCGGCTACGGTAGCCCCATAGCGCCTCAGGATGGTGCCAAGCACACCGGCTCGCTCCACATCGGTGGACGGTGGCAGGAACGGAATGACTGCGCTCATGCGGCTCATAAACGCCGGGTCAAGTTGCTCCGGCAGGTTGCTCATGAAGCACCCGATCACCCCTGCCTCAATCATCTTTGGGTTACCGAAAATCTCAAGGATCTTGCTAAACAGTCGGTTCTCGACTGCGCCACCACCGCCGGGATCCTGACCACCCTGACCGCGACGTACCTTCTGGTCAATCTCATCCATGATCACAATGCACGGTGCATTCTCAAAGCAAGCCTGCTCAAGCTTGGCGACGTTCTTTTCGGTGCCGCCTACTGCTGAATCGAGCAGCATGCTCAGATCGACAATCAGGCAGTTGAGCCCGGTCTGCCGTGCCAGAGCCATAGCTCCGAAAGTTTTACCGGTGCCGGGAGGGCCAACCAGCAGGATGTTCGCCGGTGCACCCGTGAAGTCACCCGACTGCAGGGGCTTGATCACCCGAGTCTCGGCGTACTTCTTGAATTCGAGCAGCCCGCCAAGGTCTGAGAGGGTGAATGGCGTATCGACTCGCTTGACGATGTGGCCGAATTCGATATCCATCGTTTCGCGTTGCACGCTCTGAACGATTGCCTGAGTCAAGGTGCGGTTGTTAGCGCGAGCCTTGAGCATGGCGCTCTCAATGTTCCGGCGCAGCATGCCTGCGCTCAGGTTTCCGAGTTGATCGAGGGTGAACCCTGCCTCAAACTCAATGGGCTTTGGCTCAAGAGCCTGGCAGGCTTGTACAAACGCCTTGCGCTGCTCGCGGTTTGGCTTGCTCACAGCGGTGAGCTTGATGCCTGAGTTATCAGCGTAAAGCTCACGCCGGATTCCCTGAAGGTCTGGCGCTAGCATCAGGAACGGATTGCCAAGGCCGACTACCTCGTTGTCAGTACCTGCCTCATGGATGTTTTCCATGAGCGAGAGCAGCGTGCTATCGAGGGGAACGTTTACCCCGGCGATATCGTCTAGCCGTTCGATGATGACGCAGGCGGATCGGGCCGGTGCCTTGCGTACAAGCTTGAGCAGGATGTTTACCGCGAATTCTGGCTGAGCCATGATCGTTTCACCCTGCGGGTCAGGATCTGGCTCGCCAAGGATGTTGAAAAAGTTGATCTTCTGGTTTGGGGCCGCGAACCGGATTCCTCCACTCAGGTTGTAGATAGCGACCACTTTGTAATTCTGCGAGAAAACCATCTGAATGTACTTACTGACGGTAACTTGAGGCTTCACGTAATCGAGCGTTGCAAGCCCGTGAAACAGGTGAATGTATGCCTCACCCGTTTTGAATGCCTCAGCCATCGGCTGGAGGAAGTCAGCGAGCTTGCCACCGCTGGCGGTCTGTGCTTGTGCCATCTCGGCACCCCCTAAAAGCTTGATACGAGTACCTTACACCCTGCCTACTGTCTCTGTCAACTGGTCAAGAGCTTTTGCCGGCACGATGCCGGCGAACCTATGGCAGGTTCCGCCCGGTGCGTAGTCCAATCGCTATGGCGTTGTCTACGAGCAAGTCTCTATCCTCACTGCTCGGCCAATCGATTACGTCTGACCACAGTGACGAGATCAGATCATGACACGGCTTGCAGATGGCGTGATCATTCTCGTCTAGCTCTTTGATCACCCCCACATCGTCAGGCTCACTCAGTTTTACCGGTGAGCCGCATGTGTAACACTCTCGGCTAGCCATCAAGCTCTACCTTTTCGTACATGCCCATGAATTGCTCTTGTGTATGAGAGTTGCTGTGGCGTAGCCAGGCAATATCTGCCGGCTTGAAAATGGGTTTACGCCACTTCCCCTGTACGAACAACTTGTGCCCGGGATGGTCAGGTGTGTAGTAGATCCACTCGTTGCAGATCGGGCACCTGGCCCGACGTTCTTTCATGGGCTCAGCCGGGCAGGTTGGGCACTTTTCTCTAGTCTCGCTATCACTCATGCCTTTATGTCATTCCCTTTCAGAATGGCAGTGATGATTGCGATGCCTTGAAGCAGCATCGGCAGCACTATCAAGGCGAATACCAACAGGATGATCACTATCGTGCCCTGGCTCAAACACTCGCTCATGGCTCGAAGACTTCCATTTGCCAATCCTCGCTCACCAGCGAGCCATCATGCTCAAAGCTATGGCGAGGATCGTACTCAGCCCATCCATGCTCCCTGGTGGTCATGGTCACTATCTCACCGCGATAGCGTTGTACGTAGAGCGTGTCTGGTCCCTCGTATTGTGTCACCGGCTTGGGCCAGAACAACCGCGTCAACCTGACCCAAACCTGCTGCCCATCCTGCAGTGCCTTTACCTCGTCACGGCTCAGCATTCGCTTGCTCATCTGAGATACCTGACTTGCTGGTTACCCGACCCGGTCCATGGCCCGGCCCCATCTTTGAGAGCCTCGATGTACGGACCATCGATCAGCACATCGATCTCGCCAAGCACATCATTGATGTACGGGTTGTTCATCTGGATGAGCCGCTGCAGTGTGTAGCCCGAGTAGACCGTGATGTGCAGATCAGGCTCGATATCCCGTAGACGCGCTACGAGCCACGCTAGCCCATGAGGCTGAGCAAATGGCTCACCACCCAGGATCGTTACCCCATCTCTGCTGTAGGCCTTGTCAAGCAGTGTTTCTGCCACTGTGTTGATTCCTACCAATTGGCCTGACTGCTCGTCATGAGTTTCAGGAACCCAACAGCCTTTACAGCGGATCGGGCAACCTTGCACCCGTACCACTGAACGCCGGCCCGGTCCCTCGACTAGCGAGTTATGCCAGTAGTCCCGGACCCGCAGCACAAAGCCACTGAGCACGGCGGTATCGCTAGCTGGCTTGGTGAACTGCTGTGGCTCAGTCGGGTTGGCACAACCGAATCGTGTGCCATCTCGGAAATACTGAGCGAGATCCACACCGGCCTCTGCGAGAAACTCGCGTTGCTCTGCATCGAGCAGTAGCTGACCGGTTACCTCGTCAAATATCGCCAGAACAATGTCAGGCATGATTCCGTTCCTCTCTCTTGCTGCTTGCCACTTGCAAGATACTCCCGACGCCGGGAGGGTGTCAACCTCCCGGTGCCGGCGCTGGCTACCGGCGAGCGGTAGCCGTGTTGACTGCGGTGTACTTCGATGGCTTGGCCTTATCAGCCGTAGCCGTAACGCTGGTTTCTCTGACGCCAAGCTTAGCCATATCGGCACTGAAGGCACCGTGGATAAGCTCGCACGCCTTGCCCGGGATGCCGTTGATAGTTAGCTCGGCCTTGCCGGTATCAAGGTCAACGGTCCAAACGATCTCTGCCATCACATCCTCCCCTAGTAGGTCAACTTGATCTGTACTTGGTTGCCAACCCGCACGGTGCTCACCTTGGCATTGCGCGGTGTGCCGGCGATGCCTTGCTGCTGCATGCGAGGAATGGTCATGTTGGTGATCTGTGCTACGCACTTTTCGCCGGTGATGCGAGCGTACTTGCTCTTTACGTCGGTAACGAAGTGTCCACTGCGCTGACGTGGGCCACTGGTTGACGTATCGTACTCACTCACGATTGGTTGGTAAGTGCCATCATCGAGCTTGAGAAACCCGATATCGTTTGAGCTTGAGCCAACGTTCTGGCGTCGAATCACGATGTTGGCTTTCTCGGGCCGGGCATCGTTGTGATAGCCGTAGAGCGTAACCGGGTTCTGGTGAACCTCGATCTGGCTTGTGTTCCAGCCCATCTGCTGCAGTGCCTCGATCAGCGTCTGATCGTCGGTGATATCACTGCAATCGTATTTCACGTACTCGCTCATGCGTACCTCTCAGTGTGAACGGTGAGTGCTGCTTAGTGCAGCACTCCCTCTGCCACCAGCATGCCGCAGCATGCACATTCCTCGACTGGTCCGGCCTTGCCAACGTCACTGGCAACCTGACCGCGAATCATATCGTTTTCCTGCAGTTTACTTCGCAGGATCACTAGTCTAGCTGCCGCGTGGAGGCCTACTGCCATCTCTAGCTGATGCTGTGTAATCCGTTCCATCGTTCTGGTCCCTTCTGCTTGCCTTGCTACTAGTACCCTACACCATTGGTATGGTGGTGTCAACAATCAATTTCTGTTTGCCGGCTAAAAGGCATAGGCACCCTCCGGGAGGTACTCAGCCACAAAGAATTCCGGCGACTCGCGGTACTGCTGCCAGGCACGCGAGCCGTATGTCTCTCGGATCATGCGCTCAGCAGCAGTGGCGGTATCCTCGTCAAAGATAAGCTCGATACCCTGGCGGCCGGTGACTCCCATCAGGTCAGCAGCCGTGGTGCCATTGCTGAAGTACTTGATGCAGACCGGGCCGATGCCACGCTCTACGCTTTTCTTGGCTGTGAGCTTGCGCCCACACTGAGGACGAGCACAGCGCGAGAACAACAGGATGAATTGCTTTGCCTCTTCGAGGTTCATCTTGCGCCCAACTCGGGCAATTTCCTCGATCAGGCCTGGTACGAATTCGTACTTGCCATTGGCACTGCCACCGGCCAGGGTCAGCCGTTCGCCGGTAATGCCATCGATCCAGAGCTTGCCATACGTGCGTCCCTTGTTCTGCTGGCTGGCAACTACTGCTACGATGCGCCCATCAGGCATCACGTAAACGCCATTGTCCTCAGGTGCGATGCGAGCTACTGGAGCTTGCTCAACCTTGGCCGGGCAGACCACGTGAGTGGCTTTCTCGCCGGGGGTGTATAGGATCTCGGTGACGTTGCCCTCGATGAATCCCTGGCACTTCGGGCATCGGCTGTTGAATCGAGCGGTCATCTGCTTTGCCATCATCTGGTTCCTTCCGCTTGCCTTACACCCTATTTATACACCCTCTATTCTGGCGTGTCAAGCACCAATTTAGTTTTGCCGGCAAGACGCCGGCGCACTCGAAGGGCTTTGCCCGACCCTAGCTCAAGCGTTCTACTGCCATAAAAAAAGAGCAGCCTGACAGTACCGCTACGGTTTCTGAGGGGTTCTAGACCGCTTACCCCGGCTGCTTGCCTACACTCACTCTACGCCACTGGGGTAAGAGTGTCAATAGTTTTGCCGGCATACCAAGGCTCACTACTTTGCTTGACTGAGGCTATGCCTACGCTACACTCGTAGGTATGATGACAGAGCAGCCGTTGGAACCAGCAGTACCCTACGCAACACCGCTACTGACCGTAGAGCAGGTAGCTCAGCACCTGGGCCTACAGCCATCTACGATCAGTGAGTACATCAGCAATGGCCGACTACGAGCCGTGAAGCTCGGCATATCGAACCGTGCCGGGATCAGGATCCGGGCCGATGATCTGCAGGTATTCATAGACTCACTCAAGCCTACGAATGCCTGGCCGGCTACTTGATAGTCTCGATTATGTCGTAGAGTCGCTCAGCGAGCTTGTCTGCTTCCGGCCCGGCCTTGAGTCTCACAAGGTCATAGCACAACACGTTGAGCCGGTTGGCTAGTGTCATGCGCCCACCATCGGCTACCGCGTAGCAAGCGTGGCAGTAGACGCCAGAACCATCGCTCAGGTGATCATCGCACCGGTCACAGTGTAGGTCTACGTTTACGGTAACGCTCATAGAACTACCTCCCCGGGCTCTTGTTTTCTTATGACTACGAATTGGCCCTCAAGGGCAGTCTTGGCAACGACAATGCTCACAGCTACTGCCTGATCCCTATCGGTGGCGTAACCATGCTCAACCATCCAATCGAGCATGGCTTTTAGATCCTCGGTTTCGTACCTCGTCATGCTTTGGGGTGCCTGACTTGCCTGCACAGCCCGGGGTCACAGAGCCTACCGGGTATCGTGTAGTGGAACCTCGCATAGTGAGCATCAAGGATGGCGTGAGCTAGCTCTAGCTTCTGCTCGCGGTCATGCTCAGTGCGAACCTCTCGCCAACTATCGAGCCAGGCATTGTGCAACCGACTCAGGATATTCATGACTCTTGCACCAACACGTCATAGGCCCAGGCAGCAGCAAGGCTGCGCTGTAGCTGGCAAGCGAAACTGAGGCTGCGCTCAAGGTCACCATGCATACCTGCTTGCAACAGCAGTAGCTCTGCCATGTGCTTGCTCGCATCGGCAAGACAGGTATCGCGCAAGGCGATCAGCGTCTGCTTGCTTACGGTTGAGTCTGTGGCGATCATTCGTTAGCTCCCATCAGGTCAGCGATCTGTGCGTCAACCTCGATGATGTGGTTTAGCTCATTCAGGAATCCCTCAGTGAGACTCCGTATCTTGAGCAGCCGTTGATCGGTAACCAGGCCAAGGTTCATGAACGTATCAAGCTCGGCCTTGATCTTGATTGCCCGGCCTGCATGCCCGGCACGCCTTTCGGCAAGCTCGAACCGTAATACGGTATCGGTCATAGTTGTGCCCTCCCGACGCCTTGTACCTCTGCTCGCCGGTTACGCCATTCCTGGCAAGCTTTCTCGATGGTAGTTGCTCGTACCTCAATCGGCATGACTGCCTGATGCGGCATGGCTATCGTTTTTAGCGTATCCATCTCTTCGGGTGCATGTGACTGGATGGCTAGAACCTCGAACCCGTTAGGCCCGCTCAGGCCAAAGACGAGGTAGGCTTTCTTGCTTGCCATCACTTGGCCTTGTGCTGAATCAGGGCAAAGGACTTGTAGCCAAGCGCAATATCTTTGCCGCACACCGGGCAAGTCTGCTTGCCGCGACCGAATACCTCGAATTTGGTTCCTACACCCTTGCAGGGTTCCTGCTTGCTTGCCATACACGTACCTTACACCCGTTGGCGTAGCCTGTCAACAAGTAATTTTACCGATGCCGGGAGAATTGAAAAAGCCCCCGAAGGGGCTGGCTCGATGAGAACGGGAGGCGAGCTTGCCTCCCCTGGCCTTTAGAAATGGGGATCCTGATAGGTGCTGCGGCCCGGGCCTACTCGGCCTCCCTGAGTCCAACCAACCAGGCGAAACTTGCCATCCTTGCGGCGGGTTGCCTTGCTGACACGGCCATTCGGGTTTGGTCGGTTCTCGTAGACTGCTGAGCCATCCTGCACTGAGCCGCTCACCACTACGCTGGTGTCATCCTGAATGGTGATCTGGTTGCCAGACTTGCTGACTGCGATCACTGTTGCTGCGTAGCAATCTGTCCAAGGCGACCACGTTGCCCCATCGCCTACCTGGGGAGTCCACTCGTTGCTTGCCATGACTGAAGTATGGCAGATACGCCAACGGGTGTCAAGCACCAATTTATAATTGCCGGCTAGAGTGCCGGCACGAGTTTAGTGAGTTTCTCTGCAAAACCTAGACAAACGTTCTAGGTGCTGCTATGGTATTGAGTGCAGGCCCGGGAACGGCTGCTTGCCATATCTACCGTTCCGCGTAGGCTCGCTACTATCGAGGCAATTGCCTCTAGGTAGCCTAGCCAGCGCACCGGGTCTGCTAACTAAATAGCCTGCACACGTCAGGCGACACCGAGCCCCACCGTTACCCCTAGCGGTGGGGCTCTTTGCTGCGCCGGTAAAAGATTGACCTATTACACAAGAGGCTGTATAGTGAGTGGGTAAGGCAAGCAAAGGATGGGCTTAGACCTATGACAACAGCCGATGAGATGGCAGCGTTGCGCTTGGAAATCGCCAAGGGGCGTGCGCTGGTCAGGGAAGCACAAGATGCGTTCGATAACGCCAAGACCCTGGCGCTAACGCATCTGTACCGCGATAACCCTGGCAAGGCGCTTGGCGACAATGAACCTGAGCGTAAGGTCAAGGCCGATTGCGCTGTGCTGATGGATGGCCAGTGTGACGAGGCACTCGCACGATTGCGAATGGCTCAGGCAGCACTCGGCGTATTCGAGGCAACGCTGGCCGGGGCAGAGGATGCTCGCAAAGAGCGAGAATACGAGTTGAGGGTGAGGGAGCTTGATGCTAAGTGAGACATACGCGGCTCTAACCAAGCCGTTCGATCAGACGTTTACAGATCCTCGCGGATTCACATATATCAATGGGGAGCAGTGCGTTACTCGGCTCAATACCGTACTTGGGCCAGGCGGCTGGAGCTTTGCCATCGTGGATAAGGGAATCAACGCTGAGGCCGATGAGGCCTGGGTGCTTGGGCACCTGACCGCGACCATTGATGGTAATGACGTGCATCGCGAGCAGTTTGGCTCGCAGAAGATTGCACGTAGCCGGCAGACCAGCGCACCACTCGATATCGGTTTCACCTACAAGGGTGCGAGCACCGATGCGCTCAAGAAGTGCGCGAGCTTGATCGGTGTAGGGCTGTACCTGAGCGAAAAGTCAGAGCCAGCATATATTGCTGCTGCTAGACGCTGATGGCAAGCATTACGATAGACCAGCGAGCCTTTGAGCTTGGGCAGCGAGAGCTACACGATTTACGTGCGTTTCTTGGCTATGCTCAGGGTGAGTGTGAGCTTGCGCTCAAGCATGGTCATGACCCAATGGTGGCACTAGAGCGAATCCAGAACTACGCCACCAAGACGCTGGAGAAACGCGCCAAGAGGATGGGCCATGCCTGACCATGGCGACACGCTGCCGCGTGCAACGCTGCCTCGAACAATCCAGATCGAGGATATCGAGCTATGGCCGGACACCCGGGTTGAGATAGTACCCGGTAAGTCAGGCAAGCTTGTGCGCCACTGGCAAGATGAATCCGAAACGGTACATCTGTTTCTGGTGATGAGCGCAATCCCGGAGGATGACTCGCGTATGGTGTTTATGTTCAGCATGAACGGTGAGGTTCCTACCGAAGTCGGTCAGGCACTGTGCCAGGTGTTCATGCCCGACTCGATAGCGTACGGAGTGACCATCGCCAAGATGCCGGGCATGCCCGCCGGTGTGGCAGCTACCAATGAGGGACCGATAGATGGGGTGAGGCTTGTGCCGAATTGATGGAAGAGTTGATTACACAGCTAGAGCGTGTCTTGCATGATGCCAGGGAAATCAAGTTCGATACCGACAATGAGGCCAAGTTCAAATCGAGCTTCTACCAAGTGGGCAGGCATGCCGATCTGATCCTGGCTCGCGTAGAGGGCATGATTGCCAGTCTCAAGGCCAGTAGGTCACAAGACGATTCGTGAGAGTGCTTACTGTTATTCTGTGCATAGCCATCGTAGCCGCCACTGCGGTACTCAATGTGTGGTGGAACGCGCCTCTATGGTGTGCCCACTTTGGCTGGCTATGTAGATGATTCGGGACAGGCTACCGGACTCTGTGCCATGGGATCCGTGGTGCGAGTCGAGGGTGCTAATCGCGTTTCTGTACAGACCCGACTTGATCCGGAGTTACCCTGAGATTGAGGATCTGCTGTGGGGCAGAGATCATCTGGACTTGTGGCGTGCCATGCGCGATCTACCACAAGGCCTATCTCCCGGCGACTTCAGTTATGCGCTCGTTGAACATATCTCCCGGCGCTGGCCGGACAAAGTAGATCGTTTGTGGCGGGTATTCACTGAGCCGTACGAGGTTGAGGTAATTCATGAGCGCAAGATGAATCGTGCTCTAGATCGAGGGCAGCAACGCAAGAATCCGTATGCTCTCAAATGGGCAGACTGGATTGACCGGCTGCAACAGTGCGCGCTTGCCAGGCGAACTATCGAGGCAGCGCAGGATATGGCAGAGCGAGCCTGGCGAGTGGATAACACCGGAGCTTGCAGTGCCGGGGATCGGTGGTACACTCAGCGGTCTACGTTCAAGCTCTAGCTCAGAGCGAGAAACTTTAGTTTCGAGTAGCGAGAACTACCTTCGAGCATTAGGGGTATGTGTGTCTACATTTGTCACTGATTTCAAGGCGTACGCTCAAACCCGGACCGATGCGCCAGTGGAGTTTCACGTACATGCTGCCATGGCGGCTCTCAGCTATGCGCTAGGCAACAATGTCTGGATGCCAGACCGGAGTGACTTGCTCTACCCAAACATCTGGACCGTGATCATTGGTAGATCCGGAGCCGGCAAGAGCGTGCCACTCAACCTCACCAAGCGATTGCTCACCAAGGCAGGAATCTTCAATGGCAAGCTCAGCAGTAGTTTTAGCTGGCAGGGTACGGTTCAGTCACTAGCCGACGCTGACCACAAGACTCGCTCGATGTGGATCGAAAACGAGTTCTCGTCATTTATGGGGCAGATCCATGCAGACTACAACTCCGGGTTCATGCAGATGCTGACCGATCTGTTTGACGTTCCCGAGCAGTGGTCCCGCAAGCTCTCTAAGAGCAGTTGGAAAAGCTCAAACACAAGCGATGACGATACAGGCGATAAAAGCTTTACGCTCAACAGACCAGCAATAACGATCTTAGGTGCAAGCACTCCGGACTGGCTATCCGATTGCTTCAAGAGTAACGCTTTACGTGGTGGGTTCCTGGCTCGTTTCCTGTTTTGCCCGAGCGATAACTACGGTGAGTATGTAGGGCACCCTGGTGACTTTGCCCATGACATTGAGGAAGGGCTAGCCTACCACCTGAAACAAGTGGCTGCGCTCAAGGGCTGCTTTGACGTATCTCAGGTGCAAGCTCAGCATGACGAATGGGACCAGTTACAGCGAGCCAAGCTCAAGCGTGGTGAGGTAAATCCTGACTTTGCAGGCATGCGTTCGAGGGGTGGAATGATGGCCTGGAAGGCAGCGATGATCATGCACGTATCGCGTGATCCGTTCACCCTGACGCTGACCAAAAACGATATGGATAGGGCCATCAGGTACGTGCAACATACGCATGACCTGGCAGAGGAATACCTCACAGACAAAGTGGCAACAGATAAGCAAGAGGCTCAGCGGCTCAAGATCCTCGAAGTTCTACGAGGCATGGGCGGCAGAGGTAAGTGGAATGAAGTGCTCAAGCATAGCCGGATCCATGGGCCACAATTCAAGCAAGCGTTAGACACACTCTTAGACTCAGAGTTGGTGTACACCGAAGACCCACCGAGAGGCACCGGTGGTAGAGGCTACATTTGCCTCCCCGGTTATGCACCCGGTATCTCGATGAATGGTCACAGCAATGGGCACATCGATCTAGGTGACGAGGAACTGGTAGAGATCGTCCCGGACTCGTACAAAGAGTCTGAGCCCGACACCCTGCTGTGAAGTCTCAAAACGGGCGAGCTTTTGAGATGCCTACCCCTGCGCGCTCGCGTGCGCGTAGTTAGTAAACTTACTATGTACTACCCCGGAGTTACCGGTAGTGTCTTACGTAGCCTACCGGGGTTTATCGAAAAGACGAGTGTGACTCATGACAGGCTACGTACCGGTCTGAGGCTCATGAGCTTACCGGTGGTGGGCTACCGGAGGTCTGAGGCTCGTAACCGGTCATGCCAGATACTCAATTCGCTAACGCTCTTTACGAAGGCTCCGGTTCAAAGGCCTCGTTCAAAGCAAAACCTCGTTGTCCACCAGGCTTACTGTCCGGCTGATGCCGGGTGCAAAACGAACCTCCGTCTGCGGCAGCACTACAGGTGGCACCTAGTGTGCCGAGTTCCCCGCGCGCGCGAGGCAAGCGAAAAGCTAGACGCCGGGTGTGCAGGCGTGGTAGGGTAGTCAGGCAGTGGCAAGAGTCCTAACACCCGAGCAGCGAGCGCACAAGCAAGAGCGTGACAGGCTGCGCCAGAGAAACCGTACGCCCGAGATGCGCGAGGCACAGCGGTTGCGTTCACAGCTAGCTCGCGCTAACTGGACGCCAGAGCAGCGAGCCCGGAAGCTTGAGAATGACAAGCTCAGGCGTATAGCCCGGGCAGATGCTGACCGTGAGTACCGCAAGCTCAAGCGTGAGCGAGAGAACGCTGCCCGACTACCGAAGCCTGCCAAGGTCAAGCCTGAGCCTGCGGTCAAGCTCAAGCGTGGCCGGAAGCCGATGCCACCTGAGCTACGCAAACCACGGCAACAGAAGCACAAGCGCATAGCCGAGCTATCACCCGAGAAACAGGCCGAGCTACGGCTCAGGTGGCGAGCCCAAGGCGATGCTCGCAGGCGTGCGGCAGGCAAGCCCGAGAGGCCAGCCAGTGAGCGACCGGTGCCTGCACCGCGTGGTGTATCACGCCCCCGGATCAATCGCTCTTGTGCCGACTGTGGTGCCCGGGTTGCCAATGGCCGAAAGGGTCAGGCTGTACGTCGGTGCCTGGCCTGCTATCGCAAGAGCATTCATGTAGCTAAACAGTCTCGGCTCAGTAACAAGCTCTGCCGGGTTTGCCAGAAGGTGCGCGTATCCGAATACGGTGGTCGGTGCTGGCCTTGTGCCATGACCGAAAAGGCAGTTGCCGAGCGCACTAAGTCACAGCAGCAGGACGCACTCAGGAAGCGCAATACGCAGGCCCGGCGTATGATTGGTCGGGGTGTTACGAATGCCGAAAGCCGGGCGCTCGATCAGCAACAGCTACGCGAAAAGCGTGCCCTACGCAGGCGTCCTGACAAGTGGTATCTAGAGTATGCGCCCGGTGAGGAATGGGCGCTCGATAGCGTATGCACTGGGCGTACAATGAGCCGCGAATGCACCAATGGGCTGAATGGTCTACCGGTGCACATCATCATGCCAGGCATGTGCTACACATGCGCGACTGGCAGACCGCGCAAGTACCGGGCGATTGTTCACCCGCCAAAGAACCTGACCGCAGAGCTAGCCGAAGACCTGAAGTTTGCAAAGGAACTGGTGGCATGAGTACCGAGATGGATGGCGTTACGGTGAACGGCTACACCTATGGGTCGGGGTTTGAAAAGTGGGCAGCTACGACCGGGCGAGGACTAGAGGAAGAGGTCAACGGCTGGATGCGTAAGGCTCAGGGTCTAGAGCAAAAGGTTTCTGACCTTGAGGACCGGCTAGATGCGGCAGAGCGTGCGCTCAAGCAAGCCAGGCAGATAGCCGATGACGCAATCGCAACAATCCGAAGGGGTAGAGTATGACGCAGGCAGGGATTGAAGAGTTCGAGGATTTCACGGTAGCCCCGGCTGCCCGGACAGGCAGCGAGCTAGACCTTGATGGCAGCGCAAGCTCGATCAAGGGCACAGTCAAGCTCAACGATCATGACTCTTTCCCGACGCCGGGAGAAACATCATTCGGTTCATGGGACTACCAACTCGATAGCCTGCTTGGGCTAGTCAAGAGCCAGTTGATCATGAAGCACGCGGATCTCAAGCATCTTGAGGGTCGAGCGGTTGATGTGTTCTGGCGCAAGAAGGCATCCAAGAGCAAGGGCAAAATCGAGATCGGTGGCTGCATGCTGCCGAGCGGGCTGCTGCGGCAGATGATGGATGGCGTTGACTTCGTGATCTGGCTTGCTGCCGATGCCTGCAAGGGCATGACCCGGCGCGAGATCGAGGCTGCCCTGTACGAGCAGTTACTGCATGCTGGCATCGATAAGGACGGTAACCGTGTGTACCGTGGCTACGACGTGAGTATGTTTGCGTCGGTGCTCAAGCACTACGGTGCCGTGACGCCAGAGCAGCGCAAGGTCGGGGTGGCGTTCCAACAGTTGCCGATGATCCTCGAAGACCAGCAGCCGGCACTCGAAGATTACGCAGAATTGGTGCTTGACAACACAGAGGATGGGGAGTAAGGTGACTGTAGCTAGCCATTAGCTAGCAGGAGTAGATATGGCAATAGGGGTTACGGAGTGGATATCGTTTTTCGGGGCAGCAGCGTTAGTGCTGATTGCTCTGCAGTCTCAGTGGTCGATTGCTGATCGGCTGCGCGAGTTGAACCAGACCCTCCGGGATATGGAGCATCTGGTTCGTGATGGGATGGTGGCCGACGATGGCAGCGAATAAGGCCCTGCTTACTTGCCCGACGTGTGGCAAGGA
>Ga0207683_10000617_pt1 | contig 32750 bp, 36 predicted proteins | sample KBSM73metaG_FD_184333 | JGI IMG/M metagenome (GOLD analysis project Ga0207683, IMG submission 184333) | Miscanthus rhizosphere microbial communities from Kellogg Biological Station, Michigan, USA - KBS M7-3 metaG (SPAdes) (version 2) | ecosystem: Host-associated > Plants > Roots > Rhizosphere >... | reverse complement strand
ATCAGCTGCTCGCGGCTGCGGCGGCCGCGAAGCCGTTCGCCACCGCGGGCGAGGAGGTTGTCGGCGTCGTGCTGGCCGACCCCTTCGAGCGCGGGCTGGTGTTCCTCTGCGCGCTCGGCCCGGCCGGCCCCGACGACGACTCCGACGAGGACGACGTGCCGGAGCTCGGCTGGATCGCAGTCGACGGCGACGGGCTGGCGCTGGCCGACGCGCGGCGCGTGCAGGAGGCCGCGATGCTCGTGGCGCTGTGCGAGACGGCCGAGGAGGCCGCGCTCGTGCCGGACGCAGCCGAGATCGCCGAGGCGACAGAGCGCGCGCTTGCAATCGTGGGCGACCAGCGCCCTGAGCTGCGGGCAGCTCTCGAGCAGACGCGCGCCGCCGCGCTCGCCGCTGCGGCTCACGGCGAGGGGCTGCGCATCGCCCGTACGGGCTACGTCGACGAGCTGGCCGATGCGGCACGCGGCCTCGGCGCCGGGGCGGAGGCGCTTCAGGTGCGTGCTGCCGAGCTCTCCGCGAGCCTCAGCGGGGAGGCGCTCGACCCGTCCGAGTCGCTCGCCCGCGCCGTCTGGGAGGTGCTCGAGCAGATCGCCGCGGCGGGCTCCCCCGAGCACTTCAGCGAGGCACTGGGCGATGCGGCTCCGGCGATCTCCGCGTTCGCCGAGGACGTCCTCGAGCACTATCGCGCCAAGCTCGACGACGAGGACGGTGCCGCGTGAGCGGATTCGAGGGACGCACCGCGCTGATCACCGGCGGCGGCACGGGCATGGGCCGCGCCTTCGCGCTGGCGCTGGCCGAGCGCGGCGCCCCGGTTGCCGTCTGCGGCCGCCGCGCGGAGCCGATCGAGGAGACCGCGGAGCTGTGCCGGGCGCACGGCGTCGCCGCGCTCGCCTCGCAGGTCGACGTCCGCGACCCCGAGCGCGTGGCCGCGTGGGTGGCCGAGGCGGGCGAAGCGCTCGGCCCGCCGAGGCTGTTGATCAACAACGCCGCGGGCAACTTCCTCGCCCATGCCATCGATCTCTCGCCCAACGGCTGGCGCGCCGTGATCGACATCGTCCTCAACGGGACGTTCTACTGCTCGACCGCGGTGGCGCGCGGCATGCGCGAGGCGGGCGTCGGCGGCGCGATCCTCAACGTGATCGCGACCTACGCGTGGACGGGCAATCCGATGACGGCGCACTCCGCTGCTGCCAAGGCCGGCGTCTGGAACCTGGCGCGCTCGCTGGCAGTGGAGTGGGCGCCGCTCGGCATCCGCGTCAACTGCATCGCGCCCGGTCCGCTCGACAGCGAGGGCGCGGCGGAGCGGCTCTTCCCGACGCCCGAGATCCGGGAGCAGATGCTGGCGGACATCCCGCAGCGCCGCTTCACGACGCTCGACGACGTGGTGGCGAGCGCGCTGTTCCTGCTCTCCGACGACGCGGCGCACGTCACCGGCGAGACGCTGACGATCGATGGCGGCCAGTCGCTGGCGCAGGGCATGTTCCGCCACAGCCCGATTCCGCAGCGGCCGTGAGCGCCGGCTGGGCGTGGGCGGATGCCACGCGCGAGCGTGCCCTGGCGACGCCGCTGGCCGGCCGCTACCGGATCGAGTCCCTGCCCGACGACCCGGCCTACTGGGCGGCCTGGGAGACGGCGTTCGGCCGCGAGGGCTTTCCGCCCGAGATGTACTTCGCGCGCGGAGCCGAGTGGACGAGGCAGGCCGAGCGCCTGGCGGCCGCGCGCGGAGGCGAGGCGCTCGCCGATCGCTGGCTGATTCGCGACGGCGATCGCGTCGTCGCCGTCTACCGCGGCGAGCAGCTCGACGGCTACACGTACATGACCGGCCACGCCGCCGTGCACCTGGACTACCGCAGGCGCGGCATCTACCGCGCGGTGATCGAGCGGGTACTCGAGACGACGCGCGAGCTCGGCTTCACATCGGTCGTCTCGAACCACGCGCCCGGCAACAACCCGGCGATCATCGCCAAGCTCTCGCTCGGGTTCCGGATCGACCGGCTCGAGCTCGACGCCCTGCACGGCCCCTCGCTCTGGCTGCGGTACTTCCACGACCCGGACGAGCTGGCCGCCTACGAGTTCCGTTGCGGGCTCGCGACGCTCACGCCCGAACTGCTCTCGCGCCGCTACGGCGCGTGGGGCCGGCTGGAGCAGCAGCTTTCCGAATGAGAGCGGTCGACCTCAGCCCCGCAGGGCCTCCTCGAGGCGCGTCACCAGGAGCTCGAAGGCCGAGTCGGTGAGCGCGGGCAGGAGATCGTCGCCCTCGGGCAGGGCGGGCGTGCCGTTGTCGAGTGGCCGGCTCTCCGGCGCGACCCAGGCGCGCACGATCAGGGCGTGCAGGCGCTCGCCCGCCTCGAGCCGGCCGGTGAGATGACCCTCCGACCAGACGTGCATTCCGGTGATGCGGTCGACCGCGGGTGCGTCGAGCGGATACGCACCGAGTACGCTGCAACGGCAGCGCACGCCGGGAGCGTGTGCTGCGATGACCGCCGCCTCGCGCTGCCAGCTGGCAGCCACGACGTCGGGCTCGTTGCCGTCGGGGAGCAGCCACAGCTGTTCGTCGTCGGCAGGTGGCGGGTCGCCCGAGTAGAGGGCGAAGAGCAGGTCGCCCCGTGCGATGGCCTCGGCTGCGACGGCGTGCTGCCGCAGCGTCCCGGCGCTCACGCGCTGCGCGGCGCCGATGGGTCGCCGCCCTCTGCGCGCGAGGTGCTGTACCCCAGCGCATCGAGCACCGCGAGCCGCTGCGCCGCATAGGCGCGCACGGGATGATCCTCCGGGAGGCCTCCGGTGAGTCGCTCGACACGCTCGCGGATCTGGTACGCGAAATGCGGCGTGGACGGCCCGATCAGGGCGTCGATGTCCTGCGTGGTCGGCTCGCGCATTCGCGCAGAGCTTACCGGGAGGGCGCCAGGGCGAGTCGCCGCAGCAGAACCGCGAAGGCCTCGGGGCGCTCGACCATCGGGAGGTGCCCGCAGCCGGGCAGGTAGTGGATCTTCGCCGAGGGCACGACTCGCGCAAGGATGCTCGCGTCGCTGGGCGGCACCATGCGGTCACGAGTGCCCCAGATCGCGTCGATCGGCACGGGGACGAGGGGCGCGTCGTCGTCCAGGCCCGTTGCGAAGGACGCGGTGAGCGCGGGTGTGAGCTCGCGCGCGCCTCGCGCTCCCTCGACGATGCGCTGCACGAGGGCCGGATCGACGCCCGACGGGTTGTCGACCAGCAGTGCGAGCATGGCGCGGCGCAGCGGGGCGATCGGCAGGAGCCAGCGCTCCCACGGGAACGGCACCCGCTGCAGGAAGTTGTAGACGGGGACTGCTCGCAACACGCGGTGCTGCCAGTCCGGAGCCGGCGCCAGCCCGCTCGGCCCGACCAGGACGAGCCGCGAGACGGCCTCCGGGTGGCGGATCGCGAGGCGAGCCGCGAGCGGTCCGCCGAGCGAATGGCCGCACACCACCGCGGGCGAGCCGTCGAGCGCCCGCAGTGCGGCGGCCAGGACGTCGGCGGCCGAGTCGAGCGTGAACCCGCCGCGAGGGGACTCCGAGTGGCCGAAGCCCGGCAGGTCCAGCGCGATGCAGCGTAGGTCGCCGGCCAGGAGCTGCATGGTGCGGCCCCAGTAGTCCCAGGTGCCGCCGAGCCCGTGCAGGAGGAGGATCGGGGCGCCGGCGCCGGCCTCGGCGCCCGTGACCACGCTGCCCTCGGCTTCCACCCTCAGCGGGCGGAGCGGCCGCTGCTCAGGCAACGCGGCGGCCGGCGCGGCTGCGGGCGACTGTCAGGAAACGACCCATGAACGAGCGTGCCGTCGCGACGTATTCGGGCTCGTAGGCCTGCGCGCGTGCGACTAGATCGGCCGGCTCGGCTCCCCGGGCGCGCACGATCTCCGGGACGGCGCCCGTCCAGCGCGCGACCGACGCGGCGTCGACCTCGATGTGGAACTGCACCGCCCAGACCGCATCGCCCACGCGATAGGCCTGCTGAGGGGCGCGCTCCGAGCGCGCGAGCGGCACCGCGCCCGGCGGCAGCTCGCAGCCGTAGTCGTGCCACTGGAAGACCTCGCACACGGGCGCCAGCGGGCCGAGCAGGACGTCGTCCGTCCCCGCGGCCGTCAGCTCGACCTCGAACCACCCGAGCTCGGGCTGCGCCAGGCGAGGTGCGCCGGCGCCGAGCGCCTGGCCGAGCAGCTGCGCTCCCAGGCAGATGCCGAGCACGGGCGTGTCGCGCTCGACGGCCTCCGCCAGGGTCGCGCGAACATCCGCCAGCCACGCCAGCCGCGCATCGTCGTCGGGGTTCATCGTGCCGCCGTACGCGACCACCGCGTCCACGCCGTCGAGCACTGGTCGCGGCTCGCCGGCGTGCGCGTGCCAGTGCTCGATCGCCCAGCCGCCGGCGCGAGCGGGGGCGAGCAGCGTGCCACCGTCCGAGGTCGGTTCGTGATGGATGCAGAGCAGGCGCACGCGCGCAGCGTATCGGCGCGTGCGTCCCGATCGGAACGCGCCGACTACCATCAAGACGTGGAAGCCGAGCGTCCAATAGGCATGTTCGACTCCGGCGTGGGTGGGCTCACGGTCCTGCACGAGTGCCTCGTGACGATGCCGCACGAGGACTTCCTCTATGCAGGGGACACGGCGCACTTCCCGTACGGGGGTCGGTCGCCGGCCGAGTTGCGCGCGTTCTCGCGTGAGATCGCCGGCTGGCTCGTGGGCGAGGGCGTCAAGCTCGTCGTCGTCGCCTGCAACTCGGCCACGGCGACCGCGCTCGGCGACCTCCAGCGGACGCTCGACGTGCCCGTGATCGGCGTGCTGACCCCCGAGGCGCGCGCCGCCGTGCAACTCACGCGCAACCGGCGCGTCGGACTGCTCGCCACGGAGGCGACCGTCACGAGCGGCCGCTATCGCGAGCTCGTGCACGGCCTGGACGCCGGGATCGAGCTCGTCGAGGTCGCCTGCCCGGGGCTCGCGGACGCGATCCAGCGCGGGGAGACCTACGACGAGACGATGGTCGATCGCGTGCGCGAGCACTGCGCACCCCTGCGCGAGGCCGGCGTCGACACGGTGATCCTCGGCTGCACCCACTACCCGCTGATCCGCGGGATGCTCCAGCGCGAGCTCGGGCGCGACGTCGCGCTCGTCGCGGCCGCCGAGGAGCTGGCGGAGGAGGTCGCCGCGACCCTTGCGCGCAAGCGCCTGGCGCGCGACCACGGGCGTCGCGGCTCGTACCGCTTCGCGTGCACCGCCGATGCGGAGGCCTTCGCGAGCGTCGGGCGGCGCTTCCTGCAGCTGCCGATCTCGAGCGTGCGCACGCTCGCTGCCACGGAGCTCGCAGGCCTTGCGCTCGCGACGTAGAGCGCTCGTAGGTCCGGGACCCATGGGACCCGCCCGGAGCACTAGACTCCCCCGATGCGACACGACGGCCGAGCGCAGGACGAATTGCGCCCTCTCGACCTCGTCCCGGGCTTCGTCGAGACGGCCGACGGCTCCGTCCTGTTCTCGATCGGGCGTACGCGCGTGATCTGCACGGCCAGCGTCGATGCCGACACTCCCCGCTGGCTCCGCGGCAGCGGGCGCGGCTGGGTGAGCGCCGAGTACGGGATGCTCCCCGCCTCCACGGGCGAGCGCAAGCAGCGGGACTCGTCGCGCGGCCGACCCGATGGCCGGTCGATCGAGATCCAGCGGCTGATCGGCCGCTCGCTGCGCTCGATCGTCGATCTGCAGGCGCTCGGCGAGCGCACCGTCTGGGTCGACTGCGACGTCCTCCAGGCCGACGGGGGCACGCGCTGCGCCTCGATCTGCGGCGGCTATGTCGCGCTCCACCGCGCCCTGAGCGTGCTCGTCGACAAGGGCGTGCTCTCCGAGCTGCCGCTGACGGCCGGCGTCGCGGCCATCTCCTGTGGCATCGTCGAGGGCGAGCCGGTGCTCGACCTCGACTACAAGGAGGACTCGAGCGCCGAGGTCGACCTCAACGTCGTCATGACGAGTGGTGGGCGCCTCGTGGAGATCCAGGGCACTGCCGAGGGCCAGCCGTTCGACCGCGCGCAGCTCGACCGGCTGCTCGAGCTCGGAGCCGCGGGTATGGAGCGGATCGAGGCCGAGCAGCTGAAGGCGGTCGCCGCCCCCCGATGAACCGGTTGCGCGCGGTGCTCGCCACGGGAAATGCCGGCAAGGCAGCCGAGCTGTCGCGGCTGCTCGGGGCCGACGTCGAGGCGCGCGCGATCAGCGTCGACGAGGACGCCGAGACCTACGCAGGCAATGCGCTGCGCAAGGCGCGCGCCGCGCGGGCCGCAGCGGACGGGCAGATCGGGCTGGGCGACGACTCCGGGCTCGAGGTCGCGGCGCTGGGCGGCGAGCCGGGGCTGCACTCGGCCCGCTGGACGGGGCCGACGGACGCCGATCGCAACGCGGCGCTGCTCGCCCGCCTCGACGGTGCCGCGGACCGCTCCGCGGCCTTCGTCTGCTCGCTCGCGGCAGTCCTGCCCGACGGGCGCGAGATCGTCGTCACCGAGCGGGTGGAGGGAGAGCTGGCCGAGGCACCGCGCGGCGTCTCCGGATTCGGCTACGACCCGCTGTTCGTGCCACGCGGCGAGCAGCGCACGGTCGCGGAGCTCTCGCCGGAGGAGAAGGACGCGATCTCGCACCGCGGGCGGGCCTCGCGCGCGCTCGCGACCGCACTGCATGACGCGGGTGTCGCGTGAACGCCGCCGCGCTGCTCGTGCCCTTCGTGGTGGCGCTGCCGCATGGGGCTACGGCTCCGCCGCCGGGAGCACTGCCGCAGGCCGCGCGCGTGACGACGCTCGATCGCGAGCTCGGCCTCGCCCTCGTGCGCCTGCCGAAGCACGGGCTCGCTCCTGCGCTGCGGCGCCTGCGGGCCGCGCCCGGCGTGCGCGACGTGGAGCGCGACGCGCCGATCCAGCTTGCCGAGGGGGGCTGTGACCCCGTTGGCACGAACCCGCAGAAGCAGCGTCCCTGGCGTCCCGTAATCCACCTAAGCAAGCGCTCGGCCGCGGGAATCGTCATCGGCATGGCCGACTCGGGCATCGACGATGATCGCCTCGCGCCCAGCCAACCGCCGTTGCTGCACCTCTCGGCCGGCGGCGCGGTATCGCCGCACGACCCGATCGGGCACGGCACCGCGGTCGCCAGCATTCTGGTCGCGAACCGCCCCGACGTCGGTGTCGTCGGCCTCGTGCCTGACGCGACGCTGCTGTCTGCGCGAATCGTCAAGTCGAAGAACGGTTGCAGTCAGGCCACGCTCGAGCACGCGCTCGTCGAGGCGCTCGGATGGTTGCGGAGAAACGGCGCGCAGGTCGTCAACGTCTCGGCAACAGCGAAGCCGACGCCCGCGCTCATCGAGTCGCTGCGGGCACTGCAGCTCTCGGGTGCGCTGGTCGTTGCCGCAGTCGGCAACAGCGGGTCTGAGCCGAGCCCGAGGTTCCCTGCTTCGCAGCCGGGAGTGCTCGGTGTCGGTGAGCTCGCACCGGGCTCCTCGACACAGGTTGCGAAGGAGTCCACTCGCGGTTCGGTCGTCGATCTCGTGGCACCGGCACAGGGGATCAAGGTCATCGCGTCCGGGGCCCGCGAGATCTCGAACTCGGTTGAGACTGCCGTCACGCCTCCCGGCACGTCGTTCGCAACCCCGATCGTGACGGCCGCCGCGGCAATGGTCTGGGCATCTCATCGCGATTGGACGGCAGCCGAGGTCGCGAGCGCGCTCACGAGCACGGCCACCCCGCTCACGAAGCTGGTGCCGAACATCAACTCCGGCTACGGCGTGCTCAACGTCAGCAAGGCGCTGCACGCCCAGAGACTCCCGGACTCGCACGAGCCCAACGACTGGGTTGAGGCCGCGCTGCAGCAGCGGCCGTTGCGGCCGGGCTCCGTCGTGGTTGCCAGCCTCGGCTGGGCCGGCGACACGCGCGACATCTACACGGTCGACGTGCCCGCGGGCACGACGGCGCGAGCCGTGCTGCGGCGCGGCGGCGGTGCGCTCACGCTGCGAAGACTGCCGATCCGAACGAGCGACAGCGCTCTGAATGGCGTACCGCGCACGCGCCTCGCGAGCTCCCAGATCACGCTGCCCGCCGGCCGCTCGCTCCTGGTCGTGAGCCGCACGCAGGGCGCGGGGCCCTACACATTGGCGCTCGTGGGGGCCGGAGGCGGCTGAGGCGGCGGCGTCTCGATCGGCCGCGCCGATTCTGCGGTGGCCGCCCGTCCACGCGCCGACCACCAGGTGGCCGCTCCCCCCAGCAGCACGACGTTGCCCATCAGGTAAAGCCACACGACCAGCACCAGCGCGCCTCCGAACAGCTTCAGCGTCGGCAGGCCCGCGACGGAGCGCACGTACAGCGGCAACGACTCGAAGGTGAACTGCAACAAGACGGTCGCGAACAGCGCGCCGGGCAGCACCTGGCGGGTCGTGATCTCGGTGTTCGGCAGCGTGCGGTAGACGATCAGCAGGAACACGAACGTCGTCACGGTGCTGATCGCGAGGCCGCCGCCGATGCGCCAGGCCGCGAGGTGCGAGAGGCCGGGCGCGACCTGGGAGAGCGCCGTCTGGCTGGCGACGACGACCGTGAGCCCCGCGAGCAGGCCGATCAGCGCCGTGGCGAGCAGGCCCAGCACGAGCAGCTTCTGATGGAGGAAGCCCCGGTTGGGCAGTCCGTAGAGCACGTTCAGGCCCGACTCGAGGGCCGAGAGAAAGCCCAGGGACGACCACAGCAGGCCCACGCCGCCGATCAGGCCGATCTCCGTCGCGTTGGAGCCGAGGCTGGTCACGTAGCGAGAGAGGTCGTGCGCGCTCGTGCCCGGCAGCACGTGGCTGAGGTCGCGCAGGAGCGCCGAGGACTCGGCCGGGCGGCCGATCCAGCTCACGAGCGAAGCGGCCAGGAACACGAAGGGAAACAGCGAGAGCAGCGCGTAGTAGGCGAGCATCGCCGCGAGGTGGGGGCCGCGGGCGCCGAAGTAGCGGCGCAGGATTGCGGCGCCGGCACGCGCGGGCCGGCCTGCCGCACCGGCGATCTCGGCACGTCCCATCCGTGCATTGAACCTGGAGAGGCGGCGGCAGTGCCGCGCGTCGGCATGGCTGGGCCTTTTTCGGGTCTTCGGCGGCCTCTTTCGTGTGGTACGGTCCCCGCGAAATTCCTCCGGTCCGAAAAGGGTGCTATGGACGGGCATGAAGCGCTCGCCGACCTCAAGCAGATCTCTGTGCAGATCGAAGCCGCCGTCATCGCAGACCATGGCGGCACGGTCCTCGCGTGCTCGCCCGACGACGGTCCGACCGGAGAGCTCCTGTGCCGGCTGGCGCGCGAGATCTGGGAGGCCGCCGACGGCTCGCGCCGCGACCTCGGCCGCGACGCGCTGACGCAGGTCGAGCTCTCGACGGCGCAGGGCAGCGTGTTCGTCGTGCGCGATGCACAGCACGTCCTGCTCGCGACCACGGCGCCCGACCCCACGGTCGGGCTGGTGTTCTATGACCTCAAGTCGGCCCTGCACGCACTCGACGGACAGCCCGGCACGCCCGCGCCGGGAGCGGCGGAACCGACCGTGATCTGGCAGGCGGACGGCGGCACGACCGCAGGGGAGCAGGCCGATGGCGCGGCGTAGGCGCAAGGTCGTCGGGGGACTGACGCTCGCGGTCGGCTCGGTCGCGGGCTCGGCGCTGATCTTCAAGCGCAAGCGCGAGCGCAATGCGAGCCGCGCCGATCTCTATTTCGAGGACGGCTCGATGCTCTCGCTCTCGCAGGGAGCGCCCGAGGCCGATCGGCTCCTGCCGCTCGCAGCCGAGGCGCTCGCCGCAACCGGCCGGTGACGCACGCCGAGCTGGCGCGCCGCGTCGCCGAGCGCGCGCTGCTGCACGGCGATTTCATCCTGCGCTCGGGCCGGCGCTCGTCGGTCTACCTCGACAAGTACCGCTTCGAGACCGACCCGGCACTGCTCGGGCCGATCGGCGCGGCGCTTGCGGAGCTCGCGACCGCGAGCGATCCGCGCCCGCACCGGCTGGCCGGCCCCGAGCTGGGCGCCGTGCCCCTGGCCGCGGCCGCGGCTCTGGCGAGCGGCATCCCCTTCCTGATCGTGCGCAAGGCCGCCAAGGACTACGCCACCGAAGGCCTCATCGAGGGCGTGTTCGAGCAGGGGGAGCGCGTGCTCGTGATCGAGGATGTCGTGACGACCGGCGGAGCGCTGATCGCCGCGATCGAGGCGCTGCGCGCCGCCGGGCTGTCGGTCGAGCGGGCGCTTTGCGTGCTCGACCGCGAGGAAGGCGGGGAGGAGGGCCTGGCGGAGCTCGGAGTGCGGCTCGAACCGCTCTTCCGCAGGGCCGATCTCGGCATGCCCGTGGCCTGACCTGCGCCTGAGTCACCAGTCAATGCGCCGAAGCGGGCGAATCCGCTGCAAACGGCGGAATCCTGCTGCACAAACGCTCTTGCGGGCCTTCCAGCGTGAACCATCCGAAAGGTGCGCGACGTTACCCGATGGCCCCGAAACCGCATGGATATGCGGTTTCGTGTCCGGTGCCTCTGCTAGCGTGCTCGCGGTTCCCAACCGAGGAGGAATTCCACGTGACCAAGGGTGAGTTCATCGACGAGGTGGCATCGCGCACCGGGCTGTCCAAGAAGGATGCCGGGTCCGCAGTGGACGCCGTGCTCGGAACGATCAGCGACACGCTGAAGAAGGGTGGAGACGTCTCCTTCACCGGCTTCGGCAAGTTCCACGTGACGAGGCGCTCGGCGCGCACCGGCGTCAACCCGCGGAACCCGGGCCAGAAGGTCCAGATCCCCGCAGCGACCGTGCCGAAGTTCTCCGCCGGCTCGACGCTCAAGGCCGCCGTCCGCGGCTAGCACGCCGACTGCTGAGGCCGCCGTCGGCGGCTAGCCGACTGCTGGAGGTGGCGTCCGGCAAACATGCGAACATGTGTTCGCATGACACGCCGGACGCCATCTCCCCGCGGGCCCCGCGTCGCGTCGCTCCAGCTCGAGCTGGGAGCAGCCGACCGCCTGGCGGCCCTGATCGAGGAGAGCGGCGAGCCGCTCGCGCCTGAACGGGCGGCGGGCGCTCTCCTGGCTCTTCCGCGCGTCCCGGGCGAGCTTGCACGGCGGGTGCTGGAGGAGGTGGTGCGCGACGACGCGCGCCTTGTCAGCCACGACGACGGCCGGGTCGGCCTCGTCGGCCTGGCGCCGCCGCCGAGCACCCCGCTGGCGCGCGCCGTCTGGACCGTCGTCGATCTCGAGACGACGGGAGTGGGAGCGAGCGCGCGCATCGTCGAGATCGGAGCCGTCCGGCTCGAGGGTGGCGAGCAGACGGGCACGCTCTCGCGGCTCGTCGACCCGGGCATTCCCATGCCGCCGCGCATCACGCAGATCACCGGCATCCGCGATCGCGATCTCGCGGGCGCGGGGCCGCTTCGGCCCGCGCTGGCCGAGTTCCTGCGGCTGGCCCGGGGCAGCGTGCTCGTCGCCCACAACGCGGCCTTCGACGTCGGCATGCTCGACCGCGCCCTCATGCGCCTCGACGGGACGCGGATCGGGATGCGCGTGCTCGACACCGTCGGGCTTGCACGGCGGCTGCTGGCCGGCCGGATCGCGCGCTTCGACCTCGCGAGCGTGTCCGATCGCTTCGACGTCACCGTGCGCCCGTGCCATCGCGCGCTGCCGGACGCGCTCGCCACCGCCGAGGTGCTGCTGGGGCTGATCGGGCTCGCGCAGGAGCGCGGCGCCGAGAGCGCCGAAGACGTCATGGCGCTCGCCCTGGCCGCGCCGCGCCGCGCGCGCCAGAGGCGTTACCTCGCGACCGGCCTGCCGACGGGGCCGGGCGTCTACGTCATGCGCGACCGCCTCGGCCAGGCGCTCTACGTCGGCAAGGCGGGCGACCTCCGCACGCGCGTTCGCTCGTACTTCGGCTCGCGGCGCCAGCCGCCGCGGATCGAGGGCGCGCTGGCAGCGCTGGCTGCCATCGACGCCGCGCCCACCGGATCCGAGCTCGAAGCGGCGCTCGCCGAGCTCGACCTGATCCGCCGCTGGCGGCCTCCGGGCAACGTGCGCGACGCGCGGCCCGACAAGTCCGTGTATCTGCGACTGGCGCTGGCCGAGCATGCGCCGGCGCTCGGGCTGCGCACCGCCGTGCGCGAGGACGGCGCGCACTATGCCGGGCCGTTCCCGTCTCGCCGGCTGGCAACGGAAGCGGCCGAGGCGTTGCGCGACGGCTACCGGTTGCGCACGTGCAGGCCGCGCTTGCCGGTCGACGACGGCCGTTGCCTGCGCGGCGCGGCGGGCCGCTGCCTTGCGCACTGCCGCGGCGGCGACGACGCAGTCGCCTACGTCCGCTCGGCACGCGCGCTGGCGGCCTGGCTGGCCGGCGAGGAGGCCGTGCTCGACGCGCCGCTGCGTGCGCGCCTCGCGCGCCTCGTCGCGCAGCAGCGCTACGAGGACGCCGCGCGCACCACGCGCCTGCTGGATGCCCTCCGCCGCGCCGATGCGCAGATCTCGACCATCCGGCGCGCCCGTCACCGGACGGGCGTCCTGCTCGCGTCCGACCTGGACCCGCGTCACGTCGTCGCCTTCGCGGTCGTGCGCGGTGCACTGGTGGCCAAGCGCCGCCTGCCGCGGCAGGGCGACGCGGGACTCGAGCTGGGCGCCGTTGCGGCCGCCCTGGAACGCGCGTTCGATCCTGCCGCGGCGCTCGAGCCGAGGGCCGAGGGCCCCTGGCTGCCCGCGGAGCGCTACTCCGAGGCGCTCCTGCTCGCACAGGCCTTCGCCGGACGCGCGCCCGGGGTGGTGCCGGTCGCCTGCACGGCGCCCGATGCGCTGGCGCTCAGGCGCGTCGCCGCGGCGCGCGGGCGGGTCCCCGTGCGCGAGCCGCTGCCGCCCGGCCGCCATCCGCGCGCGGAGGAGCTCGCAGCGGTCGCGTGAATGCCCGACCCAGGCGATAGCCTGATGACCGTGGCGAGCAGCTTCCGGGAGCGTCTCGAGCGGCTGGCGGCGGAGCGGAGGAGCGTGCTGTGCATCGGGCTCGACCCGCGGCCCGAGCTGATCCCGGATGAGCTCTTCCGCGGCGTGCGCGACGGCCCCGCAGGGTTGGCACGCGCGATCGAGCGCTTCTGCACGGGCATCGTCGAGGCCGCAGGCGAGCACGCCGTGGCAATCAAGCCGCAGCTCGCGTTCTTCGAGCAGGCCGGGCATCACGGGCTCGCGGCGGCCGAGCGCGTGAGCGCGTTCGCACGCGAGCGCGGGCTGCTCGTGATCGCCGACGGCAAGCGCGGCGACATCGGCTCCACTGCCGAGGCCTACGCCGCGGCGTACCTCACGCCGCAGCACGGGGGGCCTCCGTTCGCCGACGCGCTGACCGTCAACCCCTATCTCGGAGCCGACTCGCTCCAGCCGTTCGCCGAGGCCTGCAGGGCCTCCGGTGGCCTTGCGTTCGTGCTCGTGCGCACCTCAAACCCCGGCGGGGCCGACATCCAGGAGTTGAAGCTGGCCGACGGCTCACGCGTCTGGGAGCACGTCGCGCGCATCGTCGCGGGGCTCTCCCCCGTCGCCGGAGCCGTCGTCGGGGCGACCCAGCCCGGCGCCGTCGCGCGAGCACGCGAGCTCATGCCGGACGCGACATTCCTGCTACCGGGCGTCGGCGCGCAGGGCGGCGAGGTGGATGCGCTCGGTCCCGCCTTCGCGCCCGGGCCGGCGGGCGGCCTCGTCAGCGCCTCGCGCTCGGTCCTCTACGCCTCGCGCGCCGACGGCAGCTGGCAGGCCGCTGCAGCAGCCGAGGCCGCCCGCTTGCGCGAGGCCTCGTGGGCAGTGGTGGAGAGCGCATGAGCAGCCGCGCTCCCCGGCGCAAGAAGCGGAAGCGGCAGAAGCAGCCCGGCGGCCGCCGCTCGGCGTGGGTGTACCTCGCACCGGCCGCGTTGCTGGGTGCCGTCACGGTGATCGTCCTGATCCTGTCGAGCGCGGGCGTGATCGGGCACCCGTCCGATGGCACGGTTCCCCCCTCGACGACGCCGGTGGGCACAGTAGAGACCCTCCCGGTGCCCAACACACCGCCGCCGCCCGAGCCGCCACCGCCCGAGCCGCCGCCGCTGCCGCCCCCGCCGCCGCCCGGCGCGACGACGGCGAAGACGACGACCACCACGACGGCCTCGACGACGACAGCGTCGACGACGCCGTCCACCACGGCGACCACGAGCGACACCACGACCGAGACGACCGGCAACGACGGCCAGCACGTCAAGTGGACGGTCAAGCCAGGCGACACGCTGTTCTCGATCGCGACGCAGTTCGGGACGAGCGTCAAGGCGCTCCGGCGCCTCAATCCCAGCATCGACCCCTCCGCCCTCCAGGTCGGCCAGACGCTCGTCGTGCGCTAGACGGAGCCGGGATCCGGCGGCGGGGGCGTCGCGCGGTAGAGCGTGAGCAGGCAGACGTCGATCGCATAGCCGAGCACGCCCGTGAGCACGAGCAGCGCCGTCAAAGCCAGCGGCGTCGCGCCGTTGTCGAACGACGGCTGAAGGGCGCCCGAGAGGATGAACGAGAGCACGAGCCACACGGCCGTGGCGCCCAGTGACGCGGACGGATGCCTCAGCAGCACGTGCAAGCTGGCGCGGAGCGCCTGCCACAGGTTGAGATCGTCGATCACGATCGCGTAGTCGGCGTAGAGCGTGAACACGAGCACGAGCAGCAGGAGCGGAGCCCCGAGCGCCGCCTGGTCGGCCTTCTCCAGCCCGCCGATCGCGAACGCGAGCGGTGTCCCGATGAGGACATCGAGCAGCACCAGCCTCACGACCGACTTCCACGTCGGGCGCGGCAGGCCGCCCTTGCCCGCAAGCCCGCGGATGTACGCCGCGCGCAGCCAGGAGAGCGGCCACGGGAGCACGGCCACGTAGAGGACGACGGCCGCCGCGCACGCGCCGCTGCCGCCCAGCGCCCGGCCGAGAGCGTCGGCGAGCGTCCTTGGCTCGTCGTAGATCGCGCTCGCGACGCCGGCGAAGGTGTCGGCGCGCCCGAGCGCGCCGATCACGGCCAGCAGCGCCGAGGCGTCGAGCAGCACCATCGCGACTGCGACGAGCAGCAGCTGCTGCCGAGCGAGCGCCAGGCGCCACATCGTCACGAGCAGACCGCGCCCGCGCTGTGGGCCGAGGCTCATCCAGCGCCACTATAGTCACGCCCCGTGCGCGTCGCGGCCATCGCCCTGCTCGTCCTCCTGATCCCGGTCCAGGGCGCGCTCGCCGGGCGGCCGCCGGTGCCGAAGGCTGCGGCCTGGATCGTCCAAGCACCCGGACACGGCGGCCTCCTGCTGGCGCACGGCGCCGACTCGAAGCGCGAGATCGCGTCGCTGACGAAGCTGATGACCGCGCACCTCGCACTGCGCTACGTGCCGCTCGGCACCGTCGCCGTCACCGGGCCCGACGCCGTGGCCGTGGGCGAGTCCAGCGTGCCGCTCGCGCTCGGCGAGACCCAGACGGCGAGGTCGCTGCTGGCAGCACTGATCGTGCACTCGGCCAACGACGCCGCGGTCGTGCTCGCGCACGCCACGATGGATCAGCCGGCCGCACAGGCGGCGGCCATCAAGGCGGCGCGCAAGCTGCACCGGCGGCTGCCCGCCGATCCGGTCGCGCGCTTCGTGCTGCTCATGAATGCCGAGGCGCGCGCGCTCGGCATGCGCGACACGGTCTACCGCACGCCGCACGGCCTCGACGAGCCGGGCGCGCACTCCTCGGCGCACGACGTGCTCACGCTGGCGCGGCTGGACATGGCCTCGCCGTTCTTCCGGGCGCTCGCGCGGCGCAACGCGGTCAGCATCCCGGGACATCCCGACCTGCCGACCAGCAACACGCTGCTGGCCGCCTATCCCGGGCTGGACGGCGTCAAGACCGGGCACACCGACGAGGCGGGCTGGAACCTCGCGGCCAGCGCAGAGCGCCGTGGTGTGCGGCTGTACGCGATCCTGCTGGGAGCGCCCGACGAGGCGCGCCGTGACCGGGACGTCGCGCGCCTCCTCGACTGGGGCTTCGATCGCTTCCAGCGCGGCACGCTCGTGCGCGCCGGGCAGATCTTCGGCCGCTCGGGCGACGTGTCCGTCGTCGCTGCGAAGGGCCTGTCCGCGACGCTCGATCCGGGCGAGCAGGTGCGCTCCCGCGTCGTGTTGCCACGCCGTCTGAACAGTCCGGTGCAGGCCGGCGAGCGGCTCGGCTACGTCGAGTTGCGCAGTTCGCGGGGCCTGCTCGGGCGCATCCCGCTGGTGGCCAGCCGTGCCGGCGGGGGCCATCCGTCGCTGGAGCCCTGGCTGCGCTCCCTGGACTTGCCGTTCTCGCTGCCCTGACCGGGCTTTTCTCGATCTGATCTAGAGTGCGGGCTGCGGCCCTGCCGCGCTGGCGACATGTTCCTGACGGTCACGCTCAACGCCGCGATCGACAAGACCCTTCGCGTCGCGAATCTGCAGATCGGCCGCCGTCATCGCTGCGCGCCGGGAGATCTGCAGGCCGGCGGCAAGGGAATCAACGTCGCACGCGCGCTGCGGGCGCTTGGTCAGCCCGTCGTCGCCACGGGGCTCGCGGGTGGTCGAGCAGGCGACATGATCGTGGAGGACCTCACCGCCGGCGGCATCGTCCACCAGTTCGTGCGGATCGCCGACGAGTCGCGCTCGAGCACGATCGTGCTCGACCCCGCCGGCACGCAGGTCGCGACCGAGATCGTCGAGTACGGGCCCGTTGTGCGCCCGGACGAGCTGGAGGCCTTCGGCACGGCCTACAGCTACCTGCTGGGCGGCAGCGAGGCGGTCGTGCTGGCCGGGAGCTTGCCCCGCGACGTGCCCGAGGACTGGTACGCCACCGCACTGCGCGAGGCACGCAGGCAGCGCGTGTACGCCGTGCTCGACTCCGAGGGTGAGCCACTGCGACTCGGCCTGGGCGGCGAGCCCGATCTCATCGTGCCCAACCAGATGGAGGCCGAGGAGCTCGTCGGCTTCGAGTTCGAGAGCGTCCAGGATCTGGTGGTCGCGCTGGAGCAGATCGTCGAGATGGGCGCCCGCAGCGTCGTCATCACGCGCGACGACGGCGCGCTCGCCTACGTGCGCGAGTCGGGCCGGCCGCTGTTCCTGCGCGCGACGGTGCCGCAGCTCGAGGTCGTCTCGCCCGTGGGCGCAGGAGATGCCCTGCTGGCGGGCCTGCTGGCCGCGCGACGCGCCGAGCGCCCGTTCGCCGAGGCGCTGCGCTACGCCGTCGCGTGCGGTGCCGCGAGCACCCAGCACGAACAGCCCGGAATGCTCGATCCCCGCGAGGTGCAGCGGCTTTCGGCGCTGGTCGAAGTGGCCGAGCTCGCACCTGCCCAAGCCTGAGCAACTCCGCGGGTCAGGAGGGGCCGACCCTGTTGCTAGCATCGGGTGACGTTGGGCATTCGACATCGAGACGAGCACTCCTCCCGAGACCCAGGCCGCCGCCATACGCGCCCCTGGGTCTTGTCGTAGAGGGGCAGAACAGCGGAGGGATCCGACACGGTGGAGATCGAGATAGGGCGGGGAAAGAAGGCGCGACGCGCCTACGGGTTCGATGACATCGCGATCGTGCCGAGCCGGCGCACACGTGACGCCGAGGATGTCGACATCGGCTGGAAGCTCGGGCCCTACCTGCTCGAACTCCCGCTCCTCGCCTCGGCGATGGACGGCGTGGTCTCTCCGACGATCGCGATCCAGTTGGGCAAGCTGGGTGGCCTCGCGGTGCTCAACCTCGAGGGCATCTGGACGCGCTACGCCGATGCCGACAAGCAACTCGATCGCATCGCGAAGTCGACGCCGGGCGAGGCGACCAAGCTCATGCAGCAGCTCTACGCGGAGCCGGTCAAGCCCGAGCTCGTCGCGCAGCGCATCCAGGAGATCAAGGCCGCGGGTGTGCTAGCGGCTGCCTCGTTGACGCCGCAGCGGGTGCGCGAGTACCACGCCGTCGCACTGGAGGCGGGGCTCGACATCCTCGTCATCCAGGGCACCGTCGTCTCGGCCGAGCACGTCTCCTCGGTCGTCGAGCCGCTCAACCTCAAGGAGTTCATCGCGAGCCAGCCGATCCCGACGATCGTGGGCGGCTGCGCGAGCTACCAGACCGCGCTGCACCTGATGCGCACGGGCGCGGCCGGTGTGCTCGTCGGCGTCGGACCGGGCGCGGCCTGTACGACGCGCGGCGTGCTCGGCGTGGGCGTGCCGCAGGCCACCGCGATCGCCGATGCCGCGGCCGCCCGCATCCAGCACCTGCTGGAGACGGGGCAGTACTGCAACGTCATCGCCGACGGCGGCATGCGCACCGGCGGCGACATCGCCAAGGCGATCGCCTGCGGCGCCGACGCCGTGATGATCGGCTCTCCGCTGGCCAAGGCCAAGGAGGCGCCGGGCCGCGGTTACCACTGGGGCATGGCGACGTTCCACGCATCGCTGCCCCGCGGGACGCGCGTCAAGACCGATCAGATCGGGACGCTCGAGCAGATCGTGCTCGGCCCCGCGTTCGACAACGACGGCACGACCAACCTCATGGGCGCGTTGCGGACGTCGATGGCGACGACGGGATACGAGACGATCCACGACTTCCAGAAGGCCGAGATCATGTTCGCGCCCGCCTTGCAGACCGAGGGCAAGAAGCTCCAGCGCGAGCAGGGCGTCGGGATGTCGCGGTGAGCGCACAACCCGAGGCGCGCGTCGCGCTCGACGACCGCCCGGTGCTCGTGCTCGACTTCGGCGCGCAGTACGCCCAGCTGATCGCCCGGCGCGTGCGCGAGTGCCGCGTGCGCTCCGAGCTGGTACCGCACGACATCACACCCGACGAGGTGCTGGCGCGCAATCCCTACGGCCTGATCCTCTCCGGCGGCCCGGCCTCGATCTACGCCGACGGCGCGCCGCGGCTCGATCCGCGCCTGCTCTCGCTCGGAATCCCAGTGCTGGGCATCTGCTACGGCATGCAGGCCATGGCCGATGCGCTCGGCGGCGACGTCGCGCGCACGGGCGGGGCCGAGTTCGGCAAGACCGAGCTCGACATCCGCGGCGGCGTGCTGCTGCACGACGTGGGCGAGGTCGACACCTGCTGGATGAGCCACAACGACGCGGTGGTGCGCGCGCCCGACGGCTTCGGCGTGACGGCCTCGACGCCCTCGACGCCCGTCGCCGCGATGGAGGATCCGGAGCGCGGCCTGTACGCCGTGCAGTTCCACCCCGAGGTGCAGCACACCCCTCGCGGCACGGACATGCTCAAGAACTTCCTGACCCGCGCCTGCCACGCGCCTGCGACCTGGACCGCGCTCGCCGTGATCGACGAGCAGGTCGAGCTGATCCGCGCGCAGGTCGGCGATGCCGGCGTGGTCTGCGGCCTCTCGGGCGGCGTCGACTCTGCGGTCGCAGCGCTGCTCGTGCACCGCGCCGTCGGTGAGCAGCTGACCTGCGTGTTCGTCGACCACGGGCTGCTGCGCGCCGGCGAGGCCGAGCAGGTCGTCGAGACGTTCGGCGATCACTTCCAGGTGCCGCTCGTGCACGTCGAGGCCTCCGAGCGCTTCCTCGGGCAACTCGCCGGCGTGACCGATCCCGAGACCAAGCGCATGCGCATCGGCGAGACGTTCATCCGCGTGTTCGAGGAGGAGTCGCGCAAGCTCGAGGACGCCCGCTTCCTGGTGCAGGGGACGCTCTACTCCGACGTGATCGAGTCGGGCTCCAAGACGGCGGCCAAGATCAAGTCCCACCACAACGTGGGCGGGCTGCCCGACGACATCGACTTCGAGCTGTGCGAGCCGCTGCGCTGGCTGTTCAAGGACGAGGTGCGGCGGGTCGGCGAGGAGCTCGGCCTGCCCGACGAGATCGTCTGGCGCCAGCCCTTCCCCGGCCCGGGCCTTGCGATCCGCATCATCGGCGAGGTCACTTCCGAGCGCCTGGAGATCCTGCGACATGCCGACGCCGTGATCCGCGAGGAGATCCGCCGTGCCGGCCTCGAGCGCGAGATCTGGCAGTCCTTCGCCGTACTGCCGGCGATCAAGTCGGTCGGTGTGATGGGCGACGCACGCACCTACGAGTACCCGATCATCCTGCGCGCCGTCACGAGCGAGGACGCGATGACCGCCGACTGGGCGCGGCTCCCCTATGACCTGCTGGAGCGCATCTCGAGCCGTGTGATCAACGAGGTCGCGGGGGTGAACCGCGTGGCCCTCGACATCTCCTCGAAGCCGCCCGGGACGATCGAGTGGGAGTGAGAGGGCCCGATGCGGCAGGCACCGTGGGCATGACGGGGAGGGCCCTCACGTTCGAGGACTTCGACGTCCTCACGTTCGATTGCTACGGGACGCTGATCGACTGGGAGTCGGGGATCGTCGCGGCCACTCGCTTCCAGCTCGGCGACGCGGTGGCCGCGTTCTCCGATGAGGACCTGATCGCTGCGTTCGCGGCTGTCGAGCACGAGGCCGAGGTCCCCTACAAGCCGTATCGCGACGTGCTCGCGCTCTCGCTGCGCGGCATGGGCGAGCGCCTTGGCTTCGCCGTCGGCGATGCGCAGGCCTCCGGGTTCGGCACCTCCGTCGGCCAGTGGCCGGCGTTCCCCGACTCGGGCGACGCGCTGCGGCGCCTGCAGAAGCGCTTCAAGCTGGCCGTCATCACCAACTGCGACGACGACCTCTTCGCGCAGTCCGAGCGCCGTCTCGGTGTCTCGTTCGACTACGTCATCACCGCCCAGCAGGCGGGGAGCTACAAGCCCGACCACGCCAACTTCCTGCTCGCGTTCGAGCGCATCGACGAGCCGCGGGAGCGCATCCTGCACGTCGCGCAGAGCCTCTTCCACGATCACGTTCCCGCCAAGGCGCTCGGCATGACATCGGTCTGGATCGATCGCAGGGGGGGCCGCGGCGGCGGCGCCTCGATCGACGTCGAGGCTCACCCCGACGCGATCTTCCCGAGCATGGTGGCGTTCGCGGACGACGCCGTCCCGGCCTGACCCCGTCGCCCGTGCCTGCCTCGCGCTCGGTGCCGTGGGAGGTCGAGGACGGCTATCCGGACGAAGGCCCGAACGTGATGCGGGACGACGGGGAGATCTCCCGCTTCTACGACAGCTGCAGCGATCTCATGCGCGAGTTGCTCGACGCGCTCGCAGGATTTCCGGACGAGCCGCGGCCGTTTCCCGAGGTGGAGGACGCGATGGGCTGGCCGCGCCGGCGCATCGCCTCGGTGCTGGGCGGCGTCTGCCGTCTGCGCTGGAGGGAGTTCGAGGGCCGGCGGCCGTACCACTTCCTGGCGCCGCGAGTGGCCGCGTCCGGGCGCTGGGAGATCTGGGCGGATGCCGCTCAGGCCCGTGCCATTCGCATAGCGCAGCTCGACGATGACGAGCCCGCGGTCACTCCCCGCGCAGGAGCGCGCCCATCCGGGCGAGCTCCTCGGCGCTCGCGTGGCCCGGCGTCCAGGGCTGGATGACCCCATCGCCCGCGAAGCGGGGGATGACGTGCACGTGGTAGTGGAAGACCGTCTGTCCGGCCGCCGCGCCGTTGGACTGCACGACCGAGACGCCGTCGGCGCCGAGCGCGCCGCTCACGCGGCCGGCCATGATCTGCGCCGTCTCCGCCACCGCGGCGAGGTCGGCCCGATCCAGCGAGTGGATGTCATCGGCGTGGGCGCGCGGGATCACGAGCACGTGCCCGTCGCAGGCCGGGAAGATGTCGAGGAACGCGACCGTGCGCTCGTCTTCGTGGACGCGCTCGGCCGGCATCGTCCCCGCCGCGATGCCGCAGAAGATGCAGTCGCTCATAGCGCCGAAGGATACGGTCGGGGCGCCGGCGCCGACGTGAACACGCGGATGGCGAGCGCGAGCGGCACGATCACGCTGGCCACCAGCGCGCAGGCCACGAACGCACGCGACGGCGACTCGTTGTAGAGCGGCAGGAAGACGTACGGCGAGAGCGCGCTGCCGGCGAAGCGGAAGGCGCCGAATACGCTCGTCGCGCCCCCACGATTTTCGGGCACGGCCTCGAGCGCGAGCGTGTTCAGGCCCGTCCAGAGCAGCACCGAGCCGGCGCCTGCCAGCGTCCAGAGCGCCGCGAGCTGCCAGGCCGTCGTGCTGAATCCGAGGGGCGCCACGCAGGCGGCCGAGAAGACGGCGCCGATGATGACCGACGGAATGCGGCCGATGTACTGCACGGCGGCACCGAGAGGCCGCCCGAGCACGAAGCCTGCGGCGCCGAAGCACGCCAGCACGACGCCGCGCTCGAGCGGGCCGAGCCCCATGCGGTCGCGAGCGTAGAACGAGACCATGTAGCCGACCCCCGCGACCGTCGCGTAGCCGAGGAACGCGGCGATGCAGAGAAAGCCGAGCCGTCGCGTGGCAAGGCTGCGCATGCTCGGCCGCTCGCGCCGCGCCACCGGCGCTCCCGATGTCCGTGCCGTGAACACGGCCAGCGCGACGGCCACCGCGGCGCTGGCGACGAACGCGAGACGCCAGTGCAGTGTCGCAAGCAGTCCGCCGATCAGCGGCGCGAGCGAGAGCGCGCCCGTCTGGATGCTCGCGAACGTGCCGACGGCACGGGTCAGGTGCTGCGGCGGCACGATCTCGGCCAGCGTGGCGAGCAGCAGCGGCGTGAGGAACGCATTCGAAGCGCCCTGGACGACGCGGGCGGCCACGAAGATCGTCAGCGTCGGCGCCGCGGCCGCGATCAGCGAGCCGATGGCGTAGGCGATGAAGCCCGTGCGCACGACGCGCGTGACGCCGAGGCGCTCACCGATCGTGCCCGAAACGAGCTGCAGGGCGGCGAACGGGATGAGGTAGGCAGGGATGGAAGCCGCCACGGCATCGCGAGTTGCGTGGAAGCTCTGCTGCAACTCGGGCACGAGAACGCTCAGCACAGCGCCGCCGAAGGGGCCCATGAACCCCCCGACGTAGAGCGCAATCGTGGCGTTGCGGGAGCGCAAGGAGTGACAACGATACGGGCCGAGCAGAACCAATCGGCGCAACCCCATCGACGGCGCAATCGGGGTCTGGCGCCTGGCAATCGGGGTCTGGCGCCGCCTGCGGCGGTCCAATCGGGGTCTGGCGCCGCCTGGCGGGGTCTGACCCCACGTGGCGGGGCCTGGCCCTTCCCTGTTCAAAGAGGCCGCAAAGCTCCTTGTCATGCGGAATGAACTGCTGCGTAGGGGCAGACGTGCAGTAAGCGCGACCAGGACTCGAGCGCCGCGGCGACTGCGCAATCGGCGTATCCAAGCCGATCGCCACCTTGGGGTCAGGCTCCGCCACCTGGGGTCAGACCCCGCCTGGCGGGGTCTGACCCCGGATGTCGGGGATGCGGGCGACGGGGCGGGACTGGTTGCCTCGGCGGCGAGTTCTCGCTACTCTGCCTGCTGGCCGGACGGGTGCCGGCTTGCCCCTGCACGTGCGCGGGCCGCACCTTCGACCCCTCTTCTTATGCCGCAGCAGACGACCTATAGCGCAAAGCCCGGCGAGATCGAGCGCCGCTGGTATGTGATCGACGCCGAGGGCGAGACGCTCGGCCGTCTTTCGACGCGTATCGCCAACACGCTCCGCGGCAAGCTCAAGCCGACCTACACGCCGCACGTCGACACCGGCGATTTCGTCGTGGTCATCAACTGCGAGCGCATCCGCGTGACCGGCAACAAGCTGCAGCAGAAGATCTATTACCGGCACTCCGGCTACCACGGCGGCCTACGCGAGCGCACGCTCGCCCAGATGCTGGACGCCAGGCCCGAAGAGGTCATCCGGCACGCCGTCCGCGGCATGCTGCCGCGCAACAAACTCGGCCGCGCGCAGCTGCGCAAGCTCAAGCTGTACGCCGGCGGGCAGCACCCACACGAGGCGCAGCAGCCTGCGCCGCTGCCGTAGCGAACGAAGGAAAGGGACGAACCAGGTGGCAGAGACCGCGGCCTATCGCGGCACCGGCAAGCGCAAGACGTCGGTCGCACGAGTGATCCTCGAACCGGGGACCGGCAAGATCACGGTCAACGGGCGCGAGTTCGCGGAGTACTTCCCCCGCGGCTACCTCCGCGCCGTCGTCTCCGCGCCCCTGATCGAAACCGAGCAGGCCGAGCGCTTCGACGTGCGCGCGCGCCTCGGCGGCGGCGGCATCAGCGGCCAGGCCGGCGCTCTGCGCCACGGCATCGCCCGCGCACTCTGCGAGGCCGATCCGGAGCTGCGCACGGCGCTCAAGCGCGCGGGGTATCTCACGCGCGACGCCCGGGCGGTCGAGCGCAAGAAGGCCGGCCTCAAGGGCGCACGGCGTCGCCCGCAGTTCTCGAAGCGCTAGCTCCAGCCATGGCCCGGCTGTTCGGAACGGACGGCGTGCGGGGTGTCGCGAACGGCGACGTGCTCGGTCCCGAGGTCGCACTCGCCCTGGGTCGCGCGTCGGCGCTGTACGCCCGTGAGCGCGGAGCCGATCGCCCCGTGGTCGTCGTCGGTCGCGACACGCGCCGCTCGGGCCCGATGCTCGAGGACGCCCTGTGCGCCGGCATCGCCGCCGCAGGTGGCCTGGCGCTGCGCGCCGGTGTGCTCCCGACGCCGGGCGTCGCCTGGCTCGTGCGGGAGCAGGGTGCGAGCCTGGGCGTCGTCATCTCCGCCTCGCACAATCCCTTCCCGGACAACGGCATCAAGCTGTTCGGCGCCGACGGCTTCAAGCTCGGCGACGACGACGAGGACCGCGTCGAGGCGCTGATGGCCGACGAGAACACCCGTCCGACGGGCGCCGGCGTGGGCGAGTCGCGCCCGCTCGACGGCGCCGCGGAGCGCTACGCGGCCTGGGCGGCCGGTGGTGGCGGGACGCCGATCGAGGTGCCGTCGCTGCGCGTGCTCGTCGATTGCGCCCACGGGGCCGCCTCGACCGTCGCCCCGCTCGTCTTCGCACAGCTCGGCATCGAGCACGAGATCACGGCCGCCGAGCCCGACGGCGTCAACATCAACGACCGCGTCGGCTCGACGCATCTGGATGCGCTCGCGAGCGGCGTGCGCGCGGGTGGATTCGATCTCGGGCTCGCGTTCGACGGCGACGCCGACCGCATGCTCGCCGTCGATGCGGACGGGACGGTCGTCGACGGCGATCAGATCATCGCCCTGCTCGCGCGCGACCTGCAGATCGCCGGGCGGCTGGCGGGCGACAAGGTCGTCGTCACGTCGATGTCGAACCTCGGCTTCCATCGCGCGATGCGCGATCTCGGCATCGAGACCGTGGTGACCGACGTCGGCGACCGCTACGTGCTGGCGGGCATGCTGGAGCACGGTGCGGTGCTCGGCGGCGAGCAGTCCGGCCACGTGATCGCGCTCGACCGTCAGACGACCGGCGACGGCCTGATCACCGCCGTGCTGCTGCTGGATGCGCTCGGCCGCCACCACCAGCCGCTGGCCGAGGCCGCGACGATCGTGCGGCGGTTCCCGCAGGTGCTGATCAACGTGCGCGCCGACCGAGCCCGCCTGGCAGGCTGCAATCCGGTCTGGGAGGCTGTGGGCCGCGAGAGCGCGCCGCTCGCCGCGACGGGCTCGGGTCGTATCGTGCTGCGGCCGTCGGGCACGGAGCCGCTCGTGCGCGTGATGGTCGAGCACGAGGATGAGCAGGAGCTTCATCGAATTGCTGATGCGCTAGCCTCAGAGGTGGAGCGGGAGCTCGGCATCGCCTGATGGCCGCTGTCCCTGAGGGAAGTTTTCGGCGTCCGTTGCAGTCCGCGGCGCACGACTGAGGAGTACCCGAAATGTGCGGGATCATCGGTTATACCGGCGCGCGTATCTGCAAGCCGTTCCTGCTTGGCGGGCTCGAGCGCATGGAGTACCGCGGCTACGACTCGGCCGGCATCTCCCTGATCGAGGGCGATGAGGTCGAGGTCGTGCGCGCCGTCGGCAACCTGAGCGTGCTCAAGGGAGTCGCGGGCCTGAACGGCTCGCCCGCCACGACCGGCATCGGGCACACGCGCTGGGCGACGCACGGGCGCCCGTCGGAGGCCAACGCGCATCCTCTGCGCGGCTGCGACGACCGCTTCTCCGTCGCGCTCAACGGCATCGTCGAGAACTACGTGGCGCTCAAGCAGCGGCTGCTCGCCGACGGTCACACGTTCAGCTCCGAGACAGACGCCGAGGTCGTCGCGCACCTCCTCGAGACGCACTACGACGGCGATCTCGTCGAGGCCGTGCGCCTGACCTTCCTCGACCTGCACGGCCACTTCGCGTTCTGCGTCGTCTCGCCGTTGCACCCGCAGATGATCGTGGGAGCCCGCCTCCAGTGCCCCATGGTCGTCGGCCTGGGCGAGGGCGAGACCTTCCTCGCCTCCGACGTGGTCGCCTTTCTCGAGCACACGCGTGAGGCCAAGCTCGTCGGTGACCGCGAGCTCGTCGTGATCACGCCCGAAGGGGCGCAGCTGCTCGACCTCGAGGGCGCGACGATCGAGCGCGACGCCGAGACCGTCACGTGGGACTCCGCCGCCGCCGAGAAGGGCGGCTACGAGACATTCATGCTCAAGGAGATCCACGAGCAGCCCGACGCGCTGCGCGAGACGATCGGCGAACGGCTCGAGGGCGGCGAGGTCGTGCTCGACACCGGTCTCACCGACGAGCAGCTGCTCGCCATCGACCGCGTCGCGATCTCCGCCTGCGGCACGGCGTGCCATGCCGGCATGGTCGGCCGGCTCCTGATCGAGCAGTGGGCCCGGCTTCCCGTGGACATCGAGTACGCCTCGGAGTTCCGCTACCGCTATCCCGTGGTCGACAACCGGACGCTCGCGATTGCGGTCTCGCAGTCGGGCGAGACGGCCGACACCATCGCCGCGCAGAGGGTCGCGCGCGAGGGCGGCGCGCTGACGCTCGCGATCTGCAACCAGATGGGCTCCCAGCTGACGCGCGAGGCCGACGGGACGCTCTACACCCGCAGCGGCCGCGAGATCGGCGTCGCTGCGACGAAGACGTTCACCTCCCAGTGCCTCGCCTTCACGCTCTTCGCTCTGCACCTCGCCGAGCTGCGCGAGACGATGCCGCCCGAGCGCATCGCAGAGCTGCGCGCCGGCATCGACACGCTGCCCGAGCTCGCCGCGGCCTATCTGGCACCCGGCGCGCCCGTCTGGGAGCAGACCGAGCGCATCGCCGACGAGGTCTGGGAGAAGGAGTTCTTCCTCTACATCGGGCGCCATCTCGGCATGCCCGTGTGCCTCGAGGGAGCGCTCAAGCTCAAGGAGATCAGCTACATCCCGACCGACTCCTACGCGGCCGGTGAGATGAAGCACGGGCCGATCGCCCTGCTCTCCGAGGACACGCCTGTCGTCGCCGTGATGAACGACTCGCACGTCTACGACAAGGTCGTCTCGAACGTCCAGGAAGTGCGCGCGCGCGGCGCCCGCGTGATCGCCGTGATCACGGAGGGCAACGAGGACGCGATGCATCACGCCGACTGGACGCTGCCGATCCCGGCCACCGAGCCCGAGCTCGCGCCCATCCTCGCGTCGTTGCCGCTGCAGATCCTCGCCTACCGCATCGCCAGCCGTCGGGGTCTGCCGATCGACCAGCCGCGGAACCTCGCGAAGACCGTCACAGTCGAGTAGCCAAATGCCTGACGAACTGCGGCGCCGCATGGCGGAGCTGCCGTTCCGCGAGTTGTACGAGGTCGGGGGCTCGTTGCGCGACGAGCTGCTCGGCCGCGCGCCCAAGGACGTCGACTTCCTCGTGCGCGGGCACGACGTCGAGGAATTGCTGACGCTCTGCCGCCGCTACGGAAAGGCGGACGAGCTGCGCGTGGCGGGGCGGCTCGTCGGCGTGCGCTTCTGGCCCTCGTGGGGGCCGCGCGCGGGGATCGAGGTCGTCCCGCCGCGGCGAGAGACACCGATCGCAGCGGGCGAGCCCGGCTTCACCGGCAATCCGCACACCGACTTCCGCATCGAGCCGGATCCCGAGCTCCCCGTGCGCGACGATCTGGAGCGGCGCGACTTCACGGTCAACGCGATGGCCCGGGACGTACGCACCGGCGAGTGGATCGACCCCTTCGGCGGTCGCGACGACCTGCGCGCGCGTGTGCTGCGCGCCGTGCACGCGACGGCGTTCCGCGACGACCCGCTGCGCATCCTGCGCGGCGTGGCGCGCTGCAGCATCGACGGCCTGCAGCCCGATGCCGGCACCCGCGAACTGATGACCGCGGCGGCGCCGCGCATCGCAGAGCTGTCGGTCGAGCGCGTGCGCGAGGAGCTCGAGCGCACGCTCGCAGGCTTCGGCGCTGCCGATGCGCTGCGCCTGGCGCGCGACGTGGGTGCGCTCGACGCCGCGGTCCCGGAATGGGCGGCGTGCATCGGAGTCGATCAGCACTCGGCCACGCAGGCCTACTCGCTCGACGAGCACATCCTCCACGTGCTGGATGCCGCCGTGCATGAACATGCAGCGCGCGAGCCCCGCCTGGCCGCGTTCTGGCACGACGTCGGCAAGCCGGTGGCGGCCGGTGAGCGTCCCCACGCCGAGGCCGGAGCGAACATCACCCGCGCGGCGTTGCGGCGCCTGACGTATGACAACGACACCGTCGCGACGGTCACGAACCTGGTGCGCGAACACTCCTACAACGAGGATCGCGAGCCCTCGCCACACGCAGCGCGCCGGTTCCTGGCGCGGGTCGGCCGCGAGCATGCACGCGATCTGCTCGCCCTCCGCCGATGGGATCGCATCGGCCGCGGCGTGCCGATCGCGCCGGCGCAGGTCGCACGGCGCGAGCACTTCGAGCACCTCGTCGAGCAGGAGTGGGATCAGCCGGTGGCGCTGGCCGACCTGGCCGTACGAGGCGACGACCTCATGGCAACGGGCGTCGCCGAGGGACCGGCGGTGGGGGAGACGCTGCGGCGACTGCTCGCGGCGGTGGTGGATGAGCCGTCGCTGAACCAGCGCGAGACGCTGCTGGCGCTCGCCGTCGCGCCGGAATCGATCGACTAGCATCGGTCCGTGCTCGTCGGCATGGACCTGATCGAGATCGACCGCATCGCCCGGGCGCTGGAGCGACCGCGCTTCAGGGAGCGCGTCTACACCGAAGCCGAGCGCGAGTACTGCGACTCCAAGGCGAACCCGGCTCAGAGCTATGCGGCGCGCTTCGCCGGCAAGGAGGCGGTCGGCAAGGCGCTCGGCTGCGGCGTGGACTTCGCCTGGCGCGAGATCGAGATCGTCGGCCGGCCGAAGCCCTCGGTCAAGCTGTCCGGCCGCACGCTTGCGTTCGCCGAGAAGCACGGGCTGACGGTGGCGGATCTCTCCATGACCCACTCCCGCGGCGTGGCGGGAGCCGTCGCGCTCGTCGACGGGCCGGTGCAGTGATCGCGCGCGCGGGCATGCGAGTCGTCGACCTCGCCCAGGCGCTCGCTCCCGACACGCCCGTCTGGCCCGGCATGGCCCACCTCAGCGCGGAGACGGTCGAGACCTACGCGGATGGAGGCGCGTTCGCGCGCGTCGTGACTGTCGGCGAGCACACCGGCACGCACCTGGACGCTCCCGCGCACTTCCACGAGGGCGGCCTCACGGTCGAAGGCATTCCGGCCGGCGATCTCGTGTGCGAGGCCGCCGTCATCGACGTGCGCGCGGCCTGTCTGGCCGATGCCGACTACACGCTGAGCGCGGCCGACGTGCACGCGCACGAGAACGCGCACGGGCCGCTGCCGAGGCGTTCCGCCGTGCTCGTCTGCACCGGCTGGGACGCCTACCGCCGCTTCCCCGATCGCTATGTCGGCGACATGCATTTCCCGGGCGTCTCGCCCGACGCCGCGCGCCTGCTGATCGAGCGCGACGTGGCAGGCATCGGCATCGACACGCTCAGCATCGACGCGGGCGCGGCAGAGGGATCGCCCACGCACCACATCACCCTTCCGGCCGGCCTCTGGCAGCTCGAGGGGCTCGTCAACCTCGAATTGCTGCCGCCCCGCGGAGCACTGCTCGTGATCGGCGCTCCGCCGCTCACGGGCGGCTCGGGCGTGCCCGCGCGTCCGCTGGCTCTGCTGCCCGCGTAGCGAGAGCTAGTTGATCGCGATGCGGCCGGTGCCGGCCGCCTTCGCCTCGGCCAGCGCATCCAGCGCGCTGCCGAGCACGTCCGTCGAGCCCTCGGCGGTCATGCAAGCGACGCCCGCCGAGACGGTCACGCCGTCTTCGTGGCCCCAGTCGGCGATCGCGCTGACGACTCGCCGCGCGGTCGCGGTGCCTGCCTCGATGGGCGAGCCGGGTAGGACGAGTGCGAACTCGTCGGCGCCCGAGCGCACGAGCGCGTCGCCGTCGCGGCACTCGCGGCTGATCATCGCTGCCAGGGAAGTGAGGAGCCGGTCGGCGTGCGCCCGGCCGTGCCTGCGGTTGTACTCGCGAAAGCTGTCGACATCGAGCACGACGACCGAGTGCAGCGTGCCGCGCTCGCGCAGGACATCCAGCAGCGCGATCAGGCTGTCGCGGCTGCCCGTGCCCGTGAGCGGATCGACCTCGTGGAGCTTCGCGGCCTGCTGACCGAGCAGCGTCCGCTCCATCGCGAGGCCGGCGATGCTGGCGATCACGCGCGCCGCCTCGGTCTCGCCTTCGGAGGGCGCGATGGCGGCGCCGTCCCAGGTTGCCACCAGCACGCCGACGAGATCCGTTCCCGCGACCAGTGGCAGCGCCAGCGTCGAGACCTCGATCTCGCTCGCGGCCTCCTCGTCGGGGCCTGCGAGCCGGTGTGCGATCTGCGTGACGAAGCGCGGTTCCTGTGTGCGCATCACGGCTCCCGCGACCTGGAGCTCGGCATCGAGCAACGGTCCGCGATCGGCCGTTCCCAGGGGCATCAGGAGCTCGGGCGCCGCCTTGAGCAGGGTGCAGCGAGATGCGCCGAGGATGTCCGCGACGCCCGCCACGACCGCATCTGCGAGGTCGTCGATCGTGCTCGCGCGGGCAGCGCATTCGGCCGTCCGCAGCAACGTCTCCAGCGAGGGTGGGTCCGGGGCCGTCTCCGGCGCCGGTCGAGGTCGGCGAAATCGCATCCTGGGTGGCATCGGCACCTCGCGCACCGAGCGTTAGCATGGCTGAGGGATGCGACGGCTATGGCACCCGGAAGAGGTACGCGAGCTCGACAGGCGCGCAATCCGCGAGCTCGGGCTCCCGGGAATCGCGTTGATGGAGTGTGCCGGTGCGGAGGCGGCGGCTGCCGTGCGCGAGCGCTACGGCGACAGCGTCAGCGTGAGCGTCCTGTGCGGCCCCGGCAACAACGGGGGCGACGGCTTCGTCGTCGCCCGTCACCTGCACGTGGCCGGCCTGAGAGCCGGTGTGTGCGTCGATGCGGCGGCCGAGAGCTCGACCGACGATGCCCGCACGATGCGGGCGGCCGCGTCGGCGTTCGGCGTGCCCGAGGTCGCGCCGGAGGACGCCGACGTCATCGTCGACGCGCTCTTCGGCAGCGGCTTCCACGGACGGCTCGAGGGTGCGGCCGAGGCACTCGTGCTGCGCGCGAACGACCTCGAGGCTCCGATCGTCGCGCTCGACGTGCCGAGCGGAGTGGACGGCGCGAGCGGCCGGGTCGAAGGCGCCGCGATCCAGGCCGCGCTCACGCTCGCCTTCCATGGCCGCACGCTGGGCACCGCCATCGAGCCGGGACGGGGTCACACGGGCGAGGTGATCGAGCTGCCGATCGGCCTGCCGGGCGCGCTCGCAGGCCCGCCGCGTGCCTTCCGCATGGACCCGGCCGATCTCGCGCTCGTGCCGCCCCGCTCGCCGACCGGCTCGAAGTACGACGCGGGCGGCGTGCTGGTCGTGGGCGGATCGCCGGGACTGAGCGGCGCACCCGCGCTCGCTGCGCTGGCCGCCCTGCGCTCCGGCGCCGGAGTGGTGTGGGTCTGCGTGCCCGAGAGCGAGCGCGCCGCCGTCTCCGCGCACGCCCCGGAGCTCATGGTGCACGGCGAGATCGAGCCCGATCGCGTGCTCGAGCTCGCGGCCAGGGCGCGTGCGGTGGTGGCGGGCCCGGGCCTCGGACGTGCCGGCGGCGCATCCGACCTCGTCGATGCGCTCGTGCGCCGCGTCGAGGTGCCGCTCGTGCTCGACGCCGATGCGCTGTTCGCGCTCGCCGGGCGCCTGGAGACGTTGCAGGAACGCGCCGGGCCGACGGCACTGACGCCGCACGCAGGCGAGCTCGGGCGGCTGCTCGGCCGTAACAGCGACGCGATCGCCGCAGCGAGGCTCGCGAGCGTCGCGGAGGCAGCCGAGCTCTCGGGCGCCGCCGTCCTGCTCAAGGGGCCCGACACGCTCGTCGCCGACAACGGGGAGCCTGTCCGAGTGGTCGAGACGCCCGTACCCCAGCTCGCGACCGCGGGTGCGGGCGACGTGCTCGCGGGCGCCGTCGGGGCGCTGTGCGCGCGCGGACTGCAACCTGCGCAGGCACTCGCGCTGGCCGCCGTCGCGCACGGCTCTGCGGCGCGTCTGGCCGTTTCCGAGGCCGGCGCGATCGTCGCAACCGACCTGCTGCTGCCGCTCGGGCGCCTGCTCGCGTGAGGCGCTCCACGATCGAGATCGATCTCGGCGCCGTTCAGGCGAACGCGCGGCGGCTGATCGAGGCCGGCGGCGGCAGCCGCCTGTGGGCCGTGGTGAAGGCCGACGGCTACGGTCACGGTGCAGTCGAGTGCGCCACAACGGCGCTCTCCTCCGGGGCCGAGCGCATCTGCTGCGCCTCACTCGAGGAGGCGCAGGAGTTGCGGGAGGGACTCGGAGCGCGCGCGCCGATCGTCGTGTTCTCACCGCTGCAACCCGGCGAGGAGATCGAGGCCGGCGGATTCGAGATCGTCGTGTCATCGCTCGAGGGCTACACCAGGCTGCGCGCAGCCGGCGTTTCGTGCGCCGTGCACGTCAAGGCC
>Ga0207683_10000614_pt1 | contig 32899 bp, 26 predicted proteins | sample KBSM73metaG_FD_184333 | JGI IMG/M metagenome (GOLD analysis project Ga0207683, IMG submission 184333) | Miscanthus rhizosphere microbial communities from Kellogg Biological Station, Michigan, USA - KBS M7-3 metaG (SPAdes) (version 2) | ecosystem: Host-associated > Plants > Roots > Rhizosphere >... | reverse complement strand
CCCCGAGGGATCCGCGTAATCCGAAGTCAACGCATGCCAGTCGGCAATAAAAAAGTAGCACTCGTACTCATCCTGCAACTTCACCCAATTGGCCAGCGCACCCATGTAGTTGCCCAGGTGAAGCTTGCCGGTTGGACGCATCCCGCTCAAAACGCGGGGGCGGGACGATGACATTTCTGATTCGGACATTTTGTTTTACGCTTCCGGGGTCGTACCAGGAGAATGCAGCCGCAGCAGGCAGACTGTTTCAGAACGCTCGTTCCATTGTAGCGGGGTGCGGTCGTCAGCGCGGCCTCAACTAGACGTGCGCCAACCCGAAATACACCAGGCCTAAAGCTGGAGCCATCAGCAGCCGCAGCACAAATCCGCCCACAAAAATCATCAACATATAGCTGACCCAAATCGGAATCCGGTCATAGGCTTGCACGGCGTTATAGGGCAGTATGTTGCGAAGCAGATGGCTTCCATCCAGCGGCGGCACCGGAAGCAAGTTGAAAAAGAAGAGCGACAAGTTAATAAAGACCGCCAGTGTGCTCAAGAGTGCAACAGCCTGCACCGCCGAGAATACACCGCCAGTTTCACCAAGCTGAAAAGGTGATCGCACAATGTCGTGTCCGCCGGGAAACGCAATCGCAATAAACACAAGCACGAGAAATGCGATCAGGACCAGAAGGAGATTCGATGCGGGCCCTGCCAGCGTAACCAGATTTTCGTCACGTCTTATTTTCTGAAAATTTCGGGAGATTACCGGCGTAGGTTTCGCCCAGCCAATCAGCATTCCGCTGAACATGCTCAGCCCGATGAACGGCCCGAAGATCGCGATCGCCGGAAATATAAGTGTGCCAATTGGATCGACGTGGTAAATCGGGTTCAACGTCACGCGCCCCTGCAGCCGCGCAGTCTGATCGCCTAGCCGGGACGCCATCCATGCATGCGAGCACTCGTGCACACTCAACGAAAAGATGAGAATTACAAGTTCGAATACGCCGATAGTAAAGTTGGCGGACTGCAAAGCGATTCTCCTGAAGCCGGAAAGCTCAGGTTAGCACGGCGATGCCTTTGCATCTCACGCCCTGAATATGGGATAGCTGCCGACCACTTCACCCGGACCAACGTTCTGACCACCGAGAAGAATTGTGTGGCTGCCAATCCGCGCGCGATCGCCAATCGTAGAGGGCATTAGCTTTACCTGATCGATATCGTTCGACGAATAGCCGTGGGAAAAAATACGCGCGAAAGAGCCTATGACCGCTCCTTTACCGATGTTGATGCCGCCCCGGTCATGCAAAAGTACGCCCTGGTGAATGACGGCTCCGTCTCCAATCGACAGATTGTAACCATAGGTCAAATCGACACCGTGATAGATCCTGACCCCCGAGCCCATGTGGTCGAAGATGTGCCGTCCAAGCATGCACCGAAAACGAATACCCAGCCAGAGATTCAAGCCAATTGGCGAACGGTCAAACATCTTCCAGAACCACAGCAGCGGCTTCCGTACCGCAAAAAGCTCTGGATCCACATCAGAAAAATATTCCGCTTCCAGAGTCACATTCTCCGGATCCAGCGACATTCCCAAGACGTTACCCGGCAGCTCGCTCGTCAGGGTCACGGCGGGCCTGTTGCCATGGGGTCGTCCCAGGTAGATCTGGTAAAGCTGGTCGCGCACAATCTCCGCGCGCCGCTCGGGCGACCGGTGGCGCAGGAATTCCTCGTCAAGGAAACGAATCCAACGACGATAGATTTCTTCTGCTTCAGGCGTTGGATGAGGCTGAGTGGTCGCGGGCGGAGTTTGGCTGCTTGGGTTGTTGGCCATACAAATTGGACGATAAACCAAATCCCGCCGACTCCGCGAATATCCCACACTCCGCGACGCCCTCTACCCCGCGCTATCCTAGAGTGTCCGGCGTGATCCTCGCCGCCCAGAGAGCCAGCAAATCATGACTGAAGAAACCGCCCCCGCCGCCACAACCGTTGAGACGTCCAAACCAATCGCGCCTGTTGCTACGATCTCCACCCTTGGTAAATATGAGGGTCAGTCCGTGACCCTTCACGGATGGCTGTACAACTCGCGCGAAAGTGGCAAACTGCTCTTTCCCATCTTTCGAGATGGCACCGGCACGGTGCAGGGCGTGGCACACGTGAAGAGCGTTCCGCCGGCGGTCTTCGAAGCGCTCAAAGGCCTTACTCAGGAATCATCCGTCATCGTTACGGGTAAGGTTCGAGCCGACAAGAGGGCACCCGGCGGCTTCGAGCTGGATGTCGAGGACGTACAGGTCGTTCAGCGCGTACCCGAATCGGACCCCTATCCCATCACTCTCAAGGAGCACGGGGTCGACTTTCTTATGGAGCACCGCCATCTCTGGGTTCGTTCCCCGCGTCAGTCCGCGATCCTCCGCATCCGGGCCGAAATCATGCGCGCGGCAGCAGAATACTTCGACAACAATGGCTTTATCCGCACTGATCCGCCCATCCTTACCCCGGCGGCCTGCGAAGGTACTTCTACGCTCTTCCCCGTCGACTATTTCGGCGACCCGGCCTACCTCACGCAGTCCGGACAGCTCTACATCGAATCCACCGCGCTCGCTCTGGGAAAGGTCTACAGCTTCGGACCGACATTCCGCGCCGAGAAATCCAAGACCCGACGCCACCTCACGGAATTCTGGATGGTTGAGCCTGAAGTCGCATACTGCGATCTCGATGGCCTGCTGGAACTCGCCGAGAACTTCCTCTCCCACATCGTTCAGTCCGTGCTGAAAAACCGCGCCACTGAGTTGGGTGTCATCGGCCGCGACCCGGAAAAGCTGAAGAACATCCTGCCGCCCTTTCCGCGCCTGCGTTACGACGATGCAGTGCGCATGCTCAATGAGGCACACGCCAAAGGCGAGCTTGAGCAACCGTTTGAGTATGGCAACGATTTCGGATCACCCGACGAAACATGGCTCAGCAGTCAGTTCGATCGGCCCGTCATGGTTCACCGCTATCCGGCTGACGTCAAAGCGTTCTACATGGAGCCAGACCCACTCGATCCTCGCTACGCACTCTGTGTCGATGTCCTAGCTCCCGAGGGCTATGGCGAAGTCATCGGAGGATCGCAGCGCGTCTCCAGCTACGAATTGCTCAACGCACGCATTGAACAACACCAATTGCCGAAAGAAGCGTTCCAGTGGTACCTCGACCTGCGCCGATATGGGTCGGTTCCTCACGCCGGCTTCGGCATGGGTATTGAGCGCGTTGTTGCCTGGGTTTGCGCCCTCGACCACGTGCGCGAAACCATCCCGTTCGCTCGCACTCTTCACCGCATCTATCCCTAGGGCGGTCAAGAATTCGCTCTTCTTTTGGAATGCGGCAGACTTGCCTTTGACGTGATCCCGCACGGGTCAGCGTCGAAGAAACGGCATCTTTGCCAAAGGGCGCAATCCGCTTTGCGGGATCCCATGGAGCATCGCCATGACTCTGTCTGCCGTTGAAGTCAACCAGCTTAAGCATGCTCCACCCATCGAGGGCGTGCTTCCCATCATCCTCGAGCGCTGGAGTCCGCGCGCATTCGCCGATCGCGATGTGGACCCTGCTGATCTGGCAAAGATTTTCGAGGCCGCACGTTGGGCGCCTTCGTCTTTCAACGAGCAGCCTTGGCGTTTTCTCGTCGGATTACGCAACTCCGAAACGTACGAAAAAATAGCCGCAGCCCTGGTCCCGTCCAACCGACAATGGGCACTCCACGCGCCTGTGCTGATTCTTGGGGTTACCAAGACCCGCTTCAGCCACAACGACACACCCAACGCCAGTGCAGGGCACGACTTGGGAGCCGCGAGTGGGTTCATCGCTCTCCAGGCCACGGCCCTCGGGCTCCAGGCGCACCAAATGGCAGGCTTTGATAGGGAAAAGGCGCGAGAAGTCTTCGGAATTCCAGAGGGCTACACTCTCGGTTCGGTGATAGCTCTCGGCTATCAAGGAGATCCTTCCAATCTCAATGACCGGTTTGTCGCTGGTGAGGTTGCTCCTCGCACCCGCAAACCCCTGAGCGAAATCGTCTTATCAGCCTGGGGCGAGCCAGCCAAAATAGGCTGATCGCGACGTCCAAAGTCAGTTACTACCGATGCGCGCCATCCCTTCTCCCGCGCCATTAGAGTTAAGGCTGGAGGCGTTGCTTTTGGTCAATACAAGGCCAGCTCGACAGGCACAGCGTAGGCCCACCTCCGGTCGCCATCGCCACGGATACAAGCCCATCAAAGTTAAGCGAGTGGGCTGGCGCGGTCGTGTGGTCATTTTCGCGGCGGGCCTGGTCTTCGTCCTTCTCGCATGGGCGGCCGTAGCCCGCCAGGTGGCTCCAACTTCGAACACCGGCCGAGACCGCTTCGATGCCATTGTTGTCCTCGGCTATCAAGTCGACTCCGATGGCAACCCTACTCCCGAGCAGTTGGCACGAGTCACCGAAGGCGTACACGAATATGAGCGTGGCGTAGCTCCCCGGCTTATCCTTACTGGGGGGCCGGCGCACAACGAATTCGTCGAAGCCGAGGTGATGGCTCGCACCGCGGCAGCCCTCGGCATTCCTCCATCGGCAATTTTCATCGAGACCAAAGCTCAAGACACAATACAGAATGCTTGTTTCTCGGCGCGAATCATGAAGGCGCATGGCTGGCGATCCGCAGAGGTGGTTTCATCTGCCAGCCATTTGCCCAGGGCGAGTCTCATTTTCAGTCGCCTGCCGCTGGAGTGGCGCACTCATGCCGCGCCGCCACTTCAGCCTGAATCGCCACTCTATTCCGCGGCCGCCCCCGCTGTGGAAACGTTGAAGACGATGCGCTACCTCACGTACGCCAAGTTTGCCGAGCGTTGCGAACCGTAGCTCAGTCGCGCTCCCCGGCAGTTGGGGGGGCGGCGTTGTCCCTCCTAGGTATGGTCCTGTAAGCTTTGACTTGATGCGTCTCCCAGTAAGTCTTACTTTCTTATCCGCTGTTGCAGCCCTCGCTTTGTGTGCCTACCCGCGCGCCAACGCCCAGGGCCAGAGTACCGCCGCCCAGACGGCCGGCACGGGCACCTACATTGCTGTCGATCCCCTGGCAAATGTGCGCTACGACAATAAGTACGATCTCTCGCTGGGCATGGCCTATGCCCACATGAAGGCCGGGCCGAATCTGCTGCAAGGCGCCAATCTAGGCGGTGTGGATCTCAGCGGCTCCTATTGGTTCAGTAAGCGCTGGGCCGTAGAGGCATCTGGTCGTGGGTATCTGGGCACCAGCGGTGCGGCTCCCAATCCCTATAGCATTAACGGCCCGTTTATCATGGAGTACTTCTTTGTCGGCGGAGCCGAGTGGCTCGGCCCGCATAACAAACACGGTGCCATGCTCGCCCATGCCATGATTGGCGGCGTTTATGGAAACTTCGAGCAGAACCTTCGCGGCCAGTCGCCGGCAGTGGTCGGTTTCTACAATTCCCAGGTCGCCCCGGCTGCCATCATCGGCGGTCATTTCGACCTGAACCGTTCCGCGCAGTGGGTCTTCCGAATTACTCCCGACGCCATCATCACTCGTTATGGCACCGACTACGGAACCAAGATCACGCAGACGGACGTCAACTTTGCCATCTCCGTTGGCGTGCAGTACAGGTTCAAAAGGAAGCGCTAAGCGCCTTGCCGGCCCGCCGGCCACCTTTAGTTACTTGTATCGAGACCGGAGTGTCCGCGGCGAAAGCCGGCAACGGGCACTTCGGTTTTTGTCTTTTTTGACAAAACCAGTGAACTAAAACAGAGAGGCTGCACGCGTTACATCTGTGTGGTATCCTTCGCCGTTCAGTGACGACTTTTGAAAATCGTCACCGGAAGAAATGCCGTACCGGATAACGGCACTTGGATTCGCGCGAAGCTCTCCGGGAAGACAGCGCGACAAGGCAGGCTCATACGGACATGAAGGACACTCTGGGTGTACTCCTTGCGGGCGGTGCCGGCGAACGGCTCTTCCCGCTTACCCGCGATCGCGCCAAGCCGGCGGTGCCTTTTGGCGGCCACTACCGGATCATCGACATCACTCTCTCCAACTGCATCAATTCCGGTCTCCGCAGAGTCTTCATCCTCACCCAATACAAGGCCCTCTCACTCAACAGGCACATCCGCGAGGGATGGACCGGAATCGTGGCGCAGGAACTCGGTGAGTTCTTCGAACTGTTGCCACCTATGCAGCGCACAGGTGCGAACTGGTACATGGGCACAGCCGACGCTGTCTACCAGAACATCTACTCGATCGGCAGCGAGCAGCCGAAACACATGATCATCCTCGGCGGCGACCACATCTACAAAATGGATTACAGCCGGATGCTCGAACTACACAAGGAAACCCACGCCGAGGTCACCTTGGCCACTTTACCGATTCCACCTGAGGATGTGTCGCGCTTCGGTGTTGTCGATGTGGCCACGAACGGCGAAATCATCGGCTTCCAGGAAAAGCCTGCCACGACCACTGTCCGATCGCCATTCAATCCTGATTCTGTAGAAGCCTCGATGGGGATTTACATCTTCAACACCGAGGTACTGCTCAAGGCGCTGATCGCAGATGCAGAGGATCCGAATTCCAAGCACGACTTCGGCCACAATATTCTGCCTAATCTGCTGGGCAAGAAGAAGATGATGGCTTACACCTTTGTCGACGAGAACAAACAACAGGCCCTCTACTGGCGCGATGTTGGCACGCTCGACTCCTACTACGACGCCAACATGGACCTGTGCTCAGTCTCGCCGGTGTTCAACCTGTACGACAAGAGCTGGCCCATGCGCACGCGCGTCCGGCAGTATCCACCCGCAAAATTCGTCTTTGGCGAGCCTGGCCGTACCGGTATGGCGAGAGATTCCGTCATCACCGCCGGCGTAATCGTCTCGGGCGCCTCGGTGTCGAACTCAGTGCTCTCGCAGGATGTGCGCGTGAATTCCTACTCTGAAGTGGACGCCAGCATCATCTTCTCGCACGTGAATATTGGCCGGCACTGTCGCATTCGCCGGGCCATCATTGACCGCGACGTCCACATTCCTGAAGGCACAGTGATTGGCTACGATCCGGTGGAGGATAAGCGGCGGTATTTCGTTACTCCGTCGGGCCTGACCATCGTTACCCGCGACGCCTCATTGTTCGAGAATCCCGTTGATCCAGAGTTTCAAGAGCGCTATTAGCGCGGGCCGTCAATTCATTCCTATTGGTCGCGGACGCTCATTCGTGGGCGTCCGTCTTCTTGCCGGATCACAATCTGAACATGTAGTTTGGCGCGGTTAAAAACGGTCCGAAGCCTCAGAACCGGCCGTGCTCCAATGTTCGTTATTGAGACAATTCCAGCACAGGGGAACCGAGGTCGCGCTTCTCAACTGAATGAATGGTTTCAGGATGACTGATCTTGACGGGAGACGAGAACAGCAGTCGCGGACGAGTGGTGGCCCACCCGTCGGTAGCGAAGAGATAACGCCAGCGTAGGCGTTGAGTCGCCTGAAAGCCGATTCCTGGCACAGACTCCCTTACATCAAACAACCTCTCGAAGCGCTAATCCTACACAGAACGCTCATCGATGCGGACAGCCCGGCGAGCCAGCAGCACGGTCGCCGCACCCCTGCTTGAGTTCCGAGCACACCGTTCGACATGCTGCCGCCTTGTCTCATCTTTCTTGACGGAGATGGTCCAGCAGATCCCCTCGTTGCGCGCGAGACTCGTTATGTTTGCCGCCCGTACTCACTGCACATTCAGCGTCAGCACGGTCGTATGAGATACAGAACCAACAGTCGCAGTAATGCTGAATGACTGCGATGTCGGCCCCGGATTCATCGGCGAACCGCCGTTCGAACCGCACCCGCTCAATCCCACAACCGAAAGCCCAGCCAGCCCAATCGCCAGAACCACCAAACGGGAAAGTAACCGCCGTCGCCTCCGCCAGCCCACCAGCAGAAAACTCGGCAGAAGAATCGCCGCCGCCACATTCGAACCGGCCACACGCGATGCTGTCGCCGTTACAGCAACCACCGCCGCCCCCGTCGCCGAATCCACTGACGGAGCGCTCACTCTGCACGTCACCGTGGTCGGAGCGTTACAGGAAAACGAAAACGCCCCGCGGAAGTTCCCCACCGGCACGGCCTTGACGGAAAAATCCCCAACCTGACCCGGCGCCACGGTGACGCTCTGTCGATCAGACGTCAGTGAAAAGTCCGGCCCCGCGCCCGAAACATTCACCGTAACCGTCGCGAAGATACCGCTCGCTAACCCTGCCGGAGCCGCCGTTAGATACAGCGTGTCGGCATTTCCCGCACTACCATCGCCGAAAACCATGCTGTGCAGTTGTTGATTGACGATCGCGTTTCCATTGCCGTCCTTCACAGTTCCCACAAACCACCCGGTGCTCGCATCGAACGCATTGATCACACCGTCGCCATAGTTTCCAATGAGGATGGCGTTCGAGAACACGCCGAAGTTTGCGCCGGCATGTACGATTGCTGACGGCACGTTAAGCGGCCCATTCGAAGCGAATCTCTTTATGAAGCTCCCATCCAGGTTGTAAATATCTACGATGCCGTTGCCTGCGCCAGCCACTGGATCGTGTTGCGCAGCATCCTGCAGCGCATAGGCAACAAACACCAGATCGTCAACCACCTGCACGTTCCACGGAGAGTATCCTGCCGGCAGGTTGGGATCGGTGAAATTCCCCGGTGTGCCAAGCGGATCAAAAAACGCGGTGAAGGTTTCAACAAATCCGCGATGAAAATCTGCGACCGCCAGGTATGGGGAACAGCAATCCGGAGTCAAAACAGCAAGACCGGTATATTCGGCTCCCTGCGATCCGTGGTCGATCACAGGAATTGTTGTCGTCTTGATATCTCCCTGACTATCCGCATACTCGCCGGAGATCGTCCCCTGCCGGGTCGCAAACAGAAAAGGCAGCGGAAGCGGGCTTTGCGGCGAAATGAACTGGCCGGTGGTGTCCGCCGCCACTCCCGTGGGATTGGCCGGAAGCGTAACACCATCAGGCACTGCAATCACGCCACGGGGATCCTGTACAACCCCGCTTGCGTCATAGCTCTCGAACTTTCCCTTCCCATTTTCCGCAATGCGGAAAGGGTGGTTCGCAGATACGGCCATACCCCACGGATGCACCAGGTCAACATTGACCGTCAGAGCGAGCCCGGGTACGTTGGAGACGAGATTCGTCTGCGTGTAATTGTTGGCTTGCGCGTGTGCGGTCAAACTGGTGACAACAATGGCAAGAAGAAACACTGAGGGGAAGATCGTTCCAGGTTTCACAGTCGTTCCTTATCTGCTAATTTCAAGCACCTGGAGAGAGCAGGCAGTCAAAATCGACACCAGCAACCGTCTTCCGCACGTGGCCGGCAAGAGACTTCCACAGGGCTAACTCACATCACAGATGCTATGGTTCCACGTACAACCACTTGTCATTCCCATGTCACCACGATGTCAATTCTTTCGATGACACACACTTCAGAAACGACGCAGTTTCAGTAGCTGAAGCGGTACGCGGCGAAGCTGCTCCGGACGCGACCTGGAATGAACCACAAGAGTGGCCGCTTTTGAGGTTACTTCTTTTAGGCTTCCATTTCTCTCAAAGCCTGAGCGCGCAGATTTGAATTCTGATCGGGTGGTGGACAATCCAGTAGTAATCGGAAGAGCTGTACCTTCGGCTGCGCATATTCACCCACATACGAAGACCTGATTGTGGGGGCCCCGCTTACCCCATTGCGCGTTAATCCCTCAGCGGCACCCTTGGTCACATTCCTGATTGACAGAATTCGGGAAGCGCTCCACACTGACATAGTTAAACTATGCCAGTCTCCCGGAGACGATTCTATGGCCGCCCTTATCCGTCGAAAGTCCGATGTCGACAATGATGATCGTGACGAAATTCCCCCGGGCACGCTCTACCTGCTCATCCTCAAGACGCTTGCTGTTCGCGGTCGGCTTCACGGCTACGAAATCGCCGAGTCAATCCAGAGTTGCTCGGAGGAGGTGCTGCAGGTGGAAGAAGGTTCCCTTTACCCCGCATTACAAAGAATGCTGATCAAGGGATGGGTCACAGCGGAGTGGGGTGTGACGGCAGGCAATCGACGCGCACGGTACTACGCTCTCACTCGAGATGGTCAGAAGCAGCTCGGCATCGAAGTATCGCAGTTCGAACGCGTCATGGGCGCGATTTCCCGAATCATCCAGACAGCCTGAGGAGACCACATGAGCCGTGCGGGCGAATTGAAACGACGACTCGACATGCTGCTCCACCGTGGCCGGTTTCAGCGCGACCTCGACGACGAAATGCGGCTGCATCTGGAACTGCGCCGCCAGCAACAAATCGCCTCGGGCATCGATCCAGACGCGGCCCGCTGGTCAGCACAACGAAGGTTTGGCAACACTGCGCGCATCAAGGAGAAGAGTCATATGGCATGGGGATGGAATTGGCTGGAAACATTTCTGCAGGATGCAGGTTATGGAATGCGTTCCATGTTGCGCACCCCGGCCATCACGGTGGTCGCGCTAATATCACTCGCCCTCGGCATTGGCGCCAACACTGCCATCTTCAGCTTTCTCGATGCCATGATGCTGCGGTCGCTTCCGGTCAAGCATCCGCAGGAACTGGTCAAACTTGGCGTGAAAGATTGGAACGGAATCACCGACAGTTTCGCGTCTACCGAACTCTACTCCTATCCCTTTTACCGCCAGCTTCAGCAAAAGAACGCCGTCTTCTCAGACACTGCGGCCATCTTCAGCATGATGAACAACGTTCACGGCTTCGTCGACAACCGCCAGGACCCGGAGTTGATTCATGTTCAGACCATATCGGGCACTTACTTTCAAACCCTGGGCGTCGAGGCTCAGATTGGCCGTGTAATCAACGACGCCGACGATTCCAGCGAAGGCGACCATCCTGTCGTAGTCATCAGCGACGGGTTTTGGAAACGGCAGCTGGGCAGCGATCCGTCGGTTTTGAACCACAAGCTGAAACTGGGCAGCATCGTTTACGACATCGTGGGTGTCGCCCCCGCCGAATTCTTCGGTACCAGGGTCGGCGAAGCTCCCGATGCGTGGGCGCCTTTATCGATGGCCCAGACCATCCCTCCCGGCTGGGGCAGGTACAAGGAAAACTTTTCGGAATCGCTCTACATCATCGGCCGGCTGAAACCAGGCGTGAGCGTGGAGCAGGCCACGGCCAACGTCAACTTTCTCTTTCCCCAGATACTGCACAGCTTTCCCGATGCCAAGCTTTCCCAGGAGAATGTAGCCCGGCTGGCGCGCGCGCATGTGCAACTGGGAAACTTGGCCCGGGGCATTTCGAATCTGCGCCGCGAATACTCCGAGCCGCTGAAGATTCTCATGGCCATTGTTGGGCTTGTTCTTCTCATAGCATGCGCCAACATCGCCAACCTGCTGCTGGCTCGCTCGACCGCGCGAGCCCGAGAACTGGCTCTACGGCAGGCACTCGGCGCTCGTCGATCGCGCATCATCCGCCAGCTCCTCACCGAGAGCCTGTTGCTTGCGCTCACTGGCGGGGTGTTAGGCATCGGTTTCGCAGCAACGGCCAACCGCCTTCTTCTGCGCATGATTTCGGATGGTTCCGACGTTGTACCTCTCGACGTCTCCCTCAACCTGCGCCTGCTTGCCTTCACCTTCGGAGTAACTGTATGCACCGCGCTGCTGTTCGGAACGCTCCCGGCACTTCGCGCTACCCGGCTGCAACTGACCGAGAGTCTCAAGAGTGGACGCGGCGCTTCCTCCGCAGGCCGCACGCCGCTGGCGAAAATACTTGTGGTCTCCCAGGTGGCGCTTTCGCTGGTGCTGATGGTGGGCGCGTGCCTTTTCCTGCGCACACTTGTCAATCTGAACCGTGTCGATACTGGCTTCAACAAAGAGAATGTGCTTCGTCTTAATATCGACTCCACCCTGACTGGCTACAAGGGCGATGACCCCCGACTCAAGGCGATCTTCAAGCAGATCGAGGACCGCGTCAACGCGCTCCCGGGAGTCGAGGCAGCCAGCTTTTCTGCCTTCACCTTTAACGAGGGTAGCTGGAATAGCATGATCCGAGTTCCCGGCATGCCAATCAACCGCAACGTGAATGTTGAGCACAACATTATTGGCGACGCCTTCTTCAAGACGATGCAGATTCCGATCGTAGCGGGCCGCAGCTTCGGTCCGCAGGATACCGCCACGTCGCAGAAGGTGGCCATCATCAGCGAACACACAGCGCGTACGCTGTTCCCTGCCGGTTCGCCAATCGGACGAACCTATTTCATCGGCTCGGATGACGGAGTAGATCCTCCATTGGAGGAGATGGTGATAGGCGTGGCCAAAGACGTGAAGGTCGGTGATCTCGCGGAGCCGGCCGGGGATATCGATTACCTTCCCTACACACAGCGGGATTGGGGCTTTGGCGACTTCGAGGTTCGTTATTCAGGAGATTTCAAAGCAGTCTCCAGCGAGGTGCAGCAGGCGATTCACTCCATCGATCGCAGATTGCCAATCTCTCACATCACCACTCTTGAGGATCAGGTCGCTCGCTCCTTTACCAATCAGACCATCATCGCCGAGCTCTCCGCTTTCTTCGCCCTCGTTGCGGTGTTCCTATCATGCATCGGACTGTATGGCCTGATGTCTTACCTCGTGAGCCGCCGAACCGGCGAAATTGGAATTCGCATGGCCCTTGGCGCGAACCGCTCCGAAGTGGGCTGGCGCGTGATGCGCGAAATTGGGCTCCTGGTTTTTTCTGGGATTGTCGTCGGTTTGCCTGTCGCGATTTTTGGAACTCGGCTGGTTCAAAACATGCTCTATGGGCTGGGCGGAACCGACCCATTCAGCCTGACCACTGCCGTTGTCCTTCTGCTGTTCGCAGGAATGACTGCGGGCTACTTGCCGGCGCGGCGGGCTTCGCTCGTCGACCCGGTAGTCGCACTTCGTGACGAATAGCTGAACGGGATCGCTTCGGCGCTCGTTTACAGGCAAACTCAGACTCGCGTCGCCGCGAGAATCTGGCCAGCGGCTCGGATGCCCGAGCGCATGGCGGCATGAACAGTTCCCCAATGGCCTGTCGTGTCCGTGTGCTCTCCAGCGAAGAAGAGTGTGTCTTCGACCGGCCGGACCAGATTTAACACTGCCTCAAGGCGGCCGGCTGGCACGTAGCTATACGCGCCACAACTATGGCAGTCTGTCTGCCAGTCGTGCGTCGCGCAACGAATCAGTTGCGTTTGCAGATACCCGGCCGGCAGCGAAAAGACTCTAGAGAGCTCCTTGCAGGCAGCAGCACCGATTTCTTCCGGTGTCTTGAAATCGAAAGCTGTCGATTGCGGTCCACCGATCCATCCCGTCAGAGTGTGGGATTCAACTGGATGGTCGGTCCACCAGACCGGGGGCATGGCGTCATACGCAAAAAGGAAACTGAGCCTGGGCAGATTGATCGACTCGCGTTCAACCCAGAAGCGCTCGCGAAAGAGAAGGGTGAAACGGCGGGCCGGGCCCATGCGGAGATCGGCAGCTTGTTTTAATGGTTCCGGCGTGGGTTGAAATGTAACCGAACCGAATTGGAGCACGCCAAGAGGCAGCGCGATAACCGCTTGTTCCGCGGTGTATTGAGCGATTTCGCCCCCATCACGCACGAAGACCTGCACCTGGCCTTGACGCCATTCGATTCGCTCGACAGGCATGGAAAGCTCGATTCGGCCGCCCGCCTCCCTTGTTTTGCTGGCGAGAAACTCCGGCACCCGATCATAGCCTTGGCATACGCGGAATAAGGTATCGCCGTCGACTTCTTCTTCAGCGCGTTGTTGCACGGCGAGAGCGTGCACGCTCACCTGTCGATAATCGGCGGCGTTAAAGCTCTGCACGTAGTTGATAACGTGAGCACGATGTTCGGGGGCAAGGTCGTTGAGCGGTGGATACTCGGCGAATGGCATGTCGCGGCCCTTCCACGATGCGAGGGCCTCAAGGAACTCAAAGGCGCTGCCTTGTTCGTTACATTTTTGTAGCTTTCCGTCCTTATGGCACGCATGCTCGCCATTAACCTGATATGTATCGAGCTCCGCTTCCTGAATGAGACGCCACAACTCTGGCGGACGACCGTGGATGAACTCGGCTCCAAGTTCGAGAACCTCATCGTCTTCGCGAACCGTGAAGATGCGGCCGCCCACGCGATTCCTTGCCTCGAGCACCATGACTTGCCGGTGAGCTTCGGCCAGTTTTCGCGCCGCGGTCAGGCCCGCCATGCCTGCTCCAATGACCAGGACGCGCTTGCCCTTTCCGTTCATGCTGGCTTAGATGCGAAGACCGCCTTAAAGCCTCCTTTTGTTGCAAGGCTTTCCCAGCAAGGGAAATGGGAACTGCAAAGCACGGCAGCGCGTAGATAATGGGGGCGCGGTCAAGATGGGTGTTTGCCTGCCTTCGATCGCAAAGGAGAGCTCAATGAGAAAGACTTTTGGCCTTGCGGCACTGGTGATTCTGTTTCTTTCTGCGGCTGCAGGCGGTTTTGCCCAGTCCAAGGCGAAAAAGGGTGGATCCGGCGAGATTGTGCTGGTTTTCAGGGATGGCCACCGGCAAAGCTTCAATCTGGCCGACATTGCCCACGTTGAGTTCACCGGGGGCGTGGCTGATTTTGGTTCGACGAATCCCTCTGCGCCGCCGAGAGGCCATTTCCTCGGGAAGTGGGAAGTTGGCGACGGTACTGGGAACAAGTTCTACATCACGCTGAAAGAGAGCGGCGAGGCATTGCGCTCGCTTGGCAATGAACGGGGCACATGGGTGTATGTGAATGGAGAGGCGCGCGTTACGTGGGATGATGGCGCGCAGGATGCAATTCGCAAGACCGGCTCAAGGGATCAGAAATACGCCTATCGAGCGGGCAAGTCCTTCACAGATGAGCCGGACAATGTGACCGTGGCTATCAATACTTCTCCGCGGCCGATTTGAGCCGCTCCCAAGTTTGATCCCCGAGCCGGTCAAGAACGAGCCGTTGAGGCCAAACCCCGTGGCCTTGCGGCGCGCTGATGGACCCATGCTTCTTCATCTGCAAAAATAGATTTGTGATTCCTTTCCATGGGCCATTGAAGTCGCGCTTGATCAATGTCGTTTTTGCGACAGCGATTGGGGCCGGTTCCGTGTTCCTGGTGGGAGGCGAAGCGCTCTCGACGACCTCAGGCAAGGAAGAGAAACCGGCCACAGCGAAGATTTCGATCGACTACCCCCTGAACGGTTCGGTTTTTCCACCCGAACTTACCTCACCAACCTTCCTCTGGCACGACTCCAACCCGGCTGCAGAACATTGGGTAATAGAGATTTCGTTCGCAGACGGCGCGAAGAGTCTTCGCTTCCAGGCCGCCGGCAACCCTCCCCAGGCAGGCGAAATCGACCCCGGGGCCGGCCCGGCTCTAGAGCTGACTCCCGAACAGGCAACCACGAAAACATGGAAGCCAGACGAGGAGACGTGGGCGACCATCAAGCGGCTCACCGTAAAGGCTCCCGCGACGGTTTCCATCTCCGGGTTCGCAGATGACAAGACAAATCAGCGAGTATCCATGGCGAGGGTGACGATCTCCACGTCGGCTGATCCCGTGGGCGCACCGCTCTTCTATCGCGACGTCCCGTTGAGGACGTCGGCTGTGGCGGAGGCAGGGCCGATAGCGCCCTTGCCGCTGTCTGCAATTCCCCTGATCAAATGGCGCGTTCGCAATCTTGCCGAGCCCGAGAGTCATGTCGTGATGACGGATCTGCCGACGTGCGCGAATTGCCATTCGTTTTCGCGGGATGGGAAGACCTTTGGGCTCGATCTGGACGGGCCCCGGAACGACAAGGGACTCTACGCACTGGTTCCGGTCGCCCCGAAGATGACGATCCGCAACCAGGATGTGATCCACTGGAGCTCTTTCCAGTTGAACTCCGAGGCAAGCGCATCCTCCCCCGCCGTAAAGCGGTTCGGCTTCATGTCCCAGGTCTCACCGGACGGACGATACGTGGTGACCTCGATTGGCCCGCCCGACAACACAAGCAAGAACAAAGAGCAGATTCACGGAATGGCCGCTGGGCTTCTGGACAGGCTTTACAGCATCAATTACAAGGATTTTCGATTCCTGCAGGTCTTTTATCCCATGCGCGGAATTCTGGCTTGGTACGACCGCAAGCAAGGCACGATGCGCCCTCTGCCGGGTGCCGACGATCCCCAATTTGTGCAGGCCAGTGCGTTCTGGTCCCCGGATGGGAAGAATCTGATCTTCAGTCGCGCGGTGGCTCGCGATCCGTACCCGCCGGGTGCTCCAAAGCCGGAGTATGCGAATGACCCGCGGGAGCCGCAGATCCAATACGATCTTTACAAAATTCCTTTCAACGACGGTCGTGGCGGAAAGGCAGTCCCGATCAAGGGCGCTTCCGCAAACGGCATGAGCAACAACTTCCCCAAGGTTTCACCCGATGGGAAGTGGATCGTCTTCGTACAGAACAAGAATGGCCTGTTGATGCGGCCAGACAGCAAGCTCTACATCGTGCCATTTGAGGGCGGCAAAGCCCGGTTGATGAACTGCAACCTGTCGCTGATGAATTCCTGGCACTCATTTTCTCCCAACGGGCGTTGGCTTGCGTTTTCATCGAAGGCCCGTGGACCCTTTACGCGCCTTATGCTGACGCACATCGACTCCCAGGGCAACGACACTCCGGCCATCATCGTGGACAACACCACTGCGGCCAATCGCGCCGTGAATATTCCTGAGTTTGTAAACGTGCCTCCGGATGGCGGTCTCGAAGCGATTAACCCGCAGGCCACGGAGTTCTACAAGCTAGTCGACAATGCCTTCAAACTTGCCCAGACCGGCCGGCTGCCCGACGCCATTGACACCTTGCGGCGTGCTCTCGAACTGGATCCTGACGATGCCATGGCCCACTACAACCTCGGCACGCTTTTGATCGATAGCGGCCAGCCGCAAGCCTCACTCGAGGAGTATCGCAAGGCCAGCACCCTGAGCCCTCAAGACAGCACATTCCTCGAACATTACGGGGTTTCTCTCGCCGCCAACGGCGAATGGAAGGAAGCGATTGCGAATTTGCAGAAGGCGGTTGCGCTCGAACCCTCTTCGGCTGCGTTTCAATTCAACCTGGGTTTTGTGATGGAGCGAAGCGGAGACTACGCCGGGGCAGTTTCTCCACTGGAGAAGGCCGTAGAACTGGGTGGGGGCAAGAACTCACGCTTTCTCGCGGAACTGGCGAAAGTGTACGAAAAGACGGGTCGTGATGCCGAGGCCGTTCAATCTGCACAAAAGGCACTCACCTTGGCGGCCCAGGAGCGCGATCTGAAACGGGCGCAGGATTTGCGCGACCTTCTTGCCCGTCACGGGCAGGCCACCTCCGAAGCAAATCCCCACTAACGTTCCGAAAGTGTTCCAAGTCACGGCTTTGCGGTTTTCCAGCTCACCGGAACCGTCGTCGAGCCAACTGCGTATCAGCAAGTGAGAAAAGCGGTGAATGTTCGCTTTTCTTCGAGGAGATGCGGCTTAGAAGCTTTGTTTCCCGTCAATTGAATACCGGAGCGAACTCAATCTCATGTGACCTTCCGCCCCGGGCGGGGTGGCCTTTGGCCTTCATCCCCGGAGACGTGAGCTCGTCACCGGGGATCCCCGCAATTCCGGTTCAGCGGAGTTCCTGTATTCCTTCTGTCAGGCTGGCGATTGGTACCGCTGTTTTTGCGTAAACTGGTTGGGCTTGTCCGGGCAACAAGAAAGTGGATTCATGAGCATTATTGAGGCCTTCAAACTCGCGTTTCAGTCCCTCTGGGGAAACAAGCTTCGCTCGATTCTGACGCTCATTGGCGTGGTGATGGGTGTGGCCTCGGTGATCATGGTGCTCACCCTCGTGCAGGGCGCCAAGAAGTACATCTCCACCAAGCTCTCGGGCTACGGGGCAGACGTGTTCACGGTGAACCGGATGTCGAGCGTGATCTTCTCGGCTGAACAGTACTTCAAATTCCAGAAACGCAAGATTATTCGCATCGAGGACTACGAAGCCATCAAGGAAGGCTGCTCGGAGTGCAGCGAAGTGGGCGCGCTGCTGAACAAGTACACCAAGGTGGTGTACAACGGACACTCCAGCAATAACACGGGCGTTCGTGGCTACACGTGGACGATGCTGAGCCTGAACAACATCGATATCGCCCTTGGTCGCGGCTTCACTCCCGCCGATGAAGAACATGCAACGCACGGCGCCATTGTCGGCTACGACATTGTGGACAATCTCTTGGGCGACGGCGATCCGCTCGGCAAGGAAATCCGCGTAGACGGGATTCCCTACACCATTATTGGCGTGGGTGACCGCCAGGGCAAAACCCTCGGCCAATCGCAAGACAACTGGGTGGCAGTGCCTATTACGGCATACCAGCAGACGTACGGATACAACGATTCGGTAAATATCTATGCGCGCGCCAGCGGCGGCGCCGCGGTTATGGAGCGCGCCAAGGACGAAGTGCGGGTCATTATGCGCACCCGCCGGCACAACGCGCCTGGTGAACCTGAAGATTTTGAGATCGAGACCAACGACACTTTTCTCGACATCGCCAATCAGTTGCTTGGCGTGTTTGCATGGGTCGTATTGGGGCTCGGCTCCATCGCGCTGGTGGTTGGCGGCGTGGTGATTATGAATATCATGCTGGTGAGCGTGACCGAACGCACACGAGAGATCGGAGTGCGCAAGGCGCTGGGCGCGAAGCAGCGCGACGTGCTGATGCAGTTCCTGATCGAGAGCGCCTCTCTGGCATCGGTTGGCGGCGTCTTCGGAATTCTCGGCGGCGTGCTGGTGGGTAAACTCATCACGATTTTCGTTGGATTCCCGACCGATGTACCCATATGGGCGATTTTCCTGGGACTGTTTCTGGCTAGCGCAGTAGGCATCTTCTTCGGTGTATACCCGGCAAGCAAAGCAGCCAAGCTCGACCCGGTGGTGGCGTTGCGAGCTGAGATGTAAAGACAGCTTTCGGCTACGAGCTTCCGGCCTTTAGCTCGTCAAGCTGTTGAGAATGATTGAGGTCGGTGGCGATCAGGTGTACCAGATCGCATCAGGGCTTTTAGCTAGAGCTAGAGGCTGGGAGCTTTAGGCATGGCGCAAGGACAAACTCGGGAATCGGTCAAGATGGCCCTCGATACCGTAAAGACGAACAAGCTTCGTTCGGCTCTGACGATTCTCGGCATCGTAATCGGCGTGACGACCGTCATCACCATTTCCTCGGTCATCAACGGGCTGAATAATCGCGTGGCGGATTTTGTGAGTTCGCTCGGATCGAATGTGGTCTGGGTATTTCACATGCCCGTTATCGGCGTACGACCAACCATGGAGCAGCTCTCGCGCAAGAAGCTGACCGTCGATGACGTCTACGCACTTCGGAACTTGCCCCACGTGGTGGCCGCAGACGGCGGATATCAGCACGTCAAACCACAGTTTCGCGTCGGCGATGTGTCTGTGAAGTACAACGGGAAAAAGGTCGCCGGAACCATTTTGCAGGGCGACACGGCGCAAGTCAGCGACGTGAATGATTTTGCGTTGCTGCAGGGCCGCATGTTTACCGACGACGAAGATCATCGCGCCGAACACGTGGTTGTGCTAGGCCACGATACCTGGGAAGAACTTTTCGGCGACCAGAATGCAATAGGCAAGCAGGTAAGTATTGAGACGGGCCTCTACACAGTTATCGGAGTCCTCGATAAGCGCAAGCAGCCCTTTGGCGGAGGCAAGAACCCGGGAGACAACACCGTCTTCTTCCCCATGGGGGCGTTCCATAATCTTCACCCCGAAGACAAGGACCTATGGGTGAGCGTGAAGTACGACGACCCCAAAAATAAGTCCCTCGTAGAAGAAGAGATTCGAGAGATGCTGCGCATTCGCCGCCACGTGAAGGTGGAAGCGCCGGACAACTTTGAGATTTTCGGGCCTGATTCGCTCACAAAGCTGTGGGGACAGTTAACCGGCGGGCTGGTTCTCTTCATGATCGCGGTCTCGAGCGTGGGCCTGATGGTAGGCGGCGTAGGCGTGATGAACATCATGCTGGTGAGCGTAACGGAGCGAACCCGGGAGATCGGTGTGCGCAAAGCAATCGGCGCCACCAAGAGAACGTTGCTGGTGCAGTTCACCACCGAAGCGGTAACATTGTGTGCGGTTGGTGGCATTATCGGGATTGTGGTGGGGGCGATTCTGACATGGATCGTCTACCTGCTCCCGATCGGCTTACCCGCGACTCTTTCGACGATGTGGGTAATGACCGGCTTCACCGTCTCATGCACGATTGGACTGCTCTTTGGGATCTATCCTGCGTGGAAGGCGGCAAACCTGGATCCGATCGAAGCACTGAGATACGAGTGAATTCGCCCGCTCGCTCCTTTCCCTACTGTGTGTGATTTGGAAGGCGTGAATCTTTATGGCGCAGGGACAAACTCGTGAATCCGTCAAGATGGCGCTTGACACTCTCCGAGCGAACAAGCTTCGCTCTGGGCTAACGATTCTCGGAATCGTCATCGGAGTCACCACGGTCATCACGATCTCCTCGGTGATTAACGGTTTGAACAATCGGGTGTCCGATTTCGTCACGTCCATGGGGTCGAATATCATCTGGGTGTTTCACATGCCCGTGATTGGCGTTCGTCCCACCACCGAACAGCTCACACGCAAAAAGTTGAACTTAGACGACGTGGAAGCGTTACGCACTCTGCCGCACGTGGTCGCAGCGGACGGCGGCATTCAGCATGTAAAGTCCGTGTTCCGAGTGGGCGATGTATCGGTGAAATACAACGGCAGGAAGATCGCCGGGACCATCTTGCAGGGTTCTACGGTTCAGGTCGGGCAGGTTTACGATCTGACATTTCTGCAAGGCCGCATGTTTACGGATGCCGAAGACGAGCGGCGCGACCATGTCATTCTGCTGGGCCACGACACCTGGGAGGAACTCTTTGGAGACCAGCCTGCCATCGGCAAAGAAGTGAATATTGAATCCGGCCTCTACACAGTGATCGGAGTCCTGGACAAGCAGAAGCAGATCTTCGGCGGAGGCAAGAACCCTCAAGACAACCAGGTGTATTTCCCGTTAGGCACTTTCCATAATCTGCACCCTGAAGACAAGGAAATGTGGGTGAGCGTGAAGTACGACGACCCCAAGAACAAATCCCTCGTGCAGGAAGAGATACGCGATATGTTGCGCATCCGCCGCAAGGTCAAGGTGCAGGCAGACGACAACTTCGAGATCTTCGGACCCGACTCGCTGACCAAGCTCTGGGGGCAACTCACCGGCGGCCTGGTGCTCTTCATGATTGCTGTCTCCAGCGTCGGGCTGATGGTAGGCGGTGTCGGCGTGATGAACATCATGCTGGTCTCCGTCACCGAGCGCACTCGCGAAATTGGCGTGCGAAAAGCCCTCGGCGCCACGAAGCGAGCTCTCATGACTCAATTCACTACCGAGGCCGTTACATTGTCGGCAGTCGGCGGAGTTATCGGACTTATCGTGGGTGCAATCTTCACCTGGATCGTCTACTTCCTGCCGATAGGATTGCCCGCTGCACTTTCAACCGTCTGGGTTATCACTGGCTTCACAGTTTCCTGCCTGATCGGGCTTCTATTCGGGATCTATCCGGCGTGGAAAGCAGCCAATCTCGATCCCATCGAGGCGCTCAGATACGAGTAGGGGACCACTCGCAGGCGATCGATCAACTGCATAAGGCTAAATATGGTGAGGTGTGCGTTCAACTCGCCATACAAGCTCCGCGATACGCTCAGCGAGTTGGGATCGCAAACCCGGTGGCAGGTCGTGCCCCATGCCTTCGATCAGCATCAGTTCTGCACCGGAAATGGCTTCCGCTGTCGCCCGCCCGCCGCTGACGTCGCACATGCGGTCAGCGAGTCCGTGGATCACAAGCGTGGGAATCTCTAAATGTCTCAGGCGTTCAGTTCTATCGCCGGAGGCAACCGTCGCGATGGCCTGGCGAGCAATGCCGATGGGATCGTAGCAGCGGTCGTAGGCGCGGCCAACTCGCGCGGCGGCCTCATTTTCATCGCTGGGATATGCCGGGGAGCCGACGGCGCGGAGAGCGCGAAGCGTTTGCTGAATGACATCGTCGCGGGTCACGGCAGGTGGGCCGCCGAATACTTCGCGAAGCACTTCGGGCGAGGCCTGCCCGACCGACATGCTCCCCGTTGTCGACATCATTGAGGTAAGTGAGCGGACACGGCTCGGATGCTCGATTGCCATCGTTTGGGCAATCGCGCCCCCCATCGACGCTCCGACGACATGAGCCTTCTCGATGCCAAGCGCATCCAGCAAGCCCACCGCGTCGGCAGCCATATCCGACAGCGTATACGACACCGACGACAGGTCGCCGGCAAGCGCGGCAGGCAGGTTCGGTGGCGGAGCATCCGTCAGGTGTGTGGAGAGCCCGATGTCACGATTGTCGAAGCGAATCAGTTGCAGGCCATGATCGACAAGCGCATGACAAAACTCGTCTGGCCACGCAATGGACTGCGCGGCGATCCCCATGATCAGAAGCACCACAGGCGCATCGCGCTTCCCGAGGCGCTGGTAAGCAATGTCGATCCCGGCTGGCCCGACCTTCAACGCCTTCTCGTCTGCGATCGAAGCATCGAACCCGTTGACCAGATCTGACATGCCTACCCTCCTTTCCTTGCGGCGTTGGACCTACGCTTGCGCATTCGTGGCCGCGCGGCATCTCTCAATATCGCACAGTCCATCCTGCGCAATACCCAAAGCTCTCGAATGAGATCTTCTTTTACGCCTTCCGGGAGTTTTGGCGAGTTCCATCCGCTACACTACGGCTGTGATGCCGCACAGCTTAGCTCTGGCCGTGGAGTTAATCACTACGGCTTTAGCCGTGGCCGGGATGGGATACTTTCTGGCGGCCCTCGTGGCGGCACGAATATTCATTGCATCGCGGCGTAAACCCCTTGCGACGTTTGCCCCCGGCGTCAGTATCTTGAAATCTCTCAAAGGGCTCGACCCTGAAATGCTGGCGGCCTTTCGCAGCCACTGCAAGCAAACGTATTCGGGTGAATTCGAGATGCTATTTGGGTTCTCCTCAGCCGACGATCCTGCCGTCATCGCTGTTAAGCAGTTGCAACGAGAATTTCCGGAGCGGTTGATTCGGTTGATTGAATGCCCGCTTCGACTGGGAACCAATGGCAAGGTCAGCACACTGGCACAGCTTGTACCGCAAGCGCGTTATGACTTTCTGCTCGTGAATGACTCGGACATTACCGTAGGTCCGCGATACCTTGAGCTCGTAATGGCTAAATTCGCAACCGACGGGTTGCGCGATGGAAAGGAGGCTTCCGGCAAACCTTCACCTGTGGGACTTGTGACAGCACTTTATCGTGGCCGGTCTCACGGCACCCTGCCCTCACGGCTTGAATCACTCGGGATCGCCGTCGATTTCATGCCTTCGGTGCTTCTCTCGCGGATGATTGAGGGTGGTCTGAACTACGGCCTGGGCTCAACGTTGGCAGTGCGTCGTGAGGCTCTCGACAAAATTGGCGGCTTCTCGGCGCTCGTCGATCACCTTGCCGACGACTACGAATTGGGAGCGCGCGTTGCGAAAACCGGGTATCGTGTGGCGCTCAGCGCCGACGTGGTAGAGACAAGCGTTCCAGCTTACGACTGGCGAGGCTTCGTCGAGCACCAGCTGCGATGGTTCAGAACGGTACGCGACGCACGTCCCTGGGGTTATGCGGGACTCGTGTTTACCCACGGCGTTGCCTGGGCCGCGCTGAATCTCGTGGCCAGCGGACTTAGTCCGGTAAGCCTTTGGCTCCTGGTATTGAGCTTCTTCCTCCGGCTGACGTTAGCCATGACGGTGGGCGCCGAAGTATTGGCCGATCACCAGGTGCTGCCCAACCTCTGGCTGCTGCCGTTGCGCGATGCTGTAGCCATGGGACTGTGGGCCGCAGGCTTTGCCGGCAATACCATCGTATGGCGCGGAGAGCGCTTCACCGTGAGCGGCGGACTGCTGCGCAAAGCGAATTGATCCTGCCCATAGAACCCGAAGGGGCTTTTCTGCGGAACGCCGGTTCGTCCTGTCCCGCGGACGGTCTGCATCCTCAACAGGCACTCTGCAACAGATTCACGCATTGATGCTGTCAGAACCGGTTTGCGTCTGATAGATTTCGTTAACGCGGCAAAAGCCGCGCAAGGAGAGACTCTATGCTTTTCCCCACACGATTCATTGGCCGCACTGTTTTATGTTGCGTCATGGCCTCCGCCACCACTCTTGCTGTGGCTCAGGAAGCTGCACCCGCCAAACCGGCAGTGGGCACGAAGATGGAGCCAAAGGCCGTTTACGGAAAACTGCTGGGCATGATGGAAGAGGAGTTTGTCTCTGCTGCAGAGGCGATGCCCGAAGACAAGTTCAACTTTGTGCCGACGCAGGGTGAGTTCGCTGGTGTCAGGTCGTTTGGCGACCAGGTGAAGCATGTAGCCGAAGCAAACGGATATTTCTTTCACGATCCCACCAAGCCGATGGTCGACAACCGCGCCGACATCGAGAAGCTAAAGACGAAGGCCGAGATCATCAAGGCGCTCAAGGACTCATTTACAGAAGCCCACGCGTATGTCGACGCGACCACAGCCGAGAACGCGTTTGTGACGACCGCGAGTGGAACGCACGCCGGGATGGCCGCGTTTGGCCTCGCGCACATGATGGATCACTACGGACAGTTGGTGGTGTACCTCCGCTTGAACGGCATTGTTCCGCCGGCGAGCCGAAAGAACAACTAAGGATCTGAAGAGGTAGCAACATCGCGTGAGTCCCGGCCCGGCGTTGGCGCATCCTGTATTACAGCTCAGGAGGATCGCCCCGCCGTGCCGGATCCGCAGGTAGAGACCAGTGTCTTCGTTCCCAGCCCATCGCTGCGACCCTACGTTCGACAATTCGTTCTCGTTGAGAACCTCGCCGCCCGGGCCAATACGTTGTTGCCCGAAGCCGCAATCATCGCTGGCATTCGCTTTAAAGGACATTGCTCGCGCGACGCGCAGAGCGGCTTGTGCGCGGTCGTGACCGGTCTGCGAGATAAGCCGCGAATGCTGACCCACTCGCGTGGCAGCGGGACCATTGTTGCAATGTTCACGCCGGGTGGCGCGGCAGCAATCCTGCGCGAGCCCCCAGGCGAATTGTTCAACACTACGATGCCGATTGAGTTTCAGGTACGGCGTTCGCAACTGGATGTTGTGGAGGAGCAATTGGCGGAAGCGCCAAACAGCGCGGATCGCGTGAACATCTTTGAGCAGTTCTTACGTGGACAAATACGCGAGCGTCGGCCTGACCGTATCGTGGCGGCAGCGGTGTCGTGCATCCGCGAAAGCCGCGGAAGAATGCGCATCGAAGACTTGGCGCGACGCGCCGGATTGAGCCAGAGCGCTTTGGAGAGGCGCTTCCGGCATGAGGTGGGTGCATCGCCCAAAAAGTTTGCTGGCATCGTTCGCCTCCGAAATGTCGTTCGTCTGCGCCGCACTGGCGTCAGCTTCACTGAGATTGCGCACGCCGCGGGTTACGCAGACCAATCGCATTTCATCAAGGACTTCAGGCGTTTCGCGGGCCAGGCTCCCGAGCCGTTCTTCCAATCCCAGACAGCATTCTGCTAGAGCCAACCAAAAATTCTGCGTACACGCCGAATTTGTACAATTCGCCGCCGCGTCCGCCCGCCTAAATTGAGGGCATGAGAAACGCATCGGCCCGCTCTCTGAATCGCATTCAGATACATCGGTTGCTAGACCTGGCTTTGTGTGCGGCCCTGTTCACGCTGGCTACTACCGACCTGTATGCACAATCCCCTTCACCACAATCACCCGACCAAGGAGTTCCTATGCACACGTTCGTGATTATCTTTCGCCAGGGTTCTCCGCCACCCACCGCGGAAGAGCGGCAACAGATCGCGCAGAAGATAGTGGATTGGGCGCAGCGCCAAAATGCCGCAGGTCATAAGCTCGATCCCCGCATTCTTGCGCCGGATAGCGCTCACCGAGGGGGGCAAGTGTCTTCCGCTCAAACGAGCGAAGGCCCGGTCACGGCCCTCCTGTTTCTTGAGGCTCGCGATTTGGACGAGGCAACCCAAATCGCGGAGTCTCACCCGGCGCTTCGTATCAGAGCCCATGTAGAAGTGCGACCTTGGAGCCCTCCAGTGCGGCCCGCGCCAACTGCGCACACCAATTAACCGTTCGATCGAACTAAAGGCGCGAGGACCGCTCCAGCCTTTCTAACCCTTTTGGAGAAGAAGAACAATGAAGCTGCTTGTATTAGGCGCTACCGGCGGGATCGGTATAGAAATTGTGGAGCAGGCACTCGAACGCGGACACTCCGTGACTGCATTTGTCCGCTCGTCACGGAGGCTAAAGTCCTTCGTGGGCAAGATCAACATCGTGGAAGGAAATCCACTCGATAGCCGAGAAGTCGCTCGCGTGCTCGAAGGCCACGATGCTGTTATCTCCGCATTTGGTCCACGGGTGCCAATCGCCAGGGCCGATGCTCACCTGCTGCGTGATTTCGCGGCGGCGCTGACGAATGCGATGAGACTGGCGGTTGTTCCACGCGCCATTGTCGTATCAACCGCGTTCCTATTCAAGGACTCGCTCATTCCGCCGGTTTACCTCTTAGGACGCCTGCTCTTTCCCGGCGTGGTCAGCGACGCCACGGATATGGAGAAGATTCTGCGCGAAAGCGGGCTCGACATCACCATCGCGCGACCGCCTCAGTTGACCGACAAGCCCTTTACGGGGAAGTATCGCGTGCGCGAAGGCCATCTGCCGACCTTTGGGTTCTCGATCTCGCGCGCCGATGTAGCCGATTTCATGATTCAGACTGCAGAAGACAGGTCCTTTTCAGCCGCGGTCGTGGGTGTGTGCAGTTGAGTGGTCTCCCTCATTCGGCATCCGACCCGCCAGGGAGGAAACCGAGCTACGTCATTGATAATAAACATTATAATCGAACACGTGGGTTCTCTTCTGATACCTGCAGCGTTCGATGTTGCCACAGAATGTGCGGTTTCTGACCAGACTGCGAAAGTTGAGTGTCGCTCCGGAGTGAACGCCGCCGAATTCACGTGAACTTTCTGCGAGGGCGGGCGTATCATGCTGTGTTGCCGTCTGCGCGAAACGCTCTCGAGATTCGCGCGGATGCACGGAAAGAGCCGCGGAATGTACTCGCCCGGCGAAACCGACTCAGTCTCCAATGCCACCGCCGCGGTAGTTCATAAGGCACAGGGTCAAACCCCGTCCTCCGGTCCCGCAAAGCACGGTTCCCCCCACATATACGACCTGCGCCGTGGAAACCTCTGCTCCGATAGCTTCTATGAGGAGTCGGCAGGCCTTTGCGACCGGCTTTTGGCCAGGGTGGACCGCCGAGCCGGCGTCTTGCTCGATGGATATAGCCAACACGTTCAGGAGTTCCTTGCCGAACCGCCACGCAGCCGCGGGGAATATGCAATTGAATTACTCGCACTAGGCATGGTGCTGAGGCGATATGAGAGCGGGGCGCAGAATACACCGCCATGGATAGCGCAGTTGGCACGCAGACTTTGCCTGGCTCGCGCTCAATCGCCGAAACTGAAACCGCTCATTGATCTCGTGCGCGGAGGCATTTCCAGATTCTGCCTGATCCCAAATCTCGAGCGCAAAGTGAAGATTCGCGCCACCGCGGTTGAGCGCCTCGAAAAGCTCGCAGATTGGCTCGCGGCAACAGGCGAGTTCAAACAGGAAGCTCTACGCGTGGTGAATTGGCGCAACTACCTGGCGCGATTGAAACCGGAAAAGGCAACTCATTGGCTGCACGTTGCACGTGATCTTTTCAATGAATTTGAGCGTGAGGCCGCTATTGAGCTCGGAGCCTACACCGGCGGCGTTGATCCTTTCTTGAGTCGATTGCAAGCGAGCTGGAGATGGCGGGAGGATCTGCTGATGTGCGATCGCCCCGAGGCCGACTACCACCTGAACATGGTGGCAGCAGAAGTGATGAATCGGGGACTGCGCGACGGATTTAGGCGCACCGAAAAGCGGGTGGTGCTGGTGCCCACGTGCATGCGGGGTGCACGCGCCGCAAATTGCAAGGCGATTGCGCGAGGCCTCGACATTCTTTGCACTGGTTGCGATCCGGATTGTTCAGTGAACCGCATCTCACGCAGGATGCGAAATATGGGCGTGAAGGTTTACCTGGTGCCACACTCGAGCGGATTCAGCCGGTGGCTCGATCGCTGGCAGCGCGACAAGGGCATTGGCGTAACAGCCGTGGCCTGTATGCTGAACATTCTTGAAGGCGGATATGAGATGCGGGCGCGCGGTATCCCTTCGCAATGTTTACCGCTTGATTATCCCGGTTGCCGAAAGCATTGGGATCGCAAAGGAATCTCGACGGCCTTGAATGAAGAGAGGCTTGCCCAGCTCGTAACTTTGAAATGAGCAAGCTCACGCCCCTGTGGGCGTGGGAAAAGGCGGCGCTTATTTAATTTGCTGGATCGTTTGACTGGGGTCGTCGTGCAGTCGAGGGTATGTCGCCAACATGGCCAGGGCATAGGTCATCACCAGCGATGAGACGATGATCAGTCCCACGCGAACCTTCTGAATTTTGAACCGCTGCGCCAATGCCACGAGAAAAATGACGATAGCCAACAACACAGAACCACGTACGAATTTCTCTGAAATGACACGAGCTTCCGTCCCTTGTGCGAACGCGGTCTGCGCCGCCGCGTCAAGCCTGGCGGACTTCTCAAGCAGGGCATTATGGTACTCGGGCATAAATGCGGGTCCGACCGGCGCGTCCTGCCTTGTAAACGGATCGGTTTTGAGCCACGCTTCGAACGCCACACGATACTCTGTGCTGAACCTGCGCGCGTACAGATCCGCGAGATTCTCGTTCTTTGATTCGTGTGCAACGATCCAGGTGTTGAATGTCGCGACGTCCAACAGACGCTGCTGTCCGCCTTCTGTGGCTGCTGCCGCAGCTTCCACGCGCAGCCGCACCGAGGTCCCATAGAGAAACCCCTGGCGACCGTCCCACTTTGCTGCGTCATATCCGCTCAATGCAGTAGCGATCGCGATTAGCGATAGGACGACGGCTTCGGTAATTTCAAGCCAGGCGAGGCGGAGATGCTTGTTATGAGCCTCTTCCTCGACAAGGTGATGTGCTACCTCGACGTTCATGGCTTCGGGCATAGAGCTGCTTCCTTCCGGGCTTAGAGTCACCACGGTATAAGTCGATTGGTCCAATCGACAACTGTCAGAACTGACATGGGGCGGCGTCCTGTTTCGCTTTAGGGGTTCGCGCCTCAGTTGGAAGGCAGGTCCGATTGGCAACAGCGAAGGCTGGAGTGCTATGGTGAGTCCCAAATGCCGTTGCTCACCATCACAGAGGCGGGGATTAGAATTCAGGGCCCGAGCGCTTCGCTCATTTACGACGACTGGTATCCTGCGCTGCGCACCGAGACTCTGCGCAAGGGCAAGCTGGCCACGGCAATGCTCCTGGGAATCCCGCTGGTAGTTGGCCGACGCAACGACGGACGCGTGTTTGCGATGCGTGACAGTTGCCCCCACCGTGGAATTCCGTTGAGTGTTGGGTGGTTTGACGGCCAGCGCGTAACCTGCCGGTACCACGGGTGGGAGTTTGAGCCGTGCAGCGGGCGCTGCGAACTGATTCCCTCGCTCTCGAGTCACGACCATCTGGACGCGACGCGGATCTTTGCGACTGCGTTTCCGTGCGAGGAGCGCGATGGCCATGCGTGGGTGTTCGTCCCCGGCCTCGGAAGCGGCAAGAAGAGCGGCAGCGCGGACCGTCCGGTGCCCGAAGTTCAGAAGTTTGGTCCGCGGTATCGGACAGCTTTTCTCACGGCCGATCTCCCGTGCAATGTCGACCACGGGATTATCGGCTTGATGGATCCGGCGCATGGTCCTTTTGTGCATCAGGCGTGGTGGTGGCGATCGCGTGCGAGTATTCGCGAAAAGACAAAGAAGTTCGAGCCCATCCCCGAAGGGTTTCGAATGAGCGCGCATGCGCCGAGCGGCAATTCTGCACCATACAAATTGCTGGGTGTTTATGGTCAGCCGGTCGAAACGACAATCGACTTCATGCTGCCCAATCGGCGTACGGAGATCATTCGCTGCGGAGACAAGTGGTTTTCAAGTTTGACTACGGTAACGCCGGTGACCGCTTCAACCTGCCGCATCGACGTCGTAGCAGCGTGGAATGTCTTTTATTACGTGCCGTTCCTGACACCTATTGCGAAGTTCTTCGGGGCGAAGTTTGTCCGGCAGGATCAGGAGACGATGATTCAGCAGGCAGAAGGATTGAAGCACAATCCGAGCCTCATGCTGATTGACGACGCAGACAAGCCGGCAAAGTGGTACTTCGCCTTGAAGCAGGCTCGACTCGATGGAACGGGCAAACATCCGATGGATGGACCAGTCGAGCTCCATTGGCGCAGCTGATAGCGCCTCATTCCGATCATTTGGCTTGAAAGATAAAAACAGTCTGTGCTAGCGTTGGCCGCATAAGAATTCCCGAAAATCGTAATTTCGAGGTATGGCATGAGCGAGCCCTTTGACTTGATTACCGTCGGCGGTGGGCTGGCAGGGGCGGCGCTGGCAAGATCTCTTGCCGAGAAGGGCGCTCGCGTCTTGATCCTCGAACGCGACCAGAAGTTCAAAGACCGTGTTCGGGGAGAGATGCTGACTCCATGGGGCGTCGCCGAGGCAGAGAGCCTCGGAATCGCCAGATTACTGCGCGCCAGTTGCGGACACGACATGCCGTGGATCGATTTCTTTTCAGGCAGCATGCTCATGGCCCACCGCGATGCCGCGGGAACCACACCACAGCAACTCGCGTGCCTCACTTTCTACCATCCTGCAATGCAGGAGACCCTTCTTGAGGCTGCGGCAAATGCCGGGGCTGAAGTGAGACGTGGTGTGAGCGCACAGGAGGTACGCCCCGGTTCACCTCCGAGCGTCGTCACGCAGCGCAACGGGCACACAGAGGAAGTACAGGCCCGCATGGTTGTAGGCGCCGATGGCCGTTCGTCGCTCGCATCCAGGTCCGCAGGCTTTCAAACTCGGCGGGATCCGGATCGAATGCTGGTTGCCGGCGTGCTCCTTGAAAACTGCCCCGCAGCCGAAGACACGGGAAGGATCGTGTTTGATTCAAGCGCGGGCCATTGTGCCGCGCTCTTTCCGCAGGGTGGAGGACGCGCTCGAGCCTATTTTTGCTATCACAAGGGTTCGCGGACGCGCATTCAGGGCGATTCCGACTTCGCTGATTTCATCGAAAGCTCGAAGCGCGCAGGCGCTGATCCATCCTGGTATGACGGAGCAAAGGCGGCCGGACCCCTGGCCAGTTTTGACGGGGCCGATACAGATACGAAGCATCCGTTTCACGGCGGGGTTGCGCTGATAGGCGACGCGGCCTCAACAAGCGATCCCAGTTTCGGACAGGGGCTCTCGATGACGCTCCGCGATGCGAGAGTCCTGCGCGACAAACTGCTCGCAAACGGAGATTGGGATGCGGCTGGTCACGCCTACGCCGAAGACCACGACCAATATTGCCGCTCTGTTCACGATGTCGTGGGTTGGTACACAGATATTTTTCTTGCGACTGGGCCTGAAGCCGATGCACGCCGAGGTCGGGCGATGCCGCTAATTGCTCAAGACCCGACGCGGCAACCGGACTTGCTGTTTTCAGGACCTGACATCCCATTGGGAGAGGGGGCTCGTCGCAGATTCTTCGGAGAAGACTGAGTGTTGTCCTGAAGACGGTATCTATCCGCGGCTAAGGTCTCACACTGAGGCAGTGCCAACAGGGGACACCGCCAATCGCGCGATCGTCAGAACGGTGATGTCGTCTTCTTGTCCAAAGGCCTGCGCGGCAGCGGCGATGTCCCGTGCAGATTGTGTGCTTATATCGCGCGTACGTTCAAAACCGTAAAGTTGGCCGGTTGGGCTCATCGCTTCAACGACACCATCAGAGAGCAGCGTCAACGTATCGCCCGGCTGGAGATGAATCTGCGTCTCCGTGTATTCGATGCCGACTAGCATTCCCAATGGAAGCCCCGATTCGACCGGAATCTCCTCTCCTCCGCGATATGGCGAGAGATGCCCGGCATTTGCAGCGAGAATGCTCCCGTTCGCGCCAATGCGGACGCAAAGGCAAGTAATGAATCCGCTGTCCTGCGTGTCGCGCATCTGGTAACTGAGGCGGGAAAGCAAAGTGCCTGGACCGAGATCCTCGGCGGCGAGCGTGCGAACGGCGCCGATCGCGAGGGCGCCCGTCATAGCTGCTTTGAGGCCTTTGCCGCTGACATCTCCCACGACAATCAGCGTGCAACCATCAGGTTGCTCAAGAACTTGGTAAAAGTCTCCGCCGACTTCCTGCGCGGGCATGTAAGCTGCTTCAAGCCTGTACCCGGCTAGTGCGGGGAGCGATGCCGGCACGAGACGCTGTTGGATCTCGCGCGCCGCGCTGAGTTCTGCAGCCGTTCGAGCTTGCTCTCGGCTGACTCGAGTAAACCGGAAGAAGATGACAACAGAGATGGCCAGCAGAAATAAGAAATTGCCGATGTCAAGTGGCTGGACAGGGACGGGCCCGATCATGATGGGATTGTCAAGAAACTCAAGGTTCTCCCACCCGAAGATGATAGCGGCATAGCCAAGATCGTAAAGCGACATCGTTGCAGCAGGCAGCAGACTCGGCAGGATGAGCCAGCCTGCTTCGCGATTTCCGCGCCGATACCAGATGAACAGCAGAACGGGCAGGCAGACGGCGGCAGGAACAAGCAAAAGTGGCTCCGTGATCAGCAAACCCACGCTCGAGAATTGCCCGCGCCATGTAAACCACGCCCGCAAAGGCGCCAGCAAAAGAATCACGGTGTATACGCGCCAAAGTCGACTGAGC
>Ga0207683_10000613_pt1 | contig 32920 bp, 27 predicted proteins | sample KBSM73metaG_FD_184333 | JGI IMG/M metagenome (GOLD analysis project Ga0207683, IMG submission 184333) | Miscanthus rhizosphere microbial communities from Kellogg Biological Station, Michigan, USA - KBS M7-3 metaG (SPAdes) (version 2) | ecosystem: Host-associated > Plants > Roots > Rhizosphere >... | reverse complement strand
CACTGCACGAGAAACAGGAACAGCGAGATGCCGCCCCAGTAGTACCAGAAGGATTGGGCGTGAACGGGTACCGTCTTGTGGCGCGCAAAGGCGGCCAGATCCGAGAGGCCCAGGCGCTCATCAACCCAGTCGTAAATTGAAGCGGTCTTTGAAGTCATGCCTTTTTATCCTTTTGCGTTAGGTCCGCGACACATCGACGGCGCTTTCGTTCACTGCGACTTTGAACCGTTTGAGTGGCTTGGGCGGCGGCCCGCTCACGTTGGCGCCCGTGTATGCGTTGTAGACACCACCGTGACAGGCGCAATGAACGCGGTCGAGTTGAGACTCGTATTGCACCGTGCAGCCCAGGTGAGTGCACACGGCTGAAAGCGATGCCCACGTGCCGTCCTGATGGTGAATGAGCATGGCCGGTGCCGTGCCAAACTTGAACATCAGCACGGAACCCGCGGGCAACTTCTGCGCGTCTTTCAATGAAACTTCGGTGACCGCGGTGGCGTTCGACGCCATCTCTTCCGGCGAAGCAAGGTAGCGGTAAATGGGATAAGCCAGTGCCGCGGTGTAGCACAATCCCGCGGCGCCCGCAGCCACCAGGAAGGCGCGACGTGTCTTTGTTTCACCTTCTTCCACGGGTTGTGTCTTTGGGTCTTCCAAAACAATGTGCGAACTCATCAGGCTGCTCCTTCCATTGGTTTCTGCGCGCGTGCCACAACCGACACCAACCAGCCGACGACACCGAGGCCTCCGACAAATAGGATCAGGAACAACCCAACGACCCACCAGTTCGTCAACACCGTGCGGTTCCACACGTCAAAGCCCTTGCTGAGGAGCGTGAGGTCGCGAACGGCGTCGCGATAGACCACAAAAGTGATCTCGATCAGCAGGGCAACCAAAGCAGTTGTCCACGCGAGCCAGCCCGCGACAATTTTTGCGAATCCGGCAAGACCCGCAAGGAGGACCGCGACCACGACCAGCGCCAACCATCCATAACCGGCGAAGCTCGCGAAATGATAGAGGCTGTGAGTGGCGAGTCCTGTCTTGACCGCATCAGGCTGCACGCTCACGGCCCACAAACCCGCCGCGAGGTAGACAAGCCCGAAGAGCCCCGCAATCTTGCCGCCGAGACCTGCGAGGAATTTCTTCTCATTCGCAGTGAAGGTGCTGCGGCCAGAAAGGTACACAATCCAGAGGCCGCCGATGAAAAGCCCGCCGGCCATCATCAGCAACCAGCGCGGCGTCAAAGTGGGGTCGCCGGTCGGCAGATAGCGTCCCATTGCAGATGCTGAGTACATCTCGCGCCAAACTTCCGGGCGAAGCATCAGCGTCATATTCGTCGAGAGAATTCGGGCTATGCAGCCCGCGAGAACCCACGCCGACAGACCGACCCACCACGCCGACTTCCCTGCCTCGAGGCGTCCGGTGAACCGGTAGAGCAGCCAGTAGGTCAGCGTGAGAATCGCAATGATCGAGATCCAGTACACGCCAATCAGTACGCTGCTTGTGTAAAGCGCGCGGCCATAGAGCACCTGCGCAAACAGCAGCGGCGGAACGCCAAGGTTGATCACATAGGTCATCACCACCGTGAGCCTGCGAGCGATGGCCCGGGCCGCAACCATCGATTCCGGTGACCCGCGGAAGAGGCTGAGCAGCACCGCGATCAGAAGTCCGCCCAACAGCATCTCCACGGCAACAAAGTGGAGTGACAGCGTAACGATATGCAACAGCTTCAGCAGCCATATCGGAGCGGGCAAAGGGATGGGATCGACAGCAGGAAATGATTGCATCACGATTCGAAACGTCCTTTCACTCTCGTTGCGGAGCGGGAAGAACAGGCAAAGCAGAAATGCATTTTGGACTGTTTTTCTCCAATTTCAATTGAAGGGACAGAATTATCCGAAGGGGTAACCGAAGGTCTGTGATGGAGGATACAGGCGGGTGTGACACTCTCAGCTACTCTGCTGTCGAGAAGGCGGTTTTGGACCGACAGGACTTTCCATGGAAAAATGCAACTCTTCGATGCAATTGACACGCGCCGCGGATTACGGTGTCCGTGTCATGGTGCATCTGGCCTCGAGAGATGAGAATGGACGCTCGTTGCTCTCTGATCTGGCCCAAGCCACCGACGCTCCGGAGAGTTTCCTGTCCAAAGTGCTTCAGGCTTTGACGCGCGCTCACTTGATCTCATCGCAGCGCGGAAAGTCGGGCGGCTTTGCGATCCTCCCACGCGGCCGCGCAGCCTCGATGCTTCAGGTGATTGAAGCCATTGACGGACCGATCTGCCTGAACCTATGCCTGGTCTCTGGAGTGCAGTGCGAAAGAAGCCTGTGGTGCCCTGCGCATCCTGTCTGGGCACGCGCGCAACAGGCAATGCTGCGCGTGTTGGCCGACGCCTCCATCGCCCAACTTGCTTCCCGGGGACCGGCCTTGAATCACCTTCCATCAGACGCATCTCCATTGCAGCCGTTCGCAAAGTCGCTCGCAGGATAGGCCTTTCGATAATCGAGTCATTTCCGCAAATCGGCGCCAATACCCATGCCGAACTCGAACACTGTTTTGCGCATCCAATCAGCGGGAGATATATCAGGATGCGTAAACGGGACCTTGTTGTGCTGGCTTTCGCCGGTATCGTCATGTTCGGAGTGGGCTGCAAGAAAACCCTGGACAAGAGCGCTTTCAAATCAACGCTCGACAACTACTACAGCACCCGCCAGGAGTGCCTTTGGGCCGCTCCGGTTAAGTTTCCGGCGCAGGCGGACACCTCGGACGATGCGGAAACCCAGGGGTTTGACGCGCTGACAGACGCAGGCTTGCTTACGCGCAAAGCGGTGGAGAAGAAGCGATTTCTCGTCGGCTCAAAGCAGGTCAACGACTACGATCTCTCCGCCCAGGGGCGGACGGCCTGGACAGCTGACCCTTCACAACCCGGATACGGGAATTTTTGTTACGGGCATCCCTCTGTCACCACTGTCGACGCTTTCACCCCCAGCACAACGAGCACCACCGAGCAATACAGCGTGAGTTATCACTACTCCATCTCCAACGTCCCGACCTGGGCGAATACCACAGAAATGAAGACGGCATTCCCCAAGCTTTCCGCCGATACCGGGCAGCGAGCCGCGACGGCTACTCTCGCAAAGAGCAACGACGGATGGCAGGTCGTCAACGTGCAGCCCGTCGCACCTGGATACTAGACGATTTGTAGATCTTCGAATCGCACTTTGTTTCGGAAGACGAGTGCGGGGATGGATGATGGACCACCATCTCCGCACTCCACCTTTCGGTCGAGACTCAGCAATGGGGCGCCTCGTATACTTGACCCCATGCTCCAGGCGATGCGCGCGATCACATTTTGGGGACTGCTGGCTGCAATCCCTTCGGCAGTTCTCAGTGCACAAAGTGCCGAGCCCGGCGCTCAAACCGCTGGTCAGCAGAAACCGGAAGGCACGCCTCCCGCGTCAAGCGCGAAGCAGGAAGTTACTTCTCCACATGAGGTGCAACTCGACGCTCAGCATCGGGTAATCACCGCCGGCGGCTTTGTGAAAACCGGCCCGATCGTCTTCGAAGATGCTTCAGAGAAGGCCGGCCTGACAAAGTGGACGCACAAAATGGGCACGCCTGAAAAGAACTACATCATCGAGACCAAGGGTTCGGGCGTAGGCTTGATCGACTACGACAACGATGGCTGGCTCGATATCTACCTCGTGAACGGCTCAACGATCGAAGCGCTGACTGGCAAGGCGACACCGCCGCATGCCGCGCTGTTTCACAACAACCACGACGGAACGTTTACAGATGTTGCGACAAAAGCCGGCGTCACCAACGACCGTTGGGGTACTGGCGTGGCCATTGCAGACTATGACAACGATGGCTGGCCCGATATCTTTGTCTCCAACTTTGGCAAGAATCGCCTGTATCACAACAACCACAACGGCACATTTACAGACGTGGCTGAAAAGGCCAACGTGACGCTTGGCAATTGGTCTTCAGGCGCGACGTGGGGCGACTACGACGGCGATGGACAACTCGATCTCTTTGTGGCCGGTTACCTGCACTGGGATTTCAACAACCTTCCTTCGGCAGGTGGCGAGAACGGCACAACCAATGCGTTCTGCACCTTCCGCGGAGAGGCGACGGCCTGCGGACCGCGAGGCCTGAAGGGCGAGCCCGACCACCTCTTCCACAACAACGGTGATGGCACATTTACAGATGTAAGCGAGAAGGCCGGAGTAGCAGACAAACCCGGGTATTACGGGCTTGGCGCGGTGTTTGCCGATATCAACAACGATGGCAAACTTGACCTGCTCGTGGGCAACGACTCCACACCAAACTACCTTTACCTGAACAAGGGTGACGGCACTTTTGAAGATGTAAGCTACGCCTCCGGCTATGCGCTCAACGAGGCCGGGCGTGAGACTGCGTCGATGGGCATCGCAGTTGGCGACTACGAAAACACCGGCATGCTCGACATTTTCAACACCACCTTCTCAGACGACTACAAGCCTCTCTATCACAATGAAGGCGACGCCAATCTCACCGACGTCAGCTACCACGTGGGGCTGGGAGAGGTTACTGTTCCTTTTCTCAGTTGGGGCGATGCCTTCCTGGACTACGACAACGACGGGTGGAAAGATTTGCTCATGTCGGACGGGCACGTTTACCCGCAGGCTGACAAATACGCATGGGGAACGAGTTGGAAACAGCGGCCGATGCTGTTCCACAACAAGCTCGGCAAGGAATTTGAAAATGTGCCTGCGGTTGAGGGCACGGGCCTCGCAGTGGTGATTGCTGGCCGCGGCATGGCGGTGGGCGATCTGTTCAATGACGGCAAGCTCGATGCAGTCATCAACGTGATGGATGGCCATCCGGTACTGCTTCGCAACGTTGACCCGAACAAGAGCCACTGGCTTGAGTTGAAACTCGTAGGCGGCCCAAAGAGCCCGCGCGACGCCGTAGGCTCGACGGTCTATCTCACCGCAAACGGAATGAAGCAGCGCGAAGATGTGATTAGCGGCGGAAGCTATCTGTCGACCAACGATCTGCGGCCGCACTTTGGGCTTGGTCAAGCAACCACGATAGAAGCTCTCGAAGTGCATTGGCCTAGCGGCAAGGTGGAGAAGTTCACTGTGCCCGGTGTCGATCGCATTGTGACGCTGACCGAGGGAACGGGCAAGTAAGTCGTCTCTGCTTGCGGTCCCTAGCGCCGCTAAGCGCCCGGTGCAAAGAAGTCTTCGAGCCCGGCGCGATGAGCGTGCGCCACCATCTGCTCCTGAATCTCCAAAGCCAGCGCCAGCGCGTTGCGTCCTTGCAGCGCGGTCACATGAGGTTCGCAGCGCGTACGTACCGCGTTGAGGAACGACTCAATCTCGAGCCGCAGCGGCTCTCCCGGCGTAACCGTTGGCTTCACGAACGATAACCCTGGCCCCGCTCCGGAAGGCCGCCCTGCAGCAGCGCCTGCCGCTGCCAATTGCGCCAGCACCGCGGGGTCTACCCTTCCCCCGGCAATGGCCGCGGCAATCTCCGGCGTCACGCTCGCATCCAGCTTGATCGCTAGCAGGTCCTGCCGCGCATAGTCGATCGACACATACTGGCGCGGCTGAAAGAAGCGCAGCTTCCTCACTCGCTCTGTAGAAACGCGCGACGCTGTAAAGTTCGCCACGCACCCCGACTCGAACTCGACGCGAACGTTCGCTATATCCACCTTCGGCGACAAGATCGGTAGCCCAACGGCGCGCACCTCACGCACCGGCGAATTGGCAAACGTCAGCACGATGTCCAGATCGTGAATCATCAGGTCGAGCACTACGTCGACATCGAGTGCGCGTGGCGTGAATACCGAGAGCCGGTGAGCCTCAAAAAACATGGGCCGATGCAGTTGCGACTGCACTGCCAGTACCGCCGGGTTGAACCGCTCCAGATGTCCAGGCTGCAGGATGCGTTTACTTTTTGCGGCACGGGACAACAGATCATCGGCTTCTGCCAACGTGGCGGCGAGTGGCTTCTCAACGAGCAGATCGAGCCCGGCGTCAAGCAGGGCCGCGGCAACCGCATGGTGCTGCGCGGTCGGCACAGCCACACTTGCTGCATCAACTTGCAGGTCCGCAGCCAGCAGTTCCTCTACCGACGAAAAAACAGGAACCGAATACTTCTCTTCGGTTTCGGCGGCGCGGCCCGCATCCGGCTCAATCGCGGCAACCAGTGCGACACCCTTCCCCGCAGCCTCCAGCTCCCGCAAGACGCGGAGATGGTTGCGGCCAAACGCGCCTGTCCCGGCTACTACTACGCGCAAAATGGATTCGTCGAGCGTCGCTATGCCCCTTTGCCTTCCACGACCTTGAGGCAGCGCGAATAGAGTTGCAGCAACTGCGCCACATGCTCCTCTGGCTTTGTCGCTGTGGCGCCACTAAACCCCGTTGCCGCGGTTGCAGGGCGGCCGATTCCCGCTGTTCCGGCTACAAACTTGAGCAGATCGAGTGCAATATCTTCATTACGGCGGACACCATGGCCCGCATTGTTGACGCCTTCCATGCTGAAGTTCTCCAAAAGGGATGCTACCAGAAAGCGGCCACTGCTCTCCCACGCCCAGGTACGGCTCACCAAGTTACCCTAGGGAGTGCTGCACATCTAATGATCGGTGACTCCGGGCTGATTTCTGTCTGCCATGATCTCCCAACTACGCCTCTGGTTCCGCAATCCGGTTTTTCTACTCGCTCTCGTCGCGGGGTTGATTGCCTTTGTCGTGCAATCCGGCGAGGTTGGCTCGGCCGACACCATGCATCGCCTCCAGTCCACTCATGCGTTCTGGACCTCGCAGCCACCGGTCTTTCCCAACGAGTTCCCTGAATTTGGCGTGCACGGCCGCGGAGGACGCCTGCAAAGCTGGTATGGAATCGGCCAGTCCCTGCTGATGCTCCCGCAGGATATTCTCGCCACGTACATTGCAGATCTCCCTGCCTTCGACAACTACGGCGATACCGATCCGACCGTGCGGGATATCGTTGTCACCTACTTCACCAACATCCTCATCAGCGTGCTCACCGCGCTTATCTGCTTCCGGCTTCTGCGTCAGTTCAGTTTCAGCATCTCCCAGTCCGTCGCCGGTGTTCTCGCCCTGCTTCTCGCCACCACTCACCTGCACTACACGCAGAACATGATGGAGAACAACTACATCTTTCTCCTCACGCTCACCGGCTTTTCATTTCAATTTGAATGGCTGCGAACCGGCAACCGGCGCGCTCTCCTCTATGGCTCCGCCGCCTTTGGGCTCAACCTGCTCACCCGTCTCACCACAGGAATGGACCTGCTCGCGGGATTGCTCTTCGTTCTCCTCGTCCTCCGGTTCGAAGGCGTTCGCGGTCGCGCCTTCTGGCAGCGGTGCCGCGAGTATGTCGCCGTCGCATTTCCGGTCTTCTGCTTCTTCGGCCTTCTCGATCGCCTCTACCAGTTTTATCGATTCGGCTCTTTCACCAACACGTATATCGGCGTGCTTACAAAAGAGACGATGGCGCGCCAACCTGATCTTCCCCACAACTACCCGTGGACGACACCTTTCCACGTCGGGTTCTTCGGCGGGCTTTTTGCTCCTGAGAAGTCGATCTTCCTGTTCGATCCGCTGCTGATTCTCGCCATCGTGCTCCTTGTTCTGCACTGGCGAAGAATTCCGCCTTACCTTCGCGCGTTTGGAATCTCAGCATCGCTGATGCTGCTTGCCTATCTCAGCTTCTACGCTCGCTACTTCGCCTGGGCCGGCGACTTCGCATGGGGAGATCGCTACGTCTCCTCTGCCGTAGAATTTCTCGCGCTGATCGCGATCCCGCTTCTTCTGCGCTACCGTCACGAATCAGGCCGGATCGTCTGGGCCGTCGGAATCCTTCTGCTCTGCATCAGCACCGTGATTCAGTTCGTCTCCCTCGCCTTCTGGCTGCCCCTCGAGATTTACCAGATGGAAACGTTCGGCCACCCGACCTTTGTAATCGCCCTGAGAATCAAAAACATTCTCGCTTTCGCACTTGGCAAAATGGGCGATTGGGGACTTAACACCCATGCAATGACCGAAGATCCCTGGGACTACGTCCACATCACCTGCTGGAACTTCCTTCCCTTTCTGCTGAAACGAGTCGGCGCGGCCCCTCCGTGGGTGGTCCGTCTTGCTCTCGCATTCTGGCTTGCCGCTCTGGCCGCGCTCGCAGCTACGCTGTTCCGCATCAACGCCTTATTGAGGCGTCTCAATCAAACCGCGGGCTAGCTTTCCGAACCGCCACCACCCCATCGCGATACCCTTTAAGCCATGCGAACCGCCTACATCGCGCTCGGTTCCAACCTTGCAAGCCGCGCGGGTCCGCCGGAGGCCACCCTCGTCGCGGCAGCATCCAGCCTGGCCTCGCTGGGCCGCCTGGTAAGCCGGTCTTCTCTCTACAGCACCAAGCCAGTTGGTTTTGCCGAGCAGCCGCGCTTTCTCAACGCAGTGCTCGCGGTAGATACTGAACTGGAGCCGCAAGCTGTCCTTGCAAGGCTTCTGAGCATCGAACAGGAATACGGCCGAGATCGTGCAGCCGGTATTCCCAACGGACCGCGAACGCTGGATTTAGATATCCTGCTGTTAGGCGATCTCAAGATCAGCCGGCCCGGACTGGAGATTCCCCACCCGCGTCTCGCTGAGCGCGCGTTTGTCCTTATTCCTCTTCATGAGATTGCGCCGGAAATCATTGTTCCCAGTCATGGCAAGACCGTGGCTCAGTTGCTTGAAACGTTACTCAAAGGCCGACAAGGTGAAGCGGATGCTGTGGTACGAGTCGAAAGCGAAGCGTGGCGCGCTGACGCTGGCCGGGATGCTCCTCATCCCGATGTTTCTTTGCGCGCAGAAGCCCGCGCCGCCCGTGCCGCTGACTCTGACCGTCGAAGATAATTCCGGAGCAGCCATCGCGGGAGCGTCCGTGCAGGAAGCTGCCGGAGCAGTGCTCGGACGCACCGATGGGAGTGGCCGCGTCACCATCGAGTGCCGCATTCCCTGCCGGCTTCGCATCGACGCCGAGGGGTTTCAGGGTAAATATGTAGAGCTAAGCGCCAGCGCGACGATCCAGCTTGAGCCCGTCGGCCGGGCAGAGCAGGTCACGGTCACGGCCTATCGCACCCCTCTCGGCACACTCGAGAGCCCGGCCACCACGCGGCTCCTCAGCGAGACTGCCCTCGCCACAACTGCCTCGATCACCACGGATGGAAGGATTCGTCAGCTGCCGGGTGTCGAGCTTTTCCGCCGCTCCAGTTCGCTGGTGGCCAACCCGACATCCCAGGGCATCAGCATGCGCGGGCTTGGGTCCACATCCGCCAGCCGCACCCTCGTCACGCAGGACGATGTTCCCCTCAACGACGCCATCGGTGGGTGGATTCACTGGGAGGAGCAGCCCGAGTTGTCCATCCAGCGGATTGAAGTGGTGCGCGGCGGCGCCAGCGATCTCTACGGATCAAGCGCCATCGGTGGCGTGATGAACCTGGTCCCAACTCGCCCCACCAGCAATCTCGCACAGTTGCGCAGCAGTTTTGGAATGCAGGGGACCTACGACCAGAGCCTCCTGCTTCAAACCAAGCTTGGGGCCTGGGGACTGCTCGCCAGCGGCGGAGCAATCGGAACCAACGGTTTCATCCAGCAGGCACCCTGGCAGCGCGGCCCCGTTGACACACCCTCGAGCATGCACGGCCAGAACGGAATGCTCCTCGTCGAGCATGATGGCGGGCCCCTGCGCCTTTTTGTTCGCGGCTCAGGCTTCAACGAAGCCCGAGCTAACGGGACCCCCGACCAGACCAATGGAACCCGCATCTGGCGCTACGCCACCGGCTCAGACTGGCAGGCTCCTCGCAATGCCTCAGCGATCCTGCGCCTCTACGGCTCCACCGAGCATTACCGCCAGACGTTCTCGAGCATTTCGAATCAACCCAACTTCGGCGATCCAACCTGTTCCTTTCGCTGCGGAGAGACGCCCACGCGCTTTTCCCTCGTGCCCTTGAACGAATTGGGCGCAGTGGCCCACTGGAACCAGCCCGTTGGCGCGGAGTTCCTGTTTGTCGCCGGGGCCGATGTCCGCGACGTCCGCATCTGGGATCAGGAGCAGACCTACACCGCGACTCCCGTGCTGTCGAACCTGGCTGATCATCAGCGCGATTCAGCCGGCTATCTCGAAGCCATGTGGACGCATCATGCCTGGACGCTTACCGCCTCCGGACGCCTCGACTGGTTTCAGAACTACGATGCAAATCTCCGCGTCTGGAACGGGACCGAATGGGTAACCTCTCCCACACAACCCCCAACATCGAGCGAGTTGATCTTTGACCCACGCATGGGTGTATCTCGCAAGCTGGGGAATCACTGGGCCCTCTCGGCATCCGGGTTTCGCGCCTTTCGCGCGCCCACGCCAAGCGAACTCTACCGATCGACGCAGGTCGGCAACAAGCTCACCCTTCCCAACTCATCGCTGCTCAGCGAACGCGCTACGGGGTGGGAAACCGGAGTCGCCTCTCAGTGGCATTGGGGCACGGTTCGCGTCAGCTATTTCGACACAGAGGTCAATCGCCCCATCGTCGCCCTGACTCTGACTCCTAATACTTCGCCGATTCTGCTCAAGCGCGAGAACCTCGGCCAGATTGAGAGCCGTGGTGTCGCGATCGACTTCGAAGTTGCGCCGCAGCGTTGGCTCGCCGTGGACGGCGGCTACCAATACGCACATGCCACCGTCACTCGCGGCATCCAGGACCTCGGCAATTGGATTCCTGAAGTAGCCCGCAACATGGGCACACTCAACCTGCGTGCCTATCGCCCCAAGCTCGGAATGCTCAGCCTGCAAAGCCGTCTCAGCGGAATCCAATATGACGACGACGCCAACCAGTTTCTACTGCACAGCTACTTCCGTCTCGACGCCTACGCCTCCCACGACTTCGGCAGCCGCTTCCAACTCTTTGCTGCCGGCGAAAACCTCTTCGACCGCGCCATTGAAGTTTCCAAGACGCCCTCCACAACGCTCGCCACGCCCCGCGTTGCCCGTGTAGGCTTCCAGGTCAACCTCCGCGGCGGCAGGTAATCGGCGCTCCTTCGACGCATCGCGCTGCCACGGCAGCACACACATGCCGTGTCAGCGCTAAGAACCTGGCAGTCGATGACGAAGCTATTTCTTCTTCTTCCCGCCTAATAGACCGCCCAGGCCGGATGTGACGCCGCCGGCTTGGTTGGTGACCGTCTTCTGCAGTGCGCCTTTGGCAGCCGACGCAGCGATATTTCCGACGTTCGGAACAAATTTCGGATTTGCAGTGGTTCCCTCAATCGTGAAGGCTATGCCGTTGCCACCACCGCCTCCTCCGAGGCCCGCCTTCTGCGTCAGTCCGCCCGCCATGCCGCCTTGCAAATCGGCATTCATGTTGAAGTTGAGAGCTCCTGCCGGGCTAATCGTGCCGGCTCCTGTCACCGTGCCGAGGGACGGGATCGTCACGTTAATGGCGTCGGCTTTCGTCATTTCCGGAGAGACGCTGGCATTCAGGCTGGCATTCTGAATTGTCGTATCGGGGTTCGAGGCAGTTTTGCCGGTGAACGCCGACAGCGCCCCGAGCTTGGCGCCCATATCGAATCCAGCCAGCTTCGTATTGGACAACCTCACGGGACCGGTGATCACCAGCTTGTCGAGTGCGCCGCTGATCGCAAGGTTGGCCGCCAGGGTGCCTCCCTTTAACTGCGAACCACTGGGAAGCGTGATACCAAGAGCGGGGAGCATCGCTTCCAGTTCATCCACTGGCATGCCTGGGGCGTTGAGCTTCAGGTTGACGACCTTCGCTTCACCCTGGGTCTGAAATCCGCCAGTGAGCTGCGCGGTGGCCTTGCCCAGCGCAATATCCCCTTGCGTAATGTTCCCAGACTGTGAATCGAGGTTCGAATCGACCGCATATTTGATTTCTACCGCCTTCGGAGCCGGAGAGCCTTTCGGTGAGAGCTTCAGCTTCTCGCACTTGACGACGCCGGCTCCTTTGGCCTGACTGCCGTTGGAGTTCAGGGTTCCATCAAGATCTGCCAAACCCCCGAAGCCGCTTGCCGCATCAACGAATCCTGACGTCGCGATGTCCAGGTCTTTCACCTTGATGCTCGCCTCAAACGGAGTCTTGGCCGAGTTTTGCGGATTGATGGGACCGGCTTTGCCCGATATGTCGGCACTGCCGCCGCCCGGCAGGTTGGCCGTCACTTTGAACGGAAACTGCGTGGTTGCCGAGAAGTCTTTCATTTCAATATTGACCTTGTCGTAAACCTGCGGCTTCGTCGCTGAATTCACGGTCCCAACCGACACTTTTCCGTCGCGAATTTCCAACTTGGCGATGGATAGCGCCTGAGAACCTCCCTCCTTCGAGGGCTCTGACGTCTTCTTTGCGCTTTCTCCGCCGAGACTCGAGAAGTTCCAGTTGGTTCCTGATTTGAGCAAAGTGATGTTTGGCTCCTCGAGCTCAATGCCTGTCACATTCAGCTGCTTTGAAAAGATGAGCGGCATCACCTCCACTCCCACTTCCAACGACTTCGCCGTGATGAATGGCGACTTGCTGAAAGCGGGGTCGTCGGCAATGCTCACATCCTTTACGCCCACCGTGCCGCTCAGAATGGACAGGCTCAATTTGCCAAGAGTTACTTGCCTTCCCGTGGCATTCGTCAGTTCCGACTCGATCTTCGGACGGAAACTGTTGACGTCAATGAAAAGAGGAATCGCTAACAGAATGAGCAGAAGTGCTCCGGCTGCAATTCCAGCGATCTTCAGGGTACGTTTATTCAATTGCATTGTTCTACTCCTGTCTCTCGCACTTGGTGTGGACTCTCTTGCCGTAAAGTTTTCAGGCGCCATGCAAGTTTCCAACCGTCAGGTTCCCGCAATTTCGATCGCTCCCTTACCCAGGCTGCGAATGTTCCGCAGCGTCTCGGGAAGTGTCATTTGAAGTGGGCTGACTCTCTCATCGGAAACGTAGACGATCGTGCCTGACCATGGATTCGGGGCTCCGGGCAAATAAACAGCGACTTTTCCGGAACCATCCCGTTCGGTTTCAAAGGCAACCTGTTCGTAGTCGTCAAAGCGCACCAGGACCGGAACCAGGGTTCCGGAGCTCTCTTCTGTCTGGCGCATGTTTTCAGCAAAGCCTTTGATAAAGGCATATCCGGGAAAGGAAGTCAGCAAGACACTGTCCAGCTTTTCCCGCATGCGTCTTGCGCTTGCGCGTCTGGCGAGCAATCCCGCAGCAAAGCAAAGCAGCACAGCCACGATGATGGCGAGGATTTCCACTGCAAGGCCACCGGCGAGGGACTGAATCCCAAAGAAAGGCGCCAGTGCCTCGGCCATTTTCTTCAAGGCGCCTATTAACTTGCCCAGCGCGAAGATGATGATGACGGCCGGGATCAGGAAGACGACTCCGCCCACAACTGTCGTTTTTATGAAATCCAGTTGGTGTTTCATTTCTGCCCTTTCCGAATCGCGTCCAGGGCCGAACTCCTTGTTGCTGGTGCGGCTGATACGACATATTCAAAGGTCATGCGCCCGGTTTCGAAGAAGAGGAAAAACTACAGACGCTGACGGGGACTCTTCAAATTCCGAAGCATCGTAGCAGAGCATTTATCTAATGCAGAACTGGTAGAACTCCCAGTTGCCTTGGCCGGATCATGCATCTAGTCTCCTGCCTGACCGGGAGTGTACGTCGCCCGGACCCCACAAGACTGAATCTCACAAGAGAGGACGCTCAATGAAAATCACTACATCTGTGTCAGCTCGAAGGAAATTCCTCGTCGGAGCCCTGGTTTGTGCTTTTGCTTTGACGGCGTACGCGGCCGACGACAAGCCAGAGGACAAGGCAAAAAAGCAACAAGAGATTCGCACTGCCGCCAACAATGCTCTTCAAAAGCTCTATCAGGCAGAACCCCACGCCAAGACGGCTGTCGCAAATGGTGCTGGCTATGCAGTTTTCAGCAACATGGGAGTCAAAATCTTGCTTGCGGGCTCAGGAACAGGCAAAGGACTCGCCGTCAACAACAAGACGAAGAAGGAAGTCTTCATGAAGATGGTCGAGTTGCAAGCGGGGCTCGGCATGGGCGTGAAGAAATTCACCGTCGTCTTTGTGTTTGAAACTGACAAAGCCTTGGACAGTTTCATCAATTCCGGCTGGGAGTTTGGCGGACAAGCCAATGCATCAGCCAAGAGTGGAGAGAAGGGCGGCGAGATGTCTGGAGCCGCGTCCGTTTCGGAGGGAGTCTGGATGTATCAGATGACCGACAAGGGTCTCTCTGTTGAGCTCACAGGAAAAGGCACCAAGTACTACAAGGATGACGACCTGAATTGAATCCCCGGCCCCTGTAAACAAAAGGAGGGCGGTCCGCAGGTGAACTGTGCCTGCCCTCCATTACCCAAGCATCTTCAAAACCATATGGATCAATTCGTTCGTGGGCGTGGCATAGAGCGCAACTGCAATCATGGGTATCGCTGCCGATATCGCGAGGATTATGAGAGTCGGCTTGTCGATCGGCACAAGCCCCATTTGTCTCACAACTGTGAAGCTGCTTCCGAGGTCCACCAGAGACGATGCATCCGGATGCCCGAGCATTTGCTCACCCGGCTCCCGTTCCTCCAAAATCCACTTCTGGTCGAATAGCTGGTTATGCTTTGTCACCAGTGCGCCGTATTCCCTCAATGCTCTCCGCTTGATTTTGAACAAGACGGGAGAAACAACGGTCAGAGGAGCCAACAGACACAGGATCGCGAGTACGCCATAGGCAATCATCGGGAGTTTTTGAGAGGAAAGCGTTGCTCCCTCATAGAGAATGGCGTTTGCCACCTGGGCGGCGATCACAGATCCGCCGGCAAAAACGATCGGGCTAAACGCCTTCTGTCCTTCTGACAGAAAGCCCAGGCCGGCGGCCAGATCGCTGTGGGTGGCGACGTAATAGAGGTTGAGCCTCGCGGCCCGCCACAGGAATGAAGTCCACAGAGCCATCCTCCAAATCCATCGCATCAACAGAAATCGAAAGACAGGAGTGGCAATAAGGTTGAACCACCTGCCGGCAGGGGATATTGTGCCGGAAATCGCCCCGCCATGCCAATTGGAAACGGTACTCATCAGTGGCTCTGTCCTGGTAAATAAGAGCGGCAAAAACGCCAGCAGAACCATAACCGCTTCGGGCCAGACACGATCTCGCCAGCGAATGGTCTTTGCGATGATCGCCTCGAAAGCCGGACGTTCTTTCTCGGTGACCAATCCAGACTGGAGAAAATGATGAACAAGTAAACGCCATGTCTTGTCGATCCCGGATTCAGCGAGGATCAGGATCGGCACAGCGATCAGAAACCGCACGTTGACGGCGATGTCTCGAAGAAACACAACCTTCACGCTGGTTCCGTAGGCTTTCCCCTGCATGAGGGAAAGAACAAGCATGGGAAGCCAAAGAAACAGTGACGCAACCAGGGCCCTCTTCACGACCAACCTGCGGTCGTCACCCGCACTGCCCAGACGAACCAGAACCCTATGCAGCGGTCCGCCTCGAGTCAGAGAAAAATTCTCAATAGATGCGGAGGATAGCTCACTCATAAAAGGGTCAATCGACTGGTCAACGCTAGGCGGCAGCCGAAAGTGGCGCAACTGTAAAAATTGCCAGTCTTCCAAGTCTCAATTCCCAGGCTACTCAATGCGAAGATGCCTTTCTCGGAACTTGACCGCCCAGTCTGCTGTCAGTTTTACCAGTTGAGGGCCGACCATAATGACTGTAGTTTGATCCCATAACTTCGAAAGATCTCTGCCGGTTTGATGAAGACATTTTTCGTCTTAAAGATCGTCTACGGAAGCCAGGGCCTCACCGCTGTCGACCGCACGAATCTGCCTCACAGATTGAAGCGGGAGCCATGCAAGCTGCGCTGAAACATGCAATGTTGGTTGTGTGCGTGACCTGTTCCCTCGGAGGGGCGCGTGCACAGGATCTTGCTCCCCGGGCCTACGTAATCGGTCCGATCCACGGCAACGCGATCACGCTCGCCACCTCCTTCTCCAACGGAGAAATTCTTCTCAATGGCGTGGTTCCGATCCCCGACTCAAGAGGACGAACTGCCAGTACGAGCATCACTCTTTATCACTCCTTCAATCTCCTCGGCCGCTACACCAACGTCACCGCATCCCTACCTTACGGAGTCGGCAATTACAAAGGCACCGTCATTACGGATCAGACCACGGTAGATCGTTCGGGTTTGGAATCGTTCGGTTTCCGTTTTTCGATGAATCTGCTGGGAGGTCCCGCCATGAATTTGGCGGAGTTTCGAAAGTGGGGGCAGAAGTCGGTCCTCGGGACCAGTGTCATCGTGATCACACCCACCGGCCAATACGATCCAACCAAGCTCATCAATCTTGGCGACAATCGCTGGTCTTTCAAGCCGGAACTCGGCTACTCCCGTCGATGGAGAAAATGGGTCCTCGATGGTTACACAGGCGTTTGGCTCTTTACAAAGAACTCTGACTATTTCTCCCGCAATCAGTACTCCCCCGATACCAATACACAAACCCAGAGACCCATTGGATCCATTCAAGGCCACCTAAGCTACGATTTCCCTCCGCCTCGGCTCTGGGCCTCTCTGGATGGCAACTTCTGGTACGGCGGCCGAACGAGCTTGAATGGTGTTGAGAATCCTGACACCAGGGAAAAGAATTCTCGAATTGGAGGAACGCTGTCAGTTCCCGTGCCCCGCACGACGCACCAGTCTCTGAAAGTCAGCTACAGCGATGGCGTGTACATCAATTTTGGTGGCGACTTTCATAACGTCTCTGTCGCCTGGCAATACTCCTGGCTGGGCCGACCTGACTAGAGGCTCTCGAAGTTCGCCCCATTAGAATCGACACGTGGGTCTCAACTTCAACATTATCCAGACGACCGACGCGGGCGGCCGCCGCGCGCAAATCCATCTGCCCCATCAAACCGTCGAGACACCCGTCTTCATGCCCGTCGGCACGGCTGGAACCGTCAAAGCCGTTCCCCAGGACATCGTCGAATCCCTCGGCGCCGAAATCATCCTTGGCAACACCTATCATCTCTATCTGCGTCCCGGACACGAGCCGATCCGCCGCATGGGCGGTCTGCACCGCTTTATCAGTTGGCCGCGCGCCATGCTGACCGACTCTGGCGGCTTCCAGGTCTTCAGCCTCAGTGGTCTGCGCAAAGTTACCGACGAGGGAGTTCACTTCCGCTCGCATCTCGATGGAAGCAGCCACTTCTTCTCGCCGGAACATTCCATGGATGTGCAGATCGCGCTCGGCGCCGATATCTCGATGGCCTTCGATGAGTGCACCGAATATCCTGCCGACCGCAACCGCGCACAAGAGAGCCTGCGTCTCACCATGGCCTGGGCGCGCCGCTCACTCGATCACTTCCGCGCTCATCGCGACGAAGTCGTCTGGCGCGAAGAACTCGGCGGACGTACGCAATCTCTCTTCGGCATCGTTCAAGGCGGCGTCTATACCGACCTGCGCCGCGAATCAGCCGAACGCCTAGTCGAGATGGGCTTCGACGGCTACGCCATCGGCGGCCTCAGTGTTGGCGAGCCCCGCGAACTCACGCTTGAAGTCGTCAACGCGGTGCTGCCGCTGCTTCCGCCTGGCAAGCCTCGCTATGTCATGGGTGTCGGCTACCCCGACGAGATTGAAGCATACGCCCGCATGGGCGTCGACATGATGGACTGCGTATTACCAACCCGCGCCGCGCGTCACGGGCTGCTCTTCACCAGCGAAGGCCGCCTCAACATCAAGAACAAGCGCTACTCCGAAGATCAGGGACCGCCCGACCCTGCCTGCGACTGCATGGTCTGCCGGCGCTACTCCCGCGCTTATCTGCGCCATCTCATGCAATGCGGCGAGCCACTCTCCGGCACGCTCAATACGATCCACAACCTCGCCTACTACCTTGGCATCATGCAGCGCGTTCGCGAAAGCCTCCACCCCAAGGACTGACGACAACGTCCACTTCATTCGTCAATCGTCCACCCTGCCGGAATGCCCAATGTCCCGCGCTTGGGACATGGGAAATCCATGAACTCAATCCGCCCCGATGGCCCCGCCAAGCAATTGCTTCAAGGCCCGCACATATTCTGTCAGGGCCTCACGTCCGGCTTCGGTCATGCGATACAGTGTCTGCGGCTTGCGCTGTGCAAATTTCTTTTCGATGGCTACGTATCCGGCCTCTTCGAGTTTCAGCAACTGCGCACCAAGATTTCCGTCGGTCGCCCCCGTCTTTGCACGCAGCCACGTGAACTCCGCCTCCTCGACACCCGAAAGCAACGAGAGCAGGGCAAGACGCAGTTTCCCGTGAATTACCTGGTTGAGTTCCGGCAACTCAGGCATGAGCTGCCTCGCGCTGCTTTCTCATTCGAGCTTCCAGCACCATGCCGTAAACGCCAAACAGGATCTGGCAAACGAAGATGGCGATCAAAAATGCGATGACACTCTGGGCGACAGAACCAAAACAGGAGACGATCGCCGCCAGCCACCACACAACACCACACGCGAATTGTTGCTTCCACTTCAGAATCATCCCGGAAGCTGCGTTCGTCGTACCCAGCATGGCGGCTATCACGGCGACGAAAAGTTGCTGATCCGTCCGGCCGCTCAGGCCAAGAGACAACAACAGGATGAACATCGATATTCCCATCGAAATCCAGATGGAACTGATGGCGCGGCCGATCGTGGTTGAGGGTTGATGGCTGCCCCTGTACCTGCGCATCGCCAGCACCCAGCTCAGCACAAATGCGCACATCATCGTCACCGGCCACGCCAGAGAATGATGGCCCCACATGACCCAACCGTATCCTGTCGTGGACCAGACAATTGCCACGTAATAGGCCACCCCCCACAGAATGAATATCCATGCAAAGCTCCCCGTCGTTCGCCGGCCCTCGGCGATCATCGTCTCGATCAAATTCAGCCGGTTTCTTAACTCGGGGTCATTCGCGTTGTTCGTCATAACGAATCTGCTTTGTATCGCTTACTCATAGTTAGAGTAGTCCAATACAAGGAGTACTCTATTATATAGAGTATGGAAAGTCAAGCTATTTCTCTGACTCTCCGTCAACGCATCCGCAACTGGTTCAAAACACCCCAGTGTCCCAAATCTGTTCTTGTGAGGCAGCATACGACCGCGAAAACGAATCGTATTTGACAGGAACTTCATACCACCGGAGCATTCATGTCCCCCGCATCTCCGTCTTCTACCCTCGCGGCCAGGGTCCCGCTTCTGGAGCGCGATCAAGTCCCCGACTACGTCCGCAATCTCTATGACAAACTTCTCGCGGAACGCGGCGTGGTTCCGAACATGTACAAAGCTCTCGCCAACACTCCGGAACTGGCTTTTGGGGTCGCAGCCCTCCTCAGGCCGCTGATGCGCGAGGGTATTCTGCCGGGCTGGTATAAGGAACTGATCGCAACGCGAGTGGCCTCACTCAATCGTTGCGACTACTGCATCAGCGCCCACCGCTATCTCGCGGCACAGCGCGGCGCCACCCCAGGTCAGGTGGCGAGCTACGATCACTTTGAACTCGGGCCGTTCTCCGACAAGGAAAAAGCCGGATTCCGATACGCCAGTCTCGTGCACCAGTCCGGACACGCTGTGAACGAGGCAGCCTTTGACGACGTAAGCGCACACTTCGGCCCGGCGGAGATTATTGAACTCACCGCCGTAGCCGCAGCATTTGAGCTTTTCTCGCGCATCAACTCTGCATTGCGCATTCCCGTGACGCCGCTGCCAGCTGAAAAGTAACGCTCACTTTCCCAACTGCTTGACGAAGAAGTCAGCCATGAGGTGATTGGCCTCGATAGCCTCGGGAAGTTTCGAGTCGTACCAGAAGGCATGAGGCAGCGCGTCATACACTACGAGCCGCGCATCCACTCCCGCGAGCAGATAGGCGCGATGTAAATTGATCGTGCCACTCAGCAGCAGATCCCGCCCGCTGGTTACAAACAAGGTCGGTGGCAGTCCGCGCAGGTCTCCATAGATAGGAGAGAGCACCGGATCCTTGAGATCAGTAGTCCCTGGGTACTCAAGGTTGTGACCTTCATGCTGTGGTGGATCGAGGTGTCCCGTCAGCCCTCGCAGTCCGTACATCGCGAGCGAGTCGCCGGGTCTTGCAAAATCACCGAACCCGCTGAAGATACCCAGCGCTGCGGGCAGTGGGAGCCCCAGTTGCTTTAGCCGTGCTGCGACTTCCGCCGTCAGGATTGCTCCTGCGGAGGTTCCGTAAATCACGATATGTTCCGGCTTGTAAGTCTTCAGCAGCTCCTTGTACACGGCCACGGAATCGTCCACCGCAGCGGGAAACTTGACCTCCGGCGAGAGCCGGTAGAGCACGGCGACCACCTTGATTTTGCTGTAGCTCGCAATCGGAATCGACTCCGTATACGATCCCGAATCCGAATTGAATCCGCCTCCATGCAGATTGAGCAGGACCTTGTCGCGATTGCTCTCGGGCACTCCGTCGGGTGTCACAATCCGCACCGGCACACCGGCCATCTTTTCTTCGACGATCTCGTTCGGACAAAGCTTCGTCCACGCCACACGAGCACGTGCCGTATAGGCGTCTGTCATCTTGCGGCGCTCTGAAAGCGGCTCCGGAGGCCCCTGGTCCGGCTCGGCGCGGCCGATCGATTGCTGCGCCTCAGGGCTGACGGTCTGCGGAACCGGTACAACCCGGGTTACGTGTGCCGTCCCCTTCTCGTCGATATAGCTGGTGTCGCGATTGGGAGCTTCCGCCGCGGTGGTCGGCTTCGGGGCCGGCTCGGATGCGGGCTGTTGTGCGGCCGACGCAATCGTTGACAACGAAACAAGCAGAACGGCACAACGAGATAGATGCAACATGAGAGCGTTCCCTCCGAACAACTTGATTTGCGTGCCGAAACTGCGCGGCCGTCTGGACGGATTCACAATACCAGACCGTCCCACGAGGACCGCTGCATTCTTCAGCAACGAAAATGCATCCCGTCGCCAATTGTTCTAAATTGAGAGCGTCCTTATAGGAGACAATCACATGATCGCAAGAATCTGGCACGGATACACGAAACCAGAACATGCTGATGCATATGAAGCACTCCTCAAGCCTGAGTTGCTGCCAAGTATCAGCAAAGTTCCCGGCTACATCGGCAGCTACCTGTTGCGTAAGCCAGCCGGAACGGAAGTTGAGTTCGTCACGATCATGCTTTGGGATTCCATCGACGCCATTCGCGCCGTTGCAGGTGCAGACTACGAAGCTGCCGTTATCCCCGAGGAACGTCTTCAGTACCTGGCGCACTACGACGCTCGATCGGAACATTATGAGATCGCTGCAATTCACGGGCTGGCAGAGCATTCCAAATGATTTTTAGAATTCCTTCTGCGTCCTTTATGCACGTTGCTTTACATTGAGATTCCAATGACCGCTATCGGATCCCCTACGATTCATAACTTCATCGGCGGCAAGTGGCTCAACTCCGGCGGCCCAGCCGGCATCGAACTTTACAACCCAGCCACCGGGGAGTTCCTTGGCCAGACACCCACCGGCTCCGCGAACGATGTGGATAAGGCGGTCCAGGCTGCGCAAGCCGCGTTCGCGTCGTGGCGCGCCACTCCCGCCGCAGACCGCGTGCAGTATCTCTTCAAGCTGAAGTCTCTTCTCGAGGAACACCTGGAGGAGTTGGCCAGCCTCATCACGATTGAAAACGGCAAGACCCTCGCCGAATCCAAAGGCGAACTGCGTCGAGGAATTGAAAACGTCGAAGTAGCCTGCGGAATTCCCGTTCTCATGCAGGGCTATTCACTCGAAGATGTAGCACCCGGTATCGACGAGATCATGGTCCGGCAGCCCCTCGGAGTCGCGGCGATCATCACCCCGTTCAACTTCCCCCTGATGATTCCGCTCTGGTTCCTGCCCTACGCCATCGCCACTGGAAACACTGTGGTCCTCAAGCCCAGCGATCGCGTGCCCTTTTCTGCCGCACGCCTCGTTGAGCTGATTCAGGAGACGGGCTTGCCCGATGGCGTAGTCAATCTCGTCAATGGCGGCAAGCCTGCGGTCGATACACTACTCGATCATCCCCTGGTCCGCGCTATCAGCTTTGTCGGGTCAACTCCAGTCGCCAAATATGTCTACTCGCGCGGATCTGCGAGCGGAAAGCGTGTCCAGTGCCAGGGCGGCGCCAAGAATCACGTTGTTGTGCTTCCCGATGCCGATCAGGAGACGACGACGAAAATTATTGCCGACTCAGCATTTGGATGCGCCGGGCAGCGCTGCCTCGCAGTCAGCGTCACTGTCACCGTCGGCGAAGCGAGAGACTGGTTCCGCGAATCGATCTCCACCGCAGCAGCCTCACTCAAAGTAGGCAACGGCCTCGAACCCGCCACGCAGATGGGGCCCGTGATCACTCCCGCGAGCCGCGATCGCGTGATTTCCCTCATCGGTCAGGGCGCAGCCCAGGGAGCGCAAACCATCGTAGATGGGCGAAGCCATGCAAACGGCAACGCAGGCTCATTTGTTGGTCCCACTGTTCTTGATGGACTGCCGCCCACAAGTCCCTTGATGGAGACAGAAATTTTTGGCCCCGTGCTCTCGGTCGTTCACGCCGACACGGTTGACGAGGCTATCGCAATGATCGATCGCTCCGCTTACGGAAACGCCAGTTCGATCTTTACTTCCTCGGGAGCCGCAGCGCGCAAATTCCGCAACTCGGTTTCGACCGGCAATGTCGGCATTAACATCGGCGTTCCCGCGCCTATGGCTTACTTCCCCTTTTCCGGATGGAAAGGAAGCTTCTTCGGTGTAATGCATGCGCAGGGACGCGATGCGATCGAGTTCTTTACCGACAAAAAGGTAATCGTGGAGCGCTGGCCTCGCGAGTGGTCGCGCAAGTTTTAAGCAACCCATTCGTTGCACAACATCGGCATGAAAAAAGGGGGATGCCTTTCAGCGTCCCCCTTTTCTTGGCCCCGGAATGATTATGAGTTCGGAAGTATCAGGAGATCGCTTTCCAACAACATTTCTGTGAGCCGGTCGAGCGCCAGCGGGAACTTGTACGAGATGGCACGAACGCTCATCCCAATCAGGGCTGACGTCTCCGAGTGAGTGTATTCCTGCAACACAATCCTGCTCAACAACTGCCGGTCAAGCCATCCCAGTTTTTCCAGGCATCTCTCAATGTCCAGAACAAAGATGACAGCATCTTCAAATGTCCGGACTGGTCTGCTCGATACCCACCCCCTTCCAATGGGATCGCCCAAAATAGATGGCGACCGGCCGACCTGCATCGACGCATATAGGTATCGCCGAAGCATCGCCTCTGTGTGCTTTCTATAGAAGCCCAGGCTCGCGTCCGGTTTTGTTGCCAAAGCTTTCTGAGCTGTCTTTTCTGCGATCTTTGCAGCGGCCTGCTGATCTTTTGCCCTTCGTTCGACCCGCCACCTTTCCGATAAACTGCTTGCTCCCCAAACCAACGGCAACTGCAGTGCTGCGCTCATTTCGCACCCCCTGCCGCCGTTGCAACGGTCCAAACCCTTATCTGCGGTTTATTGCATGGCCGCCCGCGCCGCCTTCTCGTAACCGGCTCCGGAAAGTCCCCCAACTTCACTTGACATTCCTTGCAATAAACCGTCCCTTGGGCCTGGGCACGATACCAAAGGCAACCGCACCCCTCGCAAATCTTCAATTGCACGCACACTTCCATGACGGATTCTCCGTAAATCGTTCTTCCGCCCGCTCAGTTTTTTTGTCTTTTCTTGGCGGGGTGAAGGGAACCAGGCATAGCTACTCAGGATTCTGTTGTCCTGATTTCCGATTGCCGTCTGTGTTCTCTCGTTATTAGTCATGATGTTCAGCGCGCAGATGCTGGAATCACTCGACAGGCCTACCGCAAGCGAACTTCCGGGCGACTGGTGCAGAGAAAGATGGGCCAGACACGTCGCCCGACCCGGGTCTCCTTCGATTACCGAAGAGAGCAAACTACAACCCTCGTAGAATTGCGCCGGTCAGGCGTATCCTCGAAAATTTCCCACAAACCTGTGCGAGTTAGAGTAATGCCAATCTAGAGGGCTGTGTCTCTTGGGTCAACGTGGCTCGGCTTATTTCTTTTCTCTCCATCTCATCCAACAAGCGAACCCCCAGAATGAAGGCCAATTACCGCAATTCGGTTTGCTGTAAGAAAAGGAAGACGATCTGTCTCCATGCCCGGTGGCGGATTTTCCACACATGAATTTCACCCAGATGCACGAGCGCCTTCGCGTCGAGTTGCTGCGCAGAATTCAGCGCGGCACGCTCAGCGTTTCGTTGCTCGCTCGACAGACCGGCTTCGGCCAGTCGCACCTATCCAACTTCCTGCACAATCGCGGGCAACTCTCGCTCGAAGCCATGGACCGCATGCTCGCCGCTCAACACATGGAGGCTCGGGATCTATTGCCCGCTGTCCACAACGCGCCTCAATGGCCAATGGACCAGGACAGCACCATCGTCCCCCTCATATCTCACAGCGCGGCCCTGTTTGAGCCGCACATTCGGCCCTCGGGTGTGCAGTTGATTCTTCACCTTCCTGCCGGAACGCTTCATTCTGTGCGCGCCCGTCCTTCGCGGGCACGACGCACCTGGCAGCGCTACGTCGCGGTGCGCATCTCTTCAACCGACGCACTTCCCATGGAGCCGCTTGTCCTGCCTGAAGCGCTCGCGATCATCGATCGCCACTACAACTCGCTCGTCCCCTACCGCCCCAACCGGCCCAACTTGTATGCGGTGCGTGACGGAGCTCACCTGACGCTGCGCTACGCTGATTTCCTTGCGACACGACTCGTCCTCCGGCCGCTCAACATCGCCTTTCCCGTCGAACTCCTTGAGATTAGTCAGGAAGACACGCCAAGCGAATTGATCGCCGGCCGCGTTGCCCTCATCATCAACGAGCTCTAAAGGCCACATCCGGCCTGCCGCAGCGTCCCCAGTGACTCGTTCGCTGAACATCGATGCCTATTCTTCATCACAGAAGAAGCCCGATCTTCTGGGATATACTCCGGCTCCATGATTCCTTGTTATCGGATTTTTGGCCTTTCGTGCCTTGGTGTGTCTTTATTTGTCCTTGGTTGTGGCGGCGGCAGCGGTTCCACCAGCTCAAACGGAGGCGGCACTGACAACAACACCCCTCCAACACCAACCGTGACCTCCATTAGTCCCCCCTCCGTGATGGCCGGCTCTGCCACCACCCAGCTCACCGTGAATGGGACCAATTTCCAATCCACCTCAACGGTGCAGGTAGGGGGAGTTGCCGACGCCACAAGCTACGTCAACTCCAAGCAGTTGGTGGCCACCGTCACGGCGACGCAGATGGCCAGCGCGGGCCAGCTTTCCGTAATCGTGCTGAACGGTTCGTTGAGCAGCGGCTCCGGCGCGCCGATAAACTTCGAGGTCGACAATCCTGCTCCCACCATCTCGAGTGTTTCGCCCAGCGCAGTTGCAGCCGGCGCAACGTCGCCTCTCATCTCCGTCATCGGCACGGGATTTGTATCCACTACCGTTATCAAGGTCAACGGCAACGCGCGCGCAACCGCGTTCGTAAGCAGCACGCAGGTCAATGTCACCTTGTCAGATTCGGACGTAGCTTCCTCCGGGTCGCTCGCCCTGACAGCGGTCAACGCCACCCCCGGCGGCGGAACCTCTGCTGCCTCGAGCGTCTCGGTCAGCAATCCTGCGCCCGGCAATTCCATTACCGTCTCCCCTGCGAGGATCGTTGCCGACGGCACCAGCCCCGTGACCGTCACCATTACCGGTACTAACTTCGTCCCGTCCTCCACGGTTCAGGTCAACGGAATCGCTCGCGCCAGCACCTACGTCAGTTCGACCAATCTCACATTTCTAATCAGCGCCACCGACCTGGCAACCAGCCAGATCCTCTACGTGAATGTGACGAACCCTGTCCCCGGTGGCGGCTCATCCGGTTCAGCATCGGTCACAATTCTCGAGCAGACTCCTACACCCGTGCTAAGCCAGGTCGCGCCTGCGCAGGTCGTCATGAACACCAACAACGCACAGATCGTCGTCACAGGCAGCAATCTTGCCCAGCAGGTCAGCAGCGGCGCGTGGGTCGCCACCTCGCGGATCCAGTGGAACGGCACCCCCCTCACGATCCTGTGGTACTCGTTCTATGGCAACTTGCAGTCGATCGCGGCGGCCGTTCCCGCCAACCTGCTCACTTCGGTTGGCACCGGAAACGTGACCGCTGTCAGTTCCACTTCCACACCGGCCACCTCGAACTCACTTCCTGTCAGCATCATCGAGCCCCCACCCCCGAGTGTCTCCTCTATCAGCCCCAACACAGGCCCCATCAACACTTCGGCCACGCTCAACATCTACGGAACCGGCTTCAATTCCTCCTCTACGGTCGCCCTGAACGGCACTGACATTCCCTTCACGTACGTCAGCTCAACCCAGATCACCGTGAACCTGCCAGCCTCTGCTGTGCGGCTTCCGGGCAACCACCAGTTCACCGTAACCACGCCGCCGCCCGGCGGGGGCACATCTGGCGCGCTGGCCTACACAGCCTACGTTCCCATCGTCAACAACAGCATGGTGCTCAATCCGGTCAGCGGACTGCTCTACGTCACGGTTCCCGCCGCCGCGGGAGCGCCCTACGGCAACACCGTCGTCTCCGTCGATCCGGAAACCGGCAATCTAGGCACGCCTATCCCCGTCGGCAGCGAACCCAACCGCATCGCAGTCACGGATGACGGCAAATACCTCTGGGTAGGCCTCGACGGAGCCTCAGCCGTACGCCGCGTTAACCTCACCGCTGGGACTGCCGACCTCCAGTTCTCCATCGGCGGCAACAATACGGGCTGGTATGCCAACCCCGCGACCGTTCAGGCCATCGCTGCGTTACCGGGGTCCGACACGGCGGTCGTCGTCGGCACCACCGGCACAGGCTACTCGGGCGCCTCAAACACAATTGCCATCTACGATAGCGGTACTCTTCGCGGCACCGCGGTCACCAACTTCGTGCCCGCGGCACTGCAAGTCAATGGCACCACCAGCGAAGTCTACGCTGCAGCGAACAACGGCTACGCCGTTTACACCTACTCTGCAGCGGGACTCACCCAGAAAGGCACCACCGCCACCAACGGAACGTACACTACCTACGGCATCGACGACCTCCAGGTCACCGGCGGCCGCACTTACACAGACCTCGGCACAGTCTACGATGCTGAAGCTGGCGCGCTGCTTGGCACCCTCTACGTCACCGGCAGCACCGTGGCACAGGGACCCACCGTGGCCGACACCACCCTGGGTCGCATCTTCATCCTCGACAACCCCCAGGGCTACGTCTACTCCTACGGTTACAACCAGATTCAGGCGTTCAACATCTCCGACTTCAACCCGTCCTCAACCAGCGTCATTCCCGTCGGTGTCACCACCAGCACAAACTACCAATACAACGGAAATGCTTCGCACCTCACCCGCTGGGGGGCCAATGGCCTCGCCTTCCGCACCAGCATCGGTGTATACAGCGTCCGATCCAATCTCGTGAAAGACCTCTCCGGCACGTCGGCTGACGTCGCCGTCTCTCTCACGTCCAGCGGAGGCACCGCCACAGGTGGCAACACCACCTACACCGCCAGCGTTGTCAACAACGGACCCTCCACCGCAACCAGCGTCGCGCTCACCGCGCAACTGCCGCCCACCGGGGTAGTCGTATCCGCGACACCCACCTCGGGCTCGTGCACCATCTCCGCCGCGGGAGTGGCCTGCAACCTCGGCTCGCTCGCCAAACTGGCCACCGCGAAGGTCACGATCGTTGTGCTGCAAACTGCGTCTGGCAGTGCCGATGCCTCCACGCAAGTCAGCGCCTCCGAGACCGACCCGCTGCTTACCAACAATCAGTCCAGCAGCACTGTCGCTGTCAGCGGCGCAGCTTACAACCTGCAGCCCACGGTGACATCCATTAAGCCATCCGGAATTAGGGCTGGCGCCAGCGACACCCTCATCACCGTGACAGGTGCCGGCTTCAATTCCAACTCAACTGTGCAGCTCAATGGCACACCACTCGCAACCGGCCATGAGAGCGCCACCACCCTCACCGCCACGGTGCCCTCGACAAATCTCGCTACCATGGGTTGGTCCGGCATCTCGGTCGTGAATCCCACGCCCGGAGGCGGCACCTCCAGCACGGTTCCGCTCACCGTCTACAACGTTCTCACCATCGGCGTAAATCACATTCTTTACGATCCGTTTTCGCGGAACATTATGGCCAGCGTGGGCTCCGGATCATCGAGCGTCACCGGGAACTCCATCGCGCCTATCACGCCGGATACAGGCACCGTGGGCACGGCCGTCAACATCGGCAGCCAGCCCACCAACCTCGCTCTCACGTCCGACGGCAACATCCTTTACACCATCCTCGCCGGCAGTCAGAGCGTCGCGCGCTTCAACATGCTCACGCAACAGCCCGACTTCACTTGGCCTGTTCCGAACACCACGGAGAACCAGCTGCGCGGTATCACTACGCAGCCAGGAAATGAGAACACCATCGCACTCGACCTCGGATCGTGGGCCGGCAACGCCATCTTTGACTTCGATCCCGTGAACAAAACCGCGGCCATGCGCGGCCAGGCCTCAGGCCCCTACACTGGCTCCTGCATAGTCATGCCCACCGCTACTGACATGCTCTCCTTTGACACAGACACCACCGGCGCTACGCTGGACCACTACACAGTCACAGCTGCTGGATTTGAGTACTACAACTACCAGCAGTATGTGCAATCCACCCTCAACCACGGTGGCTGTTTTAAAGCCGATGGGAAAAAGGTGTTCACCGTGACTGGCGGCGTGGCAGACTGGACCACCAACCCCGCCACGCAACTCGGCATCTTCGGCACAGCAGGCAATTCAATGTGGGGATACAACGGAAACGTCCTTCCCGACGGCTCGCTTGGCCGCACCTTCTACGTGCTCAACTCCAGTTCCTACTCCTACCCGTCCACATACGACACGTTGCAGGCGTTCGATAACAGCACCTACATGCCCGCGGGCAGCGTCTCCATTGACTTCGCCTCCACTGAGGGCACGAACAGCTCCTACACTCTCACCGATGTCATCCGGTGGGGTCAGGATGGAATCGCCATCCTCACCAGCGGCGGCCATATCTACCTGCTGCGCGGCCCGATCGTCGCCCCACAGCTGCTCAACCACAATTCCGCAGCCGCGTTGACCTCGAGCTCGGCCTCGACAATCGCAAAGGGCAGTGGCAACACTCTTCTCACCCTCACCGGTTCCAACTTTGTTCCCGGAGTAGCAGCGACCTGGAACGGCAGCTATAGAACGACGACCATCGTCGATGCCACTCACCTCACCGTCGCAATCCCGGCCAGCGACCTTGCTGCGACAGGTTCGGGAAACATCGCGGCTACGAACCCAGGCACCAGTGCTTCCAACGTGCTGACGATTGCGGTCAACTAGGCGGCGACAAAAACAGTAAGGGCTCCCAACTCGAAATTGGGAGCCCTTCATTTTTGGGAGGCTGGTCACATCTCACGGACTTGAGCCAGGCAAAGCAGGAGTGTGCCTCCGACCTCGCTCTTGAAACCTGGGAAAACACAACTCCCATGCTCACAAATGATGCGATCATCCTGAGCGGCTTGGGGCCCCGCGAACGATTTATGGTCCGTGGGGTAAGCGGAGTCGATGGACCTGCATTTCCGGATTACTTCCGGGTTGGCCAACATCCTACCGGAACCGGGCTCTCGCGTGGCACATGGGCGATCATGCTCCCCATGTACCACAGGAGATTATTTCCTTTCTATTTCGTGAGCACAGCGTCGTGCGCTGCAGCCCCCTTCTTCACTGCAGCCCCCTTCTCAATGACCGCTTCTTTCTTCGCTGCATACGCCTTGATTGCGGGCTCTAGCTGCGCCATAACCGAGTCCAGGTTGAAGGAGGCAGCTTTCTGGCGAGGCGGGTACTTGACGTAGTTGTCGATTTGCGCCGCCACGATGTCTTGCACCAGATAGAGTTGAGGAATGTGATCGAACATCCAGTCATAGTAGGTGTTCGAGTTATCGATGGCCCGCTCGAACGGGTCACGTCGGAGATGGACAATGTACGGCAGACGAAGCTGTACGAAAGGCTGCTGCCAGACCCGCAGCTTTTCTGCAAGCTGCTCTTGGAATATCAGCTTGTAGTCGCCCGTCCGAACCGCCATAATCCCGCCGTCGTCGCTGACGTAGAAGTAGTTCGTCCTTGGGCTCTCCTTCACATCTCCGGTCAGATAGGGCAAAACGTTAATGCCGTCGACGTGCACGTTGAACGTCTTGTCTCCGGCCTTGTAGCCGTCGAGCAGCTTCTGGTTAATGTTTGGTTCGCCCGCCGCAGCCAGCAACGTGGGCAGCATGTCCTGGTGGCTGACGATACCGTTCAGGGTTGAATTTGCTTTGATTTTGCCGGGCCAGCGCATGAAACACGGGACCCGCCAAGCGCCTTCCCAGTTCGTATCCTTCTGGCTACGGAACGGCGTGTTGGCGCCATCGGGCCAGGTGTCATTCTCAGGCCCGTTGTCGGTGGAATACATGACGATTGTATTGTCGGCAATGCCCAGTTGATCAACCTTAGCCAGCATTTCGCCGATTTGCTCGTCGTGAGTCACCATGCGATCGCTGTAATCATCCTGGCCGCTCTTGCTACGGTTCTTGGCGGCAAGGTGAGTCCTCACGTGCATCGCTGTCGCGTTGTACCAGAGGAAGAAAGGCTTGTTGGCCTTGACCTGCTTCTCCATCCAGGTGATAGCGTTCGCAGTGATTTCCTCATCGACGGTTTCCATTCGCTTCTTGGTCAGCGGGCCGCTGTCCTGGATAATCTGCTTGCCTACTCTGCCGAAGCGGGGATCAACCGTAGGATCATCCTTGTCGGTTGCAGTGCATTGGAGCACGCCACGCGGGCCGAACTTCTCCCTGAATCCCGGGTCCTTGGGATAGTCGGGCAGTTCCGGCTCCTCTTCTGCATTTAGGTGATAGAGGTTACCGAAGAACTCGTCAAATCCGTGCACGGTCGGCAAGTATTCATTTCGATCGCCGAGATGGTTTTTGCCGAACTGACCGGTGGCGTAGCCGACCGACCTCAGGAGGTCGGCAATGGTCGGGTCTTCCGGGTGTAGTCCGACAGGAGCGCCGGGCAATCCGACTTTGGTCAACCCCGTGCGAAGCGGGTTCTGCCCAGTGATAAAAGCCGCGCGTCCAGCCGTGCAGCTTTGCTGTCCGTAATAGTCTGTGAACTTAACGCCTTCGTTGCGGATGCGATCGATGTTCGGCGTGCGATAACCCATCTGGCCATCGCTGAAAGCGCTGATGTTCCACATGCCGACATCGTCGCCCCAGAGAATCAGGATATTGGGTTGCTTTGTGGCCATTGGTTGCTCCCTTCGTCAATTGGTTAGAGGTGAGTGTCGACTGAAGGCACTGACTGTATGTCCGTTCAGGAGGGGACCACCCTGGCGATGCCGAACGCAACTCGCTATTCACCGGTCTCTGGAAGTGTCTATTCGCCCGCAGGGTCAAAGGGGAATTAGGGCGAGGCATCAGACAGGGGGCGAGCCTAAAGGAATCTCGGCGCTTCTGGAACTGTCAGTAGTGACAGAACCCCTCAGAATCTTGGCTTTCACCAGGCAATCGCAATTCAAATCGGGGAATAACAGCTTCTGGGGTTCATTTCCGTGGGTGTGATTCCGAACGAACGGCACCACGCACTTAACCGATCGGGCGATTCCATAATTTTGCCCATTCGGTGACAAACTGGATGTTGAAGCCTATGTCAGAAGTCACTGGTCGCAACAGATTCGAGTCCAAGCGTTAACCGAGACTCGTTTGCGTCTATTTTGTGGGAGACGATGGAATCTAGCGTGAGGCCCGCGCGTCAGGTCGCTCACGATTCAGGTCCTGTTTAATACGCGATGCCTGGCTTGCCATTCGCTCAAGCGCATGTCGAGTTCCGACAAATCCAGGCACTTGCCGGCGAAACCCAATTCGTAGCAGACCAAATCCGCAACTTCCGAAGTCAGGTTCTTTACACTGATCGCGATGTCCAGATTGGCAGCGCATTCGACGATTGCCAACGGCAGCGGGAAGTCCGGGTCGACTACCAGGCGAAGATAAAGTTCGCCGGGTTGATCAGGATCGCCGGTCAAAATTGCACTTGCATCCCACGCCATATCAGTACGCCTCATTGCTGGCCGCGTGTTCGCGTTCGAAACGATTAAGATCGCGCAGCCGATTTCCCACGAAGGAACAGAGAATCCCACTTCTGCCCAACGAATACACGCAGACGCCCCCGCGTCGCGAGCCGCCGCATCTGATTTAACTTGCCAATTCGTGGATTGTTAACGTCAGTGTATGCGAGGTGTGCGAGGTAGACAAGGTATCGCGGTCGCGGGTCATTACTTTCGACTCACCCATCCAATCGCCGTCCCATGTGGGCAATGGTGATCCCAGCTACGAGTCTGTCGCGGCCGCAAAAAAGAAACGATACGGAGGATTTCGGTTGAGTCGCCAGAGGGAGGCGAATATGAACGGCTTACGGGACTCTCTTCGAAATGCCCACCGCGCTTCTTCGGCCAACGAGTGGCAGCGCTCACTAACCGAAGAGGGCAGTGGGCCAATCCAGTCCGCACAATTGACTTAGCTCATCAGATCTGGATTGCTATGCCTTGCTCTGACGATCTAGCGGAACAAAGGCTGCAAACAGGGTGTATCTACGGGGGCTTCTCCGGCTACTGTCAGTATCTACAGGTGAACGCAGCGAACAATCTAAGGCTTCAAGTTGCGGGCGGGTTACCGCTCACAGTTTTATTGCGCTCACTTCAGGAAAATCTTCAATTTTCTTGGCTTTTACTCGTTTCGAATTGGCCTTAAATCAAGTAGCTC